>Ga0226835_1000480_pt1 | contig 44641 bp, 43 predicted proteins | sample LAC_MetaG_1_FD_163627 | JGI IMG/M metagenome (GOLD analysis project Ga0226835, IMG submission 163627) | Anaerobic ammonium oxidizing microbial communities from anammox membrane bioreactor (MBR) in UC Berkley, California, United States -... | ecosystem: Engineered > Bioreactor > Anaerobic >...
CCGACCTTTTTCTCCCGCACCATCGGCGATCCCAGCGATTAGAATCTGGTCATTTCGATGCGAGATGCGCGCCTGACAACTCACCGATTGGCGGTTTCAGGTCACAAATTTCAGGGTGAACTAGCTATGAGCGGTCTCGCCCTCTGCAGCGTCTCCGTCATTGCCGGTTTGCTCTGGTCGCTCCGGTATTGACGCCGGGAGTAGAATAGAGGAATGAGCAAGAAGAATAGCACGAGCTTCGGGAGCGATCTTTGGATAGTCAGTCGGACTCCTGAGCCGTCCTTCTCGACTCCACGCTCGTGGGACCTACCGTGCGCGCACCGCTTTCGGTGCCGAGCGCCACAGTTAATGCTTTTGGCATTGACGGATCTTTCGAACAGCATTGCTGCCGGTGGCAGCAGGACTTGCTAAAGTGTGTCAGTATGTTCTCTGCTATTTCTCGGTTTTCATAAATTGCGCACCCGAAAAACAGGCTTTGTAAATCCGCAAAGTTAGACTGGGCGAGGTGGGACTTGAACCCACATAGTATTGCTACCACTAGATCCTAAGTCTTATGTGACAGGGTTTGAACGGTTTTGAGAAGTATTGCTCTGTGCTCGCAGAGGTGCTAATTATGGGCGTTTTAGGCGTTGAACGGTTTTGTCTGGAATTGATTGTTTTTGAACCGTCAGGTAATCTATAGGTAATCCAGTTCGATTGATATTCGCAACAATAGGGGAGTGGGGGATGACAAGCAGGCGGGTTCGAATCACCAAGTCATTTGTAGAGCAGGAACTTCAACCCGGGATCTATGTAGATGAAAAAACGCCCGGCTTTCGACTGAAGGTTACTTCAGCCGGTCGCAAGATATACATCGTCTATGGAAAGCCAAAGGGGTATAGAACGGCTGACGGAAAGTCCAACGCTATCACCTACACCATTGGTCATCACGGACAGCCAGCCATCACACTGGGACCCGATAATCAGCCTCGGCATGATGGAAGCTGGACGGCTGACAAAGCCGAAAAGGAAGCCCAGCGGATCTGGGGGCTCATGAGGGCCGGGATCAATCCGAACGACGAGAAGCAGAAAAGGGCTGACGCTGACCAGGCGGAACGCATTAAGAAGGAAGGGGAGAAGAAAGCAAGGGAGCTGACACTGAGGGTGGCATTTGAAGACTATTTGCTGTCGAAGCGCCACAAAGGACGAAAGCTGAAGGACAGTACGATCTATGTCTACAGGTGTGATGTGGAAAAGTGCCTGTCAGACTGGCTTGATAAACCACTCCTTTCTATCGAGGACGGCGACGTAGAAGCTCGCCATCGTTCAATATCAAAGGACCGCCCAGGGCAAGCCAATCATGTAATGCGAATCCTGCGGGCAGTTTTCAACTTCGCTATGGATGAATACAAGCAGGAGAAGAAGCCAATCATCGAAGCTAACCCTGTCCGCCCGCTATCGAAGAAGTGCAGGTGGAATCGGCTATCAGAAAGAAGCAACATCATTTTGGAGCATCACCTGGAAGCATTCTTTAAAGCCTGCGATGAGCTGGCGCATCCGATTGCGAGTGACTACCTACCATTTCTTCTGCTTACCGGTCTGCGAGCTGACGAGGCGGCCAGCCTGCAATGGAGCCAGGTCGACTTCAAACAGAGGCTAGTACATATTAAGGAGACCAAGAACGGGAACGAGCATCGGTTTCCCCTCACGGACTACCTGTATGCCATGCTTAAAAGTCGCTGGCAGCACAGAACTAGCCAGTTCGTATTCGGAAACGATGGCGGCTACATGTCGGACTACAGATGCCAGGTTGGCAAGGTAATCGAGAAGGCTCGCCTGATAATCGCCGCATCTGACGATGAAGAGATCCGAGTTAGCGCCGAAAGCTTTTCCTTTACCCCTCACGACCTCAGAAGAACGTTCGGAACGACGGCTTCCTTGATACTTCCCGCCTACATGGTCAAGCGGCTCCTGAATCACGTCAATGCCAACGACGTGACTCTCACTCATTACATTCACGCAGACACAGAGAAGCTTCGGGAGCCAATGCAAGCCGTGAACAAATATATTCTCGATCGTGCCGGTGTCACTGAGTATGGTGAGCCTTCTGGCCGTCCGGTTAGCAAGGTCGTCCAATTGAGGGAGAAGAGAAGCGTCGCGCGATGATCCCGAATCGCCAATCCGCGGGGGGAAGGACCGCCGGAGGTAATCTATAGGTAATCCAGACGGCGAATGCGTTAATTTATCGACGATGCTTGAGGGGCGGAAACTTAGACTGGGCGAGGTGGGACTTGAACCCACATAGTATTGCTACCACTAGATCCTAAGTCTAGCGCGTCTGCCAATTCCGCCACTCGCCCGAGTGGAAAATTCCCCCGTCTGGGGATACCCCAGAATACCACAGGACCGGTTCGCCCCGATCCTCACCTGGCGTCCACCGCTACCGAGACCACCCCGACGAAGTCCTTGATCAGCTCCAGCATTTGCCCCCGGGTCGCTTTCGATGGGACAAATTCGCAGGCGATCAGGCGGTTTCCCCGCTTCAAATAGAGAACAAACTCCGTTACATTCCCCTTGTCGGGGTAGGCTATCTCTTGCAGAAACAGCTCTTCGCCTTCCGGTGCTCCGGGCAAGCCAATCTCCCGCCACTGCGCGCCGGACTCCGCGAAGATCTTCTGGTAGAGCGCGCCCGCGGCATCGGCCAGGGACGTGTCGCTGGGAGCGAGCTCCGCCAGGTGAATCGTGCAGGTAGTCTGCTTGCCTTTTCCTGGCCTGGTGCCCTTGGGCAACAGAGCTGCCGGGGTGGTGGGCTTGATATTCTCGGTCAGGTCCACGTACCAGCCATGGCGTTTGGGCAGGGCTGTGAATTTCATGACCTCGTTGTAGGGGAGCCGGTTGACCTGCAGGTCTATATTCGCTCCTGTTTCCGATGTCGAAGTCGAGGAGGTGAAGGTCTTCTGCCCGTCCTCGAGCTCTGTGGATGTATCTTCTATGGACGTCTGGTCGGTGCCGGGGCCAGTCTCCGTTCCTGTCCCGGTCTCTCCGGAGGTGTCCTCAGAGGTGCCGGTCTGCTCGCCGGTGCCGCCGGTTCCGCTGGTGTCATCCCCGCTCTTGCCGGTTTCATCGCCGGCGCCTTCTCCCGTGGTGCTTTCATCGCCACCGCCGGTCTTCGTCTCGCCGGTGCCGGCATCACTGGTGGTGTCGGTCTTGTCCGGAATTACGAAATTCTTCTGGCCGTTCCACTGGTTGACACCATATATGAGACCGCCTGTAGCTGCCGCAAACAGCGTGACGATTCCAAGAACGGTGGCGGCGGTTTTACCGAAGGAGCTGCCGCCTTTTTCTTTGCTGTGAGCGCCTCTACTGAGGCGGGTGTCCGGACGTTTGTCGGTGGTATCGCTTTTGATGCTTGCTTGCGCGCCGCTTTCCAGAGGGCTCTGACTGGACGTGACTATCTGATGGCTGGCCGAGGAGAGCATATGCGGGAGCTGCAGGGTGAGGTTGCCCACCCGCAGGATCTCGTCCCGGAATTCGGACATGCTCTTGTACCGGTCTTCGGGGTCTTTGCTGAGGGCCTTCGTGATGATTTCCTCGAAGCCCGGGGGAAGCTGCACATCCGGGGCCGCTTCTGAGAATGGCTTCACCGGATCGTTGAGGTGACGCATGAGAGTGTCCATGGGCGAATCGCCCCGAAAAGGCGGAACACCGAGCACCAGCTCGTGGAAGACGCAAGCCAGAGAGTAGATGTCGGATCGGGCGTCGATCTTCTCACCTGAGCACTGCTCCGGGCTCATATAAAGCGGGCTGCCGAAGACCTCGCCGGATGAAGTGAGCTTGTTGATGGTGGAGCCGTCCTGACCGAGCATCTTGGCGATGCCGAAGTCGAAGATGGTAAGCGACTCGGTGCCGTCGGGCTCCTGCCTGACCAGAAGATTGCCCGGCTTGATGTCCCGGTGCACGACACCGCGACTGTGAGAGTGGGCCAGGGCGTCGCATGCCTGGGCGAACAGAGGAAGGGCGCGCTCGGGGCTGAGGCGCTTCTCGGTCTTAAGTATCTCCGCCAGAGTCTGCCCCTCGAGATAGTCCATGATCAGATAGGGCGTGGCGTCAGGCAGGAGACCGAAGTCGAACACGGTGATGATGTTCTGGTGGCGCAAGGCGCTTACAGCTTTCGATTCTTGCTTGAAGCGCTCCAGGAGCTGCGGCACCGAGACCAGGTCCTGACGCAGCATCTTCACAGCGACCGTGCGGTCCATGAGGAGATGCTTCGCTTTGTAGACGACGCTCATGCCGCCCCGTCCGAGGAGCGACTCGATGTGATACTTCTCGGCAATAGTGGTGCCGATGAATTTGTCCGCTGCTTTGGGTTTTTTAGACTTCAGGGCCGTGCCATCCTTCGGGCAGACAGCAAGTCCGGACGAGTCTTCATGTCCACATCTCGGACAGGTTTTGGTTGGAGCAGTTTTAGTCATCGACCCGATCCCTCAGCCATATTGTACTAGGACTTATTGTTTAACTGGGGCGTTAGGAAACTACCCGAGCTTCGGTCCGGAGGCCGGGCAGGCGGAAAGCGACTCTAGCTCCGAGACGGACGGGTGAGGCGATTTTAATGAATCACTAAAAGTAAGCAGGACAAGCTTATGGAGATGTGCCGGGTTGCCAGCATGGGGTGGTTCATATTTGCATATCAAGCGCCGATTTAATGAGCCGAATTGGATACAGTGGATATCGATCCGGCATGTGTCGGGATTTTTCCGGGAGCCAGCAAGTCAGATACCAGTTTCAGGGGAGTAGTTATGCAATACGAGATTCTCTATCCGGGCAGCAACGCGATGATCTCAATCAAGCTCGACCCCGGTGAGCACGTTCAGGCAGAAGCGGGGGCGATGCTCTCGCGCACCGAGGCTATCGATGTGGAAGGCACTCTGGCGGGTGGTTTTGGACGGTCCATGAAGCGAGCCGTTCTCGGCGGCGAGACGCTATTCTTTCAGACACTGAGAGCCGCACGGGGTTATGGCGAGGTCAATATCGCTCCTGCCATGCTCGGCGATATCAAAATACTGCCCCTGGCAAACGGTCAGGATTATTTCGTGAAAAACGGCAGCCTGCTTGCTTCTTTCGAGAACGTCACTCTCGATACCAAGATGCAGAAGCTGAGCACCGGTTTCTTCTCCGGTGCCGGTCTGTTCATCATCCATGCGCATGGGCAGGGGCATATCGCTGTCAGCGCCTTCGGCGCCGTCATCGAGAAAGCCGTGGCTCCAGGAGAGAAGTTCGTGGTGGACAACGGGCACCTTGTAGCCTGGACCGGCGATATCGACTATCGGATTATCAAAGGCGGCAAGACCTGGATGTCCAGCTTCACCAGCGGCGAAGGGCTCGCCTGCGAGTTCACCGGTCCCGGCAAGATCTGGATGCAATCCCGCAATCCCGAGGCTTTCGGAGGCTGGATTCGCGCCTATGTCGCCACCAGGGGCGGAAGCGTTCTTTCTCTGTTGAGCTGAAGATGGAATTCAGAGCCCGCTGCTACACCAGAGAATCATCGGAGCCGGTGGCATGCGACCTGAGGGTTTCGCCAGGAGAGCTCGAGATTTCCGGCTCCGATGTTTCTTTGAAATTCCCTGTGGACGAGCTCGATCTCGAGGTCGGCGGGCAGATGAGCGACCGGATCAAGCTCAGCCATCCCGCCACCGGCGCTGTGGTCTTGGTCGACGGTCCGGACTTTCTCGAATGTCTCCGGAAAATTTCTCCGAAGAGCCGGCTGGCTCTCGCCGCCTCGAAGGTCGAGCACCAGGTTAAACATGCGCCCCTTTTGCGTGGTGGCAATATCCTCGGGTTTTGCGGATGTATCGCTCTGATTCTCGGGATTGGCTATCTCACCCTGGACTACTGGGTCGACCTGGCTGCTCGATATGTGCCGCCATCGGCTGAATCGAAACTGGGCGAATTGCTTTTGCCCTCGGATCTGAAAGAGCAGACCGAGTCGAGAGAGGCCATTCGGGTCGAGAAGATCGGCGAGAAGCTGATTCGGAATATGAAGACTTCGGATTACAAGTTCGAGTTCTTCGTCAGCTCAGAAGACGAGCTCAATGCTTATGCTCTGCCGGGAGGCAAGATCGTGGTGCTCTCCGGGCTTTTGAAGGAAGCGAAAAGCGATGATGAGATTGCCGGTGTCATCGGACATGAGATCGGCCACGTGGTTCATCGCGATACGCTTCGCCGGCTGCTTCATACCAGCGGCCTCGGTGTGAGCCTCGCCATCATCAGCGGTGGTTTCATCTCGAACGAGCAGATCAAGGAGATATTGCCGGCGGTGCAGAATATCGAGGGGCTCTCGTACTCTCGAGGTCAGGAAGCGGCTGCTGATACCATCGGGGTCCGCCTCACGATGGAAGCCGGCTATGACCCCGAAGGTATTATTCGTCTTTTCGAGCGCATGGAAAAGGACAACCCGCACCTTCCTAAGGCTGCAATGATGCTCATCTCGGACCATCCCCTGACCGCAGACAGGATCAAGTCGATGCGCCAGGAGATCGCCCGGCTACGAAAGAGCGATAAGAGAGACTAGAGCTCTTCGTAATAGTCGCCCTGGGGATTGGCTCTAATACGCCCGGACAGACCGGCATAGACGTCCGACACATGGGCGCCTTGAGTGTATCTGGTTGACCTGGCGAGGTCGTCCAGGATCTCGGCTATGTCCAGATTGAGCTCTCTCTTGTTCGAGTTGGGGATGCGTCTATCCTTTTCGAGCTTGCGCTTGTATATACCCAGAGCCTGATCGAAATTGCTGGCGGCTTCGGCGTTCCGCCCTTCGCCTATATAGACGCGGCCAATCTGATGATAGATCTTGGCGGTCTCGGGGTGATCTTTGCCGACTGTGCGAATTTTGTAATCGAGAGCCTTGCGAAAAAGGTCCTCGGCCTTTTTGGGCTGGTTGCGTGAGAGATAGTAATTTCCCACTTCCATCTGGACATCGGGAATCTTGGGGTTGTTCTGCCCAACCGAAAGGGCTTCCCGGAGGGCCTGCTGATATTGTCTTTCGGCATCGCCGTAGCGACCGGTGTCCTCGAATGCCTTAGCTTGTTTTAAATAGGCTTCCGCGGTGCCGGTGTTGCCCGCTCGAACCTCGGTCTGGGTCGAGATTAGGGCGCTGCTCAGGGCGAGAGCGAAGGCCAGGTGTTTAGCGATTTTACGCATGAGAATCTCTCCAGCTGCGTCAGTGGAGTTATATTATCTCATGCCGGCTTTTTACTTTCTTGCTCATGCTCAAGATACTTCTCGCCCTCACCGTTCTATCACACACGATTCCAGGCAATGTCAGCCTGAATGGCAGCTACTGGCGCCATCTCTCTGATCTGCGTCATAGCTGGAACCCGGGCGCGCCCGTCTCGAAGATCGTCTGGCGGATCTATTACGACCGCGCCGAGACCCTTGCTGCCAGGGGCGACCATCAGGGCGCTGTGGATCTGCTCGAGTCAGCTCTGGAGCATGTCAGGCATCTCCCCGAGCTCGACGAGCGCCGGGTCAAGACCATAGACCTCCTTGCCGCCCAGAGCAAAGCCCGGGGCGAAGACGTGGAGGCACCGCAGATAGTCGCATTCATGCAGATGCAGAGATTCCACGGCGAGAAGCATGTCTATCCCGGCGCCCCCGGTCCGTCCAAGAGCGGCCACCTGGCTGTGGAAGCCAAGATCCGCGAGGCGGACTTCCTGGTCGGGGAAGGAGAGCAACCGAAATCGGAGCGTCTCTATATTTCGGCGCTCAAAGATGTGCTTGCCAGGCCGAGCGGCAATGAGCTTATTACAGTCAAGCTGGTGGATCGGCTATGCAGGCTCTATTACAGGCAGGGGCGGTATAAGGAAGGCGAGGAGCTGGTGCTCAAGCAGCTCAAAAAGCACGAGTCCATGTACGAGCATATGGACCCCACGGATCCCGAGAAGCTCCATGTGGCGTTTCTACTCTCAGATCTCGGCTTATTAGATTGCGGCATGGACAGGCTCTACGAGGCGGAGGCTCTCTATGACGCCGCCCTGCCGGTGATGGCACTGCATACGAAAGAGAATGCCGCCGACTATATAGTCACCCTCGGTGCTCTGGCGAGAGTGCACAAATTCATGGGACGTCTCGATCAGGCGGAGAGAAATTATCGCAAGGCGCTCTATATGGCGGACAAGGACGAGGGAATCAGCCGGTTGAGCGTCGGCACCATCATGAACAATTATGCCGACCTGCTGGAGAAGATGGGCAAGGGAAGCCGGGCTCAGAAGATGCGCGAGCGGGCCCGCAAGACAATGGGCAATGCCGCTCCGCCGGATAAAGTATCCGGAAAAGAAACTGGGTCATGATGGATTCGAACCATCAACCAACTGCTTAAGAGGCAGCTGCTCTACCGTTGAGCTAATGACCCGTTCGTATTCGTTCGACTCGGTAGAGAAAATGGCACGCCAGGTAGGATTCGAACCTACGACCGACCGCTTAGAAGGCGGTTGCTCTGTCCAGCTGAGCTACTGGCGCATAGACCAAGCCTCGGTTGATGACCCTTTTAGCGGCTGGCTGAGGGCGCATCACGTCGAGGTGTCATTATAACCCATGGACGATCCCGCTGTGGCGGCAGGTCACGTAATTTGACGACAGAGGTTCTCAATGGGAGCGGAGCTTGCTGGGGGCGAAGATCCAGCCCTCCAGCAGGACATTGAGATTGTCTGCATCAAGGGGATCGGGAAAGAGCTCGGCGCTGGCGACGAAAAGAGCTGCCGCATAGCAGGCGATCAGGGCGTCCAGGGCATGGTCGTTGGCGACGATGGCGCCTTTCAGAGATTTGTCCAGGGTGAGGCGGGGGCAGACCTGATAGGGCTGACCGCCACTTTCACGCAGATTCAGGAGCCCGTCCACGATCTCGCGTCTCTGCTCGTGGTTCTTGGCCTCTTTGCCCTTATAGCCCCGATCGGGAAGACCCAGAAGGTAGAGGATTTCCCGGGGGTATACCTCGATCACCGGGGTGGCGCCGGGGTTCCGGTCCTGGAAGGGCAGGACGCAGAATTTAGCAGGATCTAGCATGGCCAGCAGCCTGATACCGTGATAGGTCATCTGGATCATCGAGGGATTCACCCGGTGAAGCGGGCTCTGGGCGGCTCTTGCTGTTTTCTTGTCGGTGAAGCGTTTGGGCTCGATGTCATATTCCAGGACCAGAGCCTCGAACTGCTCCCAGCTCATGAAGACGAGCTGCTCGGCTACCTGCTGCCATTGCTGATATTCCGGAATCTCGAGTTTGCGCTCGGTGAAACGCAGAAACTCGGTGGGCAGCGAGAATGGGAAGTCCAGGGCAGCGCATTTGAGCTCGGGCAGGGTCTTGAGCTCGCTGGTCAGGGCATGGCTGCCAGGATTTTTGACGCTGTTGATCTCGAGACCCAGGGAGCCCAGGGTGCCGGTCACCAACCAGGTGTCATTGGGAATCTTCGCGGCGCCGCTGAAATCGGCGCCGGCTACCAGGACGCTCATGGAAATCTCCTGGACCGGAGCTGTGACGTTACGATTGCATTATATCTAACTGGTATAAGGTATAACTGAGTCTGTCGGAGTGTACCCTACGCCTTGACATGCAGCTGACGGCCACCAATCCTAAAACCCTAGCACGCTCTATCGGCATCCTTGTCGACAGGACGGTTGCGGATACGCCGACCCTGGGAAACGTCTGGATGATCGACGCGGACAAGGTGGCCACCTGCGCTCATCTGGCGCTGTCTTATCACAATTATCTGCAGGCTCTGGCGGTGCGCTTCCCGCACAACGGCAAGCAATACGGCGTGGAAAAAGCCATGTTCCACCCGCGTTTCGACAAGCATGCCGTCGGTCAGCTCGTTCAAATTGCACTCACTGAGCCGACCCCGACCCTTCCCCTTCAGCAGCACAATGCCGTGGTGCTGCAACTCAAAGAAGAGCTTCCGGCCCTCACCGAGACCATGGTCTGGAAGGTCAACAAAAACCTCTCCCTGCCCGTGCCTCCGCGAGATCAGGGACTGGGAGGCAATCTCGGCGAGATCGATCTCTATGTGGTGATTCAGACCATCACCAACGCCCGCAAAGAGGGCGTCCTGATCATCTGCGACGACCGCAATCATCCCATGGCCCGAGTATTCTGCCAGAACGGCCGGGTGATGTACGCCCAGTTTCGCAACCTGAGCAACGAGATGGCGATCTACCAGATCGTCAATCGCGATCTCAAAGGCAATTTCTTCTTCTGGACGGCGGAGAGCCCAAACTGGGATGTCCAGGCTCCCATAGCGCGACCGGCGGACATGTTGCTTATCGAGGCGCACCGGCGATTCGACGAGCTCAGGGGCATGATCGCCCGGCTCGGCAACCTCCATTCACTCTTCGTCAGGAAGCAAGAGGAGCCGCATCTCGAGGTCATTCCATCGGAGAACAAAGACTATGTGCGGATGATCTGGCCGCTTCTCGATGGTGGCACTCCTGTAGGTCAGCTCTGGCAGCTCACCGGGATCGACGACTATGCCATCGTCTCGAGCCTTCTCGAGCTGGTGGCCACCGGTCAGGTGGAGACTCTCAAAGAAGATCTCGTCCTGCCGACTGACAGCACTGCTATCATCCCGCCTCTGGACCTGGCTGTTCATGTGCCTCTCGAGCCCTGGGACAAGATCACCAATGTCTATCTGGACACCGACACCATGAGACCCATGGTGCGTCAGGGTTGTCTCCTCGGACAGATCCGGGAAGAGGACAAGTGGCACCTTCTGCATAATGTCCGTCTCATTCCCGAGGCTACCGGCTCGCCGCTCTTCAAGGACGGCAAAGTGATCGGTATGCATTGCGGCGGTTTGCCTCCGAATTATGGCAATCGCTCCGAGAACAACCTCCAGGCCATGCTCTGGGTGGAGTCTATCGTGGAATGTTTGCGGGGCGGCGGCGAGGACGAGACCGCCAACAAGCTCACTCTCATGGAGATGCCCAGGCTGAAAGAGACCGGCGAGGTCGCCGCCGAGACACCCCAGCGCCTGGACGAGGCCACTGCTCAGCAGTCCCTGTCCATCTCTCGCAAGGCGCCGGGGTGCCGGGAAGTTGCCAGGCTCGATTGCCCGAAATGCGGGCGCACCAGTCTCGAGTCGGCGCGATTCTGCAAGTCCTGCGGTCAGGAGCTGATTCGCGAGACGGCTTATTCGAAGCCCTCTCGCAAGCCTCCTGTTTATCTGGTTCTTTCCTGTCTAATTCTTCTTGCGGTAGTGGCTGGCGGGCTGTTCCTATCGAGCCTTCCAACCCCGATGGTGGTGACCACGAAGCCGACGGTGATTCGTGACAGTGCTCCTCTCACCATGGATGTATTTCGCCAGGCGTTCAAGGCGGACAGCAATATCGGGTACTGGAAAAGGGAAGGTCCCGAAACTATCTTCAAGGAGAAAGACCTCATCCACCTGGCTTTTTCCACCAGGGAGAGCTGTTTCGTCTATCTCATCTATCGCGGGGCTTCCAAGGCAGCCGACATGCCCGCCCTAATTTATCCGGTATCACCGGTAAGTGATAAGGAGTTGAGCAAGGGATTCAGCTTCACGATACCCAGCGATGTGGACGAGCCAGTGAATGAGAAAGATCACCATTTACTCGGTTTGGAAGTATCGGGTCCTCCCGGAGCCGAGACCTTCCTGGCCATATGCAGCTCCGGCAAGCTCAAGCTTCTGGGCAATTCCTCCGCCACGGAGCGAGTCTTCCGAAAAGCTGATACCCTTCTAGGTAAGGATGGTGGTAACAAAGGCAAGGAAGTCCTGGTCAGCGATCTTGGAGAGAAAGATCTGGCAGTGGACGAATCCGGTAGCACAAAGGACGGTAAGTCGGCTTCAGCCGCTCAAGACGATAGTATCTATATATGTAGATGGGTCGTCGAGCACCGCTAAAAGCCGGACGCAATCTCAAGGAGCAAAACAATGATGTCTTCCCGTAAAACCAGCCTCTCAATAGCCATGTCCCTGTTACTGGCCATCGGCTTCTCGATGCCTGGTATCGGACAGGAGACCGGACAGGAGACCGGACAGGAGACCGGACAGGAGACCGGACAGGCGACCGGTACCGACGGCAAGGTCGAGGGTGCCAAAGCGCTCTACCGCGAGCAGGGCGATAAGTACACCGGACTCCAGTACTGGATCGAGCTTCACCGCGACAACCATGTCCAGAAAGTGAGCAACAAGTTCAAGTTCCAGGACGGAGATCGGATTCGGTTTCACGTCAAATCCAATATTGACGGCTATGCCTATATTCTTCTGACCAGCGGCAGCCGCGGCGAGCAGTCGGTGCTCTTCCCGGACGAGTCCACCAGCGATGACAACCGCGTCAAGCGCAGCAGAGACTATGTCCTTCCCGAAGTAGGCTACCTTACTTTCGACGAGAATCCAGGCAGCGAGAAAGTCACCCTGTTGCTTTCCCGTACTCCGATCAATGCCCAGGCTTATCTCGATAAGCCCACCGAGGAGCCGACTCTCATCGCCTCGGCGATCCCCGGCTCCAAGGATCTGATACCGCAGAAGGTGCTGGTCGCATACGGCAACCCGAACAAGACCTTCCCGAGCAGCTCGCTCAAGGTCAAAGCTTCGGAGCCCGAGAAAGAGAAGCCCCCGGTGAAGAAGGCTTCCACCACCACGAGCGCCAGCTCGAAGAACAAGAAGCAGCCGGCAGCGCCCAAAGTGGCGGTCAAAAAGACCCCGACCAAAAAGCAATCCGGCAGCGCCTCCTCCGGCTCTCACCTGAAAGGGCAGGTGAGCGCCGACGCTGATGCCGATGCCGCTTCGGTGACCCTGGTCTCCTCCTCCAACATCCTGCATGTGGACGTGGACCTTCACCATATCTAATCGATATGGCTGGCGGCGGTAGGAATCTCGAATAGCTCATGTGGCGGCACCTGGAAGTTTTCCGGGTGCCGTTCCGGTTGTCAGGTTAGAGGGCTTGAAGCTTCTTCTTAACCTCACCTTAAACAGGATGGTCGGAAAATTCTTCTGCTTTTTCTCTTCCCCTATCCTGCGGTAACCGACAAACAGTCATGATTTGGCTCATATCTGCAATTCTTTGCTTCCTTCTGGTGCTCGGTCTTCTTTCGGTCTTCTATCCCGAGTATCTGCACGCCCTGGTCCCTGCCAAGAAACGTCACAGGCACTTCTAGGACCTTTCTAACAGCTGCTTTTCGGTTGCTCACTCCGGCGCGACGACACCGCCGGTGGTAGATTTCCGCATTACAGACAAATAAAGTTAAGGAAAAGTTGAGGTCCCCCTTTAAAACCTCCTCCAGGCCTACAATTCTATTGTCGAAATCGTCCAATGCCAAAGGACCACATCACAGGACCAACGCCATGCCAGGTACAGCTCTCGGACTATTCCTCATCGACTTTCTCGTTCGTCCCTTTGCCAGAATCTATGAAAAGTGGCCGCTGGCCATGCTCTTGATCGTGGTGATCTTCTACAGCATCATCGGCTATATCGTCATTCGCTCCGTCTATACGACCGAGCACGGCAACTAACCATATCCGGTATCACGCCCTAGTGGTGGTCGGCGTCCACTGAGACCAGCTCGACGCTGAGCATATCGCTTTCAAGATCGACCAGGCCGATATACTGCTCGATGAAATTCTTCGCCCGGCCCGGTGCCACCTCGCCTTCCATGGTGTAGGTGCCGGTGGTGAGCAGTTCGCCGTTATAGCCGTAGGTCTTGTAGCGGAAAGTGACATTCTTGATTGGAACGTCGTTATAGTTCTCCACCCTGAACCAGCAGCAGGGGCAGTTGATCACCCATAGACCGACGATGTGCCAGTCCACAAGCTCGAGACGAACATTGCGAGTGAGGGCCGCATCGGCGTGAAGCTCCGGACCGCCGCAGCCGCCCAGCAAGAGCAGGGGAAAAAGCAGGATCAATGCTGAAAAAGCAGGTCTGACTAGGACGGGCCCGAACCAGGCTCGATTATTGCGAGCTGTGCCGGGCTTGCAGGATAATAGCGGGGTCATTCTGGGAAGGAACTAAATGTAAGGAAGCCATCCCCAGCACTGCAATATTCCCAGGATTACCAGAATCGCAAAGAGTCCGAAAAGTCCGAAAAATGCTGCTTCGCCTTCTGCCAACATAGCGTGCCTTCGAGGTTCAACCCTCTATCTGCCTTGGAGATTACATACATTATAGCGACAATCTACACAGCTTGTAGCCCGCTTGTATGCGGTTTTCCGGGGGTAAGCCGGAGGAAATCCTTTTAATGAGCCTGAAAACAAGGTATTCCGAGAAGATCCGGCTCGATGAGCGGCATCTCGAACTGAGCAGAATCCAGTTCGGAAGCCATTCCGACGCAACATATTTAAACACTGGCAGTGTCGGGCGCAAGCCCGGAATCGTTCTCGACGCCATCGAGAGAGGCTGGCGGCACCTCAATATCAATCCTACTCTCACGACTTATCTGGAGAGCGAGCATACAGAGTCCTGCCGGCAGGCGGCTGCGGACCTCTTCGAGGTGAGTAGCGAGTGTCTTTTCTTCGCCGACAGCACCACTCAGGGCTTGCAGCTATTGATCGGCAGTTTTTTGCGAAACGCCGGAGACGAGGTGGTGACTACCTCGCGTGAGCACAAGAGCGTTAATACCATTCTGAGATATCTGGAGGACACCCGGGGGATCAGAGTCCGGCGTCTCACCGTGGACAATGACCTTTCCTCCGAGCAGCTCTGTATGAGCATTCTCAATGTCATCTCCCCGGAGACCAGGTTGATTCTGGTAAGCGAGATCGACTGCCATACCGGCTGGCGTCCGGATCTCACCATACTCACCGAGAGTCTAAAGCTTCTGGAGAAGCCTTTGCTGGTGGACGGCGCCCACGCTCCGGGCAACGGTCCCTGCCGTCCCGGGCGTTACCCGCTCTGGGTGGGAGCCGGACATAAATGGCTCGGCGGTCCCAACGGCACAGCTTTCGTCTATGCGGAGCGGGATCTTATTCCACGTCTTGATCCCCTGGTTTTCGGAGACGGTTTTTACCAGCTCCGGGAAGAGGATCTCTATGACCCTCGACGTCTGGAGTGCCGCGGCACCGCCGACGTGGTCAAGCTCATGGGTTTGAAAGCAGCGGTGGAGCTCTACGCCGGTCTCGATCAGGTGTTGATCTCGGACTACCAGAATTATCTGGTCTCTTATCTCAAGGAGTCTTTGCTCAGCCGCTTGCCCGCTCGGATGCGAGGACCGTCCATGGGTCTTCCCGAGGGCGAGGGGCAGGCGAGCATGATTACTTTCTATTTCGAGCCGGATTTCCTGAAGGTGAAAGATCTGCGCCAGGCGCTCTGGGACGAGCATCGCATCTGGGTGCAGCCGGACTTTCTCGGAGACAATCCCGGCGCTGGTGCTAGAATCTCATGTCACTACGGTCTCAGCGAGTCCGATATCGACCGCTTCGTCGAGGCTCTTTCCGGTCTTGTCGTCGATTAGTAGTGATATCGCATCTGGTTATTTATGGATCACCCGGAATACTCTCCGCCACTCGCTCTTGCCAATCCGCACCTGATGACCATTGCGGCCGCTGCCTGGCCGCGTCTCTTGAGGTCTGTTGTGACCGGCGAGACCCGGCGGATCGTCAACGTCACGGACGAGGACCGCGTCGTCATAGCCCTCAATCGCGCCGGTCGAGAAAGAAGCCGCTCCCTGGCCATTCTCGTCCATGGTCTGGAGGGGGACGCCCGTTCGCATTATATGCTTGGTTTGAGCGCCAAGCTCGTTGAGGCGGGCATCGACACAGCCCGACTCAATCTCCGCAATTGCGGGGGCACGGCACATCTCTGCCGGACTCTTTATAACGCCGGCATGAGCGAGGATCTGGTGGTGGTTGCCAGCACCCTGATGGCGGACGAGGGCTATGGGAGGATTTTCTTCCACGGGCTTTCCCTGGGAGGCAATATCGTTCTCAAGGCCGCCAGCGAGCTCGGGGACACTGCCTGGCTCAAAGGTGTCTGCGCTGTCTCCCCTAGTATCGACCTGGCGGCCAGTGTCGAGGCCCTCGGTACCGGAGCCAACCGGATCTACGATCTCAATTTTGTAATCGCGTTGAAAAGAAAGCTCAGAAAGAAAGCCCGGCTCTTCCCGGAGCTCTTCGATCCGGGTAAGCTCTCCCGGGTGACAACCGTACGGGACTTCGACGAGACCTATACCGCTCCGGACGCCGGCTATGACTCGGCCGAGCATTATTACCGGTGTGCCAGCGCCCTGCCCCGGATGGCTTCGGTGAAGGCGCCGGTCCTGATCATCACAGCAAAGGACGATCCCCTGGTCCCGTTCCGGTCCTTTGCCGACCCGGTGCTCGACCGGCCCAATATCAGGTTGATGGCAACCGCGGCTGGAGGGCACGGGGGCTTTCTCCTCGGCGGTGACAGGGAGCGCTCGAAGAGGGACCGATTCTGGGCTGAAGACCAGGCGTGCCGATTTTTCGTGAACCTAGATCTCGATTAAGATGTTTTTTTCTGACTGGATAACTCCGGTCGTGTACCATTGTGCCGAGACGCTCTCCGGATGCAAAGGGTTGAGCGTCCGATAAGTTTGTCAGTGGTTTACTAACAGTATCGGTTCGCTCACGAGAATACGTGGAACAAGAATCTGGAAATACAGGGGAGGATGGGTCGTGAAAAGTAGAAAATTGGGAGCCCTGGTTGCTCTGATGGCTGTCCTGGGCACGGCGATGCCGGCTATGGCTGAAGACGAGCCTCTGGATATGGTTACCCAAGGGTCGCTCATGGTTACTCGTGTGGGCGGTATGGGTGCCGGTCTGGTGCTCGGTACTCCGGTCGCTGTCATCCGCGAGTCCGTCAAGACCTGCATCGACTTCACCGGCGCTGCTGCTGACAAAGTCGGCGAGCCGGTGGGTGGTAAGGACAACGGTCCTGTCTGCCTGGTATGCAGTCTGGTGACAGTGCCGGTCGGTCTGGTGGTCGGCAGCGTCAAGGGTCTCTATTACGGCACCAAGAATGGCGTCGTAACCGGTTTCAACCAGCCCTTCCATCCTGACAGCTTCAGCTTCGGCGAACTCGAAGGAGAATAACCGGAAGACATATTCGGTTATCGAGATCTCAGGGCCCGCAGCGCAAGCCGCGGGCTTTTCTCTTATATAATGAGCGCCATGAACATCCATGAGTGGTTCAGCAGAGTCAGTCGGGCGAAGGATCGCCAGGAGCTCTTCGCGATTCTCGACGAGTTCCGCCCGCTTCAATGGACGGATGGCGAGCGCTCCCAGATGGCCCGGCTCTATATCAGGCTGGTGGACGATCTGCCCGATGGCAAGGACGCTCCAGTGCCTGCCGGAGGCAAGGTTGAAAGTGAAGCAAACAACGTCGAAGCAGACGACGGTCCGGTCTGGTATGAAAAGATGTGAGCTCTTCGAGCCTCTCACTATCCGCAAAATCGAGCTCAAGAACAGGATAGTCGTTTCGCCCATGTGCCAGTACTCATGCGAGGACGGTCTGGCGAATGACTGGCACCTGGTGCATCTCGGCTCCCGGGCTGTGGGCGGCGCTGCCATGGTCGTCTGCGAGGCCACCGCTGTCGAAGCCCGGGGGCGTATCAGCCCCGATGACCTGGGAATCTGGAGCGAAGCTCATGGCGAGGCTCTGGTCCCGGTCACCCGGTTCATCAAGAGCCAGGGCTCGCTCTCCTGTATCCAGCTCGCCCATGCCGGCCGCAAGGCGGCGACCTCCAGCCCCTGGAAAGGACGCAAGATCCTGAGCGAGAAGGACGGCGGTTGGAAAGTGGTGGGCGCCAGCCCGCTTCCATTCGATGATGGCTATCAGGTTCCTCATGAGTTGACTGCCGAAGCGATCGCGTCGGTGGTGGAGGCTTTTCGTCTGGGGGCTCGAAGGGCTGTGGCTGCCGGATTCGATGCCATCGAGATCCACAACGCCCACGGTTATCTTCTCCATTCCTTTCTGTCTCCCCTCTCCAACGTCCGCACTGACGGCTATGGCGGCAGCCGGGAAAATCGCATGCGTTTCTCCCGGGAAGTCATTCAGGCTGTCCGCGCCGAGATGCCTGATGAGATGCCGCTTTTTGTTCGGATATCGGCTTCGGACTGGGTAGAGGGCGGCTGGTCCGTGGAGGACTCGGTGGCTTTCGCGTCCATGGCCGGGACTCTGGGTGTCGATCTGATCGATTGCTCTTCCGGGGCTCTGGTGCCCTATGCGAAGATTCCCGCCAAGCCCGGCTTTCAAGTACCCTTCGCCGAGCAGATCAGACGTGAGGCTGGTATCGCTACCGGTGCGGTCGGTTTGATCACCGAAGCGCAGCAGGCCCTGGATATCATCGCCTCAGGGCGCGCCGATATCGTTCTTCTTGCCCGGGAGCTCCTGCGGGACCCTTACTGGCCCCTGCACGCCGCCTCCGCTCTGGGCGCCGAGATCGACTGGCCTGTCCAGTACGAGCGAGCCCGCTAGCTTTTCCTTCGCTCCGTCAATGTCCGTTGCGAGCCAGGCCGGCTGTCTGGGTGTCGAGCTTTTTGAGTTTGTTCCGGGCGATTCTGATTTTCGGATCGTCTTCGGGCAGGAGCCTGGTCCATATTGCGAGGGCTCTGCTGATCGATTGTCTGGCATCACCCAGACGTTTCTGGACGAAGTGGACCCAGGATAGCTTGTCCAGGCTGTCCGCCTCCTCCAGGCTGTCCGGATTCACTTTCCGGGCGAGCTGAGCGGCCTGGTTGAACAGCGCGCCGGCTCCCTCGTAGTCGCCCTGGGTGAATTTCTCGATCCCTTCGTCCATATTGATCTGCCACTGGCTTTTCCAGTCCAGCATGGGCGCCGAGCTGACCGCATGAGCAGGAGGCGGCAGAGCCAGAGTGGCCAGGCTGGTGTCCGGAATGTCGGCGGTGCTGCTGCCGGGCTCCGTCAGCGAATCGGCAGCCGGCTCCGACCCGGGCGGTATAGCCGAGATTGATGTCGGAGCCGGAGTCGAGGCTGCAATCGGATTAGAATCCGGAACCGGATCAGGAGTGGAAACAGGAGTGGAAACAGGTGTGGAAATAGATGTGGAAATAGATGTGGAAATAGGTGCCGGAGCTCTGTCTGGAGCGGGAGTTTTCTCGAAGGTCCGGTTAGCCGAGTCGTTGTCCATGACCAGGCAGACCTCGGCCAGCTTGCGGCGCACCTCGGGGGTGTTGCGCAAACGCAGAGCCTCGCTGAATTCCACGAAAGCTGTCTGGTAGGAGGATTTCTTGAACTCCTCGGAGCCCATGGCCAGGCGGTCTTCGTAGCTCGCCGGATTCTTGCCCAGCTCCTTGATCACGGCATTGAGGTTTCGTCGTGCGGTTCGCTCGGTGGGGCTGTAGAAAAGGGCCTGGCGGAACTTGTCCATGGAGTCCACGGCGCTGGTGCGAGCCAGCTCGAGACCATAGTTGTTGAAAGCGATAGTGAGATTCTGCCTGGCCATCTCGTAGTCAGGATTCTTCTTGGCCAGGGGCTCGAGGAGCTTGACCGCCTTCTCGAACTTGCCTGCCTTGATGGCTTCGGCGGCCTTGTTGTTGATATTGGCCAGCTCTTTCTCGTTCAGGTCTGCAGAAGCGCTTGCTGTCCGGTCGATTTCGACGGTGCTTCCGGTCCGGGTATCGGTCTGGTCTGTCTGAAGGCTCAAGGCTGCCTGCTCGATCCTGATATCGACGGTGCTATCCGGCCTGGTTATCTCCTCGGGCTTGTGAGGCGGGGCGGCTCTGTTGAGGGTGGGCAGGAGCAGTCTGCCAAGGTCTTTGCCGGCGTCGGGCCTGAGCGCTAGAAACTGGTTGTAGTCGGCAAGAGAGCCCTGATAGTCTCCCATCTTGAGCCTCAGAGACGCTCTGTATTCCAGAGCCCGGGTGGATTTCGCGTTGAGCTTCAGAGCCTGGTTCAGGTCGTTCATGGCTTTCTGACTGTCGTCGAGCTTTTTGTAGCACCAGCCCCTGTCGACATAAGCCGGGGCGCTTTTCGGGTTGAGGTCGATAGCCCTGGTCAGGTCGGCGATGGCTGCCTGGAAGTCGCCCAGGAGCTTGCGGGAGCGGGCCCGCTGCACGTAAGCTTCCCGGAAACGCGGGTTCTTCTTGATGGCTGCCGAATAAAGGTCGATTGCCCGGAAATGCTCGTCCTTTCTCGAGGCTGCCACGCCTTCGGCGACCAGCTCTTCCGGCGCCATTGTCTCGAACTCGATGCTCTCCGCGGCAAGAAGACGACCGGGCAAGTATAAGTTGAGGGCGAAAAGGACACCGGCTGCTGCCAGGAATGCTCTTTCGAGTTTGACGTGCCTCTTGACCATGTCCTCTTCCGGTGAATCCTCCCTATCTGTGCACCGGAAGTTCCGGGTCGAGGGACCATTCCATCATGGAGCCGTCATAGACTGGCAGGATCTCTCCAGTATAAATCTCATGGAGAAGGGAGATAGTGCACGCGCTCACCCCAACTTCGCAGTAGGAGCCTCGATTTCTCGCATCTTCGAAACCTGGGGGCAATAACGATTTATAGGTCTTCGCCGAAATGAATCGCTTACCGTCCTCGCCGAAGACATCGTCGAAGGCCAGGAGCGAGGCTCTGGGCATCCTCCCCATCCTCGGCTGATACCAGAAGAGCCTGCCCTCGAATTCTTTCTTGCTTCTCGTATCGAGCAGGTGGGGGATATCCCCGGGGGTACGAAGAATCGGCTGAATTATCAGCTTGGCAGTCGGGGGCGCTTCCCTGGAAAAGCTTTCCCAGCCGGCATGGACGGCTCCGGGCAGATGGCCGAGGCGATAATCCATGCGCGGTCTGGCATCCACCAGGCTGATGCTGTTCTTTTCTTTCTCGATGAGGACTTCGAGCTCATCGACTGTCATTACCGAGACAGGCATGATCGACTCGCATAGGGGAGGGCGCCAGAGCGAAGATTTTAGCGTAGATCGCCAGATTTAGCCCGATCAAACCTCTATGAATTTCTCGGCGTCCTCGCTGCCCGGCATCAGGCAGGTGTCGTAGCGGCCGAAGAAACGATAGCGGTTTTTCGCCACCTGGTCATAGGCCCAGTCGCGAAAGACTCGGGGAAAGATACCGAATATAGTGGCGAGTACAGGGAGCGGCTGCCGTAGATTTTTCGCTACGAAAATCACCGCATCCGATTTGCGCAGCACCGGCTCGGTCTTCTCGTCCAGAGCCGGAAGGATATAGACAGTGTTGAGGTCCGCTGAGTTGAAGCCTCGCTCTTTCAGGACCCGGGTAGCAAAATCGCTTTGCAGGGAAGCAAAAGCAAAAGAGCCGCGACCGTCGTTTTTGAGGACGAACTTGTTGAAGTTGTTGCAGAGCCCGCAAACTCCGTCATAGAAGATCAGGTTCTTCTTCCCGACAAGCCTGTCCGAATCTTCTTTTTCGGGACTGTCCTCGCTCATGGTCTCAATCTCCGAAGCTTATCTGAGCGGGTAGCTTCTTGTCGTAGAATTGCGCGTCTTTCAGGTCGGACCGGGCATCGATGGGGCGATTGAGCTTGTGATAGACATAGGCTCTGCCGATATAGAAATGAGCTTTGTTGGGAGTGTTCATCTGGGCATCGCAGAAGTCATTGAGGGCGCGCATCCAGTCGCCGAGCTGGATGAAGGCGCACCCCCTCCGGTAGAAGAGCTCGGGGTCTTTTGGGTCGTTTCGAATGGCGACGGTATAGCTCTTGATCAGATTCTTCGGATCGCCCTCTTCGGCGAAATAGGTCTTGTCCACGAGCAGGCTGCTGCCCGCGGCTTTCTCTCCGGCCGGGCTGTCCGACTGGCTATCCGACTGGCTATCCGACTGGCTGTTGCTCTCCGGAAGTTTTGCCTGGGCGCTGCCGGTGTTGAGGGCGGTGCTGTCCGCCTCCAGATCCTCTATCACCGCTTCCGGTATCGTTTGCGGATCGAAAGGACGGGCTGCCAGAATCAGATCGTCGCCATCCCAGGCGCTGTGCAATACCGGGGTCTGGCGTGCGCCTTTGCGGTCTTCCCTGACCTCGTTCTGCACTGATCCCCTGACTCGCTCGAAGGCCTCACCGAGCTTTGTATATGTTCCGTTTGTCTTGAGCCCTTCGAGAAGTCTCCTGGTGAAGACCCCGTTCTTGAAACGGCGTGATTCCCAGGATTGCTCGTCCGGGAGGCTAGAGCAGATGACCAGTTGTCCGGAGCCCTGGGCGAGCTCTTCGGCATTGAAATTGGCGGTGCGTTTGAGACCCTTGGCGTCGGGCTTGATGGCGCCGGAGTGACAGGCGTCGAGCACCAGCAGGACGCGGTTTGTGAAGACCCGATCCGAGATGGACTCGATGATCTTCTTCATCTCGATCCCCGATACATAAAGATCATCCGGGTCCGAATCGTAAGCCACCAGATAGTTGTCGCCACGTAGATCCATGCTGGATGGGCTGCCATGGGTGGAGAAAAAGAGCACTACCAGGTCGTCCGGTCGAGCCAGGGGCGCCAGGAACTTGCTGCCGAGCTCGGACATGACCCGTCGACGGGTGGCTTTCTGGTCAACGAGAAGGCGGACATGGTCAGGTGCGAAATTGGCTTCCTTGATCAAATAGTCGTAGAAGTCCCGGGCATCTTTCGAGGCGAATTTCAGGGAAGGTATGCTTTTGTTCTTGAATTCGCTGATTCCGACAATAAGGGCCCACTTGTCTCTGATCGGCTTGGCGGCGCGCTTGCCCGGCTCGGACGCGCTTTCCGAAGCCAGCCCCGGCGCCGCTGTGGCCAGGACGATTAGACTTGACAGGATCAGGCTGACGAATTTTCTCATGGTCGTTCCCTAACAGAATATTACCAGGGGCGGCCAATATTTAGGTGGCTTGACTTTCAACGATCGGGTCTGTGCAGGAGAACATCAAGAACGGCACCAGCATCCTCGCCTGACCGGGGAAGTATTGTTTTTCTGCCGGTCTCGACCGGCTCGAAGCCGATCTTGAGAGCGAGATATTCCAGGCTTTCTCTGCTGAAGAGATAATTGACCGGCAGGGGAAGCCGGTCGAGAGAGCAACGATCGCCGTCCAGGGCTCGAATCAGGAAAATACCCGCCGGCTTGAGGCTGTCATAGACCCGGTCGGCGAGGTCGCCGGGATCGAGAGATTGCTCCAGAATATGGATGGCGAAGACGAAATCGAAGCTCTCCCGGGGCAGATCGAGGTCGTCGGGACTCTGCCGCCAGATCTCGTGCCCCCGGGAAATGGCCAGGGTTGCCCGGTCGTCCCGACTCTCGGTGCCGCAGGTCTCGATGGTGTGGGTTTGCACCCCGGCAAAAGCGGAGAGCCAGAGCCCTTCGCCGCAGTCGAGCTGCAGGATTCTCAGATCGGGACCTTTGCAGTAGCTGAGAGCATGGGAAAGATCGCGCCCGGGCCTGTATGAGATTGAATCTCGATCCGGATCGGTGAAATAAGCCGCCGGCTCCAGGCTGTATACGAGATCGCAAGTCTTGCAGCGGAAGAGCCTGAGATTGGCGAACTTGTATACGTTAGCTCCTTTTCTCGAGCTGCAATTATTGCAGCGTTTTTGCTTGCTCATGATTTCTCGAGGCTTATAATAGCCGGCAATGATAACACCAATGACAGAAGCGATATCAACCGAGACGAGATCCGGCACCGGCGGGCGTTTCTATCTCTTTCTCAATCACCGGCAGGCGTCCCGGCTGGGGCACGTGGGCTGGGGCTTTACTCTCGGCGATGGGAGGACCTGTATGTTCGGCTCCACTGATCATCTTATCCGTCACCGGTGGTGGAACCTCTGGGCCTGGGTCAACTACATGTATGTTGCGCCCGGCGATGACACCGATTTCTGGTTCGGATTCGGCGACGAGAGCGAGATGTACCGGGCCATGTCACATTCGCGCAGTCATATCTGGTATCACGAATGCAAGGTCGTAGCGGTGGCGGACGCCTTTCCCGGAGCGGCGGAGGCGCTTGCCCGGAGCATGGAGCGCGCCGGCTGGGCGGCTCTCAACAATAATTGCGTGCAGCAGACCCATGAAATTGCCACCGCTTATGGTGTCGGAGGGGCAATCCCGAATCCGCGCTGGAACTCGCTCTTCCTGGTGCCCCGGCTGTGGTTCCCGGCGGTGTCCGGCGAGCATGTGACGCTTCGCTGATTGTCTACGGGATTACCAGTGCAAGCCCGTAGACCCGTATCCGGTGCCATAGCCTGATCCGTAGCCATAACCGGAGCCGTAGCCGCCATACCCACCGCCGAAAGCTGCTCCAGCTGCCATGGAGCCCACGGTAACCAGGGAGCGAGCCAGGCTCTTGAGAAAGGGATGTCCGTGCTTTTGCTGTTGCTGCTGTTGTTGTTGCTGCTGTTGAAGTTGTTGTTGCTGGAGTTGCTCTTGCTGTTGTTGATACTGGCTATTGGCATAGGCGCTGTTGCCAAAACTGTTATTCGTGGAAGCATAGCCAGCCTGGGACGAGGGATATCCTGACTGTGGCGGCCAGGATGGAAACTGTCCTTCGCCCTGAGCCTGCCCGGGAGATTGATAGGTGCTGCTGGCGGTCTGCGGGGCGCCGCCGGTCTGGTGCATGAGCTCCACCGCATTGATCAGGACTTTCACTTGCATGGGTATGGAAGCTGAGGTGTCCTGGGGTTCGGAGGGAAAGACTGCCTGGTCGAGCTTTTGCAGTCTCTCCACCAGTGGCATCTGGGGGTTGCTGCGGCCGAAAACCTGATTCTCGAGCCAGGTCACCTGGTCCGGTATGGGGGTGGTGGGTCCCGGGGGGGCGACCTGGGGCATGTTGCCTGGCATATTGCCTGGCATGCCGTAAGCCCCGGAGCCGCCGGATGCCAGCGGAGGTGCCATGCCATAACTGCCGGAGCCGCTGTAAGCCGGTGCTCTGTAAGTGGATTGCTCTTCCGGCGAAGAATAGTTGTAGATCTTTCTAGGATCGGTAATCTGGCTTATCGATTTGTGATAATGCCGGTCGACATAGCGCTCCAGATTGTCTACCCGGTCGCTGAGGTCGGGGATATTGGGCGATTTGCCGAAGGCCTTGATCTCGAGTTGGTCGAGACGACGTTTCAAGCTCTCACCTTTATATACTTTTCCGAGCATCACCTGCTCGATGGCGTCGACCCTCGGATAGTCGGTACTGGTGTCGTCTGCGTCGGCATCTCTATTGTCAGTACTGCCGGCAGCAGGGGACTGGGACGGTTGTGGCGGACCGCTGCTCTGCAGACTCGGCACCGCCGCCAGGAGGGAGGATAGCCTGCTGCTCTCGTCGCCGGTCTTGGCTTCGCCGAAGACGAGCTCTTCCAGCCGCTCGATCCGGGCTTCGTCTGAATCTTTCGGATAGGTATGATCGAAATATTTGTTCTCGAGGCTTTCGAGACCGGCGGTGTCGGCGCCGCTCAATGCCCCCATTGCCGGGAGGGGAGAGAGCAGGGGCGAGAAGAGCGCAAAGCTCACTGCCAGGGCCAGAAGAGGGCTCCCTGCCCGGCCTGCTTGATTGCCAATCTTCGAGATCGGGATGCCTGCTGTCATCCGCCCTCCATTTCCAGACAAACGAAATTATATCGAGAAGGGTACACTTTGTTCACGGTTTGTGCGTAACATTCAATCATCTCCAGTTGAATCCCCCATTTCAACTAACCCCAATTCAATCAGTCCTTTTACCCCTTAGCGAAAGCTGTCGATTTTGCCCCTGGACCACGCTCCCCCCCACCGTGGTTCGTGGGTGGAGGTTTCTTCTATGTCTCGCCTGTCCTTGAATGTCCATTCAAAGCTTATTAACGAATTCGATCAGGTTCCGCAGGCATCCGCAGTCCGTGGCGACAGAAGCCATTCCCCGGCGGTGGAAGCGATGCTCTGCGGATTCATCCTCGAGGGTGAGCCCAGGGACTTCGTAATGACACAGAGTCCGAAAGAAGATCGCGACTGGTATTACAATCTCTAAAAAGTTTTTCGAGCGAGCAGTGGTAGCGAGCGCCAGCATCTGGCGCTCTTACCGCTTTTTGTGCATAATGCCGCCATGGGTCATTCGGATCAGGATCATGTAGCTCGCGGTCTGCTCCTCTACGAGAGCCACAACTACGACCGGGCCGAAAAAGAGTTCGCTCTGGCTCTGGTGCAGGATCCAGAAGATGCTCGGGCCCGGTCGCTTCTGGCAATCTGCTTGCTTCTCAGACAGGAAGTCAGAGAAGCTCTGCATCATGTGAACGAGGCGATCAAATTCGATCCGCAGTGTGCCGACGCTTTTCACGTCAAATCGATCATCGAGCTTTCCCGCAATCATCCTGAGCAGGCCCGGGCTCTAGAGGAGCAAGCCATTCAGCTAGAGCCTTTCTATGCGCCTTACTTCGGTCATCTCTCCGAGATCTATTTTGTCATGGAGAAGCTGAACGAGTCGCTGGGGGCTGCCGAACACGGTCTTTCTATCGATCCAGAGAATATCAATTGCATCAATAATCGAGCTCGGGTCCTGGTGCGCCTGGGACGCGCCTCAGACGCCGAGGAGTCCATGCGTTTCGCTCTCACGAAAGAGCCCGAGAATGCCCTCAGCCATACCAATCTGGGCTGGATTCTCTTGCGCGAGGGCCGAATCGAGGAAGCCATGGAGCATCTGAAGACCGGTTTGAGGCTCGATCCGAACAGTGATTTCGCCAGGGAGGGCGTGGTCGAGGCTATGAAGTCGCGCAACCGGGTCTATCACGTACTGTTGAAGGCGACGCTGGCAATTTACGAAATGGACGCGAGGTTGCGTCTGGTGTTACTAGCGATACTGCTATTCTTTGCGCCTTTACGCGCATTTTTGATACCGGTTTTGATACTACTATGGAGCTCGGATCAGCTCTTCAATACGATTCTGCGTTTCGATCCATACGGACGGCTGGTCCTTTCGGAGGATCAGATCAGGCAGAGCAATTTCTTCATCGGTCTGATAGCGGTCGTGGCTGCGCTCTTGCTCTACGCCTGGATGGCGCGAGTCAGTCTTTTGCCAGAGTGGAGATGACGACGGACAAGGATGTCGTTGCTACTACCCCTGCAAATGCGATCAATAACATGGTTGCCTCCCTGGTGCCTGGTTGGTCACTGCATCTGGTGCTGTTGCTTGTTTTCAAGAGCACGCCCGATACATTTTGCTTTTGGCGTACTTTTAGACCACCGTTGTCACCCGACATTTAGGAGGACGCCGGAGCGAATTTTTTGTGCCCGGCAATTTTTTTCGTAAAATTGAGGCATAAGCTCTCTTATCGTCCCCTGTAATTTGTCCCCTGTAAAATGTCAAGGATCCGCAATGACCGGGCTTCCCCCGTCACCACTCAAATCTCCTGTTCTAATCGGCTGTCTGCTCGTCACGGTTGTATATGCGACGGGCTGTCCGGCTCTGTCAGAAGAGCTACCGGGCATTGAAACCCAGTCGGCCGCCGAGACCTCGCCCCCTGCTGAGGGAGCGCCGGCAGATACTCCGGGAGCCTTGGCTGCTGCCAGCGAAGCGGAGCAACGAACCCGGCGGATGGCGGAATTCGACGAGCGCTTCGCTCTGGCGCAAAAATTCAGGCAAGAAGGCCATTATGCCGAAGCTATCGACGAGCTCCGGGCAGCCAGGAAGCTCGGCAATGTGATATCGGATCGGGCTATTCTCGAGAAGACCATAAAGGCACAAATAGAAGTCTATGAGGCTCAGATAGCCTACCTCAAGACCGATTCCTTCCTCTGGAAAGTGCCAACCGGCTTGCTCTGGCATTTCCTGGTCATTCCTCTGATTGTTTTTTTCGTTCTGATTTTTCTCGGTCTCAGCCAGCTCTATTGCCGTTTCGTCAATGTCCGGAACGCCCAGATTGTTCCCGTGCTGGCGATTGTCTCCCTGGTTGCCGGTTTTGTCGCTTATACCTCGATGTGGACCTATGTGGACGGCTGGATGCATATCAAAGAAATCGAAGCCCTGGGGCTCTCCCGGCAGATTCTTCAAGGTGAGTTGGACAATCTCGCCGGCAAGCTGCCAGGCAAAGCCGGACGCAGACCACCGGGCATGCCAGCCCGATTCCCCTAGCGCTGAATATTCCTGTCACGCAAAAGAGACGGAATTACAGGCGTTTCCTGCATAAAAACCGCCCCTATTCTATGCGTGGTGTGCATATTGGTAATTTGAAGCGAGCATTCGAGCCGGGCATTCGAGCCGGGCATTCGAGCCGGGCATTCGAGGCTGACTATGAAGACCAGCCTGCAACAATCCTATAGGCTTGCAGGCAGTCTTGCAGGATCGGGAGCCCTGAAAGGGCATAAGTAGACAAGAGTTATTTGTTATAGTTGTCATTAGATGAGATTAAGTGATGAGAGACTCTAATAAAGGCAGGAAGAAGTTGAGATCAATTCTCGAGCGCAGCTCGGGTCGTCTTCTGGACCGGCGCTCGGGTCGGCGCTCGGTCAGCAGCTCGGATCGGCGCTCTGGTCGGCGTTCTGGTGGGTTCCGGGGGCAGGACGGGGCTTCCATCAGCGAGATGGGACCGGCGCTCTTTATTCTGATTTTCTGCGGGCTTTTCGTGGTGGTGGACCTCATCGGTGTCGGCTTCAATTACATGTGCTGCATGACCCTCAACGACCTCCAGCTTCGTGAGGCGGCCAAGCTTCCTTCTCAGGTCGCCGCTCAAGATAGCGGTCCGGTCAAGCACGATATTCCGGCTCAGTTCCGGCAGACCGTCCTGGGAGGGCTTTCGGGGATAAGGCAGGACCCGGTCACTGTGGTGGAGTATGGCTCGAACCAGGGCAATGTATTTGTAACCGTGTCCACCACAGCTACAGTGGAGCCATTTCTCACCATTCCGATTTTTCCAGGCGTCCCCGGTCTCGGGGCGCCTGTGCGATTTACCGTGTCAGGCACACGCCTGATCATTTGAGGAGGTCCAGTGAGGAGTCTAGCCGGTCGAAGACAGCGTCAGCGCCGCAAGACACGTGGTCAGAGCCTCGTGGAGACTCTGGCTGGTTTCATGATCCTCATCCCTCTGGGTCTCGTGGCTGTGAACATCATCACCATGATCAGCTGCAGCCGCAACAATAGCGAATGGGCCGAGCAGGCTGCCCGGGCTGCGGCCAAGCGTCTGGATGGAAACGCCGCCGAGAAAGCCGCCGAGAACGCGATCAATCTCTGCACCCTGAACAATGTGATTACCAACGTCGTGGTGGAGAACGTCGAATATGACCTGGGTCAGGGACAGGTCACCGTCACTACCCTGATGGATGTGAAATTGCCTGTGCCATTTCCAGGCTGGTCCACGGTCCAGTTCCACAATGCGTCGGCGCAGCCCATTGTGGCTACGCCGGCGCCAATCTGAGGATATTGCGGTGGCTCGAGATCACAGAGGACGAACGGATAGAGCGAAGACGCGGCAGACCCGGACCCGGCGAAAGTCAGGCGCCAGTATCGCGCTTGTTCTGGTCTGCGTCTTTCTGGTAGCCGTGATCATCGCTGCCTGTTTCAATTTCGGCATGGTCATGGGGGGCTCCCAGCAGGTGCGCAATGCCGTGGACGCCTCGGTGCTCAATGTCTCCAAGCGGATCGTTGAGTCCAAGGTGCCGGCGGCTCCCGGTTTCGAGGATTGCGCCGACACTGGAGGCATGGTAGGGGTCAGCAATATAAGCCGCGTCTGGGGCAAAGCCATGCTGATCAATGCCAACGCCGAAGAAATGGTGCGTGAAGGTTCCGCCGGCACGTTCACCAGCTCTTTTGCCGACACCAGCTATGGAGTGGCCAACAACATCAACTCCTCCCTGGTGAGCAAGGTGGAGGATCGCACCACTCTTAACTCCTATTACAGGCATATGGCCAATACGCGGTTCGCAGGATTTCTCGGTCTGGGCAGCTCGAGCCTCCAGAGAGCCGACGACGAGCCCTTCGATTTCGCCATGGTGGGAAGAGGCGGAGACAGCAATCTAAAATTCGCGCAGGATCAGTTTCCTCCCAGTGTCAGTGTGCAGGGCAATTGCAGCAGCTGCATGCCGGGCTACCAGAGCATGACCGTCAACGGTCGCGAGTTCATTCTGCCAACATTTCCCGCGGGACAGATGCCCAAGCTCCTGGCTGATGGAGCTTTCCAGGCGGCCCGTCCGGAAGCAATGCCCCTGGGCGGCGGTCCGGCTGCCATCCCGAATGCTTTCGCCTCCACCGGCTATGTGGACGGCAACCGGGCTTCCATCCGCGCCTCCGCCGCCGCCCTGGCCAATCCCCAGCGCCAGTATGTCCTGGCGATTCCAAAGGCTTATGTAAGGTTGCAATATACCAATATGGCGAAATGGATCATCAAAGACGGGAACGAAAAGGAGAAGACGTACAAAGTAACCACCTACGACAAGACTCCCAGGGTCTATCACGAGGTGAAGAAGTACAAGCTCAACGCCGGCGGCAAGCTCGATGTCTTCGGCTCTCTCGGGGTGGAGTATCAGAGCCCGGGCTTGCTTCAGGTCCTCAAAGCCGTCCCCGGCGACTATGAGGCAGCCCTGATCAAGATGGCCCAGCGATTGAGGGAAGTGGACAGAGACTTCACTCTGGAACGTCTGAAAGCGCTCCTGGACAGCGTTCAGATCGACAATGACAGCGACTATCTGATCTATCCAGAATACAGCACCCCTGATTTCACCAGCCCGGTGATCAAGATAGGCAAAGCGAGCTCCAAGTCTCTACCGGAATGGCTCAAGACCGCAGCCCTTGCCGACGGTCTCGATAAGCCCCTGGTCAAGACACCCGAGATGACGGACGAGCCCAATACCTGTCATGCCGAGCGGACCGAGTTCTCTTCGTCTTATGTGAAGCATTACACCAAGGTGAGAGGCACCATCAACTGGCAACCGGGCACGGGATACACCCAGTGTCTGGGTAAAATGGTATCAGATACCCAGACCGATATTCATGCGGAGGTACCACCGTCCTAGTGAGAAGAAATGCCCGAGTACCCCGAGTAAAAGAATTGGCCGCTCTTGCCACAGCGGTGTTTCTCTGTGCGGGCTTCTCATGTGGTGCCCGGGCTGAGGATGAGGATTTTCTCAAGAGCGGCATCAAGCTCTATAACCAGGGTAACTATCAAGAAGCCATAGGACATCTCGGTCTTGCCCGGGCGAAAGAGTTCAACAATGCGGTCCTGCACTATTACATGGCCAATGCTTTCAGCCAGATGGGCAAAAAGAGCGATGCTGTGCGCGAGTTTCGCATCGCCTACGCTCTGGACCCGGAATCGGAGGTGGGCAAGTTCTCCAAACAGGCTCTGCAAGCTCTGGGAGCGGAGAAAGAAGAGACGGAGGCGCCGCCTTCGCCACCGATTCGCCAGGCTCCTCCCGAGAAGTCGGCGGCGGATCAACTCAAGGACAAGACCCTTTCATCCCTGCGCAATCAGGCCTCCGATGCCAGCAGCATCCACCGAGAGCTCGGCCGCGAGCAGGCGGCCAGCACCGCCCGCAGTGCGAGCGACGTCATTGGCCGCAAGCGCTCGGCGATGATGGCGGATATGCTGAATACGGGGCGCCGTCCTGGATTGACCAGGGAAGCCCGGGAGTATCTCTCGCAGCTCGAGAGCATGTTCAACAAGAGCAGGCAGAGCAATATCGAGAGCAGCAACCACCGGGCCCGGAGCGTCGAGGAGAGCTCCCGCAATCTTCAGAGCCTGATCAACGAGTCCAATTCGAAAGGCGGTCACCGTCTGATCCCGGCAGGCACCAATCTCTACGTGCGCAATTACGACACCGTGGATAGAGACCGCAAGCAGACCCCGAAGACTCCCGCCAAAAAAAAGACAGCTCCGCCTTCTCGCTAGGATCCCGAGTAAAACTCCTGGAGAGAAGGTTTTCAGGAGACGCACCGATGCCAGGAGAAGTTCACGCCGAATGAAAAATCAAATCCTGAGTCTTTGCTGCTGGCAGGTCTCTTGATGGTTGCTGTATATGCCGAAGGTCATATCCAAATCTCGTTTAGATCAGGCTCCTAGGATCTCTTGATCTCTCTTGCTCGCTTGAGCATGCTGTCGGCTTCCACCTGGCGGTTCATGGCGGCCAGAATGCCGGCGTATTGCTCGAGAATCGGGATCAATCCCCTGTTCTTCTTGCCGAACTCATTCTCCGCCAGGGTGAGGGCCTTGCGCATGGTGCTCTCGGCCTGGTTATGCCTGCCCAGACCGGAGTAGGCATCCGCCAGCTCGAGAAAGACGCTGATCATCTCGAGACCGCCGCCCATCTTCACTCTCAACTCTAGCTCCCTGAGCCCCTCTTCTTTTCGCCGTTTCACCACCGGCCTGACGATCAACGAATAGATCAGGACCATGAGCACCAGGGCCAGACAGAAGGTAATTCCCAGTATATTGAGGTCCACCGACGACTCTCTCAGTCCAGAATCTCATGTTGGACAGGCAGGGGCTCCTCGTCCATGGGTATGCCGTCCGACAGCGTGGGCATGGGGATGCCGGCCCCGGAGTAGGTGACCGCCACGCTCGGATGCGAGCGCCGGTAGGAAGCTACCCCCGATTCGGTAATTCCGGCGCAAGCTCCGACTTTCAGGGTCTGCAAGAGAGGGAGTTCGGCTACATACTCCAGGCAGCGGTCGCTCAGCTTCGGTGAAGCTGTAATGGTCAGCTCCAGTAGCTGGGTGCAGTGCGCCAGGGGCTCCAGATCCCTGTCTTCGAGATAGCCATTGCCGATGCGCAGGGAGCGCAGGAAATGGAGGCTCGGCAGAACCTCGATGGAGGTCGGTGTCGTATTCGGTGTCATATCGATGCACAGATGGCGGAGCGATGAATCTTTCAAGGCCATCACTCCCTTGTCGGTGATCCGGGTGGCGGTAAGGATCAGGGAGAAGACATTCCATCTTTTCATATAGGGGATCGACTGATCCGAGAGGTCCGAGTAGGAAGCGTCCACCGCCCGAACGTCCTTGCGCCGGGAGAAGGCAGTCTGTACGGACTGGTCGGCGTTGTAGGCCCGGCTCAAGATCAGGCGCTTCGCGCTCAGGGAGCCTTTCAGGAGATCGGCGCCGTCAGCCAGCTCGTAGAGGTCAGACTTGGTCACCGGCGTGGCCTTTTCCGCCTCTTTGTTTTCGATGGCGGTGATGACGAATGCCAGAATCGTGAAGATGAGCAGGGCCAGAAGCCCCGCCGCTACCACTATGACCTCGGGCTTTAGCTTGCGAGTCGAGAGAGCCTGGGTTCCCGCCGGTGCCGGCACTTCTTCCGATTCAGGCTCGGATTCGGGCTCGGACTCGTCGAAAGCCCTGGCGATGGTGCCCTGGGATGGCGGCAGAGCGTCAAGGGCTGCCGCCATCGCCTCGCTCATCTCGGTCATGGAGGAGAATCGCTCTTCCGGTCGTTTTTTCAGGGCGCGCTCGACGATGGCGGCTACATCGATGTCGGGACAGATTCGGCGGAGCACGTCCACCGGTGGCTCTGCTTCCTTCTGCTGGCGGATCACCTCCAGCAGCGCGCGGGCGTGGAATGGTGGCTCCCCCGATACCATCTCGAAGAGGATGCAACCCACCGAATAGATATCCGAAGCTTCGGTGCACGGCAGAGCGCTGGCTTGCTCGGGGCTCATATACTCGGCGGTTCCCAGGAGCTGTCCGGGCTTGGTAAGGGTGCTGATCGCCGCCGATCGAGCGTCGGTGACTTTGGCCAGACCGAAATCCAGAATATAGATATGGAGATTCTCGCGCTTGTCCTCCACCACCAGGAGATTGCTCGGTTTGAGATCGCGGTGGAGCACTTTCCGGGAGTGAGCGTGCTGCATGGCTTCGCAGATCTGGGCTGTGAGCGCCAGGGCCTCGGCTCCCTGAAATACGCCATGCTCTTTGAGATAGAGGTCCAGGGGGCGACCCTCGACGAATTCCATGACCAGATAAGGAATCTGGTCGTCCGATAGCCCGAAATCAAGGATCTTCAAGATATGTGGATGATCGAGACTGGAGAAGGCTTTCGCTTCTCTCTGGAAGCGCTGGAGCTCTTCCCCGGAGGACATGTCCGAATGCAGGGTCTTGATCACCACATTTTTCCGCAGGACCGTATCCCTGGCTTTGAAGACCTGACCGGCCATGCCTTTGCCGAGCTCTGCCAGGAATTCGTAGCGGCCATCATCGATGGTCGGAAAGCTTCTGGGCTGTTTCTCGTCTGCGGTCACGTGGGAAGTTTCTCTGGGGCGGTCCGGGGCCGCTTTTCTGATTCTACATTAGAAGATGGACTGCCATTGCCGGTGCTTGCTGAGGAGCGCCAGGGCTTCGGCAAGAAGTGTTTTGCCCGGATCGCGTTTGAACCAGGTCGAGGCACCGGAAGGATGAGGCAGGGGGATCAGGTCGCGCTCCGCTCCCGCTATCTCCTGGCGAAACTGCCTGCCTATGACCTCGGTGAGCTTGTCGTATTCGAGAAATTGATCGATAGCCAGCTTCCCTACAGGAATGATCAGCTCCGGCTCCAGGAGTGCGAATTCGGCCTGCATCCAGGAAGAGCAATTGGAGACCTCGTCTCTCGAGGGCACCCGATCGCCGCCCTGTCTGGTCTTGCCGGGAAAGCAGCGGCAGACGGCGCTCATATAAGCGCGGCTGCGAAAGCGCTCCTCGCTCACCCCGATACTGTCGAACCAGCGGAAAAGGGTTTTGCCGGCGGTCCAGGCGAAGGGTTTGCCGAATTGCCCTTCCTTGGGACCGGGAGCCTGGCCCACCAGCATCACTTTGCTCGCCACCGGACCGTGGGTGACTACCGGTCCGATCATATCGGGACAGGCCGAGCAGGCTTTCAATTTGGCTAAATGCTCTTTGATTGCGCTTGTCATCAATCGAACCTCAGGGAGCAGGCTCCTGCTCTCTGGAATTTTACGATCTCTTCGCCGCTCAGATCGATACCGTGCAGTCTAAGGGTGTCCAGTTTGGGAACGGTGGTGAGCTGCATCAGGTCGCTGCTTTTCAGATTGTCGAGCTTGTTGTCGCTGAGATCGAGATCCATGAGCTCTTTCATCCTGGCGATATCCTTGAGACATGCCTTGGTGATCCTGGTCCCGTTCAGTCGCAGTCTCTGGATATTTTTCATCCTGGCGATGGTCTCCACTCCCTCGTCGCTGATCGCGCAATTGTCGAGCTCCAGGTCGGTTAGACCGGTGAGGGGAAGCAGGGATGTCAGTCCGGCATCGGTCACTCTGGTGTTGGAGAGGCTCAGGGAACGCAGTAAGGGCAGCGCCGAAATGGATTGCAGACCGGCGTCGGAGATCCTGGTGTTGGCCAGATTGAGCTCAGCCAGGCTGGTGCAGTCCGCTAGCGACTCCAGAGAGGCGTCGGTGACGGCGGTGTCGGCCACATTGAGGGTGAGAAGAGGTTTCAGGGATGCGATATAGGAAAGGGCGTCACCGTCTATGGAGGTCTTGGCGAGCACCAGATCGGCCACCGAAAGCTTTAGATCGGCGAGATACTTCATCCCTTTCGTGGTGACAGGCGAGCCGGTGAGGATGAGCTTGAGATTTTTTATGGGTCTTGCCTGGTCGAGGAATTTGATCGCCTCGTCGTCCATGGAGATTCCTACGGAATCGATTATGCGGCTGCCTTTGGCGATATCGTTGCCGACCATAGTGCCGAACTCGTAGTCTTCCGTTTTGAGTCTCTTCTCTTTTTCTTTGGGTCTGGTGACAGTCCTGGTGGCAGTGTTAGTGGTGTCACGAATGGTGCTCTGGATGAATTGAGCAGTGAAGACTCCGATAGAAAAGACGATCGCTCCGGCCATCAAGACGGCGATCAAGACCGCTTTACTCCTGCCGTCAGGTCTTTCCTCCTCGATCTCGAGCTTCTCTGTTTCGGTTTTTTTCTCCACCGTCTTGAGCTCGCCGGCGGACAGGAAGAGATTTTCATCCGTGGCTTGCAGAGCGGCTTTTACCTGGACCATGGACTGAAAGCGGTCGGCCGGCTTTTTCTCGAGCATCTTCATGAGGATTTTGTCGAAGGCCGGATCGACGGTCTGCTCGCCCATTTTTTCGTTGATCGGGCTGGGTTTGTTATTGAGCTGGGCCAGCATTGTCTCCATCTTGGTCTCACCGACAAAGGGCGGGTCGCCGGTCAGGCAGTGATAGATCAGGCAACCCAGCGAATAGATGTCGGTGCGATGATCGAGCTGTTTGCCCATGACCTGCTCGGGGCTCATATAAGCGGGTGTACCTACGGTCTCGCCGGTTCTGGTGAGATGCTCGCTCTCGTCCTCGTCTTCCAGCAGGATCTTGGCAAGTCCGAAGTCCAGAATTTTGACGTGCAGAGCGCCGCTTTCCAGAGGGAGGACCATGAGATTGTTCGGCTTGAGATCGCGGTGCAGGACTCCTTTGGCGTGGGCGTGGACGAGTCCGTCGCAGATTTGCAGGGAGAGCGAGGTGGTGAGCTCCTGGCCGAGGGGACCATTCTCCTTTATATAGTCGGAAAGCGGCATTCCCTCGATATAGTCCATGACCATGTAGGGCTGGTTCTCTTCGGAGATGCCGAAATCATGAATGCCTATTACATTCGGATGGCTTATGGCGCTCACTGTTTTGGCTTCCTGCTGGAAGCGCTTGATGGCGGTGGTGCTCATCAGGTGCGAATGAATCATTTTCACAGCCACCAGGCGACCCAGAGGTTCCTGGCGGGCTTTATAGATGACACCAGCGCCGCCAGCCCCTATTACTTTCAAGAATTCGTACCTACCCTTCAGGGAAGTCTTCGGAATCTTATATATCTCTTCGGCGGTGAGCCTGCCCGGAGGCGGTGCGGGCTTCGGCCGGAGCGGCGGAGGCTGTGGCTGAGGTCGTGAGGGCGGCTGGACCGGCGCATCCTGTCTTATGGGAAGGGCATTTCGCTCCGGGTCCACCTCGGTGGCCATGGGATCGCTGTCTGCGCCTGAATCCGGACTCGATTTATCGGACGTCATCCTCAACTCCCCCTGATACAAACAGGGTAGCATGCGCCGGGCAGCCATCCGCACAGGGCAGGCTGAGATTTTTCAGGATAGAATAAGTCCTGGTATTGCTTAATTCTGGATTCTTTTTTATGCGAAATTCCATAGGGGCGGCGGCTGCTCTTTTTATTCTCTTGAGCATTCAGCCCTGCGTCCAGGCTGCTCCTGCCGAAGGTAGCAAAAGCGTGCTCGGAGAGCGTCTCGATTCGGCTCGTACTCTATTAGAGAAGGGGCAGAATATAGAGCGAAGACAGTCCGATCTCATCGAGCGAGCCGGGCTCATCGCTCAGACGAATGGCTCTCCGACAAGAGCGGACTTCAATGCGCTCTCGGCAAAATATCAGGAAGCTCTTGCCGAATATACCAGGCACAGGCAGGAGTACTTCGAGCATTGCAAGAAGTATCACAGCCACACCCAGCCCCGGGCCTCGGCTCAGTTCTTTCCGTCCTTTTCAGGCGACGATCTCAAGCCTCTGAAAATGAAAGTCGGTGAAAAGTGCAAAGAGCTCCAGGACCTGGAGAACAAGCTCTCCCAGAACGAGAAGAATCTTCAGGCCCTGATTACAAACTATGAGATTGCCACTCAGAAAGAGAGCGATGCGGTCCTCAGCCAGATGTGGTCCGAGGCCGAGTCCCAGGCTGTCGCGAACCAGTCCCTGGTGCTTCAGTTCAATCATCTGGGCACCCTGAAGACCAGCCAGTCATCGAGCAAGATCCACGATCTGATCACTGTGGCTAATCGAGACGGCGCCTATGGCGCCCAGCAGACCGCCTGGAAAGATTACCAGCAGAACAATCAGCTGCAGGAGCAGTTTTTCAAGAAAGCCAATCAGCATGCTCGTTTCGAAATGATGATCATGAGAAGCCTGCAATCGATGAAACCACAGGGGGTGATCGCCCAGGGACCGGGTCAGCCCGGTATCAGCGGCGGCGATCTCGAGACCGAGTCCAATCTGCTCGAAGCCGAATACAACAGGCTGCAAGCGATGTTCGCCCGGCTCAAAGAAATGCAGAAGACCCTGGGCTCCAGATAGCCTGTATTCTCAGAGCATTTTTATAGACTTCATCCATTTCTCCGCCAGGTCCGGCCAGGCGGAGATAGGAAGCTTCGATTGCAAACCGAAGGCATGCTTCCCGTCGGGATATAAATGCATCTCGGTGGGGACGCCGGCTCTCTTCAGAGCCGCGAAATAAACCAGTGAATTCCGCACATCATCGACATCGTCGTTTTCGGCCTGCACTAAAAAGGTCGGCGGAGTGTTCTTCGTAACCGGCACATAGGGATTGAGCTCGAATCTGCTCTTCGTATGCTCGGTGAGATGACCCGGATAGACAGCTATGGCAAAGTCCGGACGGCAGCTGAGCTTGTCGGCGGCATCGACCGGTTTGTATAATCTCCGGTCATAGAGCGTGCTCGTCGCTGCCACCAGATGCCCGCCTGCCGAAAATCCCAGCACTCCTATCTTGTGCGGGTCTATCTTTAGCTCTGAAGCGCGGGAACGCACCAGACGTATAGTCCGCTGAGCGTCGTCCAGAGCTGCTTTATTGCCGGGGTAGCAACCCGAGCGGGGGTAGAGGCAGGAGCCGGGCACGCGATATTTGAGCAAGATGCAAGTGACGCCCCTGGCCGTCAGCCAGTCGCAGACATCGGTGCCTTCCAGTTGCATGGCCAGGATCCAGTAGCCGCCGCCGGGCACCATCTGCCGGGGTGCCATTTCGATTCGTCTCGCTTCTCGGCTGCAATTGCTGTTGAAGCCGAGGTGGCAAGCGCCAGAGCGAGAAGGGGCGAGACGAATCTCTGCAGTCGTTGGTTCATGGATTGCATGCAACAAGTATAGACCGCAAGAGCGCGCCGAACAGTACTGAGGGACTTGATTTAAAATGCCCATAACCGACTTCTTACGAAGCCTGGTTTCATGAGATGCGGTAGCACCGGTGATACTACATCATGGAGAGGGCGCGGGTTTCCGAATCGGTTTTCACTTGCTTGAGACGCTTCTTGACGCCCCGGGCTGTCTGCATTCTGGTCAGTTGTTTTCCGAATGGAATAGGCAGAGCAAGGTCGACGAAGGAGGAAAGAGACACCTCGGTCTCGATACCGCCCGACAGAGGCTTGAGCCGCCATTCTCCCTCGAAGGCTTTGAACTTGTCCGAGCTCACCATCTTGTAGCCGATGCGATCGAAAGGCTCGTAAGTCTCTTTGTAGACACATTTGGCTTTGCCTACCACGGGCAGATCCGGGAAGGTCTCCTCGAGGAGACTGTGGTTGGCACCGTGACTCAGCTCTTTGATAGTGTCCGGGGTCCTATTGCGGAGTTTGAGAATCGACTTATAGACCTTTTCAGGGCATGCCTTGACAACGATCCTGGAGCTGCTGGCATCCGGAGATATCTCCGATCTTTCCGCCCGGACCGGCATGGCGAAAAATGGGCAATTAAGGACGAGAAGGGCTGTGACAGCGATCAGGCGTCGGCTTTTCATGCGCTTAGTAATCCAGATGTTCAAGCTGCGAATTCTAAACAATGAGACTTCCCTTTGCAAGGGATGTCAGTAAATCTTCCCCGTGGCATATATACTTTGTGGGTAGTGAGGGAAAGCCTTGGAAGAAGAAGCCGGTCTGAAGCCCTGGTTGTGCGCGGCAAGCGCTGCGGTGGGAGTCGCTCTCATCGGGGCCAGCTTCTTTGTCTCCGGCGGTGACAGCGCTCACCAGCTCCTTTACGACATCACCCAGCTGGTCATGCTGGTGGCCGGTTGCATAGCGGTAATCACCGGCATAGTCGGCTTTTTCATCCGGACGAGCACAGACATCTGGATGTAAATCACTTCAGCCAGGCAGCCAGGATCTTTCCGGCTTTCAAAGCCAGGGATCGGTCCTTTTGTTGAGCTAGAAAATATGCAGCCGAGGCATTTCTTATCGCGCCGGTCATGGTCGGATACACATAGATGGACTCGGAGAGACCGGTGAAGGCAGTCTTCCTGTGCATGGCGCCGGCTAGATGATGGATCAACTCCCCGGCTCGCGAGCCTGCCACTGTCGCTCCGAGAATGCGAGAGTGCCGGTCTAGCACGACCTTGATGAAACCCTCGGTGCTCTCATCGACGATGGCCCGATCGAAATCACCGAGCTCGTAGATTGACGTGTGCACGCCTTCGCCATCGAGAGCCGCTCTTGCCTCTTCTTCTCGCATGCCGACGCTGGCTATCTCGGGATCGGTAAAGGTGCACCAGGGGACGATTCTTTTCTCGGCTTTGATAAAAGGCGAGGCAACAGGCAGGGCAAGATTGAGGGCGGCGATCCTTGCAGTGTGGTCGGCATAATGAGTGAATTGCAGAGAGCCTGTGATATCGCCGCAGGCCCAGATATGCGGAGCGCTGGTGCGCTGGCTGCCGTCGACTTTGACAAAGCCTCTCCTATCCAGAGAGACACCGGCCGTCTCGAGACCGAGATCTCGGGTGGCGGCTGTCTTGCCGGTAGCGACAAGAACCTGGTCGCAATCTATCGAGATGTTTCCTCCTCCTTCCGAGCTCAGGCTGACTCGCCGGATGGCACCATCAATAGTGCCGCTTTCTATCCGGGCACCGGTATAGATCTTTATGTCTTCTTCGGTTAAGAGCCGCTGAATGAGCGCGCTTGTCTCGGGCTCTTCTCTTGGAAGCAGCCGGGGCAGCGCTTCCACCAGGGTGACCCTGGACCCCAGGCGTCTGAAGGTCTGAGCATACTCGACACCCACCGGGCCTCCCCCGATGACCAGGAGGTGCTCGGGGCAGGCTTCGAGCTCCAGTATAGATTCGTGGGTGAGACAGCCCAGGCTGTCGAAGCCCTCCACCGGGGGAAGGGCCTGATAGCCGCCGGTGGCGATGATGAATCGAGAGGCTGTGATTTTCTTGCCGTCTATATCAATTGTATGCGGATCGAGAAAACGAGCCCGTCCGGTGAGCACTTTCATTCCATAGACATTCTCCATGGTCTCGACACTGTCATGGTGCGCGATCTTCTCCCGACTCCTTCTCATATGCTCCATGGCCGCCTCGAAGATGCCTTCCGGAGGCTTGCCGTTATGGCGAGCGAGGGTGGCGGCGATGCTGGCATAATGAATCAGGGCTTTGCTCGGCACGCAGCCGGTCCAGAGACATTCGCCCCCGGGCGGACCGTCGCTTGCCAGGGCAGTGTCGAGACCCAGAGTGGCAAGATAGCCGGAGGCGACGAGCCCGGCGGCGCCGCCGCCTATGACCACGGCATCGTAACGCTTCCCTTCGATAATCTCGGTCAATTTCTCTCCTCTTGCTATTGAGGAGAGATTCTACTCTGTTTGACTTTTGGTTTTCCTGAGCTTGACCAGGGCTCTCTTCTCTATCTGGCTCAAGCGGTGCCTGCTCATTCCAAGGAGCCGGGCTGCGGTCTCATGATCTAAGGGGTCCTTGCCCCCGATACCATAAAGCAAGGTAATGACGTCTCTTTCCCTGGGCGGGAGGTTGCTCACAAGCCTGGCAAGCACATGGCGGCTCAGGGTCCGCTCAGCTGCCTCCTGGGGATCCGGGGCGAAGGGATCCGGTATATCCAGAGGACCCTCCTCCGTGTTGAGATCGAGACTGGTGCTTTTGGCCCGATTCTTTGCCTTGAGGGCGCTTACCATTTGTTGCCTGATCCACCAGACTGCGTAGGTCGAGAAACGATTGCCCCGGTCCGGCTCGAAGCGGTCCACCGCCTTCAGCAGCCCAACGTTACCTTCCTGAATCAGCTCTTCCAGGCTGAGTCCTCTTCCTGAGTATCTTCTGGCTATACCGACAACCAGTCTGAGATTGGCGAGGATGAAGCGCTCCCGCGCTCGGAATGACTCTCTGGTGTCTCCTGAGCGGATTTCTTGGGACAGCGCGACTTCTTCAGCAGCGGTGAGGCGGGGATACTTTCTTATTCTCCTAAGATAAGCGCCCACTGCCTCGTAGTCTGTCATCGGTATCACCGCAGACGCAGCGAAGTCTCTGGACTCGAATAGCTCAGCCGTTTCAGTTCCGTACATTTTGCAGACCTCTTAGTGCGTGACCGGAAAAATAGATACATCGGCCCTTCCTGCGGCGTCCCGATTTTTAGCAAAGCCTTCATTTTCACGGTTAATCGAGAGAATAAAAATTCCGTGAAGATCCGCCACCACCCCCGGGGTGATTTTTTATATTTTGAGTATCGGTAATGTTCCGGAGGTGGACTATGACTACAGCAATGACCACTGTGGCAAATCCTGAGACGGAAAGAGCTTCCGCAAGCCTTCCGATCTTCACGCCGCCAGTGGATATCTATCAGAGTGAAAATGCGTTCGTCGTTATTGCGGAGATGCCTGGAGTCGATGAGTCATCGGTAGACATCACCCTGGAGAAAGGCATACTGACCATTCAGGGAGAGAGTCATCGAGACGCTCTTGAGACAGGTTACAGGCTGGTGCGCAGCGAAGCTCCTGTCGGCAACTACCGGAGGATGTTCAGGCTCTCCGAGGAAGTCGATCTGGAGCGAGCCGACGCCGTCATGAAAGACGGAGTGCTGAGGCTGACTCTGCCCAAGCACGAGAACGCCAGACCGAGAAAGATCTCGGTGCGCTCCGAGAAGTAGCTACCCCGTGTAAGTAGATACCATAACTGGTGCGATCTCCCCGATTATTTCAGGAGGTGTTTTCTCTATGGCATTCAACAATCTCGTACCCTGGTCCAGGAAAAGCGTGCCCGCAAGAAAGAGCAATCAGGATTACAGTCACCCGATGCTCTCCTTGCAGAGCGAAATGAATAAATTGTTCGAGAACTTCTTCTCGGGTGACGAGGAAATCTTCGGGACCTTCGGGCTGTCCCCGTCTCTTTCCCGGGGCTCTTTCGATCCCCTCATGCCCCGGGCAGACGTCTCGGAGAGCGAGAAGGAGCTGCTTGTTTCCCTGGAGCTTCCGGGCATCTCGGAAGAGGATGTTCTGGTCTCCCTTGCCGATAACGTTCTCACAATCTCCGGGGAGAAGAAGCAGGAGTCGAAGACCGACGAGAAGGGCTGGTACAGGATGGAGCGTCACTATGGCAGCTTCAGCCGGACGATACCGCTTCCCTGCGAAGTCGAAGACGATAAGGTCGATGCCTGCTTCAAGAATGGCGTCCTCACTATAAAGATGCCCAAGACCCGGGAGAGCGTCCGTCAGGCTAAGAAGATAACGGTCCGCAAGGGCTGAGCAAGAGGAAACGGGGGCGGCGCTCAGCCGGTGCCGCCTCCCTTTACACTGTGGAAGTGGAGGTAAGAAATGAACAAGTACAGGCTGAACCCTTTTCAATTACTGCTTTTGACGTCGGCCTTCCTTGCCATGGCAATGTTCGGCTGGTTGGCCAATCAGTGGTACGGCTCGAGAAGTATCGCCAGCAGCCTCGATGAGAAGCCGGCGGTGACCGGAAATATTCAGGGCAAGGGTGTGCCCTCGGGCTTCCTGACCAAGAATGTCATTTCGGATATCGCCGACGAGGCTCTCAAAAGCGTGGTGAATATCGACGTCAAGTCACAGGCGACCATTCCTGACGCAGATTATGCCCTGCCCTTCAAACACTTCGAGTTCTTCTTCGGCGAGGAGATGTCGCCGTTCAAGATGATGCCCCGGGGCAAGAAGCAGTTCCGCTCTTTCAGCGGAGCCGGCTCCGGAGTGATCATCCGGGCGGATGGCTATATCCTGACGAATAACCATGTCATCAAAGACGCCGAGGATATTCAAGTGACCCTTCCTGATGGGCGCAAGCTCAAAGGCGAAGTGGTGGGCCGGGACTCCTTCACGGATCTGGCTCTGGTCAAGATCAAAGCCAGCAATCTGCCGGTGGCCAAATTCGGCAAGAGCGACAGGGTGAGACCCGGTGACTGGGCCATCGCCATCGGCAATCCGCTGGGCCTCGATCATACCGTCACTTTCGGCATCGTCAGTGCCCTGGGGCGCTCTCTCAACGATATCGGACCCAATGTCGATCTCATCCAGACCGATGCCGCCATCAACCCGGGTAACTCGGGCGGTCCGCTACTAAATATAGACGGCGAGATCATCGGGCTCAACACGGTGATGCAGGGCAATGCCCAGAACATAGGTTTTGCCATTCCCATCGATGTGGCCCGCAATGTCGTGGAGCAGCTTCTGGCAGATGGCAAGATCGCCAGACCTTATCTGGGGATCTATATGCAGAACATGGACGAGAAGATGGCTCGCTCTCTCGGTCTACCCGCCGACACTGCCGGAGTGGTGGTGGCTAAGGTATCTCCGGAAGGACCGGCGGCCGGTTCCGACCTGCATGTTGGCGATGTCATAACAAGGATCAATGGCAAGCCCATCAAAGACGGCAAGCAAGTCCAGTCCATCGTCCGTGACCACAAGCCCGGAGAGAAGATCAACTTGTTGCTCAATCGCAACGGCTCCTTGATCGCCTCGGAGGTAAAAATAGGCGATTATCCCAGCGAGGCGAAGCAATAAAAATTGCTTTGCCTGAAGCTGCGAAGGCAGCCCGCCAAAACATTGCGGGCTGCCTTCTTTCATGATTTGTTCTGGTGACAAAGAAGTTTGCCGCTTCTACTCTTTCGACTTTTGCCTGGACTCTTTCAGCTTCTGCTGCCACTCTTTCATCTTCTCAAGATCCTTTTTTCGGAAATATTCACGAAACTCGTCAACAGAAGGATATACAGAGTCTACATTAATCGAACTTCCGGCTAGGAGCCTGTGCCATTAATGTGCCAGAACTCTATTAAGGTACGGGGAAATGTTTTCCGGCGCCGGGGAATTGTTAAGCCCTCAGAATTAGCTTAATGGTATCAAATACGATATCAAGGAGTTGA
>Ga0226835_1000482_pt1 | contig 44612 bp, 37 predicted proteins | sample LAC_MetaG_1_FD_163627 | JGI IMG/M metagenome (GOLD analysis project Ga0226835, IMG submission 163627) | Anaerobic ammonium oxidizing microbial communities from anammox membrane bioreactor (MBR) in UC Berkley, California, United States -... | ecosystem: Engineered > Bioreactor > Anaerobic >...
CATTGACCGGTGGGTCAAGTTCCCACCCGGGCGCCGCGGCCGGGTCGCGTCAGGAGGATCACCATGCTGGATCGCACCAAGCTCTTCATCGACGGCGAGTGGGTCGAATCGACCGGGTCCGGCACCATCGACGTGATCAACGCCGCTACCGAGGAGGTCGTCGGGCGGGTCGCCGACGGCACCCCCGACGACGCCGTCCGGGCCGTCGCGGCGGCCAAGGCGGCCTTCCCGGCTTGGTCCGCCACGCCCGTGGAGGACCGCGCGAAGCTCGTGCAGCGGCTCGGCGAGGAGCTCACCGCCCGGACCGAGGAGCTGGCGGCGCTCATCACCGCCGAGGTCGGCACCCCCAGCCTCATCTCCCAGATCGCCCAGGCCGGCCTGCCGGCCATGATGGCCGGCTCGTTCGCCGAGATCGCCCAGACGTTCCCGTTCGAGGAGAAGGTGGGCTCGTCGCTGGTGGTGCGCGAGCCGGTCGGGGTGGTCACCTGCATCACGCCGTGGAACTACCCGCTGCACCAGGTGGTGGCGAAGGTCGCGCCGGCGCTGGTGGCCGGCAACACCGTGGTGCTCAAGCCCTCGGAGGTCGCGCCCCTGAGCGCCTTCGTGCTCGCCGACATCCTGGCCGAGATCGGCCTGCCCCGGGGCGTGTTCAACCTGGTGTCGGGCACCGGGCCTGTGGTCGGCGAGGCCCTCGTCGTCCACCCCGACGTCGACATGGTGAGCTTCACGGGCTCGACCCGGGCCGGCAAGCGGATCGGTGAGCTCGCCGCCGGCCAGGTCAAGAAGGTGGCCCTCGAGCTCGGCGGCAAGTCCCCGTTCGTGATCCTGCCCGACGCCCCGGTCGACGAGTCGGTCGCCGCCGGGCTGTCGAGCTGCTACCTCAACGGCGGGCAGACCTGCATCGCCTGGACCCGGATGCTCGTGCCGGCGGCCCGCAAGGACGAGTTCGTGGCCAAGGCCAAGGAGGTCGCCGAGGGCTTCGCGCCCGGGGACCCCACCGACATGGGTACCAAGCTCGGGCCGTTGGTCTCGGCGTCGCAACGCGACCGGGTGCGAGGGTACATAGACCAGGGGGTCGCCGAGGGTGCCACGCTCGTGACCGGTGGTTCCGAACCGCCCGAGGGGTTCGACAAGGGCTACTACGTCCGCCCCACGGTGTTCGCCGACGTCACCCCCGGGATGACCATCGCCCGGGAGGAGATCTTCGGCCCGGTCCTGGCGATCATCGCCTACGACGACGTCGACGAGGCGGTCGCCATCGCCAACGACACCGACTACGGGCTCCACGCCGGCGTGTACGGAGCCGACAAGGACGCCGCGGTGGCCGTGGCCCGGCGGATCCGCGCCGGCCAGGTCGACGTGAACGGCACGAAGTTCAACCACCTGGCGCCCTTCGGCGGCTACAAGCAGTCGGGGAACGGCCGGGAGTACGGCCGCTACGGCCTCGAGGAGTTCCTCGAGGTCAAAGCCATGCAGATCGACTAGACGGCCGGGGTCGGCAGGGTCTAGCCGTCGTCCTCGGGGCGGCCGTCGTCCTCGTCGTCGCTCACCGGGACGTCGACGCGGTCGCCGCAGTCGGCGCAGCGGTAGGCGGCCACCTCGCCGGGCTCGTAGGGCTCCTCGTCGGTGGCCGGCTGGAGCAGGTGCGCCTCGCCCCCGCATCCCGGGCAGGTGATCGTCGCGCTCGGATTGGCCATCGCCGCACCGTAGCCGCCGGGAGAGCCGGGCCGGGGAGCGGGAGGGTCAGGCCCGGCCGAACATCATCAGCCAGCCCTCGAGGTCGCGCGGCCGGAACACGTAGTTGGTGCGGCGGGTCTCGCCCAGCGTGGCCGACGGGTCGGGGCTGTAGAGGTGGCCCGGGAACACGACCGTGTCGTCGGGGAGGTGCGCCAGGCGGCCGGTGAGGCTCTCGTACATCGCCACCGGGTCGCCGCCGGGCAGGTCGGTGCGCCCGCAGCCGTCGAGGAACAGCGTGTCGCCGGAGACGAGGCGGCCGTGGACCAGGAAGCACTGGCTGCCCGGGGTGTGGCCCGGAGTGTGGATCAGGGTGACCGCCACCGACCCGATCTCGACGACGTCGCCGGCGTCGTGGAGGACCAGGTCGGACGCGGAGGCACCGGTGACGCGGCGCAGGCCGTCGGCCTCGGCGCGCTGCACGTGCACCCGACCGGCGAAGTCGGGGTGCGCGAGCAGCTCGGCCACTCCTTCGATGGGCCAACCCAGGGCCGCCCCACCGACGTGGTCGGGGTGGTGGTGGGTGGCCAGGACCCCGGTGATCCGGAAGCCGTCGGCGGCGGCGATCGCGACCAGGTCGGCGACCCGGTAGGCGGGGTCGACCACCAGGGCCTCGCCGATCTCCCGGTCGCCGACGAGGTACGAGAAGTTCGCCATCGAGCGGGCCGCCGGGTCGTCGCGGGCGAAGTCGCGCCCGGCGAGGAGCTGGCGGAAGTAGAGGCGCTCACCCGGCATGGTCCGCCGAGGCTACCGGCCGCCGGGAGTGCGGCCGGTCACCGGCGTGCTCCCCGAGGCCGGCTGGAGCGGCCGCCCCGCGGGTCAGGCGCCCTCGAGCCGCACCACGTCGCCGAGCTGCTGGGAGATCCACGACGGGTCGTGGCCGGGGAACACGACCTGTCGGTAGGGGCGGGCGAAGTCGACGTAGGTCATCGTCCCGTCGCCCCGGGCCCGGTAGGCGTAGCGGTACTCGAAGCGGGCCGCCGTGCCCAGGTCGGTCGTGGGGCCGAACCCGACGCCGAAGGCCATCGTCGCGTGACCGGGCGCGACGGGGACGGTCAGCTCCAGGTGCACGGTGCCGTCGGGGTCGACGACCGCCCTCCCGTCGCCCACCTCGTGGCCCTCGCCGCTCGCCGTCCCGGGCGGGGCGCGGAACGTGACCGCCACGCGGTGCCGGCCGCCCGGGGCCGGCGGCAGCGAGACCCACCGGGTGTGCCTCCCGGAGCGCACGTAGGCCATCGCGTGGGGGTGGAGCGTCTGCACCGTGAGCGTGGCCGACCGCACGAGGGTGGACGCCGACCGCACTCGGAGGTGGTGGACGGTGAAGGCCTCCCGGACCTCGAAGATGTTCGCGTCGGCGGGGTACGCCGAGTGGACGACCCACGGATCGCGTCCGGGGTACCGGTCCATGAGCTCGAGGTTCGCGTCGGCGCGGTCGATCGCGAAGACGCGGGGGCCGGTCCGGCCGGGTGGGTTGGCCAGGGTCGGGAACGGGTTCAGGAGCCACGCCCCGGGCAGGAACACGAGGGCGTCGTGGTCGGGTACCGGCCCCAGGACCATCGACTCCTGCGACCGCCGCAGGTCGCGCATCACGAACGTGTCGCGGAGGGGTCCCACGACCCCCACGGCCACGAGGACCGTGCCCAGCACCGCCACGGCACCGACCACCACCGCCGGCCGCCGCTGCAGCAGGGTGACCAGGCCCCACGCCGCGAGGAGCGCGACCGCCGCGAGCGCGGGGTGGTAGTAGAAGGGCCCGAGCTGCCGGGTGATGCGGTACGTGACCGTCGCGTTGTACGAACCCCACCAGAAGAGGTAGCCGAGCGGGTAGATCGTGGCCAGGGCCACGAGGAGCCACGCGCGGCCGTCGCGCCGCCAGCGGACGGCCGCGAAGGCGGCCGCCGCCACGCTGATCACGCTGCCGAAGACCCACCTCGGCGACCAGAGGAGGTTGATCCACGTCGCGTGTACCGAGCGACCGAGGGTGAAGACCTGCTCGGCGCTCACGTCGGCGGCCGACTCGACGAAGAGCCGGCGCGGCCCGAACCCGAACCGGTTGTAGGAGCCGGCCACGTTCTGCGGGAACGACCACGGCGATCCCATGAGGTGGGCGTTGACGACGAAGGTGACCGCCAGCAGGGGCAGCGCGCCGGCCACCAGCCATCCGGTCGGGGCCACGAGGTCCCGCCACCTCCTGCGGTGGATCAGGATCGCGTACACGGCGAAGGGCAGGGCGAGGAGGATGGCGTCGTAGGGGCGCCCGAAGAAGGCCGCGGCGAAGGCCGCGCCCGCGCCGGCGAGGGACCACCGCCCCCGCGTACGCAGGCCCCGGAGCAGGAGCCAGCCGGCGGCGAGCGCGATCACCGCTCCCACGTGGTACGAGAGGTAGGTGGCGCTCAGGAGCGCGGCCATGGGGGAGAGGGCGAAGATCCCGGCCGCGACCAGCGGGATGAGCCGGCTCTCGCGGAAGAGCTCCCGACCGAAGGCGTACATCGCCGCCACGCCGGCGGCGGCGACGGCGGGGAGGGCCGCGAGCGGGGTGCCGAACGCGAGGCGGGACGCGGCCAGGATCCCGGCCCACAGCGGCGTGTAGACGAACACGATGCGGTCACCGGAGATCCCGGTCAGGTACGGCCGGAAGAACGTGGCGTCGGAGGCGGGGAGCGTGAGCCGGCCGTGGGCGAGCAGCGCGGACTGGTTGAAGTACGCGACGTCGTCGAGGTCCGGGGAGAACATCGGGTAGAGGACCCGGGCCGCGACGACGGCCAGGACCGCCGACGCCAGGGCGAGGCCGGCGACCGCGATGCCGGCCCGGCGGCGGCTGATCCCCCCGGGGTCGCCGGGCTCGGCGGGGTCGCCGGGGTCGGCCGGGAGGGAGTGCGTGGGGTCGGTGCCCTCTCGCGTCGCCGGGCCTGCCATGGGTCCGACACGGTAGCGGCCGGGGCGCCGGTGCCACCGGGACCGGTTGGTACCCTGCCGGCCATGCCGGCGAACCGGCCGCGGCGCGTCGCGGCACCGACGATGCAGGGCCGCGTCAGGTGAGCGGGGCGAAGGTCCCCCTCGTCGACCTGGCCGTCCAGCACGACCAGATCGCGGCCGAGGTCGAGCGGGGTTGGGCGCAGGTGCTCGACCGTACGGCCTTCGTGCTCGGCGACGAGGTCGCCGGCTTCGAGCGCGAGCTGGCCGAGTTCGCGGAGGTCGCCCACTGCGTCGGCGTCGCCAACGGGACCGACGCCCTGGAGCTGGCGCTGCGGGCCGTGGGTGTGGGTCCGGGCGACGAGGTCGTCCTTCCCGCGAACACGTTCATCGCCACCGCCCTGGCCGCGGCCCGCGCCGGCGCGACCCCGGTGCTGGTCGACTGCGACCCCGCCCATCACCTCATCGACGTCGACGCGGTGGCCGCCCGCATCGGGCCGCGAACCCGAGCCGTGGTGCCCGTCCACCTCTACGGCCAGATGGCCGACGTCGAGGCGCTGGCCGGCCTGGCCGAGCGGCACGGCCTGGTGGTGGTCGAGGACGCCGCCCAGTGCCAGGGGGCGCGCCGGCACGGCCGCCACGCGGGCCGGGTGGGGGCCGTGGCGGCGACGAGCTTCTACCCGGGGAAGAACCTCGGCGCCTACGGCGACGGGGGAGCGGTCCTGACCGGCTCCGACTCCCTCGCGGCCCGGGTCCGCGCGCTGCGCAACTACGGCAGCGAGACCAAGTACGAGCACCCCGAGACGGGGTTCAACTCCCGGCTCGACACCCTCCAGGCCGTGGTCCTCTCCGCGAAGCTCCGCCGGCTCGCCCGCTGGAACGACGAGCGCCGGGCCGCCGCGGCCCGCTACCGCGAGCTGCTGTCGGGCCTGGACGCCGTCGAGCTCCCCTCCGAGGCGCCGGGCAACGAGCACGTGTGGCACCTGTACGTGGTGCGGGTCCCCGAGCGTGACCGCGTCCTGGAGGCGCTCCACGCGGCCGGCATAGGCGCCGGGATCCATTACCCGCGCCCCGTACACCTCCAGGGGGCCTTCGCCCACCTCGGTCACGTCGAGGGCGACTTCCCCGTCAGCGAGGCCGCCGCGGCGTCGATCCTGTCGCTCCCGATCTACCCCGGCATCACCGCGAGCCAGCAGGAGCAGGTGGCCGACGCGCTCCGTGGCGCCCTGGCCGGCCTCCGGGCCGGGTCGGGCTGAGCCGCGACCCCCGGTACCGAGGGGGAGCCCGACCCGACCCGGCCGGTGGGCGCCCGGCCCCGGAGGCCTCAGGCCACGGGTGGGAGGGGCCGGCGGCCGATCCGGTGGGGGAACTCGGCCAGGGCGAGCATCGGCTCGTCGTCGGTGCTGTTCCCGTAGGCCCACAGCTCGACGGTCCCGGCGCCGAGCCACGCGCGCAGCCGGCGCACCTTCTCGGCCCCGCGCACGTTGGGCCCGTCGAAGCGGCCGGTCAGGCGGCCCGAACCGTCGACCTCGAGGCGGGTGGACACGACGGCGGTCACGCCGAGGGCCTCGCCGAGCGGATCGAGGTAGACGGTCGGCGACGCCGACACCAGCACCACGTCGTGTCCCTCGGCGAGGTGCCACGCCAGCCGGCGGAGGGTGTCGTCGCGCATACGACCGTCGCGGTGGAGACCGGCCGCGTACCTCCGCCCGCGCTCGCCCAGCTCGGCGGCATCACGGTCGCGAAGGAGCGCCTCGATCAGGCGCTCCTTGGCCCGGTCGCGCTCGTCGCGCCGGAGCGCACCCCGGGCCAGCTCGGGCGTGAGGCGAGCCGCGGCGGCGATGACCGCCCGGCGCCCGCAGGCGTAGGCGAGGAACGGTCCGAGCGAGTCGCGGCGCGTCAAGGTCCCGTCGACGTCGAACGCGGCGACGACGCGCTCTCCCACGGATCAGATCGGGAGGCGGCGGAAGACGGGCCGGGGGAGGTGCCGGAGGGCCGACATCACCCAGCGCATCTTGGACGGGACCCACACGGTCGTGGCTCCGGAACCGAGGCCGCCGACGATCGCCTCGGCCACCGCCTCGGGGGTGGTCGCGAGCGGCGCCGGCTCCTCCCCCTCGGTCATCTTGCTCTTCACGAAGCCGGGCCGGACGACCATCACCCGGGCGCCGGTGCCGACCAGGGAGTCGGCGAGGCCCTGGGCGAACGCGTCGATGCCGGCCTTCGACGACCCGTACACGAAGTTGGAGCGCCGGGCCCGTTCCCCGGCCACCGAGGAGAGCACCACCAGCACCCCGTGGCCCTGCCGGCGCAGGGCCTTGGCGGCGGCCACCATCACGCTCATCGCGCCCACGTAGTTGACCATCGCCACGTGGACCGCGGCCGCGCCGTCGCTCTCGGCCTTGGCCTGGTCACCGAGCACCCCGAAGGCCACCAGCACCACGTCGAAGTCGTGGTGGCGGCCGAACACGTCTTCCACGAACGACTCGTGGGAGTCGGTGTCGAGCGCGTCGAAGGGCACCACGTCGGTCTCGGCGGCCCCGGCGTCGTGGATCGACGGGAGGCGGGCCCGCATGGCGTCGAGGTCGCGCCCGGCGAGCACGATCCGCCGGCAGCCCCGGCCGGCCAGGGCGCGGGCGGTCGCCACGCCGATGTCCGAGCTGCCGCCGATCACGAGCGCCGACTGCACCGATCCGAGAGCGTCGTTCATCGCGTTCCCCTCGAGGACGGCCGGCGCCTACAACCCGAGCCGGCGGGACAGGTCGGACCGGAACACCCCGGCCGGGTCGAGCTTGGAGCGCACCTCGCGCCAGTCGTCGAGGCGGGGGTACATCGCCGCCATCAGCTCGGGGCGCAGCCGCGAGTCCTTGGCCAGGTAGATGCGGCCGCCGGCCTCCACCACGAGCTCGTCGAGGTCGTCGAGCAGCGGCCCGAGGCCGGGACGCCCGATCGGGATGTCGAGCGCCAGGGTCCAGCCCTCGGTCGGGAAGCTGAGCGGCCCCGGGTTGCCCGGGCGGAACCGCTTGATCACCCCGAGGAACGAGGCCGTACCCGCCCGGCTCAGCTTCTCGATCACGTGCCGGACGGTCTCGCCGGCGGCGGTGGGCACCACGAACTGGTACTGGAGGAAGCCGCGGGGGCCGTAGAGGCGGTTCCAGTCGAGGATGCCGTCGAGCGGGTGGAAGAACCACGGGATCGACTCGATGTGCCCTCTCCGGCGGCGCGGCGCCTTGCGGAACCACACCTCGTTGAACGCGCGGACCGTGAGCGGGTTGACGAGACCGGGCGGTGCGGTGCCCGGCACGCTGAAGAGGGAGGCGGGCTTGAACGAGCGCGCCTGGGGCCTCCTGTGGAAGGGCAGGTCCGAGAGCTTGGCGTGGTCGCCCCGGGTGAGGACGCCGCGGCCCAGCGACCGCCCCGTGGCGAGGCAGTCGATCCAGGCCACCGAGTAGCGGTAGCGCTCGTCGCCGTCGACCATGCGGGCCATCAGGTCGTCGAGGTCGGCCGCTCGCTCGGCGTCGACGGTGAGGAAGGCCGTCTCGAGGGGGATGAGGTCGAAGGTGGCGTCGAGGACCACGCCGGTCAGCCCCAGGCCGCCGGCGGTGGCCCAGAACTCCTCGGGCGAGCCGGACGGGGTGAGGATCCGGGTCTCGCCGTCGCCGGTGCGCAGCGTCATCGACGTGACGTGTTCGCAGAAGCTGCCCTCGGCGTGGTGGTTCTTGCCGTGGATGTCGGCCGCGATCGCCCCGCCGACGGTGACGAAGCGCGTACCGGGCGTCACCGGCACGAACCACCCGCGGGGTACGAGCCAGTGCATCAGCTCGTCGAGGCTGGTGCCGGCGGCGACGCTGATGCTCCCCCGTCCCTGGGTGGGGTCGAGGTCGCTGTCGAGCACACCCGAGAGGGCGTCGGTGTCGATGACGAGCCCGCCGGCGTTCTGCGCCGCGTCGCCGTAGCTGCGGCCGAGGCCGCGAGCGATCACGCCCCGCCGGTCGGCGGCGTCGACGATCGCCCCGACCTCGTCGGCCGAGAGCGGTACGTGGCGCCGGGCCCGGGTCGGGGCGGTCCGGCCCCAGCCGTTCAGGAGGACGTCGTCACCACCGGGCGGGAGGTGGTGGCCGCCGCCGGCCCGGGGTGCCCCGAGCCCCGTGGGGTGCGGGCCGGCCCCGGCGTTCGCTGCGTCGGGGGAGGGGCGGACCTCGGGGTCGGTCCCCTCGGGTGGCACGGAGGCGAGGTCGGCGTCGGTGGGCATCTTCACGAAACGTACAGGGCTACGGCGGTCACCACGGCCCAGGCCAGCCCCATGGCCTGGAGCGGCCGGTCCGTGAACGCGACCTCCTCGGGCGCGCCGGCGCCGCCCCGCTCGACGATGAGGGCGAAGCGCAGCATCCCGAGGACGAAGGGGACGATCGACAGCTCGTACCAGGGGATCCCCGAGATCTCGGTGCTCTTCTCGAACGCCCACAGGCAGTAGGCCACGAGGGTGACCCCCGACGCGACCGAACGCACGTGGCCCAGGTACTCGACGGAGTACTCGCGCAGCGTGCTCCGGTGCGCGGCCCGGTCGGGGCCGAGCTCCACGAACTCGGAGTGCCGCTTGCCGGCGACGATGAACAGGGAGCCGAACGAGGCCACGATGAAGAACCAGTTGGATATCGGCACGTCGGCGGCCGCCGCACCGGCGATGGTGCGCAGCACGAACCCGGCGGCCACCAGGCCGAGGTCGACGACGGCGACGTTCTTGAGCCAGGTGCTGTACGAGGTGGTCATGGCCACGTAGATGGCCGTCACGAGCGGCAAGCGCCACGACCCGGTCAGGAAACCGATCCCGATCCCGGCCGCCACCAGGACGACCGCCACGCTCCGCGCGGTGTTGATCCCCACGATCCCCGCCGCGATCGGCCGGTTCCGCTTCACGGGGTGGAGCCGGTCGGCCTCCACGTCGGCGGCGTCGTTGAGCAGGTAGGTGCCGCTGGCGGCCAGGGAGAACGCCACGAAGGCGAGGACCGTGTTGACGGCCGCCGTGCGCTCGTCGAGGACCCCTGCCGCGGCGGGCGCCGCGGCGACCAGGATGTTCTTGGTCCACTGTCGGGGGCGCATGGCCCGGATCAGGCCGGCGAACGACGACCCGGGTCGGGTCGGTCGGCTGTGCTCCGGGGCGGGGTCCGGGTGCTCCCCCGATGCGGCCGGGGCGTCGTTCTCGATGCGGCCGTCGACGTGATGGCCGGCGCGCATCAGCGGTTCATGTCCCATCGTTCCCCTCGACGCCCGGGCGGCCAGCAACTCTAGTTCCGCCGCTGGTCCGGCCCCCGGGCGCGCCGGGGGCCTGCCCCGAGTCCGGCCCCGAGCCGGCGGCCCCCGCCTCCCGGGCCTCCCGGGCGGCCCATTCGAAGATGCCCCGCGACATCACCGACGCCTCGGCCGCCGCCCGGGCGCCGTACACCTCGGCCCGGGCGGCCGCCACGGCGGGGTCGTGCGGCGCCGCCAGCCACGCCCACTCCACCAGATGGCACGCGAGGCGCAGGTCGCCGGCTCCGGCCCGGGCCCGGGCCCGGTCGGCCAGGATCCCGGCGCCTCCCGCCAGGGCGGCGACCTCCTCGGCGACGGCCGGGTCGGGAGCCGGCTTGAGGCGCGCCGGGTTACCGTCGTACCAGCCGCCGTAGAGCCGCCAGACGTTTCGCACCACGAACTCCGGCTCGTCGTAGGAGGGTCGGAGGTACGGGCGATCCAGGAGCCGGGCGGGAGCCTCGACCTCCCGGACGATCGTGTCGAGCGGGACGCCGTCGTTCATGAGCGCGACGGTCCGGTCGTGGAGCCACTCGAGGAGCTCCGCGGTGTCGGCCAGGGCCTGGCGGACCCGGTCGCGGCCCACCACGGGCACGCCGTGCCCCGGAAGCATCACCTCGGCGCCGAGCGTCGCCATCTCCCGCAGGGCCCGGGCCCACTCGGCGGGGTAGCGCTGCACCTTCTGGGGGTTGCCGCAGTTGGGCGACGCCCAGATGAACAGGTCGCCGGTGCAGAGGACCCGCGACTCCGGCGCCCACACCCAGGTGTGGTCGTCGGTCTCGCCGCGGGCGTGGTGCAGTTCGAGGCGTATCCCACCCACGTCGAGGTCGAGCCGGGTCGCGTAGGTCTCGTCGGGACGACGGAACCGGGTCGGCCACTCGAACCGGTCGAGCCGGAACTGGCGCCGGTTGATCACCGAGTTGTAGCCGGCCGTGGCCGCGTAGCGGTCGAACCGGGCGTCGATCGCCTCGTGGGCCACGACCCGTGGCGGTGGCGCCCCACGTGCGGCGGCCTCCGCCTCGTAGATGTCGACGCCGAAGCAGTGGTCGATGTGGCCGTGGGTGAAGACGGCCGTGTGCAGCGTCCGGTCGCTCCACGAGCGGAGCGCCTCGTGGCAGGCGCCGGCGAGGAGCGCCGACCCGGTGTCGACGAGGACCAGGCCCTCGGGGGTGTCGAACGCCGCGACGTTGGCGAAGGACGCCGCGAACCCGACGCCCGGCGCGACCTCGGCGAAGCTCACCCACAACGACGACGGCACGAAGCCGTCGATGTCGATCCCGCCGGTCCAGAGCCGGTCGGCCACGTCGAGGAGGTCCGGGGTGCGGGACCGGTACGCCACCGGTCGAGTCTCGCAGGTCAGCGGGGGTCCGAGGCGCTTGCCGACCGGAATCGGAACCTGTTTCCATTCCCCCGTGGCGACGGGCGACCGAGGGACGGCACCGGCGCCGGCATCGGCGCTGGCCCGCAGCCAGGCGGGCCGGAGGAGGCGGGTCCTCGACGCCGCGCTGGCACTGGCGGCCCGGGGCGGCTTCGACGCCGTGCAGATGCGTGACGTCGCCGCCGAGGCCGGGGTGGCACTCGGGACCGTGTACCGCTACTTCGAGTCGAAGGAGCGGCTCCTGATCGAGGCCCACGTGGAGCAGGTCGAGGACCTGGCCGAACGGCTGCGGGCGTCTCCGCCCCGGGGTCGCGGCGCGGCGGAGAGAGTGGTCGAGGTGCTGCGCCGGTCGACGCGTCACCTCGTGCGCCGGCCGGAGGCGACCGCCGCGATGGTCCGAGCGTTGGGCCGCGCCCGCCCGGAGGAAGCCGACGTGGTGGAGCGGGTCAAGGCCGCCATGACCGACATCATCACCGTCGCCATCCACGCCGACGGTCGACCCCCGGACGGAGCCGGGCGCGACCTCGCGGTGGCGCGGGTGCTCCAGCAGGTCTGGTTCTCGTCGCTCATCGGCTGGGTCGGCGGCGTCGATCCGGCGGGGCGGGTCGACGCCGACCTCGAGTCGGCGGCGCGGCTCCTCCTCGACGGGTCCGGACCGCGCTTGTCCGGATGAGCGGTCGCGTGGTCTGCTTCGACCCGTGACCTCCTTCAACTTCGCCGACATGTTCGAGCGCCTCGTCGACGTCGCGCCCGCCCGAGCCGCCGTGATCGCCGACGGCGTGACGCGCAGCTACGCCGAGACCGAGGAACGCGCCAACCGCCTCGCCCACCACCTGGCGGGGGAGGGCTTCGGGCCCGGCGACCACGTCGGCATCTACGCCTACAACGGGTTCGAGTGGGTCGAGGGGATGCTCGCCCTCTACAAGATCCGGGCCGTCCCCGTGAACATCAACTACCGCTACGTCGAGGGCGAGCTGCTGTACCTGTTCGACAACGCCGACCTGGTCGGCTTGATCGCGCAGCGGGAGTTCGCCCCCCGGATCGCCTCGGTGCGCTCCTCGGTGCCGGCCCTCCGCCACGTGATCCTCTCCGACGACGGCTCGGGCGCCGCGGTCGACGGCCTCGACCACGTCGATCTCGAGCACGCGGTCGCGGCGGGATCGCCCGAGCGCGACTTCGGCCCCCGCTCCGGCGACGACGTCCACATGATCTTCACCGGCGGCAGCACGGGGATGCCCAAGGGTGTGGTGTGGCGCCAGGAGGACATCTACTTCGCCCTCGCGGGGGGGATCGACGCCTACACCAAGGAGCGGGTCGCGTCGCCGGAGCAGCCCTCGGAACGGGTGCGCGACGGCGCGGGTCCGCTGGTGATGTACCCGCTGCCTCCGCTGATGCACGGCGCGGGCCAGATCGGCACGCTGCGCTCGCTGGTCGCCGGCGACACCACGGTCCTGTCGGCCCGCTTCGACCCCGACGAAGCGTGGCGCACGGCGGCGCGCGAGCGCGTGAACGTGATGTTCATCACCGGCGACGCCATGGCCCGGCCGCTCGCCGACGCCTTGGAGCGCCTCCACGGAGAGCTCGACCTCTCCGGCCTCCTGTCGTTCAGCTCCAGCGCGGCGATCTTCTCGCCGTCGCTCAAGGAGCAGTTCCTGCGCCTCCTGCCCGGCGTGATCATCGTCGACTCGATCGGGGCCACCGAGACGGGCATGAACGGGATGCAGATCGCCAGGGAGGGTGAGGCGGAGGCAGGAGGCGCCTCGACCGTCGACGCCGCGGCCGACACGATCGTCGTCGACGACGACCTCGCACCGCTCCCTCCCGGGTCACCGGAGATCGGCTGGGTGGCCCGTACCGGCAACGTGCCGCTCGGCTACTACAAGGACCCCGAGCGCTCGGCGCGGACGTTCTTCGAGGTCGACGGTCGTCGCTACGCCGTGGCCGGCGACATGGCCCGCCACGAGGCCGACGGCCGCATCACGCTGCTCGGACGCGGGTCGGTGATGATCAACACCGGCGGTGAGAAGGTCTTCCCCGAGGAGGTCGAGGGCGTGCTCAAGGGCCACCCCGACGTGTTCGACGCCCTCGTGGTGGGCCTGCCCGACGAGCGGTGGGGCCAGAGGGTCACCGCCGTGGTGCAGCCCCGCCCCGGGGTCCGCCCGACCACCGAGGAGCTGGCCGAGCACTGCCGGCGCCACATCGCCCGCTACAAGGTCCCCCGGCAGGTCTTCCTGGTCGAGGAGGTGGTCCGGGCCCCCAGCGGCAAGCCCGACTACCCCTGGGCCAAGCGCTACGCCGAGGAGGCCGCCGCGGCGGGGGGTTAGATCCGGGCGAGCTCGCGGCGGAGCTGGTCGAGACCCATCGAGCCGAGGTCCAGCGCCCGGCGGTGGAACTCCTTGAGGTCGAAGGCGTCGCCGTGGCGGCGGCGGGCGTCGTCGCGGGCCTCCAGCCACACCCGTTCGCCCACCTTGTAGCTGATCGCCTGGCCGGGCCAGCCGCAGTAGCGGTCGACCTCGCTGCGCAGGAACGCCTCGGGCTCGTGGCTGCGGCGGGCCATGAACGGCACGGCGAGCTCGGCCGTCCACACCTCCCCCGGGTGGTAGTCCCGGTCGGTTGGGATCTCGAGGCCGAGGTGGATCCCGATGTCGACGACCACCCGGGCGGCGCGGAACGCCTGGGCCCGGAGCATCCCCAGCTCGTGGTCGGGGTCGTCGAGGTACCCCAGCTCTCCCATGAGGCGTTCGGCGTAGAGGGCCCAGCCCTCCCCGTGGCCCGAGACCCAGCCCATCGTGCGTTGGTAGCGGCTCAGCTCGCCGGCCAGCCAGGTCACCTGGGCCACCTGGAGGTGGTGCCCGGGGACGCCCTCGTGGTAGGCGGTCGAGACCTCCCCCCAGAGGGGGAACACCGTCCGGCCCTGGGTCGGGTACCACGTGCGGCCGGGCCGGCTGAAGTCCTCGGCGGGAGGCGTGTAGTACATAGCGGCCGCGCCTCCGGGCGGAGCGATCATCGCCTCGACGCGCTTCACCGGCCCGGGGATGTCGAAGTGGACGCCGTCGAGCTCGGCGATGGTCCGGTCCATCAGGTCCTGGAGCCAGGCCCGGAAGCGGTCCACGCCCTCGATCGCCCGTGACGGGTCGGTCTCGAGGAGCTCGATCACCTCGCCGATCGGCCGGCCCGGGAGGATGCGCTCGGCGACCTCGGCCATCTCCGCCGTTATCCGGTCCAGCTCGTCCCAACCCCAGAGGTAGGTCTCGCGCAGGTCGAGGTCGGTGCCCGAGAAGGCCCGCGCCGCGACGGCGTAGCGCTCCTCGCCGACGGCGTCGGTCGCGGCGGCCTTGCGCGCGTACGAGTCGACGAGGAAGCGTCCGAACGAGGCGTAGGCCTCGGTGGCCCGGCGGGCGTGCTCCTCGAGCGTGGCCCGCAGGACGGGGGCGTGGAGGCCCGACCGGTCGAAGCGGTCGAGCAGGCCGAGGAAGTAGGGACGGGTGCCGTCGTCGCCGACGACGGTGCGCACCTGCTCCCGCACGGCCTCGACCTGGCGCCGGGCCGCGGCGATGCCCTGCCGGGCACCGGACGCGAGCGACGCCTGGTAGCCCGACAGCGCCTCGGGGACCATCCCCATGCGGGCCACCACCGTCTCCCAGTCGCCGACGTCGTCGGTCGGCATCAGCTCGAAGCAGTCGCGGACGGCCTGGGCCGGGCTGGCGATGACGTTGAGGTCGCGCAGGTGCTCCCGGGCCTCGAAGCGGTCGATGCCGACCTGGAGGCGCTCGGTGACGAGCTCGGCCGCGACCCGGTCGCGGTCGTCGAGGGGGTCCACGGCCTGGAGCGCCCGCAGCGTGGCCCGGTCGTGCTCCGCCCGCTCGGCGTGGGCGTCGGGGGAGTAGTCGGTCATCTCGGCGTCGAAGCCGAGGATCCCGGCCTCGGTCGCGCCGACCGGGTCGAGCGCGGCGGCCCGTTCCACGTAGCGGTCGGCGGTCTCGTACACCTCGGAGCGGTGTCCCACGGAGCCTCCTCGGAGCGGTCTGGTGGCTGGTTCGGGGGTCGACGGTCCCGGCGGCGGCCCGGCCGGGGTTCGGGCGCCGGCGGTCGGGCGGTGGCGGCCCGGCCGACGCCTACCGGCACGCTACCGGTCGCCCCGGGGCGCGCCCGCCGCGGCCGGCGCCCGCCGCCCGGGATGCGCCGGCCGTACGCCGACCGTGTCAGGAGGTGTTAAGCAGGGTTCATGAGCGAACCCGGATCGGCCAGCACCTACGTCAGTCGCGAGGGCGAGTTCGACCGTGACGCCTCGTACATCACCACCCGGATCACCGCCGACGGTCACGACGGCTTCGCGGTGGAGCCCGACCGGTACCGGCTCGTGGTCAGCCGGGCCTGCCCGTGGGCCCATCGGGCGGTGATCGTCCGGCGGCTGCTCGGCCTCGAGCCCGTCCTCTCCATGGGGATCGCCGGACCCACCCACGACGCGCGGAGCTGGACCTTCGACCTCGATCCGGGAGGGCGCGACCCGGTCCTCGGGATCGAGCGCCTCCGCGAGGCCTACCTGGCTCGGGACCCGGAGTACCCGAAGGGGATCACTGTCCCGGCCATCGTCGACGTGACCGACGGCCGGGTCGTCACCAACGACTTCGACCGGATGACCCTCGACTTCGCCACGGAGTGGGTCGCGTACCACCGGGAGGGCGCACCCGACCTCTACCCGGAGCGCCGGCGGGCCGAGATCGACGCCCTCGACCGCGACGTGTACCGCGACGTCAACAACGGGGTCTACCGGTGCGGCTTCGCCGGCACCCAGGCCGCGTACGACGCCGCGTACGAGGCCCTCTTCGCCCGTCTCGACGCGCTGTCGGAGCGCCTGGCCGGGCGGCGCTACCTGGTCGGCGAGTCGATCACCATCGCCGACGTCCGGCTGTTCGCCACGTTGGTCCGCTTCGACGCGGTCTACCACGGCCACTTCAAGTGCAACCGCCAGAAGCTCTCCGAGATGCCGGTCCTGTGGGAGTACGCCCGCGACCTCTTCCAGACGCCGGGCTTCGGCGACAGCACCGACTTCGTGCACATCAAGGAGCACTACTACCGGGTCCACACCGACGTGAACCCGACCGGGATCGTCCCCGACGGCCCCGACCTCGACAACTGGCTCGAGCCCCACGACCGGGCCGAGCTCGGCGGTTCCCCGTTCGGTGACGGCACCCCGCCGGGCCCGCCGCCGCCCGCCGAGGTCGTCCCCGCGGGGCACAACCCGTTGAATCCCTGACCCCGGCCTCCCTCCGGCTCGGGGCGGCCCGTCCCGGTGTCCGGGCCGGGCGCGGCGTGGGCCACAATCGGGGCCATGGCCCCGCAGTTCATCTTCACCATGCGCGCGCTCACCCGCGTCCACCCGCCCGACCGGGTGGTCCTCGACGGCATCAACCTCTCGTTCTACCCGGGCGCCAAGATCGGTGTGCTCGGAGCGAACGGCGCCGGGAAGTCGAGCCTGCTGCGCATCATGGCCGGCGAGGACGACGGCTACAGCGGCGAGGCCCGCCTCACTCCGGGCTTCACGGTCGGGATCCTCCACCAGGAACCGGCGCTCGACCCTGCCAAGGACGTCCTCGGCAACGTCACCGACGGCGTGGCGCCGACCAAGGCGCTGCTGGCCCGCTTCGACGAGGTGTGCGGCGCGATGGGCGACCCCGACGCCGACCTCGACGCCCTCCTGGCCGAGCAGGCCGACCTCCAGGACCGCATCGACGCCGTGGGCGGCTGGGACCTCGACCGCACCCTCGACGTCGCCATGGACGCCCTGCGCCTGCCCCCGCCCGACGCCGACGTGTCGGTCCTCTCGGGCGGCGAGCGGCGCCGGGTCGCCCTCTGCCGCCTGCTCCTGGCGCGTCCCGACCTGCTCCTGCTCGACGAGCCCACGAACCACCTCGACGCCGAGTCGGTGGCGTGGCTGGAGCGTCACCTCCAGGAGTACCGCGGCACCGTCGTCGCGGTGACCCACGACCGCTACTTCCTCGACAACGTCGCCGGCTGGATCCTCGAGCTCGACCGCGGCCGCGGTATCCCGTGGGAGGGCAACTACACGGGCTGGCTCGAGCAGAAGGAGGCCCGGCTGGCGGCCGAGAAGAAGGTCGACGAAGCGCGCCGGCGCACGCTCGCCCGGGAGCTGGAGTGGGTGCGGATGTCGCCGCGGGCCCGCCAGGCCAAGGGCAAGGCCCGCCTGAACGCGTACGAGGCGCTGGTGTCCGAGGCCGAGGCGGCCGCGGCCGGCGCCGGTGACGGGAAGCTCCTCATCTCCATCCCGCCCGGTCCTCGCCTCGGCGACGTGGTGGTGGAGGCCGACGGGCTGACCAAGGGCTACGGCGACCGCCTGCTCATCGACGGCCTGTCCTTCTCGCTGCCGCGGGGCGGCATCGTGGGCGTCATCGGCGCCAACGGTGCCGGCAAGACGACCCTCTTCCGGATGATCGCCGGCCAGGAGTCGCCCGACGGCGGGTCCCTGCAGGTGGGGGAGACCGTGGAGCTGGCCTACGTCGACCAGTCGCGCGAGGCGCTCGACCCCGACCTGACGGTCTACGAGACGATCACCGGCGGGGTCGACCACCTGGTGGTCGGCGGGCGCGAGATCCACGGCCGCGCCTACGTGGCCGGGTTCAACTTCAAGGGTCCCGACCAGCAGAAGAAGGTCGGCGACCTCTCGGGCGGCGAGCGCAACCGCCTCCACCTGGCGTCGGTCCTGCGCTCGGGGGGCAACGTGCTGCTCCTCGACGAGCCCACCAACGACCTCGACGTCGACACCCTGCGCGCCCTCGAGGACGCCCTGCTCGCCTTCCCGGGCTGCGCGGTGGTGATCAGCCACGACCGCTGGTTCCTCGACCGCATCGCCACCCACGTCCTCGCGTTCGAGGGGGATTCCGAGGTCCGCTGGTTCGAGGGGAACTTCAGCGACTACGAGGCGGACCGTCGGCGCCGCCTCGGCGCCGACGCCGACCAGCCCCACCGCCTCAGGTACCGCCCGCTCGTCCGCCCCTGACCAGCCCGAACATGTTGCGTTCGACCGCACCAGAGGTGGTTCGATCGCAACATGCTGGAAGGGCGCCCGAACATGTTGCGTTCGACCGCACCAGAGGTGGTTCGATCGCAACATGCTGGGGCACGGGTAGGTTGCCGCGGGAGACGATCCGAGGAGGGCGACGATGGTCGACGACGCGAGGGTGAGCGGGCCGGGCGGCGCCGGGGGAGCGACGCGTACCGAGACCGACAGCATGGGCGCGGTCGAGGTGCCGGCCGACCGCTACTGGGGCGCCCAGACCCAGCGCTCGCTGCACCACTTCCCGATCGGTGACGACCGCATCCCCGCGGCCGTCATCCGGGCCATGGGGACGCTCAAGAAGGCCGCCGCGACGGTCAACCGCGACCTGGGCAAGCTCGATCCCGCCAAGGCCGACCTGATCGTCCGGGCCGCCGACGAGGTGATCGACGGCCGCCTGGCCGGCCACTTCCCCCTCTCGGTCTGGCAGACGGGCTCGGGCACGCAGTCGAACATGAACGTGAACGAGGTGATCGCCAACCGCGCCATCGAGATGGCGGGCGGCGTCCTCGGCTCCAAGGATCCCGTGCACCCGAACGACGACGTCAACATGAGCCAGTCGTCGAACGACACGTTCCCCACCGCCATGAACATCGCCGCGGTCGAGGAGATGACGCAGCGGCTGATCCCGTCGGTCCGGGCGCTGCGCGACGCCCTCGACGCCAAGGCCGCCGAGTACGCGGGCATCGTCAAGATCGGGCGCACCCACCTCCAGGACGCCGTCCCGTTGACCCTCGGCCAGGAGATCTCGGGGTGGGTCGCCCAGCTCGACGCCGACCTGGTGCGGCTCGAGGCCGCGGTCGACGGCCTGCGCGGCCTCGCCCTCGGCGGCACGGCCGTCGGCACCGGGCTCAACACCCACCCCGAGTTCGCGACACGGGCCGCGGCCGCCATCGCCGAGCTCACCGGGTCGCCGTTCCACAGCGCCCCGAACAAGTTCGCCGCGCTGGCCTCCCACGACGACATCGTCGCGGCGAGCGGGGCGTTGCGGACCCTGGCCGTCGGGTTGATGAAGATCGCCAACGACGTGCGCTGGCTGGGTTCCGGCCCCCGCTGCGGCATCGGCGAGCTCGTGCTGCCCGCCAACGAGCCGGGGAGCTCGATCATGCCGGGCAAGGTGAACCCCACCCAGTCGGAGGCCATGACCATGGTCTGCGTGCAGGTGATCGCCAACGACGTGGCGGTGGGGACCGCGGGCTCCCAGGGCAACTTCGAGCTGAACGTGTTCAAGCCGGTGATGATCTTCGACCTCCTGCACTCGGTCGACCTGCTCACCGACGCCTGTGGCACCTTCCGCCGCTTCTGCGTCGAGGGTCTGGCCCCCGACCGGGAGCGCATCGCCCACCACGTGGAGCAGTCGCTGATGCTGGTCACGGCGCTGAACCCGGTGATCGGCTACGACCGCGCCGCCGAGATCGCCAAGAAGGCCCACGCGGAGGGCACGACCCTCAGGGAGGCGGCGATCGCTTCGGGGCACCTCACCGCCGAGCAGTTCGACGCCGCGGTCCAGCCCGAGCGGATGGTCCACCCTTAGGCCGCCGGCCTCCTCGGCCGCCGCGGTCCCGACCGGCGGGGCCCGCGACGGCCCGGTGCGGCGCGGGCCGGCCGGACCGGGGCAGAATCGTGGGTATGGTCCCGTGGCTGTTCCTGGCCGTGAGCGTGTGGGGGGCCGCGTTCACCGCGAACGCCCTCCGCCCGTCGAGGCGCTGGCAGTTCATCGGCCCCAGCTTCTTCGCCGAGTGGCTCACCGCCGAGCTGGCCTGGTGGCACCTGGCCTGGCAGGCCGTGGCCACGGCGGTGTTCGCCGTGCTGGGCGCCTTCTCGGCGTGGCCCGGATGGCTGGGACTGGCGATCACCGTGGCGTCGTGGGTCGGCCTGGTGGCCATCACCCGGGAGGCCCGCACCTCGGCCGACTCGGTCAAGGCCGCGCTCGTCGAGGTGATCGGCGACGAGGACCCCATCCGCTCGCTCACGCCCGACGCCGCCGCGGCACTGCGGGAGCGTCGCCGGGAGCGCCACCCCCGGCTGCCGTTCAAGCTCACCGACCGGCGGGTGGAACGGATCGGGAACCTCCGCTACGCGCCGGGCGCGGGGCGGCGACACCTCCTCGACGTCTACCGGCCGCGGGCCGGCTGCCGCGACGCCCCCGTGCTGCTCCAGATCCACGGCGGGGGGTGGGTGATCGGCACCAAGCGCCAGCAGGCCCTACCGCTGATGATGCACATGTCGGCCGCGGGGTGGGTCTGCGTCGCCGCGAACTACCGCCTGAGCCCGAAGGCCACGTGGCCCGACCACCTCGTCGACGTGAAGGCCGCCCTGGCCTGGGTGCGCGAGCACATCGCCGAGTACGGCGGCGACCCCGACTTCGTGGTGGTCACGGGCGGCTCGGCGGGCGGGCACCTGGCCGCGCTGGTCGGGCTCACCGCCAACCGTCCCGAGTACCAGCCCGGTTTCGAGAGCGCCGACACCTCGGTCGCGGCCGCGGTCCCCATCTACGGCGTCTACGACCTGCTCGACCTCTTCGAGCACCACGGCCCCAAGGGGCGGGGCCACGCGTGGCTGGCGAAGATGATCATGAAGGCCACCGCCGAGGAGGAGCCCGAGCGGTACCGCAGCGCGTCACCGATCGAGCAGGTCCACCCCGACGTGCCGCCGTTCCTCGTGGTCCACGGCAGCGCCGACAACCTCGTCCCGGTGGATCAGGCCCGGCGCTTCGTCCGTGACATGCGAGCGGTGTCGCGCGCGCCCGTCGGGTACGCGGAGATCCGGGGGGCGTCGCACGCGTTCGAGGTCTTCCACTCGGTGCGCACCGGCAACGTGGTGGCCGGCATCGACGAGTTCCTCACCTGGCTCCACGGGCGCCACGTGGCGGTTCGGGAGACGTCGGTCTCCCGAGCCGTGGGCGCCTCGCCGGGCGATCGTTGACAGGCCGGCCGCCGCGTCCGTACCGTCGTCCGAGGGCGTGAGCCCTCCGACCGGTTCCGCCGGTCCCGCCGCCGAGCCCCGATCGGTCGACGCCCGCCACCGGTGAGCGGCCCGGGCGCCGTGGCCGGTCCGTTGCCCGAGATGCAGGAGGCCACCGTGCAGACCCGACACCCGTCCGCCCGCCCGTCGCGCCGCCGAGCCCCGGCTTGGCCGGTCATCGTGGCCCTGGTCGCCGTGATCGCGGCCTCCTGCGGCGGCGGGGGCGGCGGTGAGGAGGGAGGGGGCAAGCGCGGTGGGCGCGAGGCGGGGGTTCCGGCCAACGCCGTGGTGGCGACGGTCGCGGCGCCCGACGAGGGGACCCCGAAGCGCGGGGGAACCCTCACCTACGCGCTCGAGGGCAAGACCGACGACCTCTGCCCGCCGAGCGCGCAGTGGGCGATCTCGGGGATCATGATCGGCCAGGCGATCTACGACACCCTCACCGAGCCCGACGCGAAGGGCCGGCCGCAGCCCTACCTGGCGAAGAGCATCGACCACGACCCGACCTACAAGGTGTGGACGATCAAGCTCCGTGACGGGATCGAGTTCCACAACGGGGAGAAGCTCGACGCCGCGGCCGTGAAGACGAACATCGACGCCTGGCGCAAGGGCCTCCTCCTCGGGTTCGTCTTCGAGAACATCGAGAGCACGCGCGTGGTCGACCCCCTCACGGTCGAGGTGACGATGAAGACGCCCTGGGTGGCGTTCCCGTCGTACCTCTGGACGACCGGCCGCACCGGCATCGCGGCGCCGGCCCAGCTCGCCGACCCGGCCAAGTGCAGCACCGACCCGATCGGTACGGGACCGTTCAAGCTCGCCAAGTTCGACCGGGTCAGCGGCGCGGTCGACACCGTTCGCAACCCCTCCTACTGGCGCAAGGGGTTCCCCTACCTCGACGGCCTCGACTTCCGGGTGCAGGAGGACGGCGCCCAGCGCGTCCGGGGGCTGCAGAGCGGCCAGTTCGACGTGATCCACAGCAACACGGGGGCCGACCTCGCCGCGCTCGCCGATCTCGGCACCTCGGTGCGGGTGACCCTGGAGCCGTTCGGCCGGATGGAGCTGAACCACCTCCTGCTGAACGTCTCGCGCCCGCCGTTCGACGACCCACTGGCCCGCAAGGCCCTGGCGGCCGGGCTCGACCGGTCGATCCTCAGCCGCGGGGTGAACGAGGGCAACCCGCGCTGGCGCCTCGCCGACCAGGTCTTCGACACCGACGTGGTGGGCCACCTGGCCGACCCCGGCTTCCCCCGTCACGACGTGAAGGAGGCGAAGCGGCTCGCCGACGAGTACGAGCGCAAGCACGGCGAGCCGATCGCGTTCGACCTCTCCAACGCGGGGCCCTCCGACCTGGTCCAGGCCAAGGAGATCAAGCGCCAGGCGGCGAAGTTCGGCGTGAAGGTCAACATCCCCAAGGGCACCGACCAGGGGACCCAGATCGCGCAGGCGATCGGGGGCACCATCGACGCCTTCCTGTGGCGCAACTACCCCGGTGAGGACCCCGACACCATGTACGTGTGGTTCCACAGCGGCTCGACGATCAACTTCAACCACATCGACGACCCGGTGATCGACCGGGCGCTGGAGGAGGGTCGGGCCAACCCCGACCCCGAGGCGCGCCGGAAGGCCTACGAGACCTTCAACCGCCGCCTGTCGACCGAGGCCTACAACATCTGGACCTGGCGCATGCAGTGGTTCGTGGCGACGTCGGCGAAGGTGCACGGCGTCACCGGTCCCGCCCTCCCCGGCCCCGACGGCTCCCCGGGTTCCGACCGGCCGATACCGATGATCGCCGGCTACCACCAGCTCCTCGGCCTCTGGGTCTCGTGACGCGGCTCCGGCGGTCGGTTCGGGTCGGGCCCGAGGCCGCCGCCGGCGCCCGTCGGTTGTTGACAACCTTCGCGGCGGTACCTACCTTCCCCACCACCACGGCGCCCAGCGCCCGGGTCCGGTTCCGCCGGGGCCGGGTCGTCGGCTCGGTGGTGGCCCAGGGATAACTCCAGCTCAGCCGTATCGGGGGGAAACGTGCTAGCTCGCTGCTCATCGCGCCGTGGTCGTCGATTCCCGGGCGTTCGCCGCGCCGGGTCCGCCGTCGCTCTGGTCGCGGTCGTCGCCCTGACGGCCACGGCCTGCGGCGGTGGCGGTGGCGGTGACGGCGACGGGAACGGGTCGGGGAACGGCGCGCGCAACGGCGTCCCGGCCAACGGCTACGTGGCGTCGGTGAAACCCCCCGACGAGGGGACACCGAAGCGGGGCGGGAAGATCACCTACGCCCTCGAGGGGCCGACCGACAACCTGTGCCCGCCCACGGGGCAGTGGGCGATCTCGGGGATCATGATCGGCCAGTCGATCTACGACACGCTGACCGCGCCCGATTCGGACGGGAACCTCCAGCCGTACCTGGCGAAGAGCGTGGAGCACGACTCCACCTACAAGGTGTGGACGATCAAGCTCCGCGAGGGGATCGAGTTCCACAACGGGGAGAAGCTCGACGCCGCCGCGGTCAAGCAGAACATCGACGCCTGGCGCAAGGGCGTCCTGCTGCAGTTCGTCTACCAGAACCTCGCCGACACGCGGGTGGTCGACCCCCTCACGGTCGAGGTCACGATGAAGGCGCCCTGGGTGGCGTTCCCGGCCTACCTGTGGACCTCGGGCCGGGTGGGCATCGCGGCGCCGGCGCAGCTCGCCGACATGGCCAAGTGCCAGACGAACCTGATCGGTACGGGTCCGTTCAAGCTGAAGAAGTTCGACCCCACCACGGGCGCCGTCGACGTGGTCCGCAACCCCTCGTACTGGCGCAAGGGGTTCCCCTACCTCGACGAGATCGACTTCCGGATCCAGGGCGACGGGACCCAGCGCACGCGGGGGCTCCAGGGCGGCGAGTTCGACGTGATCCACGGCTCGGGCGGAGTCGAGCTGGAGTCGATCGCCGCCATGGGCGACCAGGCCCGCGTGGCCCTCGAGCCGTGGGGGCGCATGGAGGTCTCCCACATGTTGCTCAACGTCGGCAAGGAGCCTTTCAACGACCCGATCGCGCGTCGCGCCATAGCCATGGGCGCCGACCGGGCGATCCTCAACCGGATCAGCAACGGCACCAACCCCCGCTGGCGCATCGCCGACCAGGTCTTCGACACCGACGTCCCGGGTTACGTCAAGGATCCGGGATTCCCGAAGCGCAACCTCGCCGAGGCCCGGCGGCTCGTGAAGCAGTACGAGCAGAAGCACGGCAAGAAGCTCGAGTTCGACCTGCAGTCCACCTACGACTCCACGACCAAGCGCCTCGCCCGGGAGGTGCAGCGCCAGGCCGCGACCTACGGGGTGAAGGTGAACCTCCCGCCCGCCACCGACCAGGGGACGATCATCTCCAAGGCCGTCGCCGGCGGGATCAACGCCTTCCTGTGGCGCAACTACTGGGGCATCGAGCCCGACACGATGTTCGTGTGGTTCCACAGCGGCTCGACGGTGAACTTCAACCACATCGACGACCCGGTCGTCGACAAGGCGCTGGAGGAGGGGCGCACCAACCCCGATCCCGCAGCCCGGAAGAAGGCCTACGAGACCTTCAGCCGCCGCCTGTCGACCGAGGCCTACAGCATCTGGTCCTGGTACTCGCAGTGGTACGTGGCCACCAAGGCCAACGTCCACGGGATCGTCGGCCCGGCCCTGCCCGACGAGAACGGCGAACCGGGCACCATCCGTCCGGTGCCCATGGTCGCCGGGTACCACCAGCTGCTAGGCATGTGGGTCTCCTGACGTCGGGGCCGGAGGCGACCGGTCCACCGGTACGGGGGGGTACCCGGGGACGGGAGTCGGTCCCGTCTCCGGGAGTCCTCGTTCGCCGGCGCCGGTTCAGAGGCCCCGCGCGAGCCGGCAACGGTGCGGTCGGCGGGATGGTTGACAATCCCGGTGGCTCATCCCTACCTTTCCCGCCACCTCGGGCCACGGGCCCGGGTCCGGTTCCGCCGGTTCCCACCGTGCGGGAGGCGGATCACCAGGTGGGCCTGATGGGGGGAACGTGCTAGCTCGCAACTCGTCGCGCGGTCGTCGTAGCCGGTGCGCTCGTCGCGCCGGGCCGTTCGTCGCCCTGACCGCGATCGTCGCTCTGACGGTCACCGCCTGCGGGGGCGGGGGCGGGGACGGGGGCCGCGACGACTCGGGCGGCCAGGGACCGGATCGGGGTGTCCCGGCCAACGCGGTCGTCGCGGCGCCGGGCGGGGAGAAGGAGGGCACCCCGAAGCGGGGCGGCACCATCACCTACGGGCTCGAGGGCGACACCAAGAGCTTCTGCTTGCCATCGGCGCAGCTGGTGGTCTCGGGTCAGATGATCGCCCAGGCCGTCTACGACACCCTCACCCGTCCCGACTCCGAGGGGAACTTCCAGCCCTACCTGGCGAAGAGCGTGGAGCACGACTCCACCTACAAGGTGTGGACTATCAAGCTGCGGGACGGGATCGAGTTCCACAACGGCCAGAAGCTCGACGCCGCGGCGGTCAAGCAGAACATCGACGCCTGGCGCAAGGGCATCCTGCTCCAGTTCGTGTTCGCCAACATCGCCGGCACCAAGGTGGTCGATCCGTTGACCGTCGAGGTCACGACCAAGGTTCCGTGGGTGGCGTTCCCCGCCTACCTCTTCGCCACCGGCCGGGTGGGCATCGCCGCGCCCGCGCAGCTCGACGATCCGGAGACCTGCGATACGAACATGATCGGTACCGGGCCGTTCAAGCTCAAGAGCTTCCAGCCCTCCACCGGGGCGGTCGACGTGGTCCGCAACCCCGACTACTGGCGCAAGGGCTTCCCCTACCTCGACGGGATCCGGTTCCGCGTCCAGGGTGACGGGGCACAGCGGCTCAGCGGGCTCGAAGGCGGCCAGTTCGACGTGGCCCACTTCTCGGGCGGTCGGGACCTCGACGAGCTGGGCGCGAAGGGGGACCGGTTCCACCTGGTCCTGGAACCGTGGGGGCGCATGGAGATATCCCACATGCTCCTCAACGTGTCCCGGCCCCCGTTCGACCGGCCGGAGTTGCGGCGGGCGCTCGCCATGGGTGCCGACCGGTCGATCCTCAACCGGATCGCCAACGGCGACAACCCGCGCTGGCGTGTCGCCAACCAGGTCTTCGACACCGCGATGCCCGGGTACCTGAAGGACCCCGGCTACCCGACGCACGACGTCGCCGAGGCCCGCCGGATCATCGAGGACTTCAAGGCCAAGAACCCCGGGGTGAAGCTCGAGTTCACCCTCCAGTCGACCTACGACCAGGGCATCCAGCGCCTCGCCAAGGAGGTCCAGCGCCAGGCGGCGACGTTCGGCGTGAAGGTGAAGCTCCCGCGCCCGGTCGATCAGGGCACGATCGTCGGCAAGGCCGTCACCGGCGGGATCGACGCCTTCCTGTGGCGCAACTACGCCGGCGAGGATCCCGACACGCTGTGGCCGTGGTTCCACAGCGGCTCACCGGTCAACTTCAACAAGATCTCCGACCCGGTGATCGACAAGGCCCTGGAGGAGGGTCGCACCAACCCCGACCCGGCGGCGCGCAAGAAGGCCTACGAGACGCTGAACCACCGGATGTCGAGCCAGGCGTACAACATCTGGGCCTGGTACACGCAGTGGTTCGTGGCGGCCAAGGCGAACGTCAAGGGGATCGTGGGCCCGGCCCTGCCCGACGGGAACGGTGATCCCGGCCCGCACCAACCGGTACCTATGATCGCCGGGTACCACCAGCTCCTCGGCATGTGGGTGTCACAAGGGGGTACGTAACCGGCCGTACACGGCACCCGGGCCGACGGCGGCCCGGTACGGCGGGCGGTCGCCGCGAGGCGGCGGCCCGGACACGGCGCCGAGGGGAAGGCGCCGAGCTCGACGAGAGGGGGACGACGAGTGCGGGTGATCGCCGTGAAGCTGGTGCGGCTCGTCGTCGTCCTGCTGATCGTCACCTTCTTGTGCTTCCTGCTGATGAAGCTGATCCCCGGCGACCCCGTCGACAAGGTCGCGGCGTTCGCCACGCCGGAGCAGAAGGCGGTGATCAGGGAGCAGCTCGGCCTGGAGAAGCCGTTCTTCTCGCAGTACTGGTCGTGGCTCAGCGGCTTCATCACCGGCGACTTCGGGCGCTACTACACCACCAACGGCGCGGTCGGCGAGACGGTGAGCAGCGTCATGGGCCAGGCGCTCCCCGTGTCGGGCCTGCTGCTGCTCTACTCCCAGCTCCTCGCCCTGGCCGTGGCCATCCCGGCCGGGATCTACACCGCCTACAAGGCCGGTACGCGGGTCGACGGCGTGGCCAACACCGTGGCCTTCGGGCTGCTGGCGCTGCCGAACTTCGTCCTGGCCCTGGTGCTGGTGATCTACGTCGGCGCCCAGTGGAAGCTCCTGCCTACTCAGTGGGCCGGTGACCCCGGCGTGAACCCGATGCTCCAGTGGCGCTACGCGCTCCTGCCCACCATCAGCCTCGCCGCCGGGCAGATCGCCATCTACATGCGCCTGCTCCGCACCGACATGATCGACACCCTCCAGGAGGACTTCATAACCACCGCCAAGGCGAAGGGGATACCGCCCCGCAAGGTGCTGTTGCGGCACGCCTTGCGGCCGTCGAGCCTCACCCTGCTGACCGTGGCCGGCCTGAACGTGGGGGCTCTGATCGGCGGGGCCGTGGTGATCGAGACGATCTTCGGTCTGCCGGGCGTGGGACGGCGGATCACCGAGGCCATCCTCGCCCAGCAGTACGTGGCCCTCCAGAGCTTCGTGGCCGTGATCGCGATCACCTACGTGCTCGTGAACTTCACCGTCGACATCCTCTACAGCGTCCTCGACCCGAGGATCCGCAATGCCCGAGCAGTCACCTAGCCCCACGGGGTCGCCCCCGCGTCCGCCGTCGGAGTCGGGCGGCGGCGTCGCCGCGACACCCGAGGTCGTCCCGGCCACCGACGCCGCGGGCCCGTCGCCGCCCGACTCCGTCCCCGAGGCGGAGGCGGCCGGTCATGGGCGGGGGCTCGGCGTCATGGCCTGGGTCGCGATCGGGTGGCTGGTGCTGGTCGTGCTGCTCGCGATCCTGGCCCCCTTGCTGCCCATCCCCGACCCGGTCAACGACATCGACACCAACGCCTTCCTCGCGTCGCCGAGCTCGGGCCACCTGCTCGGCACCACCTCCGACGGGCACGACGTCCTGTCGATGGTCATCTTCGGAGCCCGGGCCTCGCTGATCATCGGCGTCGGGTCGATCCTCGCCGGCTTCCTCGTGGGCGGGTTCCTCGGCATCCTCTCCGGCTACTTCAAGGGTCGGATCGGCGGGGTGATCGGGTCGGTGCTCGACATCTTCCTCGCCTTCCCCAACCTCGTCCTCGCCCTGGCCATCGTCTCGTTCATGGGGCAGAGCATCCGCAACATCGTGATCGCCCTGGCCATCGTCTCGGCGCCGGTGCTGGCCCGGATCGCCCGGGCCAGCACGCTCACGTGGTCCGAGCGAGAGTTCGTGCTGGCCGCCCGGGCCCAGGGCGCACGCCACGCCCGGATCATGTGGCGCGAGATCCTGCCCAACGTCCTGCCGGCGATGTTCTCGATCGCCCTGCTCGGAATCGCGGTGGTCATCGTCGCCGAGGGCGGTCTCGCCATCCTCGGTGTGGGGGTCAAGCCGCCCACCCCGTCGTGGGGCAACGTCATCAACGACGGGCGTAGCGACCTCGCCGACGCCCCGTGGATAACGCTCGCCCCGTCGGCCGCCATCTTCTTCACGGTCCTCGCGCTCAACTATCTGGGTGACGTGGTCCGGGCCCGATTCGACGTGAGGGAGAGCGCCCTGTGAGTCGCCGAGCACCCGACGCGGCACCGGTCGACGACGGTCGGGGGGCTTCCGGGGCCACCGGCGGCGAGGCCCCGCTCCTCGAGGTCACCGACCTCGTCACCCACTTCAGCACCCCCCGGGGGGTGGTCCGGGCCGTCGACGGCGTGTCGCTCTCGCTGCGCCGGGGCGAGACGCTCGGCGTGGTGGGGGAGTCCGGATCGGGCAAGACGGTCCTGTCGCGCTCGATCATGGGCCTGCTCCCGAAGCACAACGTGATCCGGCGCGGGTCGGTGCGGTTCGACGGACGGGAGATCGGCGACGCCGATTCGGAGGAGATGCGGGGACTCTGGGGCACCCAGATCGCGATGGTCTTCCAGGACCCGATGACGTCGCTCAACCCGGTCATGAAGATCGGCCGCCAGATCACCGAGCCGTTGCTCCACCACCTCGACATCACCAAGAAGTACGCCCGCGACCTCGCCCTCTCGCTCCTGTCGTCGGTGGGGATCCCCGAGCCCGAGCGGCGCCTCGGCCAGTACCCGCACGAGATGTCGGGCGGCATGCGCCAGCGGGTGATGATCGCCATCGCCATCGCGTGCGGGCCCAAGCTTCTGCTCGCCGACGAGCCGACCACCGCGCTCGACGTGACCGTGCAGGCGCAGATCCTCGACCTCCTCCAGAAGGAGCAGCAGGAGCGCTACATGGCGATGATCCTCGTGACCCACGACCTCGGGGTGGTGGCGGGGCGCGCCGATTCGATCGCGGTCATGTACGCGGGCCGGGTCGTGGAGGTGGCACCCACGCGGACGCTCTTCGCGGCGATGCGCATGCCGTACACCGAGGCGTTGATGCGGTCGATCCCCCGCATCGCCGAGCCGAGCCACACTCGGCTGAAGGCCATCCACGGCCGCCCCCCCGAGCTGATCGATCCGCCGCCCGGCTGCCGGTTCGCGCCGCGCTGCGAGTACGTGCAGGACCGCTGCTGGAAGGAGGAACCGCCGTTGATCCCCGGCGACGAGCCCGGCCACTCCTACCGCTGCTGGTTCCCCGTAGGCACACCCGAGGGGGAGGCGGCCCGGGAACGCAACCGCGCCGCGGGGTCGGCCGCTCCGGCGAACGCCCCCGAGGCCCCGGCGGCCCCGGCCGCGGGTGCGGTGGCGGGAGCCTGACGTGGCCGGTACCGGGACCGCCCACCTCCGCGCCCCCGGCGAGGCGTTGCTGCGGGTCGAGGAGCTGGTGGTGGAGTTCCCGGTCGCGGGGACCACGCAGAAGGTTCACGCGGTGTCGGGCATCAGCCTCGACGTCCTGCCCGGCGAGACCCTCGGCCTGGTGGGGGAGTCGGGGTGCGGCAAGAGCACCACCGGCCGCGCCGTCATGCAGCTCCCGCGCCCCACCGGCGGCCGCATCGTCTTCGACGGCGTGGAGGTGTCGGCGCTGCGGGGGGAGAAGCTGCGCCGGACCCGCCCCCGGCTCCAGATGATCTTCCAGGACCCGATCTCGTCGCTCAACCCCCGCCGGAAGATCTCCGACATCGTGGCCGAGGGCCTGAACATCTGGAAGGTCGGCACCGACGAGGACCGCGCGGTCCGCGTGCGGGAGCTGCTCGAGGCGGTCGGCATCGACCCCGACGCGGCCGGCGACCGTCGCCCGCACGAGTTCTCGGGCGGGCAGTGCCAGCGGATCTCCATCGCCCGGGCCGTGGCCACCGAGCCGAAGCTGATCATCTGCGACGAGCCCGTCTCGGCGCTCGACGTGTCGGTGCAGGCGCAGATCCTCAACCTGCTCGAGGACATGAAGGCCCGTTACGGGCTCACGCTGGTCTTCATCGCCCACGACCTCGCCGTGGTGAAGAACGTGAGCGACCGGGTGGCCGTGATGTACCTCGGCAAGCTCTGCGAGGTCGGGCGCCCCGACGACATCTACGCGGAGCCCGCGCATCCGTACACGGCGGCCCTTCTGTCGGCCATCCCCGTTCCCGACCCGACCGTCCGTCCGGAGCCCGCCGAGGGCGTGGGGGGCGAGGTGCCGTCGCCGCTCGACCCGCCCAGCGGGTGCCGGTTCCGCACCCGCTGCCCCCGCGCGCGCGACGTCTGCGCCCAGGTGGAGCCCGAGATCCGGGAGGTGCGCCCGGCGCACTACGTGGCGTGCCACTTCCCGCTGGTAGGCGATCAGGCCCAGGACCCGCCCGCCGTCTCCGCGGGTGCCTCGACGGCCTCACGGTAGGGGCGGGCCCCGCCGGGATCACCGGGAGGGAGCGGCGGCGGCCGGTCGACCGCGGGCCGCGCGGCGGCTCGGGCCAGGTGCACCGCCACCCATAGGAGCGCCACGGTGAGGATCACGCCCGCCGGCGAGGCGAGGCCTCGCAGCGCGGATATCAGGGCCGGGAACCTGCCGAACGCGAACTCGTTGACGACGTCGTAGTACCCGGGGCGGCCCGGGTAGGCCTTGAAGGAGGCGAAGAACTCCCGGACGGCGTGGGAGCGCACCAGCACCCCCAGGTGGGGCAGCGCCGTGATCCCGACCGCGACCCCCACCGCCGTCGCGCGCCGGCCCGTGCCGAGCGCCCGGTCGAGCAGCCGGTCCATGCTGCGTCCCGCGCCGGCGAGGCCGAGCAGCAGGAGGCCGGGCACCCAGGGCAGGGTCAAGCGGGGTCCCCAGCCGAACCAGCCGTACGGTGACCACCAGTTGGCCAGGGAGAGGTCGACGGCGACGAGGATCGCCAGGGCCGCCGCGGCGTGCCAGCGGGCCCGCAGGGCCGGGTCGATCGGCCGGGTCAGGCGGCCGCCGACCTTGGATCGTGGGGGGTCGGCGCCCCTCATCTCCGGCCGACCGGGGACCGGGCCGCGGGCCGTGGCCCGTCGTGGGGCGTCTCCGCGGCCCAGGAACGGCGCCACGGCGGCGCCGCCGAGGAGAGCCGTCGCGACGGGCCAGAACCACAGCAGGCCGGCGTTGGGGGCCGCGAGCAGCCCGCCGAGGGACACGAGGTACTGCGGGAACGACGGGCCGCGGGCCGCGAAGTACGAGTAGACGGGGTTCTCGACCGAACCGAACCGGAACACGTTGAACAACATGACCCCGAGGAGGCCGGCGACCGTCCCGAGGATGAGCGCCAGGCCGGCGCGGCGGACCGGTGCGGGGCGACGGGTCCGGGCGACGTCGAGGCCGAGCGCCCCGACCGCGAAGACGATGGGCGCGGCGGTCTCCTTGGTCAGCGACGCCGCCAGGGCGGTGATCCCAACCAGCCACGGCCGCTCCGGGCGGAGTGCCGAAGCCGCCAGGCCGGCGATCAGGAACGCCGCGAGCATCTCCCCGAAGGCGGAGTGCGCGTAGACGATCATCGGCCCGGCGACCATGGCCAGCGCGAACAGGGCGGCCGACCGCCCTAACGCCTCCCGCCGGAGGGCCCGCACCCCGATCGCCAGCACGCCCGCGAACGACGCCACGCTGAGCCACCCGAGGCCGCGGATCCGGCCCGACGGGGACAGCCCGAGGCCGTGGAAGGCGGCGTCGGGGAGGTGCTGGAAGACGGGGAACCAGTCCATCCCGATCACGTGGCTCTCGAAGAGCGCCCCGCAGTCGACGAAGTGCGCCCGGCCCAGGCACGTGAGCTGGTGCTCCGTCCCGACGAGGAGGATCGACGAGTCCACCAGGGCGAGCGGGCGGCGGAAGAGGACCCCGGCCAGGGCCGCCCCCGCCGCCACGGCGGCGAGCACGACGGCCGATCGGACCAGGGGACGGCGGTTGATGGTTCGCTCCTGCTACGGGCCCGTGAGCAGCGGGTCGATCGGGCGGCGGGCGGCGGCGTCGTTGTCGTTGTCGGTGTCGGCGTCGGCGGTACCGGCGGGCGGCTCGAGGTCGCCGGCCGGCGGCGGGCCGGCGGTGCTGCGAGCGGCCCGCGCGGCGGCGTCGGCGAGCATCACGCAGGTGACCACGAGCCCCGCGCCGAGCGCGAGCCTCCACGGCGACGCCAGCGTCCTCATCGCCGAGAGCAACATCGGGAACCGGGTGAACGCGAGCCGGTCGAGGTTCGGGTAGTAGTCCGCGTAGCGGAACGGGTCCCTGACGCCGGCGAGGAAGCCCCGCACGAAGTCGAGGTCGAGCGCGGCGGCGAGGTGGGGAAGGGCCGAGAGGCCGGCCGCGATGCCCCAGGCCACCGCGCGGGCCGGGGTTCGCAGGGCCCGGTGCACCAGGGCCTCCAGGTTCTCGCCCCCGGCCAGGAGTGCCAGCACGAGCAGCGGCGGGACCCACGGAACCGTGAGCCGGGGACCCCACGCCATCCAGCCGTACGGCATCCACCACATGGCCAGCACCGCGTTGACGCCGAGGAACACGGCCAGCACCGCCAAGGCGTGCCAGCGGGCCCGGTCCGCACCCAGCACCTCGCGGTGCCATCCGCCGGTGGCCGGGCGGGGCGGTGCCGGCGTGCCGGGCGGCGGTTCCCCCGGTGGTGGACGGCGCCGCGCGCCGGTGAAGGGAGCCGCCGCGGCGAGGAGGAGCAGACCCGCGGCGACGGGCCAGTACCACGCGATCCCCGCATTGGGTGACACCAGCAACCCGGCGAGGAATCGAGCCGCCTGCCCGAGCGACGGTCCGACCTCCAGGAAGAGCGCGTATACCGGGTTCCTCGCGGTACCGAACCGGAAGACGTTGTAGAGGAGGTTCGTCGCGAGGCCACCCAGGGCCCCGGCGGTGAGGGCGAGCGCGGCGGCACGTACGGGCTGCGGGCGCCGGACCCGGGCGATGTCGAGGCCGAGCACACCCACCGCGAAGACGATCGTCGGAGCCGTCTCCTTGGTCAGCGCGGCCAGCAGTGCGGTGATTCCGATCAGCCCCGCCCGGTCGGGTCGCTGGGTCGACACCACGAACGCCACCAGCAGGAAGGCCGAGAACGCCTCGCCGAATGCGCTGTGTGCGTAAGGCACCATCGGGCCGGCGACGACGGCGAGCAGGAAGAGGTACGACGACGCCCGCAGGCCCGACCGCCGCAGGAGGCCCGCACCGAGCGCGGCGGCGGCGATCACCGAGAGGAGGCTCACCACGCCGAGGCCGCGGACGCGCGCGCCGGCGCTCTCGAGGCGCATGGCCTGCAGCGCGGCGTCGGGGAGGTGCTGTGCCGGGGGGAACCAGTCCATGGCCACCAACTTGTGAGCGAAGTGGTCACGGCACCCGGTGAAGTGGCCGTCGGCGAGGCATCGCAACTGGTTGCGCGTGCCCTCCGACATGATCAGGCTGTCGGTGGTGGACCACGGCAGCCGTACCAGCATGAGCACGACGATCGCCGCGACCGTCAGCCCGGCGACGAGCCACCCCAACTTCCGAGCGGGCGATAGGCGTGAGATGCGCGCACTGTACCGGCCGCTCCCGCGAAATCGGACGACCCCAGGGTGCAAGACTCGATGTCATGGGGCATGGCGCACGGTACGACGAGAGGACCGCGTTGGTGGTCGTCGACATGCAGAACGACTTCGCCGATCCGGCGGGATCGCTCTCGGTGACGGGTGGAGGTGAGGTCGTCGAGGCGGTGAACCGGGAGCTGCGCCGGGCACGCGAGGCCGGCGCGCTGGTCGTGTTCAGCCGCGACTGGCACCCGCCCAGCACCCCGCACTTCGAGAAGGACGGTGGGATCTGGCCCGTCCACTGCGTCCGCGACACGTGGGGGGCGGAGTTCGTCGACGGGCTCGACCTGGCCGGCATCGGGGCCGGCGTCGAGGTCGTGAGCAAGGGGACCGGGGGCGAGGACGGCTACTCGGTCTTCTCGGTGCGCGACCCCCGCTCCGGTGCCACCTCCGACACCGTCCTGGAGGAGCTCCTCCGCGCCCGCGGCGTGGAGCGGGTCGTGGTCGTCGGCCTGGCCACCGACTACTGCGTGAAGGAGACGGTCCTCGACGGGCGCCGCCGCGGCTTCGCGGTCGAGGTCGTGCGCGACGGCGTACGCCCCGTCGACCGTGCGCCCGGCGACGGCGATCGGGCCCTCGAGGCCATGACCCGGGCCGGTGCCGACGTCATCTGACGGGCGGGGCCGCCCGTCACGGCCACCGGGGACGGGAGGAGCGGCACGAGGCGCTGCTCCCGGTGGCTCGCGGGGTCGGGCGGTGGCGGGAGATCTCGGCCTCGGACTGTTCACCGACCTCTACGAGCTCACGATGGCGGCGGCCTACCACCGCGGCGGCCTCGACGGCGACGCCACCTTCGACCTGTTCGTGAGGGCCCTGCCCGCGCCCCGGGGCTACCTGGTGGCGGCCGGCCTGGAGCAGGTGCTCGCCTACCTGGAGGGCCTGGCGTTCCCACCCGCGGCGGTCGACTACCTGGCCGGCCTGGAGCTCTTCGACGACTCCTTCCTCCACCGGCTCTCCACCCTGCGCTTCACGGGCGAGGTCTGGGCGCTGCCCGAGGGCGAGGTCGTGTTCGCGGAGGAGCCGCTGCTCTCGGTGACCGCGCCGCTGATCGAGGCCCAGGTGGTGGAGACCTACCTGCTCAACGCCGTCGCCCACCAGACGATGATCGCCAGCAAGGCGTCGCGGATCGCCTCCGCCTGCGGCCCCGGCCGGTCGTTCGTCGACTTCTCCGCGCGGCGCGATCACGGCGCCGACGCCGCGCTCCAGGGCGCCCGGGCGTCGGTCGTCGGAGGTGCGGCGGGCACGTCGCTGGTCCTCGCCGGTGCGGTCCACGACCTTGGGCTCAGCGGCACGATGGCCCACTCCTACGTGATGCGGCACGCGTCGGAGGAGGACGCGTTCCGCTCCTACGCCCGTGCCTTCCCGGACCGGACGACCCTTCTCATCGACACCTACGACACCGTGGAGGGAGCGCGCCGGGCGGCCCGGGTGGCCGACGAGCTGGCCGTCGAGGGCGTCACGATCGGCGCCGTCCGGCTCGACTCGGGCGACCTGGACCGCCTGAGCCGCGAGGTGCGGGGCGTGCTCGACGACGCCGGCCATCCCGAGATCAGGATCCTCGCGTCGGGCGACCTCGACGAGTACCGCATCGCCGCGCTGGTGGCGGCCGGCGCCCCTATCGACGCGTTCGGGGTGGGTACGCAGCTGGGGACGAGCGCCGACGCCCCGAGCCTGGGCGCCGTCTACAAGCTCGTCGCCGACGCCGGCGGACCCAGGATGAAGTTCTCGGAGGGCAAGGTCAGCTTCCCGGGGCGCAAGCAGGTGTACCGCTTCGACGCCGGCGGCGAGCCCGACCACGACCTGCTGGCCCTGCGGAGTGAGCGCGTCGACGGCGGCCGGCCGCTGCTGGAGCTCGTCATGGCGGCGGGTCGGCGGGTCGCACCGCCGGAACCGATCGAGGTGGCCGCGGCGCGCCGCCGGGCCGCGGTGGCCGCGCTCCCGCCGCGGTTCCGCGCCCTGGAGCCGGCCCGGCCTCCCTACCCGGTCCGACGCTCGAGCGGGCTCCGAACGCTGATGAGCGAGCTGGCCACGACCCTCGCCACTCAACGGTCCGGAAGATAGGCGGCCCCTCGACGGGTGCGGCCGGGCCCGGCCGGTGGCCCACCGTGTCGTGGCGGTCCGGGCCCGCTGCTAGCGTTTCGGCGCTACATAGGAAGGGTCGGCCCGGTGGCCGGTTCGTACGTCAGGAATGCAATGGCAACAGGCACCGTCAAGTGGTTCAGCAACGAGAAGGGCTACGGCTTCATCTCCCGTGAGGGGGAGCCCGATGTCTTCGTGCACTTCTCCGCCATCCAGGGGACCGGTTACCGCAGCCTGGAGGAGGGTCAGCGGGTCGAGTTCGACGTCGCGCCCGGCCGCAAGGGCGAGGAGGCGCAGAACGTACGGCTGACCTGATCCACCCGGCCGACACCGATCGGAGGACGGAGCCCCGCCTCGGCGGGGCTCCGTCGCGTCCGGACGGTCCGGCTCAGAGGAAGCGGCGCAGCAGGGCCGCCTTGAGCCGCGTGTACGGCGGGTACGCCACGGGCGGGTCGGGCCGGGTGGGCTTGCGGAGCACGCTCTTGCGGTGGGTGAACGTCTCGAACCCGGCCCGGCCGTGGTACGCGCCGATCCCGCTCTCGCCCACGCCGCCGAACGGCAGGCCCGGGACCGCGAGGTGGTAGAGCGTCGCGTTCACGCACATCCCGCCCGACGACGTCGCTCCGGCCACCGCGTCGGCGACCCGGTCGTCGCCGGTGAACACGTAGAGGGCCAAGGGGTTGTCGCGGCCGTTCACGAAGTCGATCGCCTCGGCGACGTCTTCGACGGCGAGGAACGGGAGGATCGGGCCGAAGATCTCCTCCTGCATGATGCGGTCGTCGGGCGCCGGGTCGAGGATCGCGGTCGGGGAGAAGTAGAGGTCGCCGGCGTCGCGCTCGCCGCCGAAGGCGACCGCGGCCCCGGTGGAGTCGAGGAGGCCCTCGAGGCGCCCGAAGTGCCGCTCGTTGACGATCCGCGCGTAGTCGAGGGAACGGTGCGGGTCGTCGCCGTAGAACGACCGCTTGGCCGCCTCGACCTTCTCGAGCAGCGGGTCGCGTACCGACCTCTCGGCCAGCACGTAGTCGGGGGCCACGCACGTCTGGCCGGCGTTCAGGTACTTGCCCCACGCGATGCGGCGGGCGGCGACATCGAGGTCGGCGGTGTGGTCGACGATGACCGGGCTCTTGCCCCCGAGCTCGAGGGTGACCGGCGTGAGGTGCTTGGCCGCGGCCTCCATCACCACCCGGCCGATCGTGCCGTTGCCGGTGTAGAAGATGTGGTCGAAGCGCTCGGCGAGCAGCGCCGTGGTCTCGGGTACCGCACCCTCGACGACGGCGACGGCCTCCGGATCGAGGTAACGGGGTACCAGGCGGGCCAGGGCCGCGGAGGTTGCGGGCGCGACCTCCGACGGCTTGACCACCGCCGTGTTCCCCCCGGCGAGCGCGGCCACCAGCGGGGCGAGGATCAGCTGGATCGGGTAGTTCCACGGGCCGATGATCAACACCACGCCCAACGGGTCGCGGTGGATGCGGGCCTTGGCCGGCATCTGCGGCAGGGGCACGGCGACCTTCTCCGGCCGCATCCAGCGGTCGAGGTGGCGCAACGCGTAGTCGGCCTCGGCCTTCATGAACCCGATCTCGGTCACGTAACCCTCGGCCGGGGGCTTGCCCAGGTCGGAGCGCAGGGCCTCGACGAGGGCGTCCTCCTCGTCGGTCACGAGCCGCTTGACGGCCCGGAGCTGCTCCTTGCGCCAGGCGACGGGCCGGGTCCGGCCCGAGTCGAAGACCGAGCGCAGCGCCGCGACCCGGGCGGGGATTCCGTTCACGGTCGCCGGTGGCGCGGGTGCGGTACCCGTGCGCTCGCCATCCGAGGGGGAGCTGGGGGTGGTTGACGGGGTGGTGACGGCAGCCATGGCGTGCCTCCTTCCTATCCCACCCTACCGGGGGAGGGCCGGCCGCGGAACGGCCGCCCTAGGCCGGGAGGGGCCCGGCGGCGAGCGCGGGGACGGCGGTGAGGTCGGGCACGACCTCCACCCCGGTGGCGGCCGGGTCGGGGTGCGGGCAGGTGTGGTCGGGCCAGTGGCCGGGCCGGCGCAGGTAGACGGGCGCCATGCCGGCGGCCCGGGGGCCCTCGACGTCGGGCCCCCAGGTGTCGCCGACGAACAGGGTGCGCGACGGGTCGGTGCCCACCTTCTCGAGAGTGCGGTCGTAGATCAGCGGGTGGGGCTTGCGGGCCCCCACCCAGGCCGACGAGACCACCAGGTCGACCGATCCGGAGAGGCCCGCCTCGTCGACCGCCTCGGCGAGGTCCCAGTCCCAGTTGGAGCAGATCGCCACGGCCACCCCGGCGGAGCGCAGCTCGCCGAGCACCTCCCGCACCTCGGCGTAGGCCTCGATCAGGCGGGCCGCGTTCGCGGCCCGGATCTCCTCGACGACGGTCGCCACGAGGGCCGGGGGCACCGCGCAGCGGTCGAGGAAGCGCTCGGTGCGGGCCCGCTGCCAGGCCACGTAGTGCTCGCGGCTGGCGGAGTGGGCGTGGTGCTCGGTGCCGTCGATGTCGTCGCTGTAGAGCGCCCGGGCGGTCTCGGGCGGGATCGTCACGCCGTGCCGGGCCAGTACCTCCTGCGGACCGTCCCAGGCCGTCGCGCGGGCGAGCGTCCCGTAGAAGTCGAAGATCACGGCCTCGGCAACCACGCGCCCCATTGTTCCAGGTGGCCGCGGTACCGCCGGTCCGAGTTCCCACTCCGGCCGCTCCGGCGGCGCCGCTGCCGGAGGTCCCGGCCGGGTAACCTGACGCGCCCCGGCGCCCGCGTCGGGGCGCGTCAGGCGGCGTGGCCGAGTGGTTTAGGCAAGGGCCTGCAAAGCCCTGTACCCGGGTTCGATTCCCGGCGCCGCCTCCAACGAAAGTCCTGGTCAGAGGCCTGATCGGGACCCCCACCCTGTCCAGGGGCGTGGAGTTGTCGGTCGATCTGTCGGTCGCTCGGGGTAGGTTGGGCCGCCGCGCGAAACCAGGTACCCTGGCTCGGAGCGTCGTCGGTCGGTCTGTCGGTCGGTCTCCGCGGCGCAGGGCACCGCCAGTTACCCCGACGTCGGGAGGTGGATCGTTGGCCAGCAAGGGCACCGGCCACATCCGGTGGCGATCGTCAGCGCACGGGGAGTACCCCGAGCTGACCGTGTTCCTCGGCCGGGACGACAGCGGCCGGAAGCGCTACGCGACACGCCGTCTGCCGCCGGGTACGGGTCGGCGTGAGGCACGAGCTGCGCTGGTCGATTTCGTGGCCGAGACGCTCGACACCGCACCCGTGTCTAACACGGCGACGCTGGCCGAGCTGTGGGACTGCTACTGGGAGCTGCGCGCCCCGCGGCTTTCCCCCGACACCCGCGAGGGCTACGAGCGCCAGTGGCGGTTGCGGGTCGCACCGCGTTTCGGCTCCGTCCGTCCTCGCGACATCACCGTGTCGGGTATCGAGAGGTGGATGGCGTCGTTGTCGCGCGGCGGCGGCCGCCAGGGCGGCCCGCTGGGGGCCTCCCAGGTCCGCCAGGCGCACATGGTGCTGCGCGTGCTGCTCGGCTGTGCGGCCGACTGGGCCTCGGACGGCTGGGGGGTGTCCCGTCCCACGGCGGCCGACCGGGCGGCGAAGGCGGTGCCGGCCCAGGACCCGGGGCTGGCGGTGCGGGCCCCCAAGGCGGCGGTGGCGGTCGCGTTGTTGCGGGCCGCGCGCGAGCACAGCGAGGAGCTCGGCCTCTACGTGCGCATGGCGATGACGACCGGGGCCCGCCGCGGCGAGCTGGCGGTGCTGCGCTGGGCGGACCTGGACCTGGAGGCCGAGGAGTGGACGATCGCCACCGCGGCGCACACCGAGCCCGACTACGGCCGCGACGGCACCGGACCGGTCCACACGATCGGGCCGCCCAAGAACCACCAGGCCCGCACCGTGGCTCTCGACGCCGCGACGGTGCGCGCCCTGCGGTCCTGGCGTCGTCGCTGCGAGACCGAGGCGGCCAAGGCCGGGACGGCCCTGCGTGACGACGCCTTCGTGTGGTTGGCCGACATCGAGGGTGCCACCTACATCCAGCGCAACGCGTGGTCGGCCCGCTGGCGCCGGTTGGTGGCCTCGGTGCCCGAGGCGGCCGGGGTCCGCCTGCACGACCTGCGTCACTACGCCGGGACGGCGGCGGTAGATCGCGGGGCCCCGCTCACCGCGGTGCAGGCCCGCCTCGGCCACTCCCGGCTGTCCACCACGCAGCGCTACGCCAAGGGCCGGGTCACCGCCGACCGCATCACCGCCGAGCTGCTCGCCGCCGAGCTCGACGACGCCGACCCGGACGCCGCCGGGGACTCCGACGACGTCGGCCTCGAGGACGACGACGGGACCGCCGCCACCGGGTAAGGGACGCGTCGCAAGCCACCCGCGGGGTTACGGCGCGTCCCCTGCCCGTAGGGGTCTAGGCGGATCACGTGCCCCGAAGGATCACCCCGTGGCGACATAAGCCCCCCGGCCGCTTCGGCGTCGGTGCGGGCAACCCGGAAGTGCGGAGGCAGGCCGCGGCCGGCGCGGTTACGGCGGTGGTGTGGTGCCCGCGGAATCGCAGACGCCGTCCCCCGCCTACGCGGAGCCTGGCCGCCACGCAAGACGAGAGCCGACCGCGACTTGGGGGGACTCGTCCGGCAGACCGTCCGGGCCTCGCCCAGGGCCTCGTATCGCGTGGACCACCAGCGTCGACGCGAGCGCCCCGACGGTCACCCCGCCGCTACGCCGAGTACCGGGCGATGGTCTCGTGCGGCGGTCGGCTCGAGCTCTCCCGGTGGACCGAACCGTCGTCGAGCACGACGAGCCACGGAACACTCACCAGCTCTTCAAGGTCACGGCCCTGGGGAAAGAGAAGCCATCCGCTGGCGAAGGAGACACCGTCCCAGTCCCTACCGACGAGGGAGGGGGTCTCGCGTTCCGCATACCGCTTCGCAGCCTGGATGGCGGCGTCCCGTTCCATCTGTTCCTCCTGACCTGCGGCTCTCGGTAAGCACTGTCCTCGGCTCCTCCGTTCTCGCCAACCACCCTCCGAGGGTGCAGGAGCTATGCGCCCCTACCCCGGGGCACCTCGGGCGTCCGCGGTATCCGGGGTACCCGGGGTACCCTCCGCTGGGACCCCGACCGAAGTGCGATCTAGGGCTCTGCCGTGACCGACATCCGGACCCGGCCGGGCGCCCGGATGTCGGTGCCGCCGGCCCCGGCCGCCACCACGCTCCCCTTCATCTTCGGGAGCCTCGTGACGACCATACGGGCGTGAGCCAAACCACCACCCCCGCTCCGTCGTTGGTGCTGACCGTGCCCGAGGCCGCCGAGGCTCTACGGGTGTCGCGCAGCACCGTGTACGGCCTGATCCGCGACGCCGCCCTACCGACGTGCCGGGTCGGTACCAAGCTGAGAGTGCCCCGCGCCGCCCTCGAGGCGTGGGTGGCGGCCCGCGTCGAGGTGGCGACCCCGGCCCCGGCCGCCTGACTCCCTCCGGGCCCGGCGAGGCGCACCCGACGTCAAGGAGGGGGCTCCGGTTGGCGGGGGCTCCCCGTCCGCCACGGTGCCGGGCAGGAACACCGTGACGACAAGGAGCCGCTCGTGGCCTGCACCCCGTACTGCCCTGATGGTCCGCCTCCGGTGAGCGACACCCCGTCGTTCCCTCCCGCCCCGCACCCCTACGCCCGGTGGATGAACGGCCAGCTGGGGCGCTACCCGGCGTCCTTCATCGGCCACGATGGGCGCACCAGCCGGTGGTTGCTGTCCCCGGCCGCGGTGCACCGGCTTCGTCACGACCTGCAGCTCGCCATCGACGCCGCCGACCCGACCGGCCTCACGTCCCGACCCCAGGGCCATCGCGACCTGCTCGTGCAGTGTTGGGCACTGCCGGCCGGGGCGGAGGCCTGGGTCACCGTCACCGAGGACGAGGACTCTGACGGTGAGGTGCGGATCAGCCCGGCGGATCGGGCCCCGCTCCGGGTGGTGCGCTGAGGGGCCCGGCCCCCGAGCCGTGGTCCGGTCGCAGGTCTGGGTGCGTCGAGGCGTACGGGATGCCCCCGCTACGTAGGCGACAAGAGTCGGCCGTCCGAGCGGGGTGACTGGCGCGGCAACCCCCGAGGTCACGGCCAAGGGAGTCCTGTCACCGAGCCGAAGGACAGCCCGTGATCACCTTCCTCAGGCTCGCCGTCTTCGACGTCGCCCTGCGGACCTTCTAGGTCCCCATCTCACCGCCCGCGGGCGCTGTCCGCTACGTCCGGGCTGTGTCCACCCTGTCGCCCAAGGCGCGGACGGACCGGACCGCGGCATCGATCGCGGCGAGGGCCTTCCCGGCCGGGCGTAGGGACTCGAGCACGGCGTCCGGGTTCGACCAGGCCAACGCCTCGACCCCGTAGGAGCCGGTGGCCACCGCGACCGCCGCCACGCCGACCGCGTGCGCGGCGGCCACGTCTCGGGGGGTGTCACCCAGGTAGACGACCGGACCCCCGGGCCACCCGGCCCGTCGGGCCGAGCGAAGGGCCCCGGTGAAGAGCTCACGCCGGCCCCGTGCGCCGTCGCCGAACGCACCGCAACAGAAGCGGCCCCACAGCCCAAGCCAGCCGAGCTTCGCCTCGCAGATCTGAGCGGTGTTGCCGGTGAGCAGTCCGCAGTAGTCCCCCCGCTGGCCCAGAGCGTCGAGCAGGTCGCCGACCCCGTCGAGGACGCGACCCACCGGCTCGCCGGCGTTGACCCGGGCCCAGTAGGCACTTACGAGGTGCTCGACGAAGTCGCCCAGGCGCCGTTCGGCGCCGCGGGGGAAGAGGCCCGCGGTAGCCAGGCAGCGCCGGGCGATGATGCCGTCGACGAGGCCGGCCACGGGTTCCCCCACGCAGCGCACGACCCCGCCCTCTACGCGAAAGGGGTCGGGTGCCCCGGGCACGGCGGCGGCCAGGGCGTCGGCGAACGCCCCCACGTGGGTCGGCCCAGATCCGTCGACCAGGACCCCATCCACATCGAATAGCACCAGTGTGGCCACGGATCCAGTGTCAGCAGGGCGGACCCGTCTCCGACTCGGCGTGATCTTGACGACAGACGCACGGAACCGGCCCCTCTGGGGCCGGTTCCGGTGGGTTTCTCAAGCGCCGCCGACCGCAGCCACCGTCTGGGCGACCACGTCACCGACGGTGACACCGCTAGCGTGCCGGTCGGTGACCACTCCCTCGAGGGCGACCCCCGCCAGTTCGGCGAACAGCTGCCAGGCCTCAACGCGGTCCCCGAAGCGGCGGCCCAGGTAGGCAGCCATGGTCTTCGGGGGCACGGCCGCCTTCACCCGGTGGAGCGGGGTGAGGGCCAGGACCCGATCCGTGAACACCGGGTCGGCGTAGGCGAGAACCTGAAGGGCTTCGCGCAGCACCACGAAGTTGTCGTCGAGTTCACCGCGCTCGAGCGTCGCGAAGAGCTCGTCGGGATCGCGCCGCATCCGGTACAGGCACCGGTAGGTGACGTCGTTACCGCGTGAGCGTCCCGAGCGGACGTTGTCCTCCACGAAGCGGGACAGGCGCTGCCAGGTGACCAGGCGCATCTCGGCGGCGGCCAGGTGGCGGGCGGCCTGCCGTACCCCGTCGGGGTGCTCAACGATCATGCGATCGATGAAGTTCGCGACCGCGGCGTCGGACACCTTGGCCCGGGAGTCCAGCTGGATGATGACCCCTGCCACCACGATGGGGGAGATCCCGGGCCCGGGACCGGAGATCTCCGGGCGGGTCAGCCAGAGTCGGCGCTGCTCGGAGCTGTCGCCGAGCCGGGCGATGATCCCGGCGGCCCAGCGGGCCGCACGTCCGTTGGGGACCGTCGGGTTGGCAAGCAGCGTCTCGGCGAGGTGCTTGTCGGCGCCGTACTGGATGATGACGTCGTAGTCGGAGGCCGGCAGGCCCCGGACCCCGGCGAGAGCCAGGCGGACCCAGTAGGCCGTCTCGGTCTCGGCCATACCGGCCAGGTCGGCGGGGTCACGCCCGTCGGCGGAGACGAACGCGGCGCGCACCTCGGCGCGTCGCGCGGTGCGGAACCGCTCGTACTCCTCGGGGCGGGC
>Ga0226835_1000483_pt1 | contig 44604 bp, 45 predicted proteins | sample LAC_MetaG_1_FD_163627 | JGI IMG/M metagenome (GOLD analysis project Ga0226835, IMG submission 163627) | Anaerobic ammonium oxidizing microbial communities from anammox membrane bioreactor (MBR) in UC Berkley, California, United States -... | ecosystem: Engineered > Bioreactor > Anaerobic >...
CAAAAAGTGGCCGCCTTCCTCCGGATTGGGTGGCCGACATGCTTCGGAATCCCTGGCCATCTTGTTTCGGATTCCCTGGCTGCCTTGCCCCGGATTATGCAATCAAGTAAAAGACTTGGCTTTAGAAATAAAGCCATTACTGGAATCTGTCGTTAGTGGTGAAGCAGAGTACAAGAAACCTCGTTTGGAGAAAATCTGGATAGAAAAAGCTATCTTGGTTTTAGACGATGTAAGCAAACAAGCCAGTCCAAGTTTGAGTACAGAAATTGCCTGGTGGAAGAAATACTTGCCGAGTTTTGCAGGCAAGACAGGGAAAGAGATTTGGGAGATGTTACCAAAACGCTAAAACTACTCGCATTCGAGTCAATTTGGGCTTAAAACCGCCTAACATTGTGTGCAGCGGACGGGCGGGGGCATTCACCCCGCCCCAGGAGATTCAGCCCCGAAAGCGTGGTTTGCCCTTTGGCTTTTTTCCGCTAAATCCCCCGCCCGCCGCTAAAACCAGCCGTTAGCTAACATTAATGAGTCAAAGCCCTCAGTTTCGCCACGCCAGTTTGAGTTACTAGCACCTTGGGAACTACTGATGGAAACAGGATAGATAAATCTGCTGACACAGAGACCCGTACCGTGTTATCTCCCCCACTGACTTGAATGTCTGTAACAAATGCATGGACCCCTTTAGCGGATAAGCTGGCTGTATTAGAGGTCACATAAGCCTGAGCGTTCCCCCAGGTTCTTGAAGTGGGAACAAGACTTCCGGTATCTTGAAAAACTTGCTGATTGATCTCAGCGGAAGCGGCAACTGCTGCTGCATCCGCTGCCTTTGCCACTTCTGAGATGGCATAAAAATACCGTCCGAGTTCAATAGCCAATGCCAGGGCAGGTATCATCACCAACCCAATGAATACCGCCCAGAAAGTCATTGAATAGCCACGCCGATCTCGCCACAGCATATCACCAGCCTTCTTGCCGAAATGTAGAATCGGCACGGACAGTAAACGTCTGCCCTGGCAATCCAGGGAACAGGCTGGTCAGAGGAGCCATGAAGTTGGGTACGCTGCCGCTGACTTGGATCTTTAAAATGCTGCCGGCACTTCCTCCAGGAGCCAAGACACTGACCGAAGTATTTTCCAGAATCCCAGCCTGGTCGATTGCGTCTCTTGCTCCACTCATGGCATAACAGGCTGGGCATTGCTGCGCCACACTTCCCATACGTGCACCATGCCTGGCTGCGGCTTGCACTGCCTGTTGGGCATAGACTAACATCCCCAGGTTAACAATCGCCAACATTACCATAATCGCAATTGGAGTTGTAATTGCAGCCTCTAGCAATTCCATCCCACGAGTGTCTTTAATAAACCTCATAATCCTCCTTGAGGAATAATTGATCTGCCAGTTTTTGGAAAATCCCCGAAGGGGACATTGCTGGCAGACCATTGATTTGACTAGATTTTTCCAGCAATATCTGTCACGATGGCAGCGATATTTTGGCCCAGCAACCGGTATGCACCATAAGCCACCAGAACAACTACTGCAATGATCAATGCGACCTCAGTCGACTCGATTCCCCGGTTATCCTTTAGGAAACGCAATGCCAATCACCTCCTTCCTTCTTTAGAAATATGGATAGAGAACGAACAACAAAGTTCCACAAAAAATTGATACGACAAAAGGAATTTCCCTCTTTTTCTGAAGGCTTGCGATTACGCCCTGCACTCCGCCGACAATTGATATCGGGATCAGAAAAATTGGATTTCCAAGAACCAGGACGCCAGCAATAATCAGCTTGACATCTGCACCTCCTAAAACGCCAAATTCCCAAAGCACCCACACGACAAGGATGAGAAGACAAATCAACGTCGCCGCAGGTTGAAAAATTGCAGCAAATGCGGACAACGTAAGAGCTAATGCTAGACGTTTTTCTCGGGGGTTGAAATCTGATACGTGTGTCAGTGCAATCATCAACAATACTGGAGCCCATAAGCCATTGAAAAGGGCATAAACACCTGCACCAACCATCCCGCCAACGGTTAATGGTGTGGGGACCTGGTGGTTGCGAAGATCGTAGACCATACAGGTAAAAAACAGGGCTAAAACGGCGAAATTAGCAATCAGAAGGCGCTCCTATCCATTCTGCATCAGTGCAAGTGCTTAAAAATTAAAGCTGGACTCACTTCTGCGCCCAGAAGGTTCTGTCCAGCCAACGATTAATCAAAGATTGTCTATTAATAATTATAATGACGGAATGAAGTTATCCAAGGTGGCCAATTTCTTGATGGAACTAACAGCCACAATTCTCGTTATCATGAAGGTTTGATGGTACGTAAAGTGGAAGTAATCATTCCGAACGAACTTATAAAGGAAATTGAAGGTTACGCAAAGGTAGAGGGAATCACTCTCAATGAGTTCTTGCTGTGGGCTCTTGGTGAAAAGGTGGGCGAATTGCGTGAACGGCGAGGGGTTAAGAATCTACTTCGGGTTATTCCAAACCAAACCACTGAAAAAACTCCCTAAGATAAAGCTACACCTCCCACATATCCTCAAAAACGGCTTCTGAAAGCCGAGGAGGTTGCGAAATACCTAAGAATAAGCAAATCCGGTGCCTATCGGTTGATGCAAACTGGTGAAATTCCAGTTGTGAGAATTGGTAAAGTAGTCCGCGTAAGAGAGGAAGACATCGAAAGTTTTGTATTGAACACAAAAGCATAATCCAGACATTGCGGATTAGGCTAAAAAGATTGTCCCTACTTTCAAGATTAATACCGAGGCTAACCATATCGGCAACCCCGGTAAACGGTGAAGCATGATTTTCTGTTCCCGTACCATAGATACCAATCCCGAAGCAATCACAACGATTAAGTGAATAACCAGAAACGACATGATAAAGAAAATCCCTGGCCAGATAAGACGGATCGTAATTGCAGTAACGGCAAAATGGGCGAATAAACCAAAGTCACCTCCTCAACTTACGTACTGGTCAACAACAAGTGATCCAGTTGAGGATCGAGAAGTCCAATTTTTATATCAATTCAGGTTTTAAGGCGCGGGAGGTAAGGTCATATTAAAATCAATCTTTAAACTCGAGGCATGAATTGTCACATTTTTCTCCCTCCCAGCGACTTACTTAATGTAGCTACAATTCAATCAAATGGATCGATCCTGAAAAGGAACATCAATGAATGGAAACAAAGTCCTCAATAATGAGTCCCTTGCCTTTATGATGAACGAAGCTGAAGAAACACACCAGTCGATGATGGTCAACTTTACCGAGCTTTACCGCCGGAATGCAACCAATGTCTTCTACTATCTCTACAGCCGCGTGCGTAACGTAGCAGATGCCGAAGACCTGGCTTCACAGACATTTGTGACCGCGCTCGAAAACCTGCCCAAGCTGCGCGACCTGAGGAAATTCACACCTTGGGTCTTTTCCATCGCCCGCAATAAGGCTTTCGACTACTTCCGCCGATCCCAGCGCCGCCCCACCGTAGACTATGAAGAAGAGCTGGAATCGGTAAAAGCTGTAGAAGTGACACTGTCCCAAACAGACCAAGACCGCCTGTGCGACCTGGAAAGCCTGATATCCCGGCTCAGCCCGCTCGAGCAGGAGTATCTGCGCCTGCGCATTGTAGCAGACCTGCCCTTCGCCGAGATCGCTTCGATCCTCAACGAACCCGAGATCCGTATCAAAAAGAAATATTACCGGCTCCTGGAGCGCCTGCAAGCCCAGGTGGAGAAATAACATGAACGACCTCAATCCTTTTGAGAAAGAAATCAAGCAAACCTACCGCCTGCCGGAGGTTAACCCAGCCTACTTCAAGCAACTCGAAGCCAAACTACAGGCTAAGCAACCCCATCCTGAAGCGAGCGCCAGGCCCGTTTTTCACCTTGCGCGTGGTTGGGCTTACGCGGTGGCTACCCTGCTGTTAATCGGAGTCATGGTGATCGCTATCGGCCCCTCGAAGGTATTGGCGCAAATCCAGGCTGTTTTCGGATTTGTGCCAAATGTCGGGCTTGTGGACACCAGCTCACCCTTCAGGCAACTGGCTCAACCGGCGAGCGATACGAGAGATGGAGTTACCCTTGACATCCAATCCGCTTTCCTGAGCGCTGACGGAACGATCATCACTTACACAATGTCCGATCTGCCCACTGAAATTAAACATACCAGATTTGGCGAACCAGAGTGCAACCTACCGGCTTACCTGACCCTCCCGGATGGCAGCAGAATTGAAGCAGCCGGAAGCAGCAGCGGCAACATGCCGGACGGGTCATACGCCAATAGTATCCGCTTCAGTGACCCGGTCCCGGCGAACTTCAACCAGGCTACTCTGGTCTTCCCCTGTCTGGAGGGTACGGTTCGGGGCAAGGGACCTGAAGACTGGCAGTTCACTCTTATCTTCAAGCCCGCACCTGAGAACCTCGCGGTTTACCCGGCCACGCTCATACCGTCCCAGGCTCAGATCGAAAACCCTGTGCTGGCCACGGTGGAACCTGCCACACAACCCAGGACCGAAACCGGGATCCCTGTCATGCCCGCTATGATCGTTGATGGAGACCGCCAGGAGGAAATGGTTGTCCTAAGCGTTGTTGAAAAACCAGATTCCTACTGGGTTACCTGGGCTTATCCCGATAAATCCGATGACGGTATCCAGCGTAATGGTTACCTTTATGAACAACCTTTCAATCCTGTCCTTTACGATGCGAACGGCACGCAACTGCCAGTGCCTGATCATGAAACCCAGCTTGAGCTTTGGGAATATGAAGACAGCTTGCGCAACCAGCTCTCCGATCAAGAGGGGTTGTTATATGACAGCACACTGCATACGTTTGTCGTCCCCAAGTCAGGTATCCTTTATCCTGTCTATGCCAGGCAAAATGTTTATGAACGTACCTTCCCCGAAAAAGAGGCGTATGTTGATGTTGAATTTGATGGCAGCAAGGTACAAGCTTCGGATGAACCCGTTGAAATCAACCGTGAAATCCAGATCGGTTCGGTCAAATTCACGCTGAATGCCATCGGGAAGAACCAGTTCGGCGGCTATTCCTTCCTCTTCGATGGTACTGAAGGTAATGTCGTCCAATGCCAGGCAGGCTTGGTTGGATACACAACCAACATGGGCGGTAGCAGTAGTTTTAACCCGGATGATCCTTTTCACTTCAAGCAGGCAGAAATGTACTCGCAAATTCCGACCGGCATGCTGACCGTGCGCGTTTCTCAACCGGCAGTCCTTGGCGAAAGGATCAGTTTCATTGGTTCCTGGTCACCTGAAAAGTAGCCGCTTTACGAAAAACCAGTCAAATATGAAAAAAGCGCTGGATCACCCATCCAGCGCTTTTTTTACATCGATCTATCCCAACTGCGCCTACTTGGGACAATTTTTACCGCTATGGTGATGGGCTATAATCAATAAAGATTCTCATGTTGCTTACTTTTGAAGAAATTGCATTGCCACTTGACCTTTCAGGGCTGGTCTTGCTCCTGGTCGTTCTGCGGCGTCGAAAGCGCAGCTGGTTGTACTGCTTTGCCTTTGCCCTTCTCTGGCTCTACCTCCTGTCTCTGGTCGGACTGGCGCTTTTTCCGATCCCAATTCCTGACACGATGGAGAACCGGCAGACAATTTCACACATCATCTCCCAGGTCAACCTCATCCCGTTCGACTTCGGCGGACTGTTCAATTTGCACCCCAATGTCATCTGGCATGAACTGGGCGGGAACATCCTGCTAACGGTTCCATTTGGACTGGGGTTCACGTTCCTAGTCAGGATACGTGCTCGGATGATTCCTCTGCTGGCAGTAACTGTTGGCCTGGCTATCGAAACCGCCCAGCTATTGGTCTCTATCGCCATTCGAAGCGCTTACCGGGGAGTCGATATCAACGATGTTCTCCTGAATGCGGTCGGGGTGCTTATCGGTTTCGGAATATTCAGAGCCAGTGCCTGGTTGACCACTGCCCTCTGTTTACTACGCAATTAGGTAGCAGGCTGTCCCTTTCCTTCCCGCTATTCGTTTAACCTATAGAGCGCTCAAATCCTTACATAACAGGAACGATTATGCAAAACGTTATGACCCAAGACTCATCCCAAGGAGCCATTACTATAGAAGACGAAGCCAAAGAAGTAGCAGATGCGAGAAAAGACCCACGGGCATTCGGGGTCTTGTATGACCGGTATGCCCCGAAAATCTACCGCTACTTGCTCAGCCGGTTGGGTAGCGTGGAAGATGCCAGAGACGCTACTTCACAAACGTTCCTGACGGCGTTCGAAACCTTTCCTCGCTATAAGCACAAAGGCTACTTTTCTGCCTGGCTGTTTTCTATCGCCCGCAGCAAGTACGTGGACCATTGGCGGAAAGCACAGCGTCGAATCGAAACGCACGAGGATCCTGATCGGGATCCTCTGCCGGATCCCCTCCTGCAGGTCATCGAAATAGAGCGCGTGGCGCAGCTCAAGCAGCGCATCCGCGAGTTAACCGAAGTGGAACAAGAACTGTTGCGCCTGCGTTACGTGGCAGAGTTAGGGTTTGGTGAGATGGCTTCTGTGCTGAATAAAAACGTCGATGCAGTCAAGAAATCCCTATACCGGCTTCTGGCCCGGTTGCAAAGCCAGATGGAGAAGGAGAAGTAATATGGATACTCTCAAATCGATTTCGCCAGGATTCGAGCAGGAAATTCGGGCAGCGATGACCATTCCGGACGATCAAGAGCAAGAGTTTCTGGCGACGCTCAAGAAACGGATGCTGGACGGATCTGCCCCTCGACGGATGCATCAGCGGCCTTTTATTCCAAGACTGACCTGGGGAGCGGCGTTGGCGGTGATATTGGCGATGCTCGTCTTGACAACCGCAGCGTACGCCGTCTACCGCTGGCTGGGCGATCCGGGTTTGCAGTCAGTCCAGGATGCAGGATTGGTAACAGATCTGAACGTTACCGCCCTACCCACCATCCTACCAACCTTTACCCCGTCAAGCACGGAGCAACCTGCATCCAATCTTTCACTTAACCAAACATTGGAAGGTGTCACCTTGACTTTAGACTGGGTGTACCTGGATGAAGGCCGCCTGGCGATGGGGATGAAGTTTACTGACCTGCCTGCAGGCACTACATTGGATGCACCGCGTGTTACCTTCCAAAATGTTACTCCCGTACAAGCTCAGGGATACAGCCAGAGCATCCGCGGTGATGAACATCAGGCGGTTTACGTATCCTATCAGGTCATTCACGCCGATTCCGTTGGTGAAAAGGTAAGCTTGAGCGTGGACGTACCTCTGGTGCGGCGCAGCGGTGAGGAACAAACCACACTGGCTACCTTTCATTTTGAAGTCGAGGATGTTCCAGTGTATTCCGGGCAAACCATCCCGATCCAGCAAACTTACGCAGTCCGGCGCAACGGGGTCGAGGTGCGGCTGAAGTCTGTGCGCGTGATGCCGTCCACGACAGAGATTATCGCCTGCTACGACTTCCCGTCCGGGGATGCGCCGTTCTGGTATATGCAGCGCGCGACCATTCAAATTGGCGACGGGCCGGAAGAAAGCTACCGCCCATACCAATATTTGCGCGAAATCCAGGACGATCATTGTGTAAAGCTCGGCTTTGCAGCGGGCAATGCCCTTGGCGAAACCCGGCTGGTCTTCAGGGTGCATCAATTGGTCGTGCCACTCACTATGCAGGATGTCGTTTCGCCAGAGCGCATCGCGACTGCCAACCAGGAGTTGGCAAAAGTGGGGATCGAGATAAAACCCGCTCCGGTAGACCAGTCGGAAGGTCCCGGCGGCTGGCAGTTTGTGCGTAAACCGGATCCGGGAACAGACCCAACCAAAGACCCGAGCCTGTTGGTATTGCAAGCCCTGGAAGAAAAAGTGGACGGCCCCTGGGAGTTCTACGTCGATCTCCCCTCCGAGAACGTCGTCCCTGGCCAGGCAGAGCCTACACCCACAGTAACGCCATCAACCCTTGGCACGCAAACGGTCGATGGTGTAACCTTTACCCTGGATTGGGTCTTCGTAGATGCAAAAAGGGTGGCATTTGGATACACTATTGCCGGCTTGCCAGATATTCCGGACGCGCTATACCTGGGAGGAATCATACAAGTGAAAGACGAGCAAGGGAATCCGTTCGGAGGCGGATACGGCGGAAGCAGTGAGATCCAGTGGCGAGAAGGACAACCGGGCACCCTCTCGGGCACCTGGAGCATGGTCATGCCTGCACAACTCGACCAGACTGAAGCGGATCTCTCCATCGATATCACCTTAGATGGTAGTCATGGCGATGATTGGAACTACATCCTCGCCATATTCCCGCACCCTTCAGATTGGGCTGGATTCTCGCCAGGTGTCACTCCAACTATCCTCCCAGACCGGCTAGTTGGGACCTTCCACTTCGACGTTCACACCACCGTCTATCCGCTGCAAATTATAGAGCCAGGACAAGCGATAGAAGCCAATAGCATCGCCATGCGCCTGGAGCGGGCTGAGATCACCCCTTCATACGCCCTATTTACGCTATGTTACACTAAGCCAACCGCCAAAGACTGGATGGTGGGAGGTATGCCAACCCTCAAAGCGGGCGCATATGAGGCGCGAATCAACGGGTATACCCTGTTGACGGACGCGGATTACGGTGGGTATGTGGGAAAATCTCCCGAGTCCACGGAATTTCCCGAGGTGGCTCCGGGCGAGCGCTGCGTGCAAATCGACTTCCTCCTGGGCCACACCGATCCCGCCCAGTCATTGACCCTGACCATCCCAATGCTCGAACAATCCGTACCCGAAGTCATCCCGGATGCAGAGATGAAAGCGGCGCAGGAAAAACTCATGGCGGAGGGGATCGAGCTGGATTACACTACCAGCAGTTTCGCCGGTGGCGGCGGGGGCGGGGGCCCGATCTTCAGCAAGCTGCCCGAAGGCATGGACCAGCAGGAAGCCTACCAGCGCTATTTGGAAGCCCTCGGCTATCTTTATCCGGGGCCATGGGTATTCACGGTGGATATCCAGCCCTGATCAGAAATGTTAGCTCATCCAACATAGATTTTGGAGGCGGTTACTGGCTTCTGGGTGGTGGTAATCCTCATCCAACTACCCTGATAATATAATTTTATGAGTGGAAAGCCTATCCGGTAAATTAATCGGGTAGGCTTTCTCATATTATCATAGACCTATTCCAATAGATCACCAACCTTTTGGAGTATCATCCCGTATTATTAGTGTGAGTGCACCCGCAAAGCAACGGAGCTGAACATGGAAGATCTGCAGGCCATTCACCGCCTAAAACGCGGTGATATCGGCGGGCTGGAAGTACTCGTTGCTCGCTATCAAACTAAGGCAGTCGATATGGCTTTTCTCGTCACCCAAGACCTGGCTCTGGCGGAACACGTCCTGCACTACGATGTGAACCACCCGTTCAAGCCTTACATGATGAAAAGTGTGGTCAATGCTGCCCTGGATGCCGTGGAAAAAGAAGCAAAGTGGGTGCATTCGGTGATGGACGAAAGCACACAGCAACCAGAGGGGGGCAGGCTGCTGTGTGTAATTACATTTATTATGCGATTTTTGCTGACCATAGTGGAAAACACTGAACAACTTGGTAGACAATAACTGATAAAAACAAAAGAGGTAACCCCGGAATTTGATGTAGCTTAACCGATTTGCTTTTCACCAATGAGATAAATGTCAATACGAGCATAGCGATTACGTGTACAACCAAAAAAGCCAAAATATAGGTTGTGTTCGGATTAATCAGATTGAGAGTAATTGCGGATACTGCATCAGCACCACCCCACCACTTCAATTCCCAGGCAGCCCAGAAGCCAATGATTGCCAATGCTGAAAGTGGTGAAGATTGAATCGAGAGGAATGCCCCCAAAAATAGCAATGGGAGCAAGGTGCAAACCTCAGACAATCCCGTTGAAATCAACCAGGAAATCCAGCTCGGTTCAGTCAAATTCAAGTTGGAAGCCATAGAAAAGAACCAATATGGCGGTTACTCCTTCCTCTTCAATGGGGCCGATGGCGGGGTCGTCCAATGCGTGGTCGAACTGGCTGGTCACCCGACCAACATGAGCGGCGGCAGCAGTTTCAACCAAGGTGATCCTTTCCACTTCTATCAGTCTGTCATGTATAGGCAGATTCCCACCGGCATGCTGACCGTGCGCGTTTCTCAACCGGCAGTCCTTGGCAAAATGATCAGTTTCATCGGCTCCTGGTCGCCTGAAAAGTAACCGCTTTACGAGAAACCAGGAAAATATGAAAAAAGCGTTGGATCATATCCAGCGCTTTTTTCCATGGTCTATCCCAAACGCGCGTGCGCATGGCAATTTTTCCCGCAATGAGGGACTGGAACTACTTTGTCAAAATTATACATCCCATCGTGCCCGAGATAAGTGACATCAAAGGGAGAACATTTCATATTATAGGTTTATTTTGTCATGAAGGTCGTTTAAACCTTCCCTTGCGGTATTTCGTCTTGTTAATGTACAGTAAAGGATCATGGAGAAAAGCGTGAAAATTTCTATTCATCAACTGACGAAGAACTATCGCAAGTTTCGGGCGCTCGACAGCATTTCACTGCACATCCCTGGAGGTATGTTCGGTCTCCTAGGACCAAACGGCGCCGGGAAGACGACCTTGCTGCGTATCCTGACCACCCTGCTCGCGCCTACCAGTGGGCAAGTAAGGATTGGGGAGTTCGACGTGGTGCAAAATCCGAGAGCAGTGCGGGAGCGCCTAGGTTACCTCCCCCAGGATTTTGGTTTCTATCGAAACCTTACTGCATTCGAGATGCTGGACTACATCGGCGCGATGAAAAACGTCCCCGCCCGCCTGCGGAAGGACCAGGTCTTGAAAACACTCACTGAAGTCAACCTGCTTGAAGAAGCGCGGCGTAAAGTCGGGACCTTTTCTGGTGGGATGCGCCAGCGGTTGGGGATCGCCCAGGCCTTGTTGGGAAATCCCGAACTCATCGTGGTCGACGAGCCGACCGCCGGGCTAGACCCGGAGGAACGCATTCGATTCCGCAATCTGCTATCCCGTCTGGCGCAGGATCGCACCGTATTGCTATCAACCCATATTGTTGCCGACATTGAAGCCAGCTGCATTGGGCTGGCGGTGCTGAATCAGGGCAAACTGGTCTTCAGCGGCACACCAGAAGTATTGATAGACCAGGCCAAAGGAGCCGTATGGCAGGTGGATGTTCCGGTAGATGCGTGGCCAAAATTGGAAGTAAAATATCCTGTTTTATCCTCCCGAATGTTGAACAGACACATTCAAGCCCGGTTGTTGGCAAGCCACTCCCCGTTTACTGGTGCACAACCTATCGAACCAGGCCTGGAAGACGGTTATATGGCTGTCATCAAGTCGACCCTGGTCCAGAAAGAGATCCACTATGAGTAGCATGACTCTCAACCGTTTATGGACTGCCTTCCGGACAGAATTTCGTCTGCTGGCTGGGAATTGGATGTATCTCTCGCTGCATGTTTTATGGGCTGCACTTGTCTTGATGTTCCTTGGCCATGACAATCGCTCCGCGCAGGGGCTGCTTGAAACGACTTTGGGACGAACTGCCATCGGGCTGATATCACTAGTGAGCCTTTTTCTGGCAGCGATCAGCTCCTCACGCTCGAATCGGATGAAATTCCACGAACTTGAGGATTCATTTCCCACCGGGTTTGAGGTGATTTTCGGTCGTTGGTTGGCAGGTCTGCTTGCGTTGGTGGTCTTCCTGGTAGAGCCAATCGCATTCGCCGCAACCCAGGGTCCGCTCACGTCGCTGCTGGCAGAACTGCCTACTTATTTAGGGGAGGCTGGGCTGACCTTCGCGGTTGCCAGTGCATTTGCCTGGGCGCTGATGTCCTGGTCCAGACCCGGCCGCTGGGCTTACCCGCTCCTGGCAGCCGGGTGGCTTGGCTTTCTGCTTGGCCCAACCATCCTGGCAGACCGTTTCCCTTTCGCCAGCCTGCTCAACTTCATGCGCCAGGGAGTGAGCTTTTATTCAGAATTATGGGGGCGGTTATTGTACGGTGATCAACCTTTCTGGTTTAACCTGTTTTACATCGGGCTGCTGCTGTTGTTCCTGGCAATTTTGATGATAAGCCTATCGTCTCGCCGTTTTTACCGATCTTCTTTGGTGGGCAGCGTCCTGCTGATTATTGCGCTTACTTTGGCAGGATGGAGCGGTATGCGGTATGGTTCCGGCGTTCAAGCCGCCCAGATCTCGAATACATTCGAGACCCTATCAATTGAGACCAACTCTTTCACTGTCACCGATTACCAACTGATCCTCGATCTGAAAGATGCCCAACCGGCACACTTCACCGCGGAATTAACGGCGGTTAATCAAAGCTCGGATCCACTCGATACATTACCCTTCCGCCTCAATCCTGTTCTGACTGTCACGGATGCCAGTTTACCGGTTGAACGCAGGAACGAATTGGTAATTGTTCACCTGTCCCAGCCGGTTGGTCCTGGCGAAACCCTTTCTTTTTCCATTAATTATCAGGGCATGCTGCGCGTCGAGAGTATTTCTGATGGGGTAGTGGAAGCCAGCGATTTTATCGACCCACGCGGTGTGCGCCTGACCCCCACAGCGAACTGGTATCCGGTTCCGATTCTTTCGGGCCCGAACATGAAATACACCCAACATGATCCGGCGCACATTCGTTTGACTGTAATCAACAGCGGCGGCCTTCCCTTTGCTGCCAATCTGCCTGCTGTGGGAGAGAATACCTTCGAAGCAAATTCTGCCAGTTGGGTCTTCCTGATTGGCTCCCCCCGGCTGGTCGTTGAGCAGTTGGGCGATACCACCTTGATAACATCCCGGGCAGATCTGGAGCAAGCGCGCGGGATGGCCAGCGTTTTTGAAGATCCCCTGCGGAAAATTACTCCGTTCTTTCCTGACGCAAAGGTTCAAGGACTGATCTTGATGGTGCTGGGTGAAGAAGGCGGTTTGCCAGGAAGGACACCGCCCGCAGCCGGATACCCCTTGGTAGTCACGCCGCGTTACTCGCCGGCGAATATGAGTGCAACCCTCTCTTCGTCTCGGCAGTTTGTCATCAAAACGTTGCTCACGGACCTATGGAGCTTAAGCGGCGGCGAATTGGATCCCGAATATGGTGGGGCGGTGACCAGTCTGGAGCGCGCCTTTCAGGCCGTTGTCGGTTTCATGGAGATCTATGTTCGAGAGGACGGCAATCCAGAACGCATGCAGGCTCTGATCCAATCTGACGCACAAATGCAAGGAGGCGTAGATGAAGATCGGCTGGCGCTTCTGGAAATCTATCGCCAGGGCGGCCAGGAGGCTGTAAAAAATGTACTGAATCAGATGTACCAGAAGCCGGACGAACTCCGGGGGCTGCCGTATGAAGCTCTGCCCCAGTGGATCCGCTTGGCAGGCAGTATGCGATGAGAACGAAGTCGCCTTTGTATTACGAAACGCGTTTGGTGGCAGGTTTGGCCGGGCTGCTGCCGTGTCTTGGGCTGCCGGCTTTTGCTGTTCTTTCTCGACTGTTGTGGGGGCGCTTCGATGCGGAGATGCCCCTCCCGATGATCGTCAACGCCTTCGAGATCATCCTCCCCTTGGGAGCTGGGCTATCTGCTGCCCATTTGATGACTATCGAAACTGAGGAAGGCTTCGCTGATCTGCGACGATCGTATCCAGAATCCCGGCTGCGTTTACCACTTCTACGGAGCGGCGCAGCGTTGGCATTTCTTTTCCTGGCACTGACGTTGGGCGCGTTCGCCTTTCACTTTTTGTGGGGACCTTATGACGTCTTCGCGGCGGTTCTGCCGTCGCTAGCGCCAGCCTTGTTCCTGACAGGCCTGTCGCTGCTAATCGGAGGCCTGTCACACTCTTATTGGGCGGCAGCCGGTGTGGTGCTGGTGTACTGGTTCCTCGAGCTGCAGACTCGGGGAAAAATCAGCGGCACGCTGTTCCTGTTCGCCACAGTTTGGAACTGGAGGGAGGTAAGTTATCCCCTCAACCGGTCGCTCCTCGCCGGTTTGGGCTTTGCTTTCTTTGTGATTAACGCAGCATGGTATGCTTATCGAAATGGAGGTTCAATTCGGAGGAGCGCGCTTGGAAAGCGATGAGCAGATGTATGCCCGGGTGCGGGCAGGAGACCGGACAGCACTGGCCGGGTTGGTCGAGCGCTATGTTGGACCGCTTTTGAAATTCCTGACCAGAATGACCGGCCAGCCCCAAATGGCCGAAGACCTGGTGCAGGAGACGTTTATTCGCTTACTGAGATACTGCGGCAGTTCGCCTCAATGTTTCCGCCCGTGGATCTACCAGATCGCTCGCAATCTGGCTCGCGATACTTTTCGCTCTGCTGCCGTTCGTCGGGAGACGGATTACCTGCCGGACGAAGACCAGGAATCCGAATGGATGGCGGACCCGTTAGAAACAGAAAATCTGGCGCTGCAAACCTCCGACCGACAGCAGGTAAACGCCCTTTTACAGAATTTACCGGCGAGGCAGCGGGAGGTGATCGTACTTCGCTTTTACCAGGAGTTGTCTCTGGAAGATATTTCCACGATTACGGGCGCGCCGCTCGGCACAGTCAAAAGTAGATTGTTCCACGGGCTGCGGCGTGCCCGGATGATCCTGGAGCAGGAAGAGGTGAATCAAGATGAAAGATGCCATTGATCGGTTGACTGATGGGTTGGACGAAACCCATCGCCAGGCGTTGGGCGACCTGAGCGCCCTGGCGTATCTCCTCGAATCCGACGTTATGCCCGACCCGGGTCAGGAAGACGTTGCGCGCCTATTGGAGGCGCTAGAGCCCTGTCTGCCTGTTCATACTGCTCCTCGACGACCACGCCCACCATTGGGTTGGCTGCGCCTGGTACGCAGCCAGTTCGTCCTCTTCGAAAGCTCCTTCTGGCTGTCCGGTGCGCTAGTTTTGCTACTTGGGCTGTTCATCACCACCATCGATGGGCATGAGCTGCTACCGCTGGCTTTTGTGATGCTTTCTCCGCTTCTTGTCGCTGCTGGTGTCGCATACGCCTTCCGACCCGAGACGCGCACATTAGGTGAATTGGAGCGCCTGACTGCCACTTCTACTGCTGAATTGCTTTACGCTCGCCTTGCGCTGGTGCTGGCTTTTAACTTACTGATCGCGCTACTGCTGCTCTTCCTGATTTGGTTGGAAGGACCACAGGTGCTTCTTTGGCGGTTGGTGCTTGCCTGGCTGGGACCCATGTTGGCGCTGACAGGTTTGGCGCTTTTCACAACAGTCCGATGGGGTTCGCTCGTTAGTTCCCTGCTCCCATTGGGCCTGTGGGGGAGTATGGTGCTGCTGGGCTGGCGGGAGGCGCTTCTTCATCACATTGCCTCTGGGATGACGGCGACATCCTGGCTACTTGTCGAGATCAGCCGTTCTAACCCGGTATTGATTGGTTCGATGTTGGCCTGCCTCGCCGGTATCGGACTGTTGATCCTCTCCGGGCGGGCTGCATCCAGTGAGAGGCAATCGTGGAACTGAGAATCCAGGGTTTGTCGAGATCCTACGGTTCTCAGGCGGCGTTACGAGAGGTGACCCTCGATCTCACGCCGGGTACGGTGGCTTTATTGGGGCCGAACGGCTCAGGGAAGACCACCTTGCTCCGCTGCATGGCTTCCTTGTTGCAACCGGACACTGGCAGGCTATGGTTCGATGGGCTGCCCTATGCACAAAACCTACCCTGGCTACGCAGTCAAATCGGTTATCTGCCGCAAGAACTGGATTTTCCCCACAATCTGACGCCCAGGCAGCTCCTGGAATATATTGGGACGCTGAAGAATATCCCCGAGGCCGACCAGGTGGAACATTTGCTTTCCACCTTAGGCTTGGAGTCCGTGGCCGACCGACCCTTTGGGAAGCTTTCCGGGGGGCAAATCCGCCTGACTGGGATCGCACAGGCTTTCCTCGGAACTCCTTCTCTGTTATTGCTAGACGAAATGACGCACGGATTGGATGTGGAAGAACGCGAACGCGTCTTCGCGCTGGCTCGCAAACCGTCACCAGGACGTCTGATCGTGTTCAGCACCCACGATCCGCCTGATGTTGAACGTTTCACAGAACAAGCTATTGTTTTACAACAAGGCCGGGTAATTTTCTCTGGAAAAACAGAAGATCTTCATCACCATATCCCGGGACACCATTTTTAACAATGACCACCAGATAGCCATGCAACAGCGATTAGCCAATGCGGGAGGTAAAAATGTCCAAACTGTTGTCTAGGGTGTTCATCCCGTTAATCCTATTTACGGTGTTGAACGGTTGTACCGCTGTACCAATGGTTTCACCAGATGTAACGCCTGGTCAGATTACATCCCCAGATGCCGCAACAATTCCTCCCTCTGAGTCCGAAGCAACGATCCCAGCAAAAACACCAGATGCCCAATCGCAACTCCAACGATTGCGGATTACCAACCAAAGCACCTTTACCCTGCATAATCTGGTCGTGAGATTCCCTGACGAACGGATCGAGTTCGGGGATGTTCCGGGCGGGACCACCACGGAATATCGGGAGATATCGCAAGGGGTCTACCGTTATGCTGCCTACGACGTTGAAGTGAACGGGCAGAAATACCAGCAATCGGTGGTCGATTGGATTGGGGAAACCCCCATGCAGGGGGAGTCATTTACCTACATCATCGAGGTGGACCCTACGCGTTGGCAAACGGAGGGTCAGGTGATCCGGTTGGTCCAGGTGAGCATGGATCAACCAATGGAAGTTTCCCTCCCAGTGTTAAACCCCACTTTACGCATTGGTAAAGGCAGCCCGACTTCTCTGGCCGTCTCGCCTGATGGACAATGGATGGCCGTCAGCACACAGCTCGGGGTTACCCTGTACCACGCCAGCACATTTGCGGAATCCTGGTTCGCTCCGATGCCGGAAAATGCTGCGCATGTAATTTTCGATCCCAAAAGTGAACGCTTAGGCGTTGTCTCAGGCAGTGCCATTATCATTCTGGATGTGGGTAACGGTAAACTGTTGGCCAGGTTGGAGGGCGCGGGCGGCTCGTTTGCCTGGTCACCGGATGGCCAGCGGATGGTCACCGGCGGTGGCTGCGAGCAGGTGACTGTTTGGGATGCAAATAACGGCACCTCACTGAAAGAACTCAGCGGCACCAAGTGTTCTGAAGGTTACAGCGGGATAAATGTCGCCTGGGCGGCGGATGGACGTATTTACGGTGTTTCGATGGGAACGAAAATTCTGGCATGGGAGGGAGATACCTATGCGCCTGTCACAGATTTTTCAGCCGAGGGTGCCAAAGATACCTGGATCAGTGCCATCTTCACCGCTCCTGTGGGCAATCTTCTGGCGCAGTATGACAGTATGGGCTTACCGATCGTCGCCATCGTGGATGCGAAGCAAGATCGCCAGATTCATCTGCTTGACCAGCAGGTCAACGGGTCCATTACTACCCTGGCCTGGGCGCCGGATGGGCAGCATTTGGCTGTAGCATACGGGATGGACACCGGCCTTATCCTGATCTGGAATGCCCTCACCGGCCAGGTGGAGCAGAAGATCGAGGGTTATTACACTGCCCCCGGCTTGGGGTGGTCGCCTGACGGGAAGACCCTTTTCGGACTGCAAACTCCGGATGGCCAGATCAATGCTTTCACAGTAAGCACTGGCAGTGTGCTGCGCAGCCTGGGCGGTCATGCATCTGTGGGAACCTTTTTGACCTGGACGCTGGACGGGTTAGCCTCCACGAACGGCGCAGCCATCACGTGGTGGAACCCGGTTAGCGGTGAATCCTTGCGCCAGGAAATGGTCGGTACCCCTCAGAAATGGGTAAGCTCCTGGCCGCCTATCGGCCCTGGAACCTATTTATTTACCAGCGGCGATCAAACTCATCTGGTGGGAAGCGTATGTTCAAAACGCCCCCTCGAAAGTGATAACAACCAGTACCCATTCTCATCCGCCTGGTCTTGGGATGGCAGTCACCTGGCTGATCCCACCCATGTATGGGATGCCGGCACAGGAAAACTCCTATCTCAATTGCAGGACCCAGCTCAGCGGCATACACCAGACCAGGTCGCCTGGTCGCCCGATGGCAAACGTCTCGCCTCGGCGGATTCATTAAATATGCAGCCCCCCGTCATCTGGGACGCCCAGACCGGAAAGGTGCTATTCATTTTACAGGCAGAGACCGGGGATCTCAAACCGTTGTGGCTCGGGCTGGCCTGGTCTCCGGACGGCAAAAAACTGGCTGCGGTGGGAGCGCTGATGCATCCGGACAGTGGGGCAGATGAAGGCATGATCCTGATCTGGGACGTGGAGACTGGGAAACAGGAGCAGTTGCTGACCACAGGAATGAACGATTACCGGCTATGGACCGTTGCCTGGTCGCCGGATGGTCGCTTCTTGGCTGTCGGCTCGACCGGCAGCGAACTTTTCGTTTGGGATATGGTCAATAATACACCCCTTGCCAACCTTCAGGGTCACAGAGACACTATCGACCGACTGGCCTGGTCCCCCGATGGAAATCGCTTGGCTTCAGTTGCCCGCGATGGCACCCTACAAATCTGGGATCTATTTGCATTTACTTCAGGCACAGAGTAACTGCTGCCATGGCTACTCTGGAATCGTACGTCCTATATAATATTTAGCTGACCAGCATTTGACCAGCCAAATGGGTCAATTCCCGCAAACTACTCAAGAAAAGCAATTGATTTGCCAAGCTACATAAATAGATATAAAATTGGACAGGTAGTTGTACCAGGCAGGAGGAATTCATTATGACCAAATCACAGAAAAGATGGTTATTCGTTGTGGTGACTGTATTCATCCTTGCTGCACTCATATTGGCAGAAACCACTAAGCATTTCTTTGGGAGATGGATCGCTAGCACGATCTATGATAATCGAGCAATTTTCCTAAGTTGTGATGAATTGCCTGACTTATCCGATGTGAAAAGTGTAATGGAGCAACATAATCAGGTCATTCAGGAGATCAAGAATATCGATCCTGAGAATATTGAGATCACCATAGACAACTCTTGTCCTGGAAAGGGAAGCTTGATAATTTATTATCCATCCCATAACGATAGAACTCAGATAGAAGAGTTGCTGGGCGATTCTTTTTTTGGAATTCCTTGGAAAGGAATTAATCGGTGATGGTTTTTTCTCCTCTAACTTCCCATTTGGCTGCAATTCGAGCCTCCGCTTTTTTACTCAGGCAAGGTTGGAGATGACTTGGGCTGATAAAGCTAGAAACCTCTATACCCGTAGAACGCGGCTACACCTAAACTCTGCCAATTGCCTCCGCTGCTGCCTGCTTGACCTCTCCTCTGTGGGAGATAATGTGCTTCCTTTCAACCAAACAAGCAAAATCTATGCGCCTTGAATTTTTCACCTTTCCGCTTCTTATTGGAGTTGGCATACCCCTGATTCTTCTGATAATTCTTTGGTGCAGAAAACGGATCTTCTTCAGGAGCGCGGCAACGCCCTGGGCGCTGTTGCCAGGGTACCACCCTGACGATGGTACAGGAAGCGCGAGGCCATGTTACATAGTCCCCGCACGACCAGGGTACCAACGCGAGCAGCTTTTATGATGCGTTTTGAGCTTGAGCTCTTTCCATATCCAGCAGTTTTTGGTACATTGCTGCTCCTTGTTTTGCTGCTCCATAGTTGGCGAAAGGAACATTCGTGGCCTTACCTATTTTTCTATTTTGATACTTTAACTTAGCAAAACTAGACGGAAAAACCTAATTTCAGACTAATTATAACTAAACATGAAATTTGTCCTGGAATTTTTGTGACCAAAATCAAAAAACCTGCCAAAAACCTGCCAATTTTGCATTTTATCATCATAAACCTGCACATTTAGGCAGGTAGAATTATTGTTCTATATCCATTATCATAATTGCAAGCGGTGTACAAAGGCCCCGTTTTTTCTTACCCGCAGTCAGGGTCGCAATAAGTTTGGGCTAACAACACTCACCCGCGCCACGCATAGACGTTTTCAGTCTCTAAAATAGAATGGCCCTTAGAGGTCCAGGGTGTCGCACCGCATTTTTGTGGCAGAAAAGGACAATTTCATGGCAAAACGCATTCATGCTAACGGAAAGGCTTCCGTTCAGGCACGTTACAACATTACTGGGGGTTGTGATACCGATAAAAATATCATCGTTGCCGCTATTTATCATGCAGAAACTGGAAACTTAGAGGCAAGAGAATTCAAACAACATAAAGCTGATGCCTTACGCACAGCTGAATGGTTCCGTTCCCAAGAGGTGGAACTTGTCATTATTGAGAGCACTGCCAATTACCATATGCTTTATTATGACACCTTACGGGAAGAGGGGATCAACATTGCCGTTATTAATCCCATTGTGGTCAAGGCATTATTACGAGTAGAGGGAAAATCGGATAAAGGAGATGCTATGACCTTAGCTCGCTTGGCTGCTAATTTTGATCTGAAAACATCCAACATGCCTGATAGCCAACAACGCGAATTACGGTTGCTCTTCAAACGGATCGACAGTTGGAAACAACAAAGAACCCAGGTTACCAACCGCGCCAATGGAATTCTTACCGGTTACGGTTTTACCGTTTTTCGCTTGGTGACTTTGAACACACCCGCTGGTCTGAATATCTTACAGGGAATTATTGATCGAAGAACGCCAGAGGAAATTGCAGCTTTGCATCGTAATCGCAATAAGCGTCCTGAGATTGTGAAATGTGCTGCTGTTCCGCTTCCAGATTACATTCTTCCATACCTTGAAGAAGTTTTAGGTGATGTAATTATGTTGAATGATCGTATCAAACAAGCCGAGAATGAGATTTTGGACAAAATCAATTTAAGCCATTTAGAAAAACAAGTGGATTTGATGACGACTGTTCCGGGAGTAACATCGATGCTTGCATTACGAATAATCGCGGAGTTGGGATCCAATTACCATCAGCGTTACTGCACAGCCGAAGCGTTTTCAAAAGCGATTGGGGTGGTACCCGCTAATGAAGTTTCCGGGGGAAAGTTGTTGAAACGCAGATCATCTCATGGAAATGCACGAGTTAAATTTCATCTCCTTTCGGCATCCAAAGCGTTTGCTATTCACGGTAAAGGTCCTCTCAAGGCTTGGTTTGATCAATATCGTAGCAGAGTTCACTACTACAAAGCAACATCAGCATTGGCGCGCCGAATTGCAGAGGGATTATGGTGGGTCATGGTGAAAAATGAACCCTATCGGTATAAGCTTGATCATGTGGAAAATATCGAATCGCGACCAATTTTGGTGAACAATCGTCTCATCGATTCTGCTACTGGAGAAATATTGAAGAGTTTTGTTGAAGATTGATAATCGAGTAGAATGAAATAAACCTATTTGTTGATTCGAATGACTACCTGGGCATCATGGCATATCATTTTGCGTGGCCCGCATCGGCGCGACTAGCTTTAGTGGGCCAGGAAATGGAAGTTTATCCCTGATTGAAATGCTCGTATGGTTTATCCCTCAGATGCTTTTTTATTTTTTAATTGGCGATATGGCTTATGACGAGTTGTCACAAAGAGGTTCTGTTCTATTGCCGATCCTTGGTTCTAGATGGGGATGGTGGTCAGGTAAAGTTCTTACCCTCTTCGTTTTTTCATTAATTTATGTGACAGGGTTGATACTGACAATTACTTTAGGATTGAGTTTTGTTAATCCAATTTATCTAAATAGTTTCAACAGTTCGGTGACTCTATCTAGTTTATGGCCAAACAGCCAGGATTTTTCAGGTGGGCAACTTATTTTGCTCATCTCTCTACTGTATATTTCTTCTATGCTTGCATTAGGCTGCCTTCAAATGACATTTTCGTTATTTTGCAGAAGATCGATTTATAGTTTTTTGTTAATAATTGGCATTTTGTTGGTTTCATGCTTTATAAGTATTAATCACTCCTGGTTAGTTCGGTGGCTTCCTGGGACACAAACCATGCTAGTCCGACATACATTCATTGATGTCACGATACCTGACTTTTCTTTTCTGTGGTCAATTTTATATAATACGACGCTTATTGCAGTCTCCGTAATTATTGGTTTTTGGATTGTAAAAAGGCTGGACATCACTCGCTTCCATTCAAAAAGTTGAATGGGGTCAACCTAATTTTGTACAACCAAGGAGTAATAAATGGCTTCGCAAAAATCAACAGTCCATAAAGATGCAATTTCTGTAACAAATCTATCTAAACAGATAAGAGGGAGGGTAATTCTAGAGGATATTAATTTTAGAATCCCTGTCGGGTCAATCGCTGGAATTATTGGTCATAATGGTGCTGGAAAAAGTATGCTATTGCGAGTGATAAGTGGATTAGTCTTTCCAACCTCGGGCGAAGTTAAGATTTTTAATGAGATCTTGGGAAAGGATATTGAATTTCCAAGAAACACAGGTGCATTAATTGAAGAACCTGGTTTGCTATCTCAGTATAGCGGATATGATAATTTACTTTTGCTATCAAAGATTCGTAACTTGATTAATAAAGATAATATTAAGGATACGATTAAGTCAGTTGGTTTGGATCCAGATGATAAGAGACCGACAAAGAGTTATTCAACTGGCATGAGGCAACGATTAGGAATTGCGATTGCGATAATGGAAAACCCTGACCTTGTTTTACTCGATGAACCAAGTTCTGGTTTGGATCCAGAAGGAATAGAGAATATTCATCAGTTGTTACAGAAACTAAATGAAAAGGGAATAACCATTCTTCTTACTAGCCACAGCTTAGAAGAGATCAACTTATTGACTAACCTTGCTTTTGAGATGAAATCAGGAAAATTATTTCCATTACACTAATGACTTGATATTTCATGGAATTTTGGATTTTATCAATGCCGGACAGGTCTCAATAATCTCTATCAGGTTTAGGTGGTTTTTTAGATCATGCAAGCAATAATTAGTTTGCAGGTTTAAGATAAATCTGAAAAATACTACCCTTCCCTAACTCACTTTTTATTTCAATCCGGCCATAGTGGAGAGCAATAATATGGGCCGTGATTGCAAGACCTAATCCCTTACCATTTTGATTCGCTGTCCCTGCTTCTGCGCGATAAAAGCGTTCAAATATATGAGATTGCTGGCTTTCTGAGATTCCTATACCGTTGTCTTTTATCTCAATAATGACTTGATTGTCAGCTTTGCAGGCGGATATCTCGACAAAACCGCCGGGATGATTGTAATGGATTCCATTCTCAATCAAATTTGCCACGGCCCGATTTAATAATACAGGGTCGCCATTTACCTCAAGATCAAGGTCCCCACTCATTTTGAGTTCTACATTTTCTCTTTCGGCAATTGGGGTTAACTCCTCGAGAATATCTTCGAATAGCACTCCCAAGATGATTGGACGGCAATCAATTTCCCTTTCGGCTTTTGCCAATAAAAGTAAATCTTCTACCAGACGCTCAAGTCGTGTGATCGAGCGTTCGGCTGTGGCTGAAAAACCTTGATAATCTTCAAGTTTTGCCTGAGGGCCGGAATTCAATACTTCTAGATTCATTCGTAAGGAGGTTAAAGGAGTCCGAAGTTCGTGAGCAAGGTTGGATATAAATTCGCCTTGATCCTCGAAGTTTGTTTGCAGACGCTGAAGCATGCGGTCAAAAGAATCCGCAAGTGTCTTGATTTCATCGCTTTCTCCCTGATAATTCAACCTTTGATCTAAGTTCTGCACACTTATTTGTCGAGCAGTGTCACTGATATGAGTTACTGGCTTCAGGGATTCTTTTGCGACTAGTCTTGCAGCGAAAAAACCCACGCCTGTGATACTGATTAGCCCTATCCCTGATAAAATTCGAACAACAAGTAATGGATCTGCTCTTGAAAAACCGGTGTCGTGCCAGAGCGTATACCCAGCCGGCCCTGGAGTTTCAGCCAGGACAGTAATGGGATTACCCTTTGCGTCCACTGTATTTATGAGTATTTGGGTATCTGGAGAGCCAACTTCGCGAGTGATGAAAATAGGGGCGATCAAATTGACAAAAATGACCAAAAGCAAACCAATAATAAATACGGCTCCACTGGTTAACCAAATAATTCGCTGACGCAAACTCATCGATTCTAGCTTCTGTTTACTCATTTGCGCTTTCTTTATTGGGTATATCTTCTGTTGATTCATATTCCAGTTGGACAAATCGGTAGCCAGTACTAATGACTGTCTCGATATACTTAGGCGTTGTTCTGTCATCTTCGAGCTTTTCACGCAACGATTGTATATGAACCCGCACTGTGTTTGAGAAAACGTTGGTCATTGTGCCCCAAACGTGCTCAAGAAGCTCTTCCTGACTGATCACTTCGTTTGGATGCCGCATCAAATATTCCAGAATGCCAAATTCTTTTCGAGTTAACTGAATCCTGCGATCTGACTTCCAGACCACTTTTTCTACTGGATCAAGAGAAATTTCCCGAATCCTAAGAATTGGCTTTCTTGAGCGCAGATCACGGCGTAATAAGGCTCGTATTCGTGCAAGCAATTCTTGTAAATGAAATGGTTTGATTAAATAGTCATCTGCACCGTTATTTAAACCGGTGACGATATCTTTCCGTTTCCCCCGTGCGGTAAGAATGAGAATTAATAGTGGTGGATGTTTTTCTCGTGCCAAACGGCATATATCAAGTCCATCCATATCCGGCAAATTTAAATCTAACACTAACAGATCATAATCATTGACTGCTAAGGCTTCAAGCGCTTTGTTCCCATTTTCAGCAACATCAACAGCATACCCATCCCGTGATAATCCAATGTGAAGGGCATTGGCTACATCTTTTTCGTCTTCAACCACTAATAGTCTCATATATCTACCTAACTAAGGAGTATAAGTCCATTTCTCTGAAGAAGTCGCATTATCAAGAGAGCCCATTGAAGAACAATCGGTATTGCATACAACCGATGTTCCACCATAACTTGTATTCTGGTAATGATAGAAGTAATTGCAGTTTGAATACCCTCTTGCTGAAGAGACTCGATTGTCCCAACCAGATGGCATTGAAGAAACACTATATTGGGTTGAGCTAGAGCATCCACTGCCACTCACTACCCATGTATATGAACTACCTCCAAAATTAGTATTATCCCAATCGATACCAATTACCACTTGGCTGCTTGGTGAAACCTCTCCACTGCTAAAATTTAAGATTTCATCAGTGACTGTTTCTGGTTGAGTTGAGCTATTCAGTTGGACCCGCCCATTCGTGGCAGCGTAAATCGAATCTGCAAAATTATCAAAACATTCTGACTTAATTATCCTTGAAGAACCATTACTACCCTCTTCAATTGGGGCAATTAAGGCATAACAATGTTGCCCATTATTGTTTATTTCTGTTGGGCTTGCCGCAGTGAGAAACAAAACGAGAAAAAGTCCTCCAAGTAATAATAACAAACTACTCTTATTATTCATTGATTATCCTCCCGATGATGATTTTATATACTAAATCATACCAGCCCCAGTGTTAAATCTTTATAAAGTTTTAACATTGGGTTTTAAAGAATAATGGAATTGCTCAAAATCACAAACTTTACAAAGATTTAACACCGGTTTTGGTAATATGTATTCTAGATGCTATTTCGAAAATAGACAATTGATTGTAAAAAAGGAGCAAACATGAAAAAGCTAGCTTTCCTAGTATTGTTGATCGTCACCGTTTTATCCGGGACGTTAGTTGGAAAAGCAATTGCCTCTAACGGTTTTGATGCATACTCCATGACAACTCACAAGATTGAAAATGGAAATTTAACGAATAAGGTTACCGACCTTATTTCTTTTACTTCACAAAATATCGAAAATGAGAAAAATAATGATTCCAAACTCGTCTCAATTAATAATGTCAGTGATAATGTCATAGATTCATCACCTTCTACCGACGAGGAAATTCTTCAGGAATTGTCTCGGTATAAAGACTTGGAGAACACCTATCTAATGCAACCAGGCTGGACATCAATAACATTTGACCAATATGACCTCCTACCATTGAATAGTCCCAAACCCTTACCATCACAATATCGAAAAGAGTTCTGGAGCCATTTTGATGGAAATCAAAAGGTGACCGAGCAGGTGGATTATCTTATTTCTTCCGAAACCGGTAAGGTCCCATTAGGGGTATTTGTGAATGGCGAATTAACCTCCCTGTGGAATGATGGTCAAAAAGTAAAAAAGGATCCTTATACACCGGCTTACGATTTGTACCTTGTGAGCAGCATTCAGACTCTTGTTGAAAGTAACTCCCCACTTGAATTATCCTTCAAACAGGAAATATTGGCTAATCAATCCGTATCCTTGATTGAACTCCGCACTCAGTTTTCCACAACAGACAAACAATGGATCAATATTCAATTGGACAAGCCGGTATGGGGGCAATACGAGAAGTTCACTTTTAACTCTCAAACAGGATTATTGTTGAAATATGAACATTATTATGTTCTGGATGATATGTCTTTGGTTCTTTCATCAGTAACAGATAATTTCGAATACAGCGTAGCATCTGAAGCGCCATCTGATGTCACTAATCTAATTGCAACTGGAGGAAAATAACATGAAAAACAAGATATTTCACGCCCTTATGGTTGCAATGGGTATCTGCTTTTTGCTTACTGGAACTGTTTTCGCTGCAACGTATACGCACATCGGACCAGGTAGCACTGTTGGTGGGGTAAATGTTAGCACCAGTTCTTATATCACAACCAGCTCCTACAGTTTTCTCACTCAAGGGAACAGTACAGCTTGGTCTTCGATCAGCCGGATTGGTGGGAATACATTTGCTTCTCGTGAATGGTGTGGTGGTTCTATTAGAAATTCTGCGAATCATGGAGGGTGGGTGGGTTATAACGTCTCTTCAAAAACGATAAATGGCGGTTTGGTCTGGGGGGCTCGATGTACGGATCAATCTGGTAGTACTGCTGCTCAGCATGATTTTTCAAACGCTGGCGAAACGTGGCAGCCATATTTTTACTCACCGTTAGATCCAAGACCATGACAAATAAAAACCGAAATCGAAACAATCAACCTAAGGAGAAAAGAATGAAAACTCACAAATTGCAACCAATTCTTACTTTGACTATTTTGGCAGTTTTGGTTCTTACCCTATTGCCAACGAACTCTGTATTTGCTGCTACTTGTACTGGTTCAGGATGTAATGGGATAGACCCCCAAGGTACAACTTGTTGGAACGATGCAACTATTGCAAATTGGGCTTGGGGGTCTGATGGTACGATGAAAAACAGAAATATGTACTCACCAGGCTGCGTTTCCAATTGGTCATACACCCTATATCCAACTGCAACATATCTCGCTGCTGAAACTGTAGGTGTTTTTAGATATGAGGCTCCTAGAACATATACCTACGTTTGGAACAGTATGTGGGATGGGAGTGGATTAGTGTGCACGCGCGGATATAAAGGTTCCTCCCAAGGAAACTACGATATCTATTCCAACAGCGTGTGCGCATAAATAATTAACCTAAATATGAAAAAAAGGAGATTTACGATGAAAAAGCATTTTCTTTTTTTGGGAATTGTAATTTTCGCAACAGCATTGAGTTTTGCTCTGTTCAATTCTCTGACGAAAGCACAAGCAAACTCCAGTGTTCTGTCCGCCAATAATAATATAGCCTTACAGAAGGTCGAAATCCATCAGAATGACATTCAAGCTGAACTCTGCATTTTCTTGCCATCACTCGAACAGTGGGGCCCTTACGCTACCCTAATTGTAGATGGAAAGGTCATTTCAAACAGCGAGGTGGCATTGATTAACGCCAAAGATCCGAATACGGCGAAATCTCAAACCAGATGTTATCAATTTACATTCCCTGTCACTGTGACAGAAAAGATGTCCAAAACAGCGGTATTAAAGCTGGAAAAACTCACAGCGGATTATCAAGGTGGCTTGTTGACAGAGACTGGTTTAGTGGCGATTAAAAAGCGACTTCAAGAAACTCAACCCCAAATTGATTTTACTGTCGTCATCGAAAAAGGTAAGGGCGGGGGTGGTGCCTATATTCAAATTCTCGCTAAACCAGACGGTATGAGTGATGACCAGGCATTCCAATTGATCCAACAAGCAACGATCGAAGAAGTGCCTGAAACTTGGCAAGAAGTAGTAAATTTGCAATAACAAAAGATAAAAAGACTATCCGGTGGAGACTTGTTTCTACCTCTATCGGATAGTCTTCTTTATTTTCCACCAATTATAAAAAAGAAAAGGTTATGATGACCAAACCAAGGATTCTTTACAAGCGAATATTACTTTGTGTTTTCGTTGTTTTCCTATTGACTGGCTGTGTTTCAGAACAACAATCAACCAAAGAACCCACGACCCAGATATTTTTTTCCACAGCGATCAGAGCCACTCACCCTTATACAACTGCCACAGTTTTATCTCCTGCTCAGACATTGGTTCCAGTAATGACATCCACATCATCGCTAGATAAAGCCTCTTTTGTTAGTGAAAATTATCCAGATAATTCAATTTTGAAACCTGGCGAGGCATTTACAAAGACCTGGGAGATAAAAAATACTGGCGCTTCTACATGGACCACGAATTATCATCTGGTGTTAATTGCTTCTCCAGAGGGAAATACGCTAGGATCTGTTCCCCAGATTAGTTTCTCACAACAAACTTCACCAGGAGAGACAATGTTACTCTCTGTTCCCTTGACCGCACCTCAATCCGAGGGGATTTATAGTGTGTACTGGGCGATAATAAATGAAGCCGGGGAAATAATCCCTGTAGATGGTGGTAATTTATGGGTAAAAATCCATGTCAGTAAATCTGGCCAAACTTCTTCATCAGTTTCTGGCGGGGAGATATCTGCTAATGGTATCACCATTACAATAACAAATATCTCTTCTGATGAGCAAACCACCACAATAAATCTATGCTTATCGGTATCATTGCATACATACTCATTGGATCAAAGTCCGAAATTATTGATTAATCAAGTTCAGGTACCTTTTGTATCTGGGGGCAGTGATTTTTCAAGCGGAGAAGGATGTATGGTAGTTACCTACCAGGCAGGCGCAAACGACATTGAGAAATCTAGCGATGTGAAGTTGATTATAGATGGCAGCCTTCGAATGTCTCCTCCACCTGGTGATCCGAATGTGGCTTGTCAGACTGCCCGTCAAAATCTGATCATCGAATACCCAGGTATCAATTTTCAATGTAATTTCAGCATGGCAGGTTATTATACTGATCTAGAATTGCCTAGTGGAATGACACAGACACTGGCAAACTCTATAATAATCGACACAATTGAGGGGGCGATTTATGGGCCATGGACGATAAAAATCAAATGAGTGCTGCATTGAAAAAAACTTTATACATCAGTAAAATACTAAATGGATTGTTGATCGTCTGCTTTGTTGTCACTGGGTGTAATTTTCAATGGGTAAAAGATCTTTCTGTTGAAAGGACTTCAACATCCGTTAATAATGCCAATGTAGATCTAGAAATCACCTGGGCTTACCGCGATGAAGGACGTCTGGGAATAGAGATCCTTGTGAAAAACTATCCACTTGCCCAGGAAGCCACTCTACAATGCCCAATTACGCGTATTGATCTAGAGAACGGTGGGAAAAGCTATCTACTCTACAAGAATCCTGATCAGATCTCCCTGGATGAGCTTTATAAAATCAAAAGCCATAACAATTGGTATTGCGCAATTAAACGACATCAGGGTGGATTTACCGATTACCTATTTAGCCTGACTCATTTCAATGAAGATCGTTCTTTGCCGGATGGCACTAATTATTTTCAAAATGACCCCTTACCAGAATTATTCGATTCATCCGATATCCTTATTGAATTGGGTCAAGTAAACGCATTATTTGGACCACAATCAATGGTTACCTTACCCTCTCTGGGTTCTTTTACTCTCAACGTAAAATACGCTGAAATAAAAGAAAAACTAACGTGGCAAAATTCACAAAAATTTATCGGGGATAGCATTGTCATCCAGGTAAATCGAGTAGCCTTGAATCCATCAGTGACCTGGCTGAACGCTTGTATCATGATACCCGATAATCACAATTGGATTCCTCAAGCAAAACTAGAATCAAATGGATATTTAGCCTATTCTACAGATTACCTGCCCATATATCCTGCATACCCTTCCACATCTTTCGTGAGTGATCAGAGGTGTTTTATTTTTACCATCCCTTATAGTTATTCTATAGGTTCTCCACTATCAGATTTCCAAATAGGAATTAATCAAGTGATTATTGATAACACTAATCCTGGACAGGTGGAGATGAAAGATTGCGAAGCTGTGAGTAGAGAAATTAGAGAACTGAAAAGTATTCAAATTTACTGCTGGAAATATGAAACGAACGGTCAGCCACAACACTGGTTTCAAGTGGTTTCTTATCCAGATAATATGACCTACCAAGAAGCATACGACATGGTCGAAACCGCATTTACCACCACAATTGTTGGCCCATGGATGTTGTCCATTGATTTCCAATCAGCTACGATAACCTCGCCTACTCCTTACCCGCCGGTAGAAAAGCCAGAGGAATTAATCGACGTTATACAATCCACGCCTTCACCTTAGCCATCAGCGTAAATTGTTCATTGGAGAAACACTGGATTGGGTAGAACTAGAGCATCCACTCCCACTCACTACCCAAGTATAAGAACTACCTCCAAAATTGGTATTATCCCAATCGATACCAATTACCACTTGGCTGCTTGGTGAAACCCCTCCATTGTAAAAATTTAAGATTTCATCAGTGACTGCTTCTGGTTGAATGGAGCTATTGAGTTGTACTCGGCCATTCGTAGCCGCATAAATTGAATCACCAAAATTATCAAAACATTCTGCCTTGATTACCCTTGAAGAACCATTACCACCCTCTTCAATTGGAGCAATTAAGGCATAACAATGTTGCCCACTATTGTTTATTCCTGTTGGGCTTGCCGCGGTAAGAAATAATGCAAGGAATAGTCCCGCAAACAAATAAAGGAAATTTCTCTTCTTGTTCATTGATTATCCTCCCATTGGTCATTTTGTGCTTTAAGTCATACCATTTGAAGCGTTAAATCTTTGTAAAGTTTTAACATTCGAAACCTAGTAAACAAAATTCAAGCATTTGTAAAACTTTACGAAGACTTAACACCTGATTTGTTATATCTATATTTAGATGGTATGGAAACCAACTTAGTTTAGGTGGTAAATCAAGGACAACAATCGCGAAAGACTGGTATGAATGATTGCCAAATTATTTCTGGATAATTGGCAAAGACAATGTTTCTCTTGTGAATAGAACGGAGGTAAATAATGAGAAAGAAAAAAGGCCAGGTTTCAGCACTTCTGGCGCTTCTAATGATTGTGTTCGGTTTTATGATCTACACAGAAGCTTCAGCACAAGCGCCAAAATGGCTAGGTTGGCTAATCCCTTCCGGGCAAGATCCCGCCGCGCCTGTTCAGATCCAAGAAGCCCTTGTTCCTAACCCGATCAGCGAACAATCTTACCCCATTACGAGCAACCCTATTTCAACAAGCTATCTGGAAATTCAACAGGTTATAGAGAAAAACAATACAGAGGCAATAACGCTCTTGGCACCTAGCCTTTTGCATATTTCCAAGGAAAGGCAGATTTTTTCCAGCAATTCCGCTACTTTTGCGAACGGCGAACTCATTCCAACCTTCGAAAAAATTGATGAGTGGTATCAACTGGGAGTAGGTGGTCAGGTGATTGCATATGTAAGTATCACAGACACGGGTGATCCTGCAACTACCCAAACGGTTGTTTATAAGGATAAGAAGTTTACGAACCTTACCTTCCCCGATCTGGGCAGTACCGAACCCGAGGATTTCTTCCTAAAAACACTCGACTTTGGTTTTGCGGATATCTTTTCGCGAGAGAAATCAGCTGATCTTGTCGTGAGTCAAGAAGGAAATGAAACCAAATTTTCCATTACGACTCCAATAGACAACCCAGAAGTAAAACCTAAAGGAGTTAGTTATAGCGCGATCAGGGAAAACTATAGCATTTCAAATGATACTGGGCTGATTAGGCAGATCGGGCGCGATTATATCGATCTTGAGGGAAATGAGGTCCAGGCTTTCACCATACAAATTTTCGGCATTGAGAGTATTGAGGCCTTTCCTGAAGACATAAACGCACTTTTTGAGTGAAGGAGACAAAATGAAAAAGAGAATTCTACTCATTTTCCTCACAGTAGTTCTTTGCTTGGCAACAGTTTCTGTAGTACGAGCTGCCTCATCAAATTACCACAACGTTACCACGATTACCTACAACAATAGAATCACCGATCAAGGGAACTATCATTGGAACGGCGGCTACTCTATGAGCACATCCCCGGTGACATATATGGATCAATTAGGGCTAATGTACTGGCAAACCTATTGCAGTTGTAACTACACTATCGATTACGTATCAATCATAGCATACGATAGCAATTACAGTTGGATGATGGGATATAACATTTCATCAAGAGCGGATGGTATGGCCCAACTAAAGTCCAATTGTTCCGGTCAAACTCTCAGGGGGCATGATTACATCCAATACTACTGGCAGGATTCCGGTTACGCCGGAGATGGCGGTACGCTCAATACTGCGTCAATCATGACTTATCCATAGATTGATTGTTAATTACAAACGCAAAGCTAATGAAGACTAGATTGGAAAATGCCATTTCTAGTTACGGAGGTGATTAGAAGTTAAAAATATATCATAGAGTACAACTATTGAAAGCTTTTTCAATCAACGGCACAGATAGACTCAAAAATCAGGATGGAAGGGGACAGGTGAATGTAATGAGGAATCAATTTTTCAAAAACAGAGTCATAACTATCGCCATGACGTTACTGGCAGCGTTGTGGTCACTCCTGTAATGGCAAACAGTAGCGGCTGGTATTTTCTCGCCTATTACGATGGCCGAATAGTGAATGGTCACGACAATGGGGTCTTTCACCAGATGAATGCCGGGTATTTAACCATCGCTGGAACCCTTGAAACAACTGCAATATATGGCTCACCCAATGGGAACCAGGGATGGACTTTCGAAGTATGGAAAGATACCCTTATACATCAAAAAATGTGCGCAGTTGGAAAAGTCGCTGCTCCAGCAAGTTGGGGAGACACAGTCTCTTTTAGTTACGGATGCACTAACGTAACATCGGGAAGCTACTTTATGAAAATTTGGAGAGCAGAAACGGATAATCGTGAAGTAGAAGGGTCGGGTACACTTAGTACACCATGAAAAGTATCTCGATTCTCGTGGACCGATGCTATTCTCTGTCCACGAGAATCCTTATTCAGAGGATCAAGAATGTATCTATACACTGGTAATCTAGGTATTCCAGTATTCCCTTTAGTAACATTGGTGTTCATTGTAATTCTATTTACCCAATGGAGACGAAAGCATAATTTGCCATACATTTTTTTCTTATCTCTGTTTGGTGTGTACTTGATGTACGGAATTGACAAAGTATTTTTTCCCTTAGAAATAAGTGGGTCATTCTCAGATGCAATGAGGCATTTACAGATATTGTCTTCTGTAAATTTTGTGCCGTTCTATTTTGGTCAATTAGGGTTGACCGCGGGTGGATTAAGATTATTAGTTTACAACATTCTTCTAACTTTGCCCTTTGGATTCGGTATAAATTTTTTAACAAGGATGAATGTCAAAAAAATAGTTAGTGTTTCCATATTCCTTGGATTAGGACTTGAGATAGCGCAACTTCTGCTGTCTCTTGCATTGAGATACCCTTACCGTGTAGTTGATATTAACGATGCAATATTTAACGCATTTTGCATAATCCGGGGCAAGGCAGCCAGGGAATCCGAAACAAGATGGCCAGGGATTCCGAAGCATGTCGGCCACCCAATCCGGAGGAAGGCGGCCACTTTTTGAGGACAAATCGGAATCGGTGGCCGGGATCAATCGGAATCCAATAGAAACTGTAGGCGAAACAGAACTGGTTAATCTTTAGAAAATGTGGCATCCTAATCCTTAGAAACAAGGAGGCGGACATGTCACAGGAAAGGTTAACCGTGCGAAAAATCAAAGAAATCTTGCGGCTGAAATGGGAATGCCAACTCAGTGAGCGGGTCATCTCCCGCAGCTGCCGGGTATCACGAAGCAGTGTGGGAGAATATGTCAGGCGGGCTGAAGCGGCCGGTCTGACATGGCCGCTGCCTGAAGAACTGGGAGATGATCAACTCTACGAGCTGTTATTTCCCAAAGCTCAACAACCCAGTCCCAAAGCAGCATATGTTCCGGATTGGCAATATATTCACCTGGAACTGCGTAAAAAAGGGGTAACACTGCGCCTGTTGTGGACAGAATATCTGGAAAAACACCCACATGGGTATGGATACAGCCAGTTTTGCCAGTTATATCGTGATTGGGCCGGGAAGATCCAGACTACCATGCGGTTGAATCACAAGGCAGGCGAGAAGTTGTTTGTGGACTACGCCGGGCAAACCATGCCAGTCATAGACCCCAGTACGGGAGAAGTCCGGGAAACGCAAATCTTTGTTGCCGTGTTGGGCGCATCCAGCTACACCTATGCCGAAGCTCAATGGCATCAGGACCTACCCAACTGGACAGGAGGTCATATGCGGGCTTTTGCCTTTTTTGGCGGTGTCACCGAGGTAGTGGTTCCGGACAATCTCAAGGTGGGTGTCAGTCATCCCTGTCGTTATGATCCAGAAATCAACCAGACCTACCAGGAAATGGCTGAGCATTATCATGTGGCGGTAGTACCAGCCAGAGTGGCTCACCCGCGGGACAAGTCCAAAGCTGAAGTGGGGGTGCAGAATGTGGAACGCTGGATATTAGCCAGGTTACGTCACCAGAAGTTTTTCGGCCTGGCCGAACTCAACAAAGCCATCCGGGAGTTATTGGAGGTTCTCAACAATCGCCAGATGGAACATCTTGGTAAAAGCCGCCGGGAATTGTTTGAAAAGGTGGATCAACCGGCTTTGCGCCCACTGCCAGCAACGCCGTATGAATTTGCTTTATGGAAAAAAGCCAAGGTCAGCATCGATTATCACGTGGAATATGATGGGGTATTTTACTCAGTCCCCTGCCACCTCTACCCGGCAGAAGTCATGATCCGGGCCACTGAAAAGAGCATTGAAATCTTTTCCAACGGCAAGCGGGTATCTTTCCACCCCCGTTCACATCATCAGGGCAGCCATTCCACCATCCAGGAACATATGCCTTCAGATCATCGCTTTTACGGTGAGTGGTCTCCTGAGCGTTTTATCCATTGGGCCGAGAAAATCGGTTCATACACTGCCCAAATTGTGCGTTTGGAATTGGGCGGCAGGCAGCACCCGGAGCAGGCCTACCGGGCTTGCATGGGTATCCTGGGCTTTGCCCGCAAATTCACACCCGGCAGGCTTGAATCGGCTTGCCATTATGCGCTGGCCAACGAGATCCACAGCTACAGAGGCATCAAGAATATCCTGACGAACCATCTGGACCAGATCGCTGCCCAGGAAGATGTATCCCAGCCTTCCCTGCTGCAGCCCCATGCCAATATCCGCGGCAAAGACTATTACAACTAAGGAGATTTGAACAATGTTATTGCAACCCTTGATGGACAAGCTTACCCAGCTTCATCTGCCTGCCTTTCGGAAAGGGATTGAGGAGCAGATTACCAATCCCAAATATGCAGAATTACCCTTTGAAGAACGACTATCCATGCTGGTGGACCTCGAACTGCTTCAGCGGGACAACAGCCGCCTGCGCCGCCGCTTGAAGAGAGCTCATTTTCACCTGAATGCCGTTATGGAAGATTTTGATTTTTCACCTACCAGGGCCGTTGACCGCACCCAGGTATTGGAATTGTCTCATGGCGCCTGGATCACCAACAAACTGAATATCATTATTACCGGGCCAACAGGCGCTGGGAAAACATATCTCGGTTGTGCTCTCGGTCATTCTGCATGCAGAGCTGATTTCTTTGTCCGTTATCTTCGCACACCCCGTTTCATCCAGGAGTTGAAGATGGCTCATGCCGATGGTTCTTATCCCAAGTTGCTGGCTGCTCTGACCCGTTTTGATTTGATCGTTTTTGATGATTGGCTGCGGGATGCACTCACATTGCCGCAATCTCAGGATTTACTGGATATCCTTGACGACCGTTATGGGCATTCCTCTACCATGGTTGTCACCCAGATCCCGGTGGAAGACTGGCACGAGCGCATTCCTGATCCCACCCTGGCAGATGCCATCCTCGACAGGCTGGTTAACAATTCTTACCGCCTCCAATTGGCTGGAGAATCTCAAAGGAGGTTGCGTTCTTCTGTACCCATGTCGGCCACTTGATTTATAATCATCTTGCCAGTTCTGTTTCAATCCAATCTGGCCGTCATCCTCCGGATTCACTGGCCGTTTTCACCGGAATATGCACATTTGGAGTTTTATTAGGTTATGGCTTTTTCAAGTTGTTTGCACGGCTATACTTGTTGATAATAGGACAGGACACAAATAACAAAGACACGTTGTCATTATATTTATATGAAGTAGTCCATTAAAAAATATAAAAAAAAGACATTGAAAGGTTCGTAATGAATTCCAAAGTTTAGCCCAACCTCTCACAAGTGGCACAGAATATTTCTGCTAAGTTAAAGAATCATACCCAATGTCAAAGATTAAAAGGTGTAAGCCTAAGAAATGCATAATTGCAAGCGCATTGTGCGTGACCTCAACTACCAAGCCGTTCGTTTTGGCTACCGCTTGGGGTTAACTCCGCTGGGCACCGCTTAGATGTTTCTAAGGTAATCATCGCATGCTGCAGTTCAAACACTACATCACGCCAGCGGATTATGCCGAGGTCGTAAACAGCTTGACGAAACTTGATTAGATTGTTAATGTTCTCTTCGGAAATTGCTTATTGGATTACCACATCTCTACGATTGATCGTTCTTTTTCGGAGAACCTTATGGAAAATACCATCATTGAAGTAAAACATGTAACGAAGTCGTTGGGAGGACACACCGTCTTATCAGATATCAATTTCCAGGTTCCAAATGGATCAGTATTTGGGATCTTAGGGCCGAATGGATCTGGGAAAACCACTTTATTACGCATCTTGTTAGGCTTGATCGTGCACGATACTGGTGATGTTAAGGTGTTGGGGCAGAATCCATTAAGCATGTCCAGAGAGGATAAAAATGGGATTGGTTTCGTTCTAGAAGATCATGGGTTAAATGAAAGACTTACTGCTTACCAAAATATCGATTTCTTTGCTCAGGTTTATGGATTAGCGAAAGAAAAGCGCAGAGACCGGATTCTTGAAATGCTCGATAAAGTGGACTTGTCTTCATACATAAAGAAATCAGTAGGTACTTTTTCAAAAGGGATGAAACAACGACTATCGCTCGCCAGAGCCTTGATACACGAGCCAAGGATTTTATTTCTCGACGAACCGACATCGAATCTTGACCCAGAGGGAACTGTCTATATCAGAGACCTGATCCTCAGATTGTCAAGAGAGGCGGGAATTACAATTTATATCAATTCGCATGACCTGGATGAGGTGGAACGGATCTGCACCAGGATAGTGATCATGAAACATGGAAATATTATGCTCCAGGGGGCAATTGCTGATTTGTTAAGGCCAAACAATCAAACAACTCTCGAAGTCAAGTTGGAAAAAAGTAAAGCTATTCCAAAATTAGCTAATCTATTAAGTTCTTTATCTTATGTCACTCATTTTAAGATAGAAAAAGAGGTTGCTTTCATTGAGTTAATAGACGATCCTTCGCGATTACCCCTTTTTAATACACTTGCTCAAAATTCCATCCCAATTAAAGAGATTACCCAAATTAAAGACAGCTTAGAGGACCTGTATATTTCAATTGTAAAGGAGGAGGAACATCATGAGGTTCAATGATATTGTCGCAGTAGCAAAAAGAGAATTGCTGGTGATTACTAATTATAAGTTTTTATTTCTCTTTACTTATCTCGTATCATTTTATGTCGGCACATATTTATCCATGGCGTACACAAACCTGATCCCTGACCCGCAAATCAGAATTGATACATACCTGGCTTTCTTTTTTCTGTCAACGGAAATAGTATTCAGTTGGGCTTTGTCAACTTTACAAGTCCAGGATTATATGCGGCAAAGATGTATGGAGACGATTTTAGCAACGCCTTTATCTTTAGCTTCGATCTTATTGGGGAAATCTCTGGCAATTTTTATCCTCAGTTACATCCCTTCTTTATTCTGTGTAATCATTGTTTTTCTTCAGGCAAATTGGCCATTGGGATTGGCAACTCTTATTTTTCCTTCAAGTGTCGGGTGGATTCTCTTTTTCATATCTCCAGTTCTGTTATTTGGAACAATCTGTGTAAACACATTGTTGTTAATGTATTTGAATCATTCTATGGGTAGCCTGATCGTAAACTTTATCGTTTATCTTCTCATATTTCGGTCAGTTGCTCATTCTTCTTTTGGCATAAGTCCCGCCATTTTGGGCGGTTATATTTTGGGTTTATTGTGTGTTTTTTTGTTATCGTATATCGGCTTAAAGTTCTTGAGAAAAGAAAGAATCGTGTTGGCACTTTGATCCGCTTATCACGATTTCTCAATTTTCAATTGTGTGGTCTTCCTTAGGGAGCAAAAACTTTACAAAGATTTAACACCCATATTGGTATTCTTTTTTAACAAACAAGTTTACGCAAATAGATAATCAAACAGGTGAGAAGTTACTATATTTTCAAAATTCTTAATGAATTATTTAAAGAAAAACAAAATGAATAAATATGGGATTTGGATAATAATTGGATATATTTCCCTGGGCTTATTGGCAGGGTGTACAGTTTCACAAAACATTCGTACTCCTCAAGCTCAACTGTCTGAATCAACTCCATCAAGTTTGCCTACTACTGCCAGCACTCAAGATCTTCCTGTTATAAGTACCCCAAAGACAAGCGATGCTATTCATCCATTTTCAGGTAGTATTTTGATCACATCAAGCCAGCCAGGAAAATTGTATTTGTATAACAGGGGAAGTTTAACTTCAATACAAATAAGTGAAGATGACATACATCAACCTGAACCAAAGCTATCACAAAATGGAAAAAAGATCATATTTCGCGGTCTTGATGGTCACTTGAATGTGTATGCTCTGTCGCCACAGGAATATAAGAAATATTCTAGTGTACTCACTAACGGCGACGGTCCTATGGGATGGTCTCCCGATGAAGAACAGATTGCCTTTGGCTGTTCCTCAATGCCTGCAAACGTTTGTGTTCTCACAATATCTTCGGGGGAAGTCGAGAACTATACAAAACAATTACCTAATAACGCAAGTGATAGTTATGCCGGTTATAACTTTGCAGGGTGGGGAGATAATGGGAATAAGATGGGGTTGTTGTTTAATTATGAACCACCATCCTCAGGAGGGCAAACTTTCTACTTAGGAACACTTGAAATAATGGACACTAGGACAAAATCCATCACAAAAGTAGTATCTGAAAATGATCTTACTGGAATCGAACACTTCCGGGATGCTACGCTCTCACAAGATGGAACAGCATTCCTTTTTTCGGCGAAATCTGGTGGGTATTATGCGGTATTTAGGGTAAATACAGATGGAACTGGATTAACCAGAATTACGTCTGAGTCCTACCATTTTAATATTACTCATCCTATCTGGAGACCGGATGGGAATGGATTTGTAGCTTCAGCTCCTGAAAACGAAAAGGAATCAAGCACTGCAATCATTTTGCCAACGATCTTTGATCTCTCCGGTGAAATCATTGGCCAGATAAATGTTGCCGGAGGGGGAGAGGCGATTTCTTGGATCGATGAAAATAATTGACATACAAATTAGTAAAAAAGCGTTAAATTCTGGAGGATAAAATGACAAAAAAGAATTGGATCTTTAGCATTACCATTGGAATCGTTTTTGGGGTGATAGGCGGATTGCTAGGAATTCCGCATCTATTACAAGCTAAACCCGTAAGTGCTGCTTCGACCGCAGATGATGTTCTCAATACTACCCTAAACAGCTCTTTGAAATGGAACACCGTTCAAGGTACAGCGGTTATTGTCTGGTATGGAGAAAATGACGAAAAACAAGAATATCTCAATACATTTGCCATTCAGCAGCCCAACCTGGCCAACATCTCAGTTAAGAATGCTGACGGTAGTGTGGCAGCCAGTGAATGGATCAGCGATGGGAGCAAGGCTTACAACATTGATCCTCAGGCGAAGACCTACGCCGGAGGAACTTTACCTGCTTTCAGCAAAGATTTCTCATTGCTGCCGACAACACTTGAAGCAGCCAAGAATACCGATGCGATCTATCGTCACCCATTTGGCATGCTTATACCGTCCCCGGTAGGTGAATACCTATACCCACAGTGGTTGGCACAAGGGAAAGGCATAACTTACAACCTCGTTGGGGAAGACACAATTCTTAACCGGAAAGTGTGGATTATCACTTACATAAAATATAACGCGGAGGTAACAGCCTGGATTGACGAGGAAACCGGGATCATCGTAAAGTATATCCAAAGCATGGATGGTAGACCATTTGAAGAAATGACATTTACTCAATTAGAAGTAAATTCACCCGTCGACCGGACACTCTTTATACTACCTTCTGGTGTAATTTCGCAATAAAAGCATGTCCGAAATAATTGGAGGAAAAATGAAAAGAGCAATGTCGGTGTTAATTTCAATCGTTGTGGCGATTGTTACCGCTTCACTGGTGACAACAATGGTCTTTGCAGTAACTCGCATATCAGAATCTGGAAATCTATCGTATGTTTCCGGACCATCGGGTTATCCTAGTACGAAAACAAGCTCTTCTTGCTTGGGAGGCTCTTGCCTTTACTTAAACCAGAGCTCTGATCCAGCTGTTTGGCGCTGGCCGTATCTATCCGCCGGTATCTGGAACTGGTATGCGTATTGTCCCAGTATTGGACAGGCAGCTGCCAAGTATGGGGTGATGTATGAATCGTGGTCTACCGTAATGAACCAAGCCAACCCGAGTAATTGGGGTACAGATGTTTATCTTGGATATTCTGATAAAAACAGCTCTGAAGCTTTATTCACAAGTAACACTTGCATATCAGGGTGGGGGTGTTATAGTTTACCTGTGTACTGGGACAGTATGGGCTACACAGGTCACTAATCATAGTAAGTAATTGCCACACTAGCAATTTACTATTTATATTGCGAGTGTAGTTCTATTTAGGGGGCAATTTTTAATTTGCATTTACCTCATGAAACAGCATTGTAAATTGTATTGATTTGCTTGATGCGCAATGGAAAGGGTTAACTGACCCAGGGTTTTCAAATTAGACCTGGATAGATGATAATAACGAAAAGCAAACAGCAACCTGAGGGGGGCAGGCTGCTGTTTACAATTACATTATATTATGCTATCCTCTCCGATCATAGTGGAAACCCTTGAACAATTTGGTATAAAAGAACTGTTAAAAATAAAAGAGGTAACCCTGGAATTTGATGTAGCTTGACCGATTTGCTTTTCAACAATGAGATTAATGTCAATACGAGCACAGTGATTACGTGCACACTCAAAAAAGCCAAAATATAGGTTGTGTTCGGATAAATCATAATGAGAGTAATTGCGGATACGGCATCAGCACCACCCCACCAATTAAATTCCCAGGCTATCCAGAAACCTAAGATCGCAATGGTTGCAATGGGAGACAACTGAATAGCGAAGAATAATCCAATAAAGATTAATGGGAACCAGAGGATTATTTTGCTAATTTCTCTTCTATGCAATGGTTGAGAAAGTCTTTCTCGCTCGCTAACTACAGCTACCAAAAGAACAAACAATACCAACCTCCAGTCTCCCTGCCAAATCCGATAAAGACCTGCGCCAATGAGAGGAATAACCACCCAGGCGCTGTGAGGTATTTCGCTTTTTCGAATATCGAACCAAGATACGATTCCCAACCAGGTTACAACAAGGCCAAAAATAATCCAATCCATAACACCTCTTTTTCTACGGCTTGATCTGCCCTTCGATACGTCGAATATATTCAGCGCCACTTGCACAACCGCATGAAAAATTGGCTGCAATGTTCTTCCAACTGTTCGGATTTCCGGTTTTTCGAAGAGCCTGATAAACACACCCAGCACCGGCATGGTAATTTGCTAGAACCAGACGCCAGTAATCGTCATAACTTAAAATCGCAGCTGGTTGTTTGCCGGTTGCCAGATTGAAAATCCTGGTCGATTGCAAACAACTTGCATTGAGGGTTTCCGTCAGAACTCGTATCGCTTGGTTTCCTTTTTCAAGATCAACACCCCCTGGACAATTCGGGCAGGTGGCCTCGATATCTCGTAAAACCATTCCGCGTAATAGGTATTGCGTTGAAGAATCCAGGAATTGATATTGGGTAGTACACCCTATTTCACCGTATGCTTGCCGGCAGATGGTTTGGAAATAAGCCGGCCGCCACATCAAAACAAGGTCTGCACCATATGTGGTCATCTGACCCAATCCAATCTCACCCAGAGTCCAATTTGCCGCTGGCCAGAATTGCGATTCAACGGCAATGACAGCTTTAACTACCCTTGGGGGTAACTCTGCAGCCTGAGAAGAGGAGAGAATCACCGAGTCAAATTGATTCTGCCATGTGAGCACTTGGTCTTTAGAATGTTCGATTCCACAACCATTTGCGGAGCCATCAGGATTCAACCCTTGTGCTGGGCAGGAAATACCATCGACTAATCCGGATGACAATAACTCAGCAGCCAAAACATCATAACGATTGGCGGTGGCTAGGTTCGTGTTCCCGCTTACTGGAATTAACCAATCTGGAATAGATGTTGGGGTTAAGCCATATGCCGTCTGGCAGGTTCCACCGCTATCAGCCTTCACAGATGTTGTCTCCCAACTGGCAGTGGTCATCACGGTAAGGGCGGCTAATAGAATACGGATTACGGACGACCATGCACGGGATGCCATGCCACCTCCCAAATTACGCTGGGTGTTCGATATGTCTGGCCAAAATCATCCGTTAAATCAGCCCATGCGGTCCAAATACCCTCTTCTATAGTGCCAAAATTGAGATCTCCTGAATTCTCAGGAGTCACCGACCAGGTTGAGCCGTTGCGGTTCAAAGAAAATTGAACTCCCGATGGTGCCCGAACTCGTACCAAAATAGAATACGGTGGAACACCACCTGTTACCTCGCCAGTTAGGATCTGTGCGGGTTGATCCAGGTTAGGAGCAAACAACAATAAACGCGCATAAGTGACCGCTATTGTCCCGCGAAGTGGTGCAATCACAATAACCCTGACTGAATCGCTAGCAGTTTCATACTGATTAGAACAGGTGATTGTATAGGTGTGCGTTCCAGTCGGGACTCCACTCATGGGCTGATTTCCAGCTATGACCACATTCCCAACCCAGCTGCCATTTGAGCTGACTGCTGAACAATTGGTCGCATCGCGACTGATCCAACTCAGGGTAAAGTTTGCGGGAGAAATTAATGTCAGAGGACCATCGGTGTTGTTAACCTTCAAATCCACTGCGGGTGGATTGTAGACAATGACAGTGACACTATCTGAAGCGGAACCAATGGGATTGGAACATGTCAACGTATAGGTGTAACTTCCGGTGGTAATGCCAGTGTAATTCGTCGAACCGGACTGACCCTTCGTTCCAGTCCAGCTTCCTGAGGCAGTACAGGTATCTGCATTACTGGATGTCCAACTCAGCAAATATTGAGCGGGAGAAGTCAGGCGGATTGTCCCATCCTGGTTATTCACTTTTAAATCCACACTGGGAGGGAGTGAGCACCGAATCGTTTTATTTGTTCCTGACAGATCAAACCAGGAGGAATTATAGGGATTTTGACCCTGAACGCGTACGGTGTGTTGAACATTGGGCGAGATCAATCCCCATAAATCTTGAGTGAACCCACAAGTGCCGCCCGTGCATGTTCCGGTCAGATCCGCCCTGTACTGGTTAGCGACTCCATTCACTACCAAATTACCATCTACCAGGATGCGGTAATTGATATCCAACCCTGGAGCGGCATCTTGCATCACCCAGCCGTAAGCACGACATTGGGATTGAGGTACCGTTCCAGAGGCTCCATCATGGTAGCCAGTAAAGGTATCTCGATAAGCCCAGATTAAGACAAAATCTTCAAAGTCATGGTCATAACCGCCATTACTATTATCTTCATCCCAATCCCCCCAACATTGTGGAGTGCCAATAATGGTATCCCCGGAAGCAAGGAATGCTGTCATTAAACTGGTAAAGTCTCTACCACCAGCGCTTGGGTTGTAGTTTTGCGAATAGAAGTAATTTGGACAAAAGTAATCGTGATGAGGCATTTTCCAACCCACATGCGGGTTAGCACATCCCCCTGAACCGCAGTTACCTCCATAACAATCACAACCTCTGATCTGGATCGTCTCACCCGCTGCAACCGTGATCGGGGTCAGCACTGTTTGATTGTTAATCACATCCATATAGGTGCAGTTCTGCCCTACCCTGCAGCCATTACGGATGAAGTAATAGCGCGAAAAATACCCCGGTGAGCTTGAGGTGATGACATTCCATAAAACAATTCTTCCAGCTCTGGGGAACGTGATCGAAACGGGATTTCGATTATAAGAAACGATAGGATGGCCATAATCCGCCAGTGCAGAGATCGT
>Ga0226835_1000484_pt1 | contig 44523 bp, 64 predicted proteins | sample LAC_MetaG_1_FD_163627 | JGI IMG/M metagenome (GOLD analysis project Ga0226835, IMG submission 163627) | Anaerobic ammonium oxidizing microbial communities from anammox membrane bioreactor (MBR) in UC Berkley, California, United States -... | ecosystem: Engineered > Bioreactor > Anaerobic >...
AAGACATCCTTTGCGCCCCCCCAAAAGTTTCATAGTCGGCTGAAAAGGACAACTCCTCCTTCATCTCGTACATGAAAGAGGAGTTTATATTTTAGAGCGTCCTCGAGCAGGCTTGAACTGCTAACCTCTTCCTCCGCAGGGAAGTGCTCTATCCAATTGAGCCACGAGGACAAAAACAATTTTTGATTTGCGATTTATGATTTCAGATTTATCCGGTGACAACCAATCTAAAATCAAAAATCATAAATGATTAAGCGGAGGGGGCGGGATTTGAACCCGCGCTAGAGGAATAACCCCCTAGAGCCGCTTAGCAGGCGGCCGCACTAGACCTGGCTATGCGACCCCTCCAACAGTATGTGTGTTTGGCGGATTTTCGTCCGCCAAACCATTATATGCAATTTCTCTTGCAACGCAAACAAAAAATAGACCGAGACAAAAACGGCTTCCACTGGCATCAGAGTTACGCCTGACAACCGGGTTATCCCGTGAAGCGTACTACGTGCCGTTGCCGGAGTTGTGAAGCCCATTTCACACATGGACTTCACGCGGTGAGGTACGAACCGCGGAACGCGCGTCGCGCACGACTCGATTGGGAATCTATGCGCTGCGCTCGCGTGCGGTCCCGCTCCGGCTCGACGGTCTTTCGTTTCGCCTTCTCTCTCCTCCAGGTGCGGGTGTGCCGGTCTTGCACATCGGCACATCCGCCGCCCGTCACGTATATTTCGCGTGCTGGGCTTGCAATTCACCCGTCTCATATTCGCCGTAAAACTCATCCGTCACTGTGATGCGCGAATGGTGCAGCCAGCGCGACACCGCACCCAACGGCGCGCCATTGTTCAACGCCCGCGCCGCAAAGCCGTGACGATACGCATGCGGATTCGTATGCAAATCCACGTCCGCGCGTCGCCCGATGCGTTTCAACGCCCGATACACCGCGCCATTCGTCAACGCCCCGTGCGGCTGCCGTTCACTCACAAACACACGCGGCGTGCGCGGCTGCCACTGCGCACGCCGCGCCAAATACGCGCACAATGCCGCACACGTTTCCGGCTTGAGAAATACAAAATGACTGACCTGCTGCCCGCCCCGTCCTTTTTCACGCACCAACGCGCGCCGCTCCGCCACATCCACGTTGCGCAGTTCCAGCGTCGCAATCCCGCCCAACCGGCAGCCCGTATCGTGAAACATCCGCAGCAGCGCCACGTCGCGCAGCGAGTCGCGCGCCACATACAGTAATTTTTCAAAATCCGCTTCCGCCAGCCCCCGGCGCGGTCCCTTTGGCAATTGCACCTGTTCCAAACGCGCCGCCGGATTCGACGCTAACCGACCTTCCGCCGCGAGCCATTTGAAAAATTGCTTACAATTGCGCACGTGCCCATGCACCGTATGCCGCGAAAGCGGCGCGCGCTCGGTGTGGCGCACGCGCGACGACGCATACTTTTCGTTACGCTCCACCAGCCATTTGCGCCAGTCCCGCAAATCGTCGAGCGTAATCGTCCCAATCTCGCGCTCACTTCCCAAACGATGCGCGAGCGATAGCAAATACTGCCGATTGATGCGCAGCGTCTTGTCTGACACAATGCCAACCCGCGCATCCAAAAACAAAACAATCGCTTGACCCAGCTGCATACCAGATACTCCAAGCGATTGGACAACGACACTTGAGTCGCCAAATCAAACGCCCGCGTACCGTCACCTTCAGGGGGCGCGCCACGCGGGCGGGATCGGGGAACGCGCATCCAACGCCAAACACAGCATCACATCGCCGGCGCCTGACCGCCAAGTCCAACGCCGCGCGTGTGCGTGGGGTGTGCTTCCCCGGTCCAATCCAAAAAAAGATTTTTCGCTTACGACCACGCGCATTTTCGCGCCGCCCCCCGCGCGATTCAATGCAACGCGTGTTCTAGCCCCTTAACGCATTGAATTGTGAAAGGATAAAAATCAAAATGCTTGCTCCGTCATGCCGCGCGCGCGTTGCGCCGGAGGAATAAATGAACAAAACCGCAACGGAACTTTGGAACGCCATGCTCGTCGAATTGCAAGGACAAATGACCAAAGCCACGTTTGACACGTGGGTCAAACCATCTTTCCCCATTTCGCTGCGCGGGAACGTACTGACACTTGGCGTGCGCAACGCCTACGCCCAGCAATGGCTCAGTCAACAGCTCAGCGCCATGTTGTCACGGACCGCGCGCCACGTCGCCGACGCGGACATTGAGCTTAATTTCGTCCTCAAGCCGCCAACAGAAAAAGAACCTGCGACGGAAGAAGCCGAATCGCCGCCGAAGCCCGGCGACATCTATGTCGAATTCATCGAGTCGCCGCTCAAGCCATTCCTCCTCGTGCAAAAATACGCGATTTGGTATTGGCAGCCGCTGCTCGGTTCCCTCGCCTTTTCCACGTGGCTGATGCTCCGCACTCTCGACAAGGTGAATGAAGGACGCGGCATCAAGCACCGGCTCAGCGTGGAAATCATCGCCCTGACGCTCGACTGTCATCGGCAGTCACTCACCGGGCGCAACCCGTCCGAAAAGGTAGAAGGCGCATTTGGGATTCTCAACGCGTTCCACCTCAGCCGCATTGACGTTATCGGCAAAGGACATGACGCAATGTACTGGGCGCGCGTGCTCAATGCCGTGCCGTTACTCACGCCGTCGCAGGTTGAAACGCTGCCGAAATTGTTGCGTGAACGGCATGCAAAATTTCTCAGTGATTTTGCGATTGATGCCGAAAAGTGGGAACAGTTAGAAATTCCCACCCTGATTCAAGACTAGTTCGCTCGCGCTGCCAACGCGCGTTCGACGACACATCCCCCGGTCTCTGGTTTTCTTAGCGCAAAGTTGCGAAACGCAAAACGCGCATACGGTTTTCTTATACGGTCTCGCCAGTCCCGCAAGGGGCATCCCAAGCAACAAGGTTGTGCAATTTCACAACCCCCCTTTCACGTTCACAGCCCACTGTGCAATTTCACAAGGATTTACGCGGTATGCACAGCCCTCTCGCGCAATTTCACAACCGCCCCCTGTGAAATTTCACAACCCGGCTTGTGCAAAAACACAAGCGCGGTCGTCAAATTTCACAGGTAGTAATACAGAAACAAATAAAAATAAAAAAGATGGATCAATTGCAGATTTTTGTTGCCCGCTATGCGAGCCAAAAATCGCAATCGCGGAGGTTTTTATGCTCGACCCCCTCGTGTTTGAACAACTCGGCGAGCTGCGCGCCGAGTTACACGTCCTCAAGCGTGAACATGCCGACGCGCACGCCGTCCTCGACGCGCTCGAAATCCCGCGCGCGGACCGCTTTCAGGGCGAATACTCGCTCACTGCGCGCCTCGAGCACGTCCGGCTTGACCTTGCCGCGCGCGAAATACAGCTGCTGCAAGCAAACCAGAGACACGACGCCCTCGCCATCCTCTACGTCGCGACCGAGCATGAACGTCTGCGTCTCGAAACCGAACTCGTCCCCCTGCGCGTCTGGCAGCAGCTGCGTAACGCAATCCGGCGCGCCGCGCGCGTGTGGAATAAACGCACAATAGTTTATGTATTCCGACATCGTGCGCCGGCAGCGCGCCAGCCCAAAACGGAGCGACCATGACCACGCCCAATCTCGCCCTATCCGATTGGCAAACCTCTCTTTCTGCCGCGCAGTCCGCGCTCCAAACGCTCGACGCGCACATCGCGGCGATGAATGAACTACGCAACCGCGCCGTCGCGGAAATTGCCAAACACATCCGCGCGTCCGGCGCCGCCGAGCTCGACCTCGACGCTATCGCTCAGACCGTCACGCGCCCCTACACGTTATTGCCGACCGGCAAGCGCGACGAATGGTACGTCATTCAATGGCGCGGCATCAAAATGCCCATGCACATCGGCTGGCTCGAAAAGCAAGAGGACGCGTTCAACCTCTTTCGCGTAACGCGCAGCATGAATTTGCTCACGCCGTTTCCCGAATGGCTCAAAACGGAAATGGGCGTCACAGACCCGGAGCACAGCGCACTGGTGGACGGCACACGTACCGGCGTGCGCGTCACGCGCGGCGACGCGGCGAGTTTCAAAAAGCGATACGGCGCGCATTTGGGCAAACAAAACGCCGACGGCTCATTCGCCATCAAACCCGGCGACGCGTGGATAAAACTCGTCGCCCAACTCGTCAAAGACGGTATCCTGCCCTATCAGCCAAAACCCGTCGCCGCCGGACATTGGGACGCACAGGGCGCGCCCGCGCTCGACCCCAATCCAAAACGCGCCGGGCAGCCCATCGTCTTGCGCGATTATCAACGCGCTGCCCTCGACGAATTCCTGAGCAAGGGAGCCGTGTTTATCAATCATCCGACGGGCGCGGGCAAGGGCTACACCGTCCTCTACATTCTCGGTCACTTTCGCGGCAACGTGCTTTTATTGTCCGACACGTCCACCGCCATCGAACAATGGCGCGACAGTCTGAAAATTTCCGTACCGCACGCGCGCGTAATCACGTCCACCTATCAGGGCGCGTCGAAATATATCAACCAGCATTTCGATTTGCTCATTCTGAACGAAGCGCACCGCGCCCCCGCCAACACCTTTTCCAAACTCGCCTTCATTGATGCCACCTATCGCATCGGCGACACCGCAACCCCCTGGCGTGAAGATGACCGTCAACATCTCATCGTCGCCCTCTCCGGTTTTCCTGTCCACGTGCCGTGGGCGCAATTGATTCGCGCCGGCGTCTTGAAAAAACCGCATATCGTCGTCGAAACACACAAAGACGCTGCCGCCAAAACCCAGCGCGTCAAAACGTTGCTCGCCCAACGTCCCGCCGCGCGCGCGCTCATTTTTTGCGATTGGATTCAAGAAGGACAAACGCTAGCCAACGCGCTCGGCGTCCCGTTCGTTCATGGCGAGACCAAAAACAAATTGCAGCAAATCCGCAACGCGCCGGTCTGCGTCGTCTCGCGCATCGCCGACACCGCGCTTGACCTTACCGACCTCACGCTCGTCATTGATTACGGATTCATGCAAAACGCGCGCACACAGGGCGCGCAGCGCATGGGGCGCTTACTCCATTCCGAAAAAGGCGGCGAATACCGTCTCTTGCTCACGGCAGCCGAAGCATCCAATGAACCGCGCCGCTTGTGGGGCATCGAGCAAGAGCTCATGGGCGAAGTGGACATCGAACATTTGGATTTCACTGTCACTGGACAAAACCAAAACGCACGGTCCGCCTCACGCGAACCCGCCGCGCGTTTGCGTGCCCCATCCGCACCGCTCAAAACGCGCGCCGCAGCCAAACCGCAATCCGAGATAGACCAAATCCTTACCAATCGCGCTGTCCAGCGCGCACTCACGCAGGCGTATGCGCTTGCCACTGCGCGCGTTCGCAAGTCCAACACGATTCATGCGGTCGTGCGCTTGGGTTGGGACGAACCATTCTCGCTCGACGCTCTTTTGCTTTCCGGGCGCGTCAAAAAAGATTGGATCTCCACGTACAAAAACGCCTGCGACATTGCGGTCGCGCAAAAACTCATGGCGCGCGTTGGCGACGGCTATCAGACGCATCGCGCGTTCCTGAATCAACTCGTACGCGCCGCGGAACGCTTCAATACGTAGAAGGAGGACTCTATGCTCGGCGTGCACTGTTTTCGCGGCGGACATGAATTATGTGACATGTGGCCCCTCTGTGATTGCGACTGTCATCCCGAAAAGAAACTCGAAGATGCCATTCTCGCGGGCAAAGAGAGCGTCGAACGCGTCCACGAACGCATGATGTCCCGCCGGTATTCGCGCGAATGGAGGCGCGCACAACGCGGCACCGACCCGCTGCACAAAAAGAGCGGCAGACCGCGCGGCAAAACGTGTAAACGCTGCGGCAACACCCACGACGGCGAACTCGCCCAGTGTGATACCTGTAACGAAAAACTTCGCGCCTCACGCGAAAAATCCAAACACCAAAAGGAACATACGGGCATTTCTGCTTTGCGTGCTGCGTAAGCCGGAATGCTCAAAAATCAAAATGATTGTTCAAACCAAAAAACGCATCGTCATCACGCTCGACGAAGAGGACGCCGAAAACTTTCTCGACGACCCGAGCGAAGTGCAGCAAAAAGTGCGCGGCGCGTTGTACGCGCCGAACGGGGCTTCGACGAATACTCAGCACAATGGAATTTCGCAAACGCCCGTGCCGCTGCGCGCGCCTATGGCGCGCGCAGCGGCAGAGATTCCCTTCAAGGATTTGCAAACCAAACCAAAACAAAAGCGCCACGCATCCCCGAAGGTCAAGTGCGAGGGGTGCGGCGAAATGGTTGACCCGCGCGTGTTGTGGCGCCATGACCGCCGGCATGCGCAGGAAAACCAAGAACAAGAATCACAGTGAATGTTGCGCGAAGCGCAACTTCAGTTTCCCGGAGGAAAACATGAATCAAGACGACCCGGACGAAACCATCAACCTGACCACGTTGGGACCGTGCTGCATTTGCGAATGCGCGCACGGCGCGCTCAATCTCGTCATGCTGAACAAAAAAGCGCCCACGCCCGGCGTCGGCACGTGGGGCTGTTCCGAATGTGGATTGCAGATGCAAGGCGCGCTGGCGGTCCTGTGCATGGATTGTTTCCGCGCGTTCCGCGACGGCAAGGCGCAAATCAAATTCGCCTGCGTCGGCGCGCCGTCTGCCGGCATGCGCGTGCCGGTCGAAACACTCACGGAAGAATTCAATCACCATCGCGCGCGGCATTTCATCGCCGACAAGTTTTCACCAAACTGAAGCGCGACAAATAAACAGACACATGTGCGGCAATTTCTTGCCGACGAATCTCAACCTTAGGAGAGAAAAAATGGCAGACGAACAATTTCACGAGTGGGGTATTTTGGAAGTCATGGGACGCTTGCGCATGGCAGGCATGATTTCCGAGCAAACCATCGCCGGCGCGAGCATGCTCCGCATTGACGTACCCGAAACCGCCGACGCCCCTGCGTTCACCCGCTTTTTCACGCCCGGCTCTATCTACAGCATCACCCCCACGTCCGAAGACATTGCGCGCGGACTTGCAGAACGCTTGCGCGAAATGCCGGTTACGCGTTTTGATTTACCGCAATTGTCCGCGCCTGCAACGCCGCCCGCAATGCGCGCTGCCTTTGTCGGACTCGACGCCGGCGAAGACGATTTGCGCGGCGATGGTGATGAGAATGGCGAGGATGAAGAGGATGAGTGAGCGACCGCGTTGCGGTTGCCGCTATTGCTTTTGTTTGAGCGAAACCACTTACGGTGAGCCGTGTAGCGATTGCCTCATAGGTGCGCATCAAGGATGAATCCAAAGGAAACATGAATTTATGAATCTCAATCTGATTTGGGCAAGCGCCGTGCTTAAAAATCCAAAATTCGACACCCCCGAAGACGTGCAACAGTTCGTGACCGCGGCGAATCTCTATTTGCCCGACCTTACTCCCGACGAAATACGCGAGATGTACCTGAACGAACTCGGAGAACTGATTCGAGCGCGCGCCGAAGGCATCACCGAACAAGTGTCTGCCGTCACCGCCATCCAAAACATGCTTGACGAAAACATGACACGCACGGATGCGCCACCAGAAAGCGTGGAGGAAAACACAGATGGCGCGAACGAAAAATAACGGACAAGTGTCCGCCAATTCCAGCGGACGCTCTTTGTCCAACGGACGCCGTTTGTCCGATGACACATCGGAGCACGAAGCGCGTCTCGTGCTGGCACGCGCGGGCGAAGACTGGGGCGAAGCCGTATTCGCCATTCGCATCGCTCCCTTTGCCCGCGACGTGCTCCAACATCTCGACGAACTCACGCTCGACGATTTGAACGCGCTCATCGCGCTCGGACGCGCGGCGCTGCAAGAAATGGAACGTCGCGAGACAAGACAAAAATCTATTCCCACAACGAGGTAAAACCGCAATGTCTGAATACCCACATCACCTACGCTGCCGTCACTATCTCATTCCCGAACAATGCGACCTGTGCGTCGTCTCGTTCGACAAAAACCGTTCCATCGAGCCGCACGTCGCCGAACGTATTCAAGCGCAGCGCGCAGCGCGCGCCCGCCGCGCGGTTGTCGTTTCATCGCCGCGTGCCATCCAACGCCACAGCCCGCACCGGCGCAAGCCCGTCCCTGCCCATTCCGGTCCCGCCGCGCAACCGGTTGCCTTACACCGTCGCGATATCATCAGCCCCGTTTTCGGCAAAACTTTCGAGCCGCGAATGCGCGCCCATGACAGCGCGACCATTCCCTCACACCTCAGACCTTGATTCATTCGGAGGAACCGTGACACATGTCAACTCGCAAACCCCTTATCACCCGCGCGCATGTCGAGACCCGTCTCACGCGCGAAATCGTGCAGCGATACTGCACCCACGTCAAAAACGACTGGGGCTGGTCCGCGCGTAAAATCGCCGCCTACATCGGCTATTCGCGCGGACATCTCAAAGGCGTGGTCGGCGGTTCAAAGCAAATTTCACCGCACTTTGAAAGAGCATTTCGTAAAATTCAGGACGCCTACGCATATTGGATGCGCGACCAAAACGACGTGCCGTCGCCCGTCGGCGTCGTCACCGTCGTCAGTAAACAGCCGTTGCCCGCCCGAATCTACATCACACATCCCGTCGTCAAATGTCGTTCGTGCGGCATTCACTTTATGCAGGTCAACTCGCGGCAGCGCAAATGCTCGCCCGAATGTATTCCGCTCACCAAACGCACACGGCGACGCGCACGAAAGGAAAATGATAATGCCTCGCTCGAATCCAAGCCCAAAACCAAAACGCGTCAACGTAACCAACGCGCTCGCAAACGCCGGGTATCACCTGCGTCACTTACGTAAGCAGGCGCAATCTCAAAATCTCACGTGGTATGTCGCGCGTGCCAATGCCGCGCTCGACGAACTCAATGCCGCGCGCGTTCAATACGTCCGCGACCGTCGCGCGCTCGACACCGCAACCAAACGCATCGAGCGCAAAGTGAATCACGTCGAAAAGATGACGCGCACGCTTCATTCCCGCGCGCGACGAACGAAAGAGGAAAACGCATGAGCGCACAACAAGAACTCGAAACATTGCAAGACATATTGAAATTGGTTGACGAAGATGTGCCGCTGTCAGTCATTGAAACGTGGTCCGCCAGACAGCGCGAGAGCGTCGAGCAGTGGGCGAGCGCGACATTTTACGCCGCGAATGACAACGAGGTGCGAGTCCCGTCCGTGCCTAATGTCATCGAAAAATATCGCATCATTAAACACGCAATTGAAATGGAACCATTCTACCGCTTCGAGCCGCCGCTGCGAGAAATCTTGCGTGGCTTGTCACTCGTCGAGCGCGACGCGCTCATTGTCCTTATCAATCATCGCCGTCGCGAACTCTCTGCGCTTGCCATCCAGCGATTGCTCGATGGCAAGCCATCGCTCCCCGACACGCGCACCATTCTCGGAAATCTCGTGCAGCGCAATTTGGTCACAAAAAAGACCGCGCAAAGTTGGGCGGGCAGATTTCAAGTCGCGCCCGATGTGATGAAACTCGTGCGCGAATAGGAGAAAAACATGATTGTCTATTACGTCGGCGACGGATTGACTGCCGAACTCAAACTGAAGGAAAACGCGAACCTTGAGCAAGTGGATGCCCTCATGGCGCGCGACGGAATGCAGCGCGTCACGAAAGAACAATATGTGATGGAGCTCAAACCGAAAGCAATCAAAAAATGCCCGCGCTGCGCGACCGGGCAATTGGTCATCAAAACCAAAGACGACAACACCAAATTTCTCGGCTGCGTCGAATACCCGCACTGCAAACACACCGAACCATTGCCGCTCGACATGTTGCTGCGCGAGAGCGGCGCGCCGACCTTACCGGGATTGGAGTAACCATGAAAGCAATCTCACTCTGGCAGCCCTGGGCGACCCTGATTGCGCTCGGCGCAAAGAAAATCGAAACGCGTTCGTGGCGCACCGCACACCGCGGACCGCTCGCCATTCACGCCGCGCAGAAAATGACGCGCGAAATGAAACTCTTGTGCGAGCGTGACCCATTCGCAGGTGCGCTCGACAATCTATTCGCCGCCGGTGATGAACTGCCACTCGGCGCGATTGTGGCGGTGTGCGAGTTGTCAAATGTTTTGATGATTGCGAACGGACCGAAAGGAACTTATTTATTTGGACATCTGGGAAGCAATGATTTCCAATCTGTCGCCGAACCCGAATTGTCATTCGGTGATTACGCCCCAGGACGTTATGCGTGGATTCTCGCAAACATTCGACGACTCGACGTACCGATTCCGTGTCGCGGCGCGCAAGGATTGTTCGATGTCCCGCGCGACGTGCTTGCGCAAATCGAGGCGCAACGATGACCCTGCCCGCAACCGCCGTCCGGCGCGCGCCACGTGGCGCGCCGCTTACCCTCGTCGAAATCGGCGAACGCCTGAAACGCGACGCCCGCGCGCGTCCCAACAAGTTGGTCGAACCCGCGCAGCCATTGTCCAACAAAGCGCAGCTCGCCATGATTTATTTCCAAGCAGACGGCTGGTGGTTTCTCCGCATCGCGCGCAAAGGGCTTTCGCCGCTCAACGATTTTGCGCCGCAAACCGATACCTATCTCGGCGGCGTCGCGCGGCTCAAACGTTGGCGCTCCGAACTAAAAACCTTTCGCCGTGATTTGGGCGTCCCCGAACACGCTACGTCCGCCGACGGCGCGGAAGGATTGCTTTATTACGTTGACCTGTGGTGGAGAGAGGAAAACAAACCATGAAACTTTCCCAACTTCGACCGTGCGACAACTGTCGCGGTCCGCTAATGCACGGATACTTTTACGTCGTGCGCGTGTCGCAGGCGTTTGTGCTGCCGCGCCAAGCCAATCAAGTGCTCGGGCTAACACAATATCTGGGAGGCAACTTGCCGCTCGCCGAAATATTTGCGCCGGACGACGACGTAGTAAAAATTCTTGGCGATGAGAATAAAGAATTGATGCACGAAATCTTTTTGTGCCAGGACTGCGCGTTGCAGCCGGTGGACTTGCTCGGCTTGGTCGAAACGCGCGCACAAAAAAAGGATGGCTTGGCATGAACCTCTTTGCCCTGCGTCTCGCTTGCTCATTTTACGCGTTCGCCGTCCGCACGCGCGCACGGCGATTTCTTGCCCTCCACATCGCGCGGCATCTCTGGCAATACGACAAATTTGTATCGGAGTTCGACGAAATGAAAAATCGCATCCAAGTCCCGAAACTTTACGCCTGTATTTTCTTGCTCTGGCTTTTTTGTGCCATCTACATGTTTCAAAACGGCGGCATCGTCGCCGGAATCTATATGCTCGCGCTCGGCGTGTCACCCGTCCTCGTGCTGGTGTGGCTCGTCACGCACAAACCAAAGGAAGAGTAATCAAAATGTTAGACCTGTTCACCGACTCCAAGACCGTGGTCGTTCTGTTTCTCCTCGCCGTCTTGGGCATGCTGATTCTGGCAAATCCCACCGGCAAACCGGTCCCTGCGCAAATTGGCAGCGCCAGTCAAACGTGGTCGCTCGATTATGATGGCGGCGGGATGTATCCGGCGGCGGATTGCGGACGCAATTACTGGCTACAAATGTTTTTGCCCGGGCAAAACCCGTGTGCCGTGCGCGCGCAAAAGACCGATCCTATCGAAGACCAAGCGATTGAGGACATGAAGGCGGATAATGTCGGTCCATTCGACGATGCGACACAAGCCATCGAAACCATGCGCGATTACGTCGGCGCAGTGTTGGAACGCATCGCCCCCGCGTGGTAAATCAAACGAACTGCGTTTGAACAAAATAGGGGATTGAACAAAGCGAACACGCGTGCTATACTGTGCGCATGCTCAGTTCAATCCCCCTTCCGCCCGCGCTCCCGCTCGACAAAACGTTTTATCAAATGTGCATCGAATTATCCGAGATTGCGAGCGCGGGCTGGAAAATGGAACTCTTGCCCGCGCGTTCGTTCGACGCGTTTCCCGACACCAACATCACCTTGCAATTTCGACGCGCGGTCGTTGCCGAAGGCGAACGAAATACCCCCTTTTCATTTTCCTTGAACAAGTACGCCCTTGCGCTCGAAATGCCGCGCGCCGTGCACCGCTTTCATGCGTCGCTCTTTCCGCCCGCGCCGCCGCGCCAGAACGACCATCCCACAACGCAAGCATAAAAAATGGGCATCCATCGCGGCGTAAAATTTCCCAAATCTCCGCCCCCACCGCAAGCATCCAATCCGTTCATCCTGCTCATCCTGCTTGCGCTCGTTTTGCTCGCGTGTTTCATCGTCGCGAATTGGAATCGCGTCACATCGTTCATGTTGAAATAAAAAACGCACCTGAGCGGTGCGTTTTTTTCATCCATCGGCGCGCATCAACAATTTTCATTCCACCCCGTCAGGAAGATTCGCCTTTACCACCGCCGCCATCAATTGCATCTCCAGCGCGTGCAGCGCGCGCAGCAGCGCCAACGGATTTAGATTCGCCGGCGAGCTGCTAAACGACTCGATCCGGTCGTTCTCCACATCGTACGTTCCCGAGAACGAAAGTTGTTGAATCTGACGCGGCTTCGGGGCTTGCGTCTCCGCCGCGCGTGCCTGCCCGCGCTGGATATTTCGTTTTTTACTCATGGACATTTATTCCTTGAACATATCGAGACCGGCGTCTTGGTTGGCAGCATTCCAGTCGGACCCGGCACAATTGTCGAAACAATCGGCGTCCATTGCGCGGTCGGCGTCTTGGTTGGCAGCGTCCCCGTTGCGCCGGGAACAATTGTCGAAACAATCGGCGTGAACGTTCGATGCCCGCGCCACGCTGCCAACGGCTGCGGCGAACCGAACCACAACAGAACCAACCCCAGCCACACCCCCAATAGCGCCCCCACAATCATTTTTTTCATTTTTCCCTCTCACACAACCTGTCCGTCCAACCGCGTCACGTCCACTCCCAACCGCGCGAACGCGCGTTCATATTTTTCGAGCCGTTGCGCCATCTGCCGAATCGCATCAATCGTCAAACCAAATAAACCCTTGATGCTTGCGAAATGATGCCCGTCGTCGTTGAGTGTCAGCACGCCCGTCTCATGCAACACCCGCGCGTATTGCTCTACGTCGCGCGCAAATGACGTTTTGAAATTCACGCCCGCCGTTTTCACGCGAAACGCTTCGAGCAATTTCACATCGTCAAAATCATCCCAGGCGTTGATGTTGCTCGTCGCATCCATGTGGATGTCGCCCTCTTTGTCCACCAAAAACCGCGCGCTCGTATCGTCGCGCACCACAAACAAATTGCCGTTCGCGCCCAACGAACCTTTGCCCGTTCCGCTTTTTTTTCGACCGTCCAGCGTCACCGCGCCAACGGCTGAGGTTGACCGCGCGGTGTTATCCGTCGTCATCACGCCGGTCAGTTCCAGACCAATCGTGCTTGCGCTGTACCCGCTCAATTGCAGACCGCCATTGGTCGTTTGCGCCGGACTGACCGTGCCATACGTATCGGTTTCGGTCAGCGTGGTCATCGCGTGCGCGACCGAAGAGCGTTTTACTGCAAACGCTTCGTTATTGTTTCCACCCTGGTGGATGGTGATGCTCCCCGTCGCCGCATTGGCGTTCTCTGTCTCATTGACAAACGTTTTTCCCGACAGCCCGATTCCGGTCTCTGACACCCCGATCGAAAAATTACTGACTCCGGCGCTGAGAGAGTCCAGACTGACCGACGACGACTTGCCTGCCGGCGCATCGGAAAACAGATTCAGATTAGAGTCGGCTGCCGCAATCGAATCCGCACTCAATTGAACCGTATGCGCGCCGGCATTGTCGCTGCCGTACACCCCGCCAATCGTGTTACTGCCCGATTTCAGCGTAAACGCTTTTGCGACCGCCATCGTCGCACCAACCAGCACGCGCATCCCGCCCGAATCAATTTCCCAGATATTCGCAGAACCATCATACCCGAAAATTTTCGTTGTGTTCATCTCCACACGCGCGCCGCTCGACGCCGTGCGGATGGTCGCACCCGTTATCGTCATCGAGTCAATCGCCGTCGCCGACAATTGTGTTGCCGTAATTGTGCCGGAGGCAATCTGCGTCGCGGTGATGGTGCCGCTTGCAATCTGTGTTGCCGTAATCGTTCCCGCCGCGATATTCGACGCCGTAATCGTCGTTGCCGCAATGTTTGACCCCGTGATGGTCGCGCCTGCAATCTTTGCGCCCGTAATCGTTGCGTCCACCAGCAGCGAATTCGTAATTGTCGCATTCGAGATGTTAGAGCCGGTGATGGTGCCGCTCGCAATGTTCGACCCGGTGATGGTACCGCCCGCGATGTTGCTGCTTGTAATTGTCGCCGCTGAAATGTTTGACCCCGCAATCGTCGCATTCGCAATGTTTGCGCCCGTAATCGTCGCGTTCGCAATCTGCGCCGCCGTGATGGTCAAATTCGCAATCTCACTCGCCGTAATCGTCAACGCCTGAATCTGCGTCGCCGTAATCGTGCCGGATGTGATATTCGATGCCGTTATCGTGCCGCCCGCGATATTCGACCCGGTGATTTGTCCCGCCCCAATCTTTGCGCCGGTGATAGTGGCATTCGCAATCTCATTCGCCGTAATCGTTCCCGCCGCAATTTGCGTCGCCGTGATGGTGCCACTGACCAGATTGCTCCCCGCGATGGTCGCGCTTGCGATGTTTGAACCGGTGATGGTCGCGCTTGCAATGTTCGCGCCCGTAATCGTCGCGTTTGCAATCTGCGCGGCGGTGATAGTGGCGTTGGCGATTTGCGTCGCCGTAATCGTCGCATTGACCAAACGGTCGCCCGAAATCGTTGCGTCTTGAATCGACGTCCCTTCCACGTCCGTCGGTTGTTCGTCCGACGCCTTCCAATCCAAATGCGCTTTCGTGGTCACGTTGCGGAGCGACACATTCGTCACCCCCAAATCACTCACGCACTCCAAACGAAAATCCGCATTGCCAAAACTTTCATACACACTATGCGCCATCCGCGCCGTGCTTGCCAGCGTGTAATGCTTCCACTTCCACAGCCCCGTATCCGTTTTCGTGACAACCGTTTCCAATGTTTCCGTTGTGCCGTCGTGCGAATACCCGATCTGAATCGGGTCCGTGCCAATGTCCTGATACCGCAGCGACAGCGATAGCGACAGGGCGGCTGCCGCGTCATGCCACGAGTCCGTGTCCTGGTCGTCCAAATTGAGCGCAGCGAAATACGCGCTCAAGCCATACAACTGGAGCGACACTTCTCCGATTTCATCCAGCGCGTCTTCCAACGCCGGATACACCAACCCCAGCGAATTGCTCATTTTCGTCTCCGCAGCGCACGCGACAAATCCAAGCCGAGACGCCGCTTGCCCGCGAGCGTCACGCGCATGTCATTGTTCTCGTGGTCATACTCGGTTTCCGTAATGAACCGGTTCATCGGGTCCCGCGCCGCGTCCGCCCCGCGAATCACATTGAAACTTGGGACCGGCGCACCGTCCGTCACAAATTCACCGCAGCGCACCAACGGACGCGCGACCTCATTTCCCGCCGCATCGTAAAAAGAAAATTTCCCGTCGGTATCCACAACGCGCGTATACGCCCGCGTCGTCGGACGCTGCCGCATAAAAAAACGTCGCGCGTCGTCCACCCCGCACACCAGTCCCTTGTTCGCCGATGTGCCAAGCCCCACCAACTCCAACAACATTTCTTGCGATGTGCGTGCGCCCGCATTTTGCGGCGCATACGCCGTCTTGCCCGTCGTCTCGACCAGCGCGTAATCCGACGAATAAAAATCATTCGGCGAATCTTGCCCCACCCGTCCCAACAGCGATTTGTTTCCAAACACCGTCGCCGGCATCGTCGCAATCACCTGGGACGTATCGTATGCGCCGATAAACGTCGGCGCCAACCCTGTCGTCCACTGCAAATTTGCAAAATAACCCATCACCTCAATATCCAAAAAATCCGCGCCCCCCGCGCCCCCGCCGTCGTCTGCCGTCGGACGCGGAAACGCCATTTCGCTCAACAGCAGATTCCCATATCCCAACGCGTCCGCCATCGTGCTGAATTGTTTGTCCGCAATCAAGTCCTTGCGCCCGTACCGCAAGATGCTTTCCGCATCCGCCTGCACCGCATACGTGTCCCGGTACGGCACTTTGATATAGTTCGCCAACGAATCGAGCGTCACCCCCATACTGCGCGCCCCGATTTGTCCGAACATGGACCACAACATTCCTCCAAACACGCGCGTCCCCAGCCCCGACATTTCCACGTGTTGCCCCAGCGCCGTATCCAGCAAAAACGTTAGATACTCCGCCGGACCATACACCCGGAACGCCTTACGTTTGCAGCCCGTTTGATAATGCCAACCAAATTTCAAATTGCGAAAATAAATCGGATTCCCGCCATACGTCAGTGTCTCCAAGCCCGTCAGCGTCGGCGTCGTAATCACGCCCGCCAGCAGCACATTGTCCAACAGTGCGCCATAACTTGCCCCCGTCACCGCCGCCCCATACACATTGCGCGCTTTGAAACTCGCGTACGTTGCGCCTGCCGGTGATGTAATGCGCGCGGTAAAAATGCGCATGCCGTTCTTGTTCGGGCGCAGCGGTGACGCCAGCACCACATCCGCGCGCACCAGCGAACCTCCGGGCGACGCGTTCCACCAATTCACCGTCACCGTCAGGTTGTTCGCTTTTTTCGGTGCGTTCGACGGACTGCCATACAAAAAACTGACCACATAATCGGCTTGCCCGGACACCGCCACGCGCGACGACTCCAACGTCGAGGCGCTGGACTTGGACGCGCTCGACGCTTGCGCCATCTTGTCGTCCAACCCGTTCGGCGTCACGCTGTCCGCCGCAACCGCCGACCAGTTCGTCGCCGTCCCCCACGCCGCAAAATCCAGTTCAAACCCCGGATTCGTAATCAGGTTGATGCCCGCGCCCAACGTCGTTTTCGCGAGCAGCGAATCAAAACGCGTCAGCGTGAACGCATCTTTCGGAATCGGAATCACGCGTCATCCTTATTTCGCCATACCCATTGTGCATTGTCCATTTAATTTGTTCCCGGCATGTGAGACCATCTGGGCTGGTACCATCCCGTCACGCTCAGCGTGTTCGTGCGATCGTGTTGGAAATACCCGGTCTCGTCGCGCGTGACCAAAAAATAAACGCGCTGCAACGCCACTTGCGGCAGCACATACAACGCCCCCCCCTGGTAATTCGCCGCGCCCGCCAAAAAATTTGTCCCGTCCGACAGATACGCCGGAGGCATCCCCGCGCGCGAATCAAACACCGCGCGCCCATTCGACAACGCCACATCAAAGTCCGCCGCCGCCAGACCCAGCCCCGAACCGCATTCGCCGACCGGAAACAAAAACAAATTGTCCAGGTCCACCGAGCCCGTCGCCGCCAGACAATCGCCCCACAGGTCAAAGAAAATTCCGCCGTACGGCACGTCACGCCCCCGCGCCCGCGGCGCCGTCACCAAGCCCAACGGCAGCAGCAGCCATTCCGTCGTCGCGCCGCTGTTCGTCGTCGGCGTTTTCACCTTTTGCGCCGTCGTCCACGCCCCCGCAATATACTGGCTGCCCACAATATCGCCGCCGCGCAGCATAAACCGGTAATTTCGCGTCGTCGAATTCTCGCGCACCCGCAGCAGCGCCAGGTACGTCCCCTGCCACGCCAACACATTCGACGTAATATCCCAGCGCGCGAGTTGAATAAAATTCGTGTTCGCCGCCGCATAGCGTTTCGCCGTCGTGCCGCCCGTGCCCGGCGAAAAATTGGTGGACGCCTGATTCGTCAGCCCCGCATCGAGATACGTTGCGCTTTCGACTTGCAGAATATGACTGAATTGCGCCGGCGTGCCATTCGCTTTCAGCGATGCCAACGCGCGTTTCGCGCTTGCCGTATTTCCTCCCGACGATTGCACGATAAAACGACACGGCGCGGGCAGATCGCCAAGCAAGGTGGGCAAGACCACATAGCACGTATCGTCATTGTCAATCGTGCCGGGCGTCGAGGCATCGAACGTAATAGACGTGAGTGCGCCGAACCAAACCGGGTCACGCACAATCTGCGCGACCGCGCGCTGCACGTACTGCCCGTCATCCGTCTTTTCCGCGCGCCCCTCCCGTTTCACCATCCCTTCGTACACCGTCACACGCCCGGCGGTCGTCAGCGTGTCCGGCTTCCACACAAATTCCAAATACTGCGCGGGATTCAACGACGCGTTCAGCAAATAGCGGTCCAGATTGCCGAGATAATCCGAAACCAAATCGAGCGTGGACGCCTTGACGATGAACGGCACCTCCTCCGTCACCCGCGTCGTCAAGTCCGGTCGTCCGTTGGCGAGCGTATTCGGCGGTTTCGGAAAATAATCGAGCATCGAAAAATTACCCGCGTTCACGTCCACCACCGTCGAGCCGTTCTGTTGGAATTGCGCCGTCGTCGCCATCTACTCTCCCATCCGGTCGCGCGTAATTACGTCCTCTTCCAATTCTTGCAGCGAACCCATGAACGCGTGCGCGTCGTTTGCCTGCACATACACCGGACCGTGAATGTTCACCGTGCGCCGCGCGTCCTGCCACTGTCCCCCGCCCCGCGCGTTCGCGCCGAAACCGATCCCGCCCGTTGCCGGCAGCAGCGAAACATTCGGTGCGCCGTACCCGCCCAATTTCCCCAACGAATTCGGCATCAAGGTCGCCATCTCGCGCAAGTGCGCATTCGAGTTCATCAACATCTGTTCAAACGGCGACGGCGAATGTCGTTGAAACGCGTCCGGCACCTGAAGATTGGACAACGCGTCCGCGACAATGCCCAACCATTTGGCGAGTAACTCCAGCAATCCCACCAATGCCGAAAATTGTTTGTTGAGTTCCACGAGCACCGCGTCAATAAACGTCTTGATAATTCCGCCAATCACGCCCAGAAAATCACCGACCCCCTGCAAACGCTGCTGCGTCGCCTGCGCGCTGCGGTCCACCCCGAGAAACTGCAAAATCACATCACTCAAATACTGCGCGAACTGATTCACCAACCGGTTGATGTTCAGCCAGATAGCGGACAGACTCGTGACGATGCCAATCACCGCCGTCACCGCGCGCCCGATCATTTGCAATGTCGGCTGCGCGTTCAACCATGCCGTTTGAAACGCCCCAATCGCCGCCGGGATATTCAGCATCAACCATTGCGCCAACCCCGCCAGCGCGGGCAAAATTACGCCCGTAAAAAATGCGCCGATTGCCGTCAGCACCGGACCTGCTTGCGCGCCGAGATTGAGCAGCGCCGGAATCAAAATCGTCGTAAAGAAATCGGCGATTTGCTGCAAGATGGGACCGAGAAACGCCGCGACCGCCGCCGTCTTTTCCTGAATCCCGCCCCAGTTGTTCGCCCACGCCGTGCCAAGTAAAATCAGCGCCGCCGGAATCGCAATCACCGGTCCCAGAATCAGCGCGAGCACGCCCGCGAGCGCCAACAAAATCGGCGTCACGATGCCCATATTCTGCGACGCCCATTGAAACCCCTGCACCAACAACGGCAGCGCGAACGACGCCAACTGCTGAATCCACTTGACAACTATTTGCAAGCCCGCGCCCAATTGCGGACCCGCCAACGCGATGAAAGTTTGAAACGCCGGTATCACCGTGCCGTTGACGAAGGTCATCCCCGTTTGCAGCGCGGCGAAAAAGCCGTCAATCGCACCGCGCGCTTCCGGCGGCAGCGTCACGCGCAACGCAGATTGCAGCGCGTCGAGCGGCGACTTGCCCATCATGCGCTGAAAATCAAATTCCTTTTTGAAATTCCGCACGACGCCGATGCCTTCTTTCAACAAGCCCACCGCGCTTTTCACCCCTTCGCCAACCCACGTGCCGAACCCTTGCAAGCCCGCGCGAAAACCCGGATTCGTCACCAGCCCCACAATGTCGGCGAGCACCGGCTTGGCTGCCATCAGCGCGCCCGTAAAGATATCGCGCAGCGCAATGTCCTTGATTTCATCCAACGACGTGAGCAAGCCCGTCAGCGATTCCGCTTGCCGTTGCGCCGCGCCGCCAAAATCCTGCTCCACCGTCTGCAAAAACATCTCGATAAATTTTTTCGAGTCAATGCTCTTCTCGCCGACATCCTTCAGCGAATAACCCATCTTTTTCAGCACCGATTCCACATCCACTCCCGCATTGATGAGTTGCCGCAAATCCTGCATCAACAATTTGTCGGACAAATTGATTTGCCCAATCGCGTACGAAATGAGCCGCATCTTGTCGCCTGTGGCGCCCGTCGCCGCGCCCAAATCCACCAAGTCCTGCGTGAGTCGTTGCGCCTGTTGCGAAGAAAATTGAAAATTCATCGCTTGCTGCAAACTCGCCGCAATGTCCTCACTCTTGAACGGCGACAAAATCGCAAGCCGTTCGACCCATTGCAACATCTCTTGCGCTTTCGGTCCTGCTTGCGCCAACGCCTCATTCATCGAGAGCTGTCCCTCGACGACTTTCTTGGTCACGTCGGCGAGCTTGCCCTGTTTGCCTTCGAGAGTTGCGATTTGCTGCCCGTACTTGTCAATCGCCGTCCCGCTTTTCGCGTACGCCTGCTCCATCAGCGCCAATTCCGCGCGTTCCTTGATCACGACCAAACCATTCTCGCCGTATTGCTCCGTCAGTTGCCGGATGCGTTCCTTTTGCTCTTGGATTTTTGCGCCGAGCACCTCGCGTTGCAGCGATTCCGTTTGCAGCGCATCCTTCAATTTCCCAATCTGCGCGATTTCCTGTTCCGTCAATTGAATGCGCTGCTGCCCGACGACAATCGTTTTTTCGATGCCGGTCGCGTTGCGAATCTCGCGCGCCAATAACGCTTCGAGCGACATCCCCAGCCGTTCGTAATTCGAGACCGCGCTCACGGCTTGCTGCGTCGCGCTGCCGAGCGCGTTGCCAAACGCCATAATGCCGCCGGCGAGCACACCGCCCGCCGCAATTTGGGCGATGCCGCCCAGCCCGCCTTGCACGCGTCCCAAAAATGCCGGCGCGTCCCCCTCTCCATTAACGACGATGCGAATTCGATAATCCATTTGTGTAAACCATAGGAACGTGAATCATAAAAAACGCCGCGACAGCCACGTCGCTCAGGACATGGACGCGCGGCGTCTGGTACTGCGGTTGCGGGCATTGGCAACCCGCGTTTCAATTTCCAAACACGTCAGGTCGGCGAGTACATCACTCGCTTTTTCGGCGCGCAGCTGCGACGGCGTGCAGTGATAAATGTCCCGGCGTAAAATAAAATCCACATATTCAGGCGGCGCCGGCGCATTCGTCCACAAATGCGCGTACAGCTGCCGCCTCACGCGTTTGGGTTCGCCGCTCCCTGCATCAAGCGCGTGAACGCGCTCAACACCGCACTCATCCTCAGTTGTCCCAACGTCACGCCGCGCGCTTGCTGTTCCGGCGAGACGCTCAGGTATTTTTCAATCAACGTGATCCGTTGCAGATTCGGCGTTGCATCATTCAACAGGACTTTGTATTCGTCCCACGTCATTTCGTCACTGACCAAAATATCAGTCGCCGCAATTTCGACGCCCGCCGCAATTGGCTCTGTCATATCACTCCCACAAAGAGACGCACCCGCGCGCGTCATCGAACGGCGCGCCGCGTGCGAACCCTTGCCCGCGCTTTCCGTGCGCGTTACGTATGATGGAATTCTTTACACTGTGTGTAAAGATGGAAAGTCGCCGACGCGTTTACGGAATCGCCGCTTCGGTGACGCTCGCCACTTCGAGGTCGAATTCAAACAAAATCGGGTCCGCGCTTTCCGCCTCGCCGCCCACATACGGCGGCGTTTTCACCACGCCCGCGCTCGTCGTGAAACGCTTGTTGCCGCTCGTTGCCCCTTTCGGCGCCCAGCGCGCATAGAGCGCCGTGTTGTTTTCATACGCCGACGCCGCCATACCGCGCCCCGACGAACCGCCCTCGTTGTAGAGCGCACTGATTTTGATGGTCATTTTTTCACGCTTGCCGCGCGTCAATCCTTCTGTGTCGCCGTCGAACGTGAAAAACCCGCCGGTCTTGCGTTCCCCGCCATCCGGCTCGACGTTGTTCGCGTCGCCGCTAATGTTGGTCCACGAACTCCCGTCCGTCGAAAGTTCGACAACCATATCTTTAGGCGAAATGCCCGTGCCTTGTGCCATTGCCTGCCTCCCTCATTCTGAATCCACACGCGCGTTGGGCGTGTCTGTTTCCTGTTCGATTATTTCTTGATGACCGCGAACGTCACACCCGTCGCCGCCGACCAATCCAATTGCAATTTCCCGTCCGACTGGCAAAAATAATCGCGCGGAATTTCGTCCACCAACATATTCCCGGTGTTCGCGGGCAGCGTGATCGTGACATCAGGAATCGTCACGCCTTGCGCTTTCGCGCCGTTCGCTTTCAACGTCAGCGTGCGCGTTGCCGCATTCGAGTTCAACGCGTTCACCATCAAGTCGCGATCAAACAATACATCATTGCCGTTCGCCGCGTCCGCGCTGCTGTACGTGAGGTTTGTCCCCGCGAGCACCGGGTCAATCGCCGTTACCGTTGTGCGTGCCATCGTCGTCCTCCGTCAAAGATTTTTTCGCCGCGCGTTTGCGGCGTGTCATCGTGTCGAGCGCGCTCGAATCCACTTCCGCGACCTGCTGCGGTCCGTTCGCGATTTCTTCCGCCGTCGCCGCGCGCAGCACCTGCGCCGCTTCGAGCAGCGGAATACTTTCCGCTTTGAAAAATTCCGCCGTCACGAATTCGCCCGCTTCGAGATACGTGCCTTTGCGCTCGCCCTCTTCCATCGGACCAATTCGTCCCAGTACGAGATACTGCATGTTCCACCCTATCCTTTCCGAACCGGCGCGGTGTTTTCCTTGCGGAATTGCCGCTCGTCAAAACTGCCGTGTGGCAAATTTGACGCACAATTGTTCATCAATTCCACTTGCTGCGCGCCCGCTTTTTTAGAACCACATTGGAACTATCCCCGCGCACCTTTTTCGGACGTTTCACCGCGTCTTGCGCCTCAAAAAATCAAGAATTCAACCTAAAATTACCGTTCGGCATGCCGCGCGTCCGATAGGGCAGGCGTGCCGCTCACGCGCGCGTGTCATCGAAATGAACCGCCGTTGCCGCCGAAATCATCTCCCGAACTCGCCACGTACGAAACCGGCGACTCCGTTCCGAAATCTTCCACGCTTTTTTGATAATCGTAAATGCCTTGTGAAAGATTTGCGAACGCCCCTTGCATCAAACTGCCAATCGCCTCGCGCACCGCTTGCGCGTCCGCGTTCGCCGTAACCGTCGCTTGCAAAACGTACGCCACGTGCAAATACACTTTGCCCGCTTCCGTGCGTACCGCAATCTCTTGCGTTCGTCCCGCGAACGTGAGCGCAACCCACTGCGCTTGATTCGCCTGATTCGCCCGCACCAAATCCCGCGTCGCCGTCCGCAGCGCATCCATCCGATTCTCCGCGTCTTGTTCCGTCCAACCGGCTGCGCTTTGAATCACCCAATGGTGGATTTCCAAAAACAACAAATCAGATTTCGCCATGTTCGGACTTATTGCAGCTCGTCAATGATTCCTTGCAGCGCCGCCTGCGCCAATTGCGGACCGCGTTCGACGACCGTGCGCTGCGCGTAATTGTGCGGATACCCGCGATTGTGCTCCACGGCTGCGTAATCAATCACACGCTGCCCACTGCGCGGATTAATCGCTCCCGGGTCTGTAAACACCATCCCGCGCGCGCCGGTGAATTCCATGTGTTGCGCCGCGCGCAGCGAACCCGTGTCCACATGCACAATCGCAATTTCAAAACGCTGTGCACCGGTGAGCACGTACTGCACCGCGCGTCCCAGCCCACCGCGCGGGCTCGTCGCCAGAATCGCGCGCTGGTTCGCTTGTTGCGCGCGCTGCAAGCCCTCAATCGCAAAACGCAGCCCGTTAGACATAAATCTTTTTGCGTTCCAACAGCACGTGCACAATTTCCGTTACGCCGTCGAGAAACAATTCCAACTGCAACACCGGCGTTTGCATCGTCGGGCGCAATTCCACGCGCGGCGTCACCGGCATCAACGGCGTGCTGCGCACATTCGACAAATACGTCTCTGCGTCACCGCGTTTGCCGTTCGCCATCTCCGGCGCGCGCCGGGTCGAAACGGTCAGCGTCATCATTTCGAGAAATGCCGCCGCCGTTTCCATCGGCAAACGTTCCACCCCGACAATGTTGAGTCGTTCATTGTCCACAATCACTTCGTCGTCCATCCGCACGTCCAACGACATTAGCCGTCCTCCGCACCGTCGAGCGTATCCGCATATTCTGAATAACCGTCGCTGCGTTCCAATGCGAGCGCGACGCCGCTTGCGCCCCCGCCGCCGTATTGTTCGCGCAGGGCGCGCGCCTGGTCACGAAACATTTCTGAAACGTGATTGTATTCGTTGCTCAGTTGTCCCACGCGCGCCGACGCCACGCGCGCCCATTGCCGCGCGAGGATTTCGCATGCGCCCGCCGCCGCGCGCATCACATCCCCCTCGCGGTCGAGCAGGGACTGCAATTCCGCATCCGAAAAATTTTGACTGCGCGGGCGCGGTCCGGCGTCTTGTTCCGTATCGCCGATTTCCAAACGCAATTGACTCAGCGTCAACGTGTCCGAATCGGAAGAGGCAATATCATACGTAAATGCCATGTTTTATTTCGCCTGTTTTTTCACCGGCGTTCGTTTGGCGTGCGTGATGTGTTCCGGGACAATCACATCGGTCTGCGTCTCGGTTCCGCCGACGGTGCTCGCGTTGTCCGTAGACACGACGGGCTTTTGCTCCGCTTGCCCCGCCTCCATCACGTATAGCTCGTGTCCGGCGGGAGACACGTGTTTTCCGCACACGCCGCCGCCGCTGCGCGCGACATCTTCATTTTCCGCGAACCATCCATCCACAGCGGACACGGGGGCGCCGCACACCGAACACGAGTTCGGAAGTCCCGCGACTGTTTTCTGCATCAGTTTCCATCCACGCAGTAATTGACCGCAATCGCGGTGGTTGCCGCTTGCGGCGTTGTCGTCGCCGCGGTGCGCAGCTGCCACACTTTGAGCGTGACCACGCCCGATGCGTTTGAGGTTGTCACATTGTCGCCGTCGAGCGTAATGTCCGCACCGAGTGACGCAACGGGCGCGCGCGGCGTGGTAATGCCTGCCGCCGCGAGGGTTGCAGGAATAACTGTCGCGCTGCCCGTGACATTTTGTGTGCCGCACCAATGCGGTTGCGCTGTCGCCGTCGCCACAGGTGTAATTCCGACATAGCCGCCTTCCGTTGTGATGACGCCCGTCACGACCAAATCTCCGCCAACGGTCGCATCGTCTGCAACATCCAGCGTATCATTCATTGTTACCGCGCTGCCCATCATCACCGCACCGCGCAGGTTTGTAATCCCGTCCACGCGCACATTGCGGAAACGCACTTCGGACACGCCTTGCGCCTTTGCGCTCGGTAGGCGCACGTTTGCGAACAATACCACCATCACCGCCAACGCCAGCGCGCCCGCGAGCAATATCTTGATTTGTCGTTGAGAAAAGGACATTTTCATTTTGATTGCAGAGAGAAGCGTAACGCCACGTCGCAGCTCGGGCAACCTCGCGTTACACCCCTCTCTTTCACCTGTCGCTTACGAAATCGTCGGGATTACGTAATTCCCCGAAGTGTGGTTGTACACGCACACCGCTTTCACGCGGTCACGGTTCACGCCCACGCCGATTTCCACAAACAAAATCGCATTTTCGAGCGGATACTGGCGAATGTGGTCGCCCGCGAGCAGCACCGCACCCAAGCCATACTGCGCGCTCTCTTGCACGAGCAGCGGATTGCGCGGGTCATTCTGCCCTTCGGACTTGTACACCGACCAGTATTTCGTCGGAATCCGTCCCGTCGCGCGCACGCGGCACGCGCCGTACGTTGTTTCGACCACGCCAATGTAATCGCCCGCCACATTCGCAAGGTCGGTTTGCACGCCGTAACGAATCAGCGTATCCGGGCGTTTGACCCACCCCGTCACGTTGGTCGTATTCGACCAGGACGCAATGTCCGCTTGCGCGACGAGCAGGTCGTACGGCGCATCAATGCCGTGTTCCCACAAGTGCGCGACGGCGGTTTCCAAGTTCGCCTGCGTGATGCCGTCGAGGCGCAGGAAGTGATTGTGCGTGTACAAAAACGTTCCGCCGCGTTCCGGCACCGGGCGCGGAACATACGTACTGTCGGCGGTCCCGCCGTCGGCATACGGCACGCTCTTGCCTGTCCCCACCGCGTCATAGGTGGATTTGAAATGCCGCGTCAACACCTGTTGATGAAACAGATCGCGCAGTGCCAGCATCTTCAGTTCGATGTCGTAATCAATTTGCGAGCGCCGCGCCTTGCGCAAAAAGTCCCACGTCCAACCCAGTTTGCCGTCCCAGGGAATGAGCGGCAGCATGTGCCCCGTCATTGCCCCGCGCTGCGCATCCGGCTCGGAGCGTTCGGTGTGGCGTTCGAACGGGTTGGTTGCGCCAATCCCGTATTCGACCGCCGGGTCGTTCGTGACCCGCACCAAACCCGCCACGAGCGGGTCGCGCATCAAATCGCCGTTCGCGATCGCCAAACCGCCGGCAATGTCGGTAATCAACTGTTCGTAGGATTCCCCCGATTGCAGCGTCGCGTTCTTGAGCAGCGTTGCATCCCACGTCGCGGGAATCGCGTATTGCTTGAGGTCATTCGGTCCAAGTACTGCCATATTGATTTACGGGATTTTCCGTCACCGCCTCCGGTCGCTTTGTAACCGCACGCGGTAGAGCGCAAGCCCGCCAAATCCTCGCCTTCGTAAATTTCAATGGTTTTCGTTTCGCGCGTTCGGCTTACGTCGAAATGACATACAGCCCGGGGTTCACATAGAGCACCGTCGGCGTTTCCATCAGCCCGATAACGCCCGATTTCGTGCCGACCACCGAGGACAAACGTCCCACCGTGTCACTGACCCAAACCTTGCCGCCCGCCGTCGCGCCCGTATAGCCCGCGACCCGCGCACCCGCCAATGCCACGTCGAACGTCTCGCCGTCCGCGATACTCGTCGCGCCCGGATTGCTCGCATCGCCTTGCACCGCAATCCCATAGCAAAACGCTTTCGCCACTGCCGAGCCGTCGCATTTGGCAACCTTCGGGCGATTGTTGCTGTACCCGCTGATATACACCGCGTCGCCAAACGCAATCGCGCCGTCGGCGATCGCCCGCGAAGAGGGTCCGCTCAATTGTCGAACATCTGTCGTTGTCACTGCAATTTCATTTGCCATGATAGATTTCCTTCTGTTTCGTTTGCGGCGCCCTCAAACCCTGAGAGCATCCTGCAATCGAAAAAATTATGTTCTGATTCCGAAACGCGCGCGCAGCTCCGCCTCACGCGCCTTGCGTTGTTCGTCGGTTTCGGTTTTGCCGCCGCTGCGATTTCGCGCGTTAATGTCCGCCTTGTCGGAGGTCGCCGTTTTCAGCCATTTCGGATGCGCCGCCGCAATCGCCTCCACTGCCTTCGCCACGCCGTCGAACTCATCGTCCGCGTCCGGCTTGGGCTTGATGGAATCCAGTAATTTCTTGTCTTGTTGCAGCGCGAGCCACACGGACGAAATTTCCGCTTCGTCGAAATTCAACCGCACGGCTTCCGCAATCACCGCCGCGCGCAGCAATTTCGTTTGTGCCTGCGCGAGCGCGTCGGCTTTTGCCTTTTCCGCCGCGTCAATTTTCGTCTGCGCGTCCGCCGCCGCTTGCTGCGCTTTTTCCAACTCGGACAATTGCGCCGCTTTCAATTTCTTGAATTCGTCGAGCGCCGCTTTCAACTCCTCCGGCTTCTCTGCGCCGAATTCTTTCAGCAGCGCATGCACCGCGCTTTGCTCCGCGCGTTTTGCGCGTTCGCCGAGCAAGCCGTCAATCACCTTTTGCTGCTCCGGCGTAAACGTAACCGTGCGCTGTCCTCCAGCGCCACCCTCACCGGACCCGTTGCCGTTTGTGCCGTCGCCGCTGGTGCCTCCCGCCGCGCCGTCACCCTCCGGGTTTCTGAGGAACATGGGGCGAAAATCGCCCGCGCGTGTTTTTAACATGCTTACTCTCCCCGCGCTTGCCGTGCGCGTAACGTGAATGTAATGGTCGAATCCAATCCGCTTTTTGCAAAATAAATTTTCAAAATAACAATTCAACCGCGGCGAGAGGTCGCATTTGCCGGATGAATTTTTCCGCGCGTGCCGGTACTGTTGCGCGCTTGCAATTCCGCGCGCGCCGCGTCCACCATCTCGTGCGTCAATTCATCGTCCGCCTGTTCGGCGCGCAACAACGCCGTTGTCGTTCTGCAATGCCAATGAAAGGGCGGATTCTTTAACCGGTTCGCATAGCGCGGCGTTCCCGTCAAAACAAAATCTTGATGCAGTGTCACAACCTGCCCGTGCACACGCAGGCAACAATCCGTTGTTCGTTCGTCGAGCGCCGCAATCGCCTGCCGTTTCCAAACCGTCTTGCTTTTTTCACCCGCAAGCGTTACGTGATTCAAATACGCCGCGAGCGCCAACCCCGTAATCCAACGCGTCGCCTCACCGAGTACCGGCGCCGGTGAGAGCAAACCCACGCGTCCGTCATCGCCCAACAGCAGCGAATCATCCGCGACCCCTGCGAGCAGCTGCGTTTTGAATGCAATCAACTGCGTGTCAAGCAGCGTCAACGTCGCCACGTGCGCGCCATTCAACAGTACCGTATCTTGCGCTCCCGCACTCACCGGCGGCAATCCGAACTCGTCCAAATCATCCGTCGCTTGCAAGACGCCCTCGGCGAGCGCATCCTCAAAAACATTCGCCACACTCGCCGACACCGCGCGTCGCAATTCGCTCAACACGTCGAGCGCGCCGCGCATGTTCTCACGCGCCAATTCCCCCCGCAGCGCATTGCGCGCCACCCGATACGCCGTCATCACCCTGCCGCGCGGATGCTCTGTGTTCCCCAACGCGTCAAACAATTTCTGCAATTCGCGGTTCGTGCGCAGCGCGCGTTTCACGCTGTTGCGACGTGCGCTATCCATTGCCCTGCGCCTTCATCGCTTCGAGACCGGACTGCATCAACGCCACGCGCGCCTGAAATTCGTCCGTCGCCTTCATCTGCGCAATCGTTTTTTCGTCATACCCCCACACATCGCGCCAAATCTGTTCGGTCGGCACCCCACTTGCCTTTTTGCCCTCGGCTTCCGTTTTTTGTTCGTCCACCGTTCGCGCGCTCAAAGACGCCCACCGCGTTTGGAACTCCAATGCTTCGTCAAAACCCGCATTCGCTTTCCAATTCGCCAACCGCCGCGCAATGCTCATGCAATCTTCCCATCCGTTGCCCAGCAAGACCTGACGCTTTTCGATTTTCGCAAAGAGCGGTTCGCTCTGCTGCTTGAGCGTCCCTTCCGCCGCGACCTGTCGCGTAAATTGAAAGCGCGAAACCGGCGTATCCGTCACCGCCGCCACATACATAATTTGGCGGTCAATCGCATCCAACAATTTCGTCGGGTCCGTAGGTTCGATTGCGCCGACCGCCGTTTCGCTCGCCGACTTGGGCGTTGATATCAAGACCCCCGCCGTCAGCCGCGCGGCGTTCGATTGGTCGGACGCGAGCGGTTTGCCGTCGCTTGTCGGCACAAACCCGAGCGTATATAAAATCCGCAGCGCCGCCGTGTCCATCGTCGCCAAAAAATCAATATACGATTTATTGATGCCGTCTTGCAGCGGAAAGGCGTCGGTTGCCTCCGGGCGCAAATCCTTGTTACGAAAATGCCGCGCCGCGATGCCAATCGGTTTACCCGCCGCATCCTTCCACTCCACAACGCCGCCGTCACCGTCGCCCGTGAACAATTCCCATTTGCCGCTCACCAAAACATATTTCTCCACGCGGTCAGGAAAATAGAGCGTTTGGCGTTGGCGCGTTTTTGCTTTCCCGTTTGCGTCCGTGTAGTCTTCCGTCCAGCGTTTCGCCACATACAACAATTCCTGGTGCGGGTCATCGTTCGCATAAAACGCCTTGCAGCCGTCACCGTCGCCATCTACTTGCGGGTCGGTATAACGTTGATGCGGCGTAAAGCGCGGCGTGCGCGTTGTCTCGTCCCAATCCACAATCACAAAAAATTCACGGTCTCGAATCGCGCCGGTGTGGACCACATCCTGCATTTCGTCCATGCGGTTCGCTTGCCACACCCCCCACGCCCAGTCCGCCTGTGGATTTGTTGTTTCCCCATCCGCGCCCTGCACATCGCCGCCCGGCACATCAAACCCCAACACCGCCAAACGTTCTGTAATCGCGCTGACCACCGGACGACACACATTCAGCCGAAACGTCACGTCGCCCGGCACGTCCAGGAATTCCTTGAGACGCGCGGTCAAAAACGTCAGTTGCTCGCCTTCGTGATAATCCCGCGCGCGCAAAATCGTTTTCTGAATGGCTTTTTCTTCGTCCGCCAACCACTCCAGGCGTGCGAGTTCCGCCGCGTTAATTTCACTTTGTGCCGGCATTAGAATTTTCGATAAAAGAGTCACACCTGCTACCTGTATTTCAACACAACCGCTTGCGCCGTTTCATCTGCCCGCGCCGCCCACACCGCAAGCGCGAGCGCCCAAAATTTGTCTGCGTGATGCTTTTCATTGCGCGCCGTGTCAAACACTGCATTTTTCGCGCTCGTTATTTTTTTCTTGACCGAGTGAATTTGATACGACAAGTTACGTTCCAACGGCAGCGGCACGTGCGCGCGTTGCAGCTGCACCTTCAACTCTACCGCCCACAACGCCTTCGATTCATTCGTAAAATCCACACCCTGCGCCCGGTCGCCATACTGTGCGTGCAATTGCTCCGCCAATTGATTGCCCAGCCCATTGCGATCAATCAAGAGCTGCGCAATCGGCAGGCGGTCCAAACAATGCTGCGCCAGCGCGCGTTGGTCTTCGTATTCCACACTCGACAAGCTGATGCCGAGCCGATAGGGCAGTTGCTGTGTCGTCGGTTTCCCCACCAACACAATTTCTGAAAGATGCTTGTGTCGTCCAATATCCATGCCCGCCGCAAAGACCGGCTCGACCTGCCCCAACCGGATCGCTTCCGCCGTTTCGTCAATTACCTCAAACGCGCGGTCCAATGTTTCGCGCCGCGCGCCATAGACCGTATGCTGACGAAACCACAACTGCCCCGCCTGCGCGTCCAGTTGATTCCGTTTGATTTCGTCCCACGTAATCCACGCGCTCGCCTCATCCACAAAGACGCATTCGTATTCCTGTTGAAAATCTTCGAGCGGCATATTCTCGAAAATCTGAATGAGGCGCGGTCCGCCAAAACGCAGCACCCGTTCTTCCGTGAACAACCCCGGCGCGACGCGTCGCGCCGTCCCCGGGTCAGTACACAACGCCGCAATGTGCCACCAGGGAATCGTCCGCCGCGCATAGCCCGGATACTTTTGCAGTGACTCGGTTCCGATTTCCCAGAACATCCCCTGCGCGCCCAACGGCGTCGAACCCATCCACAGCGTTCCGCCTTTGGAAAGCACCGGCAGCGCGCTCGTATAAATCTCGCGGTCTTTCGGATAGTGCGCGAACTCGTCGAGCCGCACGTGCGCCTTCGCCTTTCCGCGCACCGGTCGGCACGGGTGCGAAATCAAACGACTGCCGTTCGCGAACTCCAACGCAAAACGATTGTCCGTGAGCAGCGTCGGCTGCACCGCCGTATCCAATGCTTCGACAATCTGCTTGGCGTAGCGAACCTTTTCCGCCGCCTCTTCCAAATTGATCGAAACAAAAATATACGTCGCGCGCGGTTCCAAAATCCCGCCCGCGACCGCATCCGCCGCGCACGACCACGACCACGCGATTTGACGCGATTTATTATCCCAACGCAACAGAGTGCGGATGTTAAAGAGCCCGAGTTGAAATTCTTCCCACGTCGCATTTACATCGCCGACCGCTTCGGGCAAATCCAAATGCTCTACCAAAAACGTCAGTTGCGGCGATAACACCGCCGCGTGCAGGGGCAAGGCGCTCATACAAACACACGTGCGCGCTCCCTATTCGAATCGTATGGAACGCTCCCGCGCAACATCACGTTTCCGTCACGGCGGCGTCGGATTCCGTCACGCTCTCGGCGAGCACCTGCGCCAACCCCGGGAGCACCTGCGCCCAGCGCCGCGCGCGCACCGTTTCAATATCTTCCACCTGAATCGGTTCGCCGCCCTTGCCGGTCACTTCCACCTGTTTCTTTTCGCCGTAACGATGCACGCGCAACAAAAATTGCATTAACGGGTCAGAGTATTCGCGCTCCACGTACTGCTTACCCGTTGCCGGGTCAATGATGGCGTCGCCACCGCGCGTAAATTTTTTACGCACCAACCCATCGCGCGACCGCCGCCACGCCTCCGCTTCGAGCGAATCTAATGCCTCTTGAATCGCATCGTCCCACGCCGCGGCGAATTGCTGTGCGGCTGTCAACGCGTCGCCGTCCTTGCCTTCCGTCACGCGTGCCGCATACGCCGACTGCCGCGTCACGCGCGCCTTGCGCGCCGCCGCACTCACATTCGGGTCACGCCGTAGCGCCGTCAGAAACGGCGTTTGCCACGCAAACGCGTCATGTCGCGCGCGCGACGCTTTTGGCGATTTCGCGCGGCGCGTCTTGGGACGTTTCGATTCCGCCGGTTGCAGAGGGGCGTGGTTTACGCGTTTCGACATTGGAAGTTTTTCGTTTTCGCTGACGTTTCAAAAAATGACGCGCCAATTTTTTGCGCCCGCCGCCGAGTCCGCTCGCGCGCAACAGCCCCGCGTCATAATTGCGTTGCGCCGTCCGTCGAATGTGTCGCGCTCTACTCATTGCCTCTCACTCCACATACCACGAATTGAATTGTCTCGCCCGGCACACCAAACGCGGCGACGCATCATCTTGCGACTGTGATTCGCTAACGGCGTCCGCCACTCCCGTCAGTCATTGCGCCGGCAGATTGCCCACCGCGCGCTTGCGCCGCGGCGAAATTAAAAACGTCGCCTGATTTGCCATCAACGCCAAAACAAAATTCATTGCCAGCGCGACGGCGCCGTTACTGTCGCACGTCACCGTAAACGCGAGCGGCAGCGCGCTCAACACATTCCCGCACGCCATCGCAAACACACCGAGCGCAACCAACAACAGCGCGCCCGCCATAATCAAACGCTTCGTGGTCGCGTCTTTCGTGTCATACCATTCCCTCAAACGCGGAATATACGAAAACGCGAGCGACAACAAAAAACCCGCAAACAAAGAAAGTTGTGTGTCAGACATGTGAAAAATTTCCTTTCGCCGCCTCGTCCGCGGGCTCGACAACATCCGACGGGCGCGGCATTTTGGGGATTTCGATTCCGCGCTTGGAGAGTTCCTGGCGCAACAGCGCATTCTCGATTTGCAGCATCACCATCTGCGAACGCAGCTGCGTATTTTCATCCTGCAAGCGCGCATTCGCCACTGACAATTCGTCCACGCGCCCGGAGAGCCGCATTACTTCCGCGCGCAACAGCGTGACCTCACTGCGCTTCGCCGACAACTGTGCCGTCCGGTATGCCGACATCGCGCGCGGAATTGCAACAATGGCTGTAACCAGCGCGGTAAAAAAACCGCCCAACGCAATCAAAGTTTGAGAATCCATGTCAATTGAAACTTGACGCGCGGTCACGCCGTCCGCAAGGCGCTGGGCGTGAGAGTGACGACGCATCACCGCCCACGCCGAAACAAGAGTGAGCATAATCACTCTCCATTCGCCAAACGTGACCGTCATATCACACCCCCTCAGCCGGACGCCCCCTCGACCCCCAACGTCGCGCGCAGCGTGCGGCGCGCCCGCGTCAAATTCATCGTCACCGCGTGCGGCGTAATCCCCAGCGCAAACGAAATGTCCCGGTGACTGCGCTGCATCGCCGCCAACTCCACTGTCGCCCGTTGCAGTTTCGGCAGATGCTGAATCGCGCGCGCCAACCGGCTCAATTGCTCTTGCTGTTCCGCGAATTCATCCAGATTCGTTTGCGCCGCAATCGTTTGCACCTGGTCCAACGACAACCCCGCGCGCTGCCGTTCCCGCAGCATCGTCTTGCACCGCTTGCGCGCAATCCCCGCCAACCAACGTTCCACCCCGCCGCGCGCCGGCGCATACGTCGCCACATTCGTCAACGCCACCAAGAGCGATTCCTGCACCGCGTCTTCGGCATCGTCGTCATTTCGCAAAATCGCCCGCGCCGTGCGCAGCATGTACGGACGGTGCCGCCGCGCGAGTTCCGCGAACGCCGCCAGCCCGCGCTGTGCTGACATCACCAGCAGCGGCTCCTCGACGAGCGCAATATCATAGTCCGGCTCATCGGGGGCAGGGGGCGCAATGGGCGCGCTGCTTGCCGTCGGCGGCGTTCGTTTCTTGCGCCGGCGTGATAAAGTCAGAACACGCCGTTTCGGTTTCGACATGCGTTACAACAAAAAAAGCGCGCAGTGTGAGAGAGGAATTTCACATCTCTCACACTGCGCGCACCGGTTCACAGTCACACGCAGATAAAAATACAGGCGCTTATTCTTTACGCGGCGCGTCTCGGACGCCACACGCGTGCGCCGTCAATGCAACGCCGTATCGGCTTCCGGTTCCGGGTCGTCGTTCCGTTCGGCTGCCGTGTCCGCCTCGACGCCCGGGTCCACCAAGCCGATATGCACATTCACAATCTTGCCGTGACGAATCTTGAAGGTCAGATCGGAATCCGGCAGCACGCGCGGAATGCCTGCCGCATACAATCGCCGCCGCGCATAGCGCCGGATTTGCCGGTGCGCTCGACGATACGCTTTCGGCAAAATCTCCACTTCGGTAGGCGGAATATAGAAATCCATCGTAAATGAAATCAGACGCACAAACGTTCCATCACGTGCGGAATCCTACACGATGCGCGAAAAAACGTCAAGGACAGAAATTATATACTTTACTCCACCAATCGAGCCCAAACCAAACTTGGGCAATTATGTACTTGATAAACCCCCTGCCATTGTCAGGTTGTGTCAGGTCGTACCGCGCGTACTGCGGGCATCTCCCCGCGGTAACGTTGCGTCAAAAGTTTTTTTGACACCCAATGCAACGTCAATTCCAACAACGTTTTCAAATCCTGCAAATCGTGATGCTCCCAGCGGCGCACATAATGCGTCTCGTCATTGCCAAGCCACACCGCCCGCGCCGCGCAATCGCGAATGTCTTCATCCGTCACATAGCGGTTGAGACAATCGCCCAAAAACGCGGTGCGAATGGCATCCGCGTTTTCTGGCATTGTGACGCACAGATAATCTTTGACCAAAAACTCCAGCGCTTTCCGGTACCCGATGCCGATCAATTCGTCGAGGCGCGACATCTCTGCCTCTGCCGTTTGCTTGTATATTTTCACGAACGAAGGCGAGATTGTTTCAATCTCGCGCTCGAAACGAAAACGAACCGCCTGCGGCGGCATAACCAAAATGCGGCACCGGGCTACATCTTCCGCTTGCGGGGACACCGGTGGGTCAATGATAAAGAACCGCGCCATTTGCCCACACACCGCACAGTCCGCGCGAGACCACGCGAAACTACCCCCATCGTTCCATTTCAGCGGCAGATTGCCGAACGCGCTCGTACATTCCACGTTCGGACACGGGATGTTCAAATGCGACGGCGCGTATTTCTTTTGATTGTTAAACGGATTCCATCGCAGCGCGAGTGTCTTGTCTAATTCATACATCGCCAACCTCCGCGAACCCTACAGCGTCCCCCGCATTATAACAGCCCAAACAAAAAACGGCGCGACCATCCGGATGGTCGCGCCGCCGCCTTTCAATCGGGAGAACATACTCCCAGGGAACGCGTGACCTCACCTTTGCGCTTCTCACCCGCGCATCTGTGGATTCGCCTGATTCATAATCTGATTCATAATAAACGAATATGCCCAATGCGCCTTGTCAGAGCCGCGAAACTCAAATTCAAAACGACCCGCCGCCGTAATCATGGTGATTTGACTCGTTTGAAAAATAACCCCTTCGTCCACCGAAGCCACGCCAATCACCTGATGAAACGGAATCGAGACCATAGATTTCTTTTTCAGAAAAACGCCCTGGTCGTAAAAAATCACGCGTTGGTCCGAAATGCCCACAAATCCCGTGCCTCCGCCCTTGCAATCAAACACCGCGTGCAGCGTTTCGTTCGGAATCATATACGCCGCGACCCGTTTGTATTGCCCCTCGTTGTCGTACCGTGGCTTGATCGCCGTCGGTGTGGTCTGGTCTGGCATGTCACCCTCCAAATGTTTTTTCCGCCCCCACGCTCCTATTTTCGTGCGCGCACGCGCAATTCTACCCGCGCCTGCCGCCGCGCGCAATCCCCCCCCAAAAAAATTCTTTTCAAATTCATTCCCAAACCTATTGACAAATATGCAATATAGCATATAATGGTTGTGTAAATAAAAAACGGCGTTCGCAGGTGCGGCTAACACCTGCGAACGCCTGACCCCCAAGCGTGAGACACCACGCGCGAGAGCTGATTGAATTTTATCAAACCTCCGTGTTGTCCGCAAGGGGACACATTTCAACGGAGGTTTTTATGTTTAACCACACAACCGGCACGCTCGACAATTCCGCAGGCGTCAAACGGTTACGTATCGGCATCACCGCCGCCGACGGCACGCGCGCGGAATTGAATTTTGTCGCCGCCAGCCCCGCTGCCCCGCTCGTAGCCGTTATCTCCGGCATCGAGACCGATGGCAGTGACGACGCCCCGCCGGAACCGCCCACCGAACGCGAGTTGGACGAACTGTATTTGACGTGCGCCGGTTGGGAAGCGATCCGCTTCGACGGGCTCGGCGTCCTCTGGCAAGACCCCCTCGGCGGCGGCGCGTACTGTTTTGCCGACGCGCTGCAAGCCCAAGACCGCCGCGAAGAAATGGAGAGCAAATCAAATGGCATTCGCTAAAAAACAAATTCCGCAATATCCCCGCCGTTACTGGGAACTCGTTTCGGCTGCCGGTGCGGGCAAATCAACGTTCTTGACCCAAATGCGCGCGCCGCTGCTGCCCATTGATGCGGACCATCGCATTGATGAGGTCGCATACCTCAATCCCAACATGCTGGAACTTTCCCCCATCGCGTCCGACCACAATACGCCGTCGCGCATCGCCGAACTGCTCAATCAGAACATGCCGGGCGCGCAGGTTGGCACGATCGCCGTGGATTCACTCACCGCCATCATTGCGCCGCTCGTGACCAAAGCCATGAACGACAAGGACGAAGGCAAAAGCAAAAATCTCTACGCCGGATTCAAGGCAAAAGCACAAGCGATGCGCACCTTGCAGGACGCCGTGACGAAATGGGGTTGTGATGTATTGTGGATTTATCACACCGAAGAACGCCGCGACGGCGAGGGCAACCTGCGCACGCGCGAAACCATCAGCAAAACCGAAATCGCCGGGCTCATGCGCAGCATCAATTTGCGTCTCGAAATCGTCATCGAAGACAAGACGCAAAAGCGCGGCATCAAGGTGCGCTGGGCGCGGCGCGGGCGCAGCGGCATGACATTGTGGGACGATACCGGCAAATGGTTGGGCATACCCGAAAAAATCGAAAGCGCCGTGTATGACGGGCTCACGCTCGCCGAACAAGACGCCATCGAACGCGCGGCGCCGCAAACCTTTCCCGACGATGCGACGGCGATTGCGTGGGGTTTGGAACAAGGCGCGTTCACGGCATTGCAGCATTCGCGCAACGCGTACGAGAAACTCATGCGTGAGCATGACGGCGACAATCTCGAATGGGAGGACAAAGCGGTGCTGTGGGTCGCCGACGTTGTGGCGCGCAAAGAAGCATTGAATGTGACGAATCCAACCGAATTCTGGGACCGCATCAATGCGTGGAAATACGATCGCGCGGCGGCACAGGAAACCGTCAAGCGCCATTCGCAAAACGGCAAAACAGACTGGTCCGCCGCATTCCGCGAAATCTACGCCAAGAGCGGCGCGGGACGTTGAATCCCAACAGGAATGGCGTCGCGTCCATTGTCCCGGACGCGACGCCATTCCAAAAAGAATTGATATTTATGGCAACGCCAATCACCGACCCGACCGTGCGCGCACTCCAAAACGCGCTCCAACAATGCCAGACCTTGCTCAGCCGCGCGGTCTATCTGAAAAACGCCGGAGAGATTGAAACCTACGGCGCGCAGCTCGACCATTTGCAGCAAAAACTCGACAACTATCTCGCCGGAAACTATCCGACACTTTTACCCCGAAAGGAAGAGAACCCATGAACCACCTGACCGCCCCCTGCGCGGACTCGCCCGCGCCCATCCTCTGCCAACTCATCGAAACCGTACAATCCGAAAAAGAACGAGCGGCAACCGAACGCGCCGCGCGTTTACAAACGCAAATCCAAGACGCCAAACAATTCGCGCGCGACCACATGGGCACGCTCTGGGACGAACTCGCACCGCTGAGCACCGTCAACTATTACGACACCGACCGACAAGGCGAACTCGAATATCTGCGAATCGAACTGGACCCCGACAAACTCCTCGCGCTCGACCTTGCCCCCTTTCACATTTGGGTTTTGCCGTCGCGTTTTTCCTACACACAGCCCGGACAATCCACCGCCGCTCCCTTTGAAATCGAACTGCGCGCCGTGTCCCGACAGGGCAGCGTCACATACACCCGTCCGTTTTCCGACGCGTCCGTTTTCTTTCACGCCATGCGTCAGCGCGTTCTCGACGCGCGCGCAAAAGAAATGCAAGAAAAAATTGACGCACTGCAAGTCAAACTGAACCCGCGCGACGGACGCTGTGTTTCCGACCCCCTCCAAGCCGCCGCCGTTTTTGACGAACTCGTTGCGCTCGACCCCGCCAACACGGACACGTATCGCAGCGTCCACGCCGCATGGCTCGTCAAATTCGAGAGCGACCGCGCGGAAGCGACAGCCCGCGCGCAACGGGACGCCGAACGCGTTGCCGCCGAACGCGCCCGCGCCGCAGCGCATCAACAACTTGCGAATGGCTACCGCGTGGCATACCTGGCGTACTGGGACGCCCTGTGCGAAATCCACACGCACAATGTGGATGTGCAAACGCGCTATCAAGCCGAACTCGACAAGCAAACCTTTGAGGTGTGGAAACTCGAATATGCGCTCGTTGCCGAATCCGAAGAGGGCGGGGAACGCCTGCTTGAAACGCGCACGGCGTATTTGCTCAAGGGCTATACCGCCAACGCCTGGGGCGAGTACGGCGTGTTGCAACCGGGCGGAGAGTTTATACTCCGCCGCTTCGCGCATGAAGTATATTGCGACGCGCCCGAAACGTGGACGCCGAGCCAACACAAACAATATGCGCGCACGTTTCAGCAAGGCGACGCGACCTTCAACGTGACGTTCTACCTGTCGCCGGAACATCCGTATCCAGCCAACATCGCGCAAAAAATCCGCGACGAATGGAAATACGCGCACGCGCTCGTTGAACCCGCAACGCCGGACGGATTGCCGAAGCATGATGCGGGATGGCTCGCCGGCGTGTGGCTCGAAGGGGCGCGCTCGATTCGGCAATCCATTGAAAACGCCAACCCGCTGCCGCAGAGTTTGGACGATTGATTAATGCAAAACAACAAAAAGGGTGATTGAGTCGTGGCAAAATTTCTTGTCTGTTGGGATTTCGTGCAGCGTCCGAAAACGACGTTCTACTCCGTCTATGCGGCAGAATTCGCGCGCGGCGAAGTCGAACTGGTCCAGCGCAGCGTCGCCGTGTGCGCGAGCGAATTCACCGCGCGCCGCCTGCGCGCGCTCGCCGAGTATTACGGCGCCAACGTTCTGGCGTACAAACTCAACGGACTTTTGCTCGACGATCCGGCAGCAGACGCCAACGCCCAAACATACATCGCGCGCGTGCACGAAAAACGTCTGCACGCGCGCGGTCGCAAACCCACACGCCTCAAGGCAAACAAACGAAAATAACGCGGGCGTGTGGGTTTGCGAAGTAAGCCCTCACGCCTCAAGGCGCAAAAACGAAAGTGAGGATAAAAACGATGGATGAAAAACAACAAAAGATTTTGAACGTGTTCCGCTATGTGCCGGCGAATGATTCCACCTATTGGATACCGGCATTGCAAGATGCAACCGTTGAAACGCTCGAATATGCACTTGCTCACAAAAACGACGCGCCGACGTTAGGTAAGACCAAAGTCAAAAAAATCCAAGCGCGCCTGAGCCGGTTAAAACAGCCGCAAACCATTACGTGTCACCAATGCGGCAGCGTTTGGGTGAAAAATTCAATGCGCCGCATTCCAAAACACTATCGAAACACGGCATCTTGCGGCATGGTGGTTTGCGGCGGGTCCGGCACGGTGTTGGCAGGCGATACGTCGCCAGCCCCTCGCCGAAAGGCAGAACGAAAGGAAACAACATGAGCGGCGATTCCTTTGTCCGCGACGTAAAGCGACTGGGGCACGTTCCGTTCTGTGTGCGCGACGCATTTTCATGGCTGCCACATCCCGGCGGCAATACGGGCACACGCAAACATCCGCAATACAATTGGTATTGGGTAAAGCAGGGGGATTCCGCGCCCGCGAAACTGCCGTGCGGTCAACGCTGCCATAATTGTATTTTTCAGGAACCGACATGGGCGCAAGGGCACGCCGGATGCACCATGTCCTGGTTGAACGACGACGACGGCGATTGCCGGGCGTTCATTTCACGCGAACAAATCCGCGAGGTGCATGGAACGAAATTCGACGATACGTGCGTTCCAATGTTCCCGTTTGAAGGGATAGACGATGCGACGTGTGAACGCCTGGCAAATTCGCCCTATTGGAGTGACAGCACAACCTTTGCGAGTTTCCAACCGACGCTAAACTTTCCATCCGAGTATTACGCCCGGCTCAATTGGGAAACATGGTACGAAAACGGCGGATGGAAACTCTATGCGCACACGCAAGCGGAACGGATGCGGCGTTTTATGCAATATGCCGGCGACAAAGAATTGCAAAAACGCGGCGTGCGGCAACTCGATTTGCCCATCGAAATGTATGTGGCGCAGCAACAGAGACCGCGCGCAGAAACGAAAGCGCCGGATGTGACTAATAAACCAAAGTCGCGAAAAAATAAATTAAAACAACTCGACCTATTCTAAAGAGGCATCCATGATTCACACCCTCGACACAATCATCCAAGATGCCCAAACCTTTCACGCACGCCTGGCGAAAACCCTGTACCCACACGGCGGCATCTTGCGCTGCGAACAATGTGGACACACGCACGCCTTTACCACCGCCGACGCCGCGCGCTACCTCCAGTCCGGTTGGGCGCGACACTGCGGCTGCACCATGACTGCCATCCCCGCGCCGGACGCGCGCGCGCGAATAAATGCCCGGCAATTTGCCGCACACATGTTCAGGAATTCAAGGAACGGACAAACCATGAAAACGACCCGGAAGCGCGCACGCAAGCCCAACACCGACCACGTGGTCACGGATTTTAGCGTGACGCCGCAGCAATTTGTATGCAGACATTGCGGCGAAACCAGCAAAATCATTCTGCCCATGCCGCTCGACGAATTCGTCAAACGCGGCGAAGCATTCGTGGCGCTGCATCAATTTTGTAAACCGCGAACAGACGCACAATTAAACGCACAATAGTGCGGCAATTTGCCGATTTAATTCACCAAACCGAAAACTTTCATTATGGAAAATCAACTCGTCCCGCTCGAAGCGGATACCGCGCCGCTCGCGCCCCTCTCCACCGGCAATATCCCGTGGCGCACCGTTCTCAAGGCATACCTGCAAACCCTCGATTCGCCGCGCACCAAACACGCCTATCGCCGCGCCATCGAAAGCGCCATGCTCCAGTTCGGCGAACTCTATACCGTCACGCCGCTCGAATTGACCGCCTATCGTGATCGGTGGATGGATCGCCTCGACGAGGACCACGCCCGGCATCTCTCGACCGCCAGCGTCGCGCAGCATCTCGCCGCCGTGCGCGCGTTTCTCTTGTTCGCGCAGCAAAATCAATTGACTTTGCTCACGCGCGACCTCATCAAATTGACGCTGAAATCGCCGCGCGTGGACGTGATTCGTCCGTATCAAATCTTGAATCAAGCCGAACTCCGCCGCTTGCTTTCCTCCGCGCGCGACAATCCGCGCGACCGCATGTTACTCGCGCTCGCCGCGGCTACCGGGCTGCGCGAGATGGAAATCTGCAACCTGCGCGTCGGCGACATCACATCCGACGACGCCGTGGACTTGATCCTGCGCGTCCGCAAAGGCAAGGGCATGAAAGACCGGCTGGTCCCGCTGGACCGCGACACGGCTGCCTTGCTGCGCAGTTATTTCGCCTGGCGCAAAATCACGCTCACGGGCAAAACCGACGCGCTCCATTATGTGTTCGCCTCGCGCAAAGGCAAGGGCGCCGGACGCCTGAGCACCGCGCGTTTGCGGCAACTCATCGCGTACTATGCCGCGCGCGCCGGCATTGAAAAACGCATCTCGTTTCATTCCTTGCGGCACACGGCAGCGGTAAATTGGATTCGCGACGGCGCGCCCATCACCGGCGTGCAAAAATTACTCGGACACGCGCGCCTCGATACCACACAGCGCTACGCCGACCATTTTCTGATGGATGAGCTCAAAGTCATCGTCAATGCCAAGAATCGTGAAAGGGTGAATTTGCGCTAACAACTCTTTGCGTAAATTCATACCAAAACGGAGTATAATCATGTCGAATCCTCTGCCAGTGCCACGCATCGAACGCGACCCGCAACCCTCTCCCATTCCCGGTTATCTCACAACTGCGGAAATTTCCGCGCGCGCCGGCGTGCATCAACAACACATCGGTTTACTCATCCGTGAACAAAAACTACCTGCAATTCGCGTCGGCTCTATTTGGCTGGTCAAAGAAGAGGATTGGGAAACATACGAAAAAACCAAAGAGCCGCGCGGCGCATCACGTGGACCACGCGTACGCAAAAAAACAGCTAGGGGAAAACCCTAGCTGTTAATCGAAACCGGCAATGGTTTATTTAGGTGGCGGTGCAGGACTCAAGAAAGAATGGGAGAATTTCCGTAGGGCTTTGTGAATCGTTGGGGGGTCGAAAATGTCTATGGTCCAATTGATTTTGTCAGGGGCTGTGCCGTGCTTAAGCGCGTCGATTTGCTCCGAAACCGCAAGCCCGGACGGTTCTACTCGCTCAAATACGATAAAGCCCGCTTTCGCACCATACTCCAATATCGTTACTTGGAAACGGACGATCCAACCGGCACGCATTAATCGCGCAAGCAGTTCATCGGTTGACGATTCAGTGCTTTCGTCCGGCGTCGAGAAATTTTCTGGTATGTTCATCGAGAATCTCCGGCAAGCGGTCATCGCCGTCATATTCGCCGTCGAGCACGCCGCGCTTTGCAAGGTCATGGTCAATCTGTTTTGCTGGAATCGCTCCAATCAAAACACGAAACGGCAGCGTCACTATAGACCAAAAGAAATTTTCGCCACAATCCTGCCTGGGGAAATCGCGTGCGAGCTCGTCGTCAAGATGTACGCCATTCGAGGTGTGTTGCTTGTGAAGGTCGCCATGAGATTTGAAATTCATTCGCTTTCCCTATTGACTTTGGTTTGATTTGGGCGTATTATACCACTGCTTAGCAATCTTAGCAAGTCCGAATTTACCACAATGCGAAAACCATCTCCCGAAAAGCCTGCTATCAATGCCGTTGAAGCTGCCAGAATCTCTGGACTGAGCCGCCGCATGATTCTCTATTACGTCGAGCGCGGCGTTCTGCGCGGTTACAGAAAGGGCTTGGGACCGACCAGCACGACGATGATATACATTGAAAGTTTTGAACAATTTTTGCAGGCGCGCAAGATTCAACCGCCAAAAGAATAAAAACGGCTCTCAAAGTGCTACCAACACTTTGAGAGCCATGACCGAGCGCGACTAGATTGGCTTCAGCCCCGCCCGCGCACGATCATTCTAACACAAGGGAGATTCGTTGTGTCAACGAATTTTCCGACCTTCGAGGGGCTGCCGTTCGGACTGCGTTCAACTGAGGAACGCTACCACGCCGCACGGAGCACCTTAACAACCTATCCCATTGTCGCGCATGTCACCGCGCGACAATACAAATCTTCCGTTATTCTTTGCTGCTTGAATCGCGTGCCGGGACACAACGACACAATTCATTTGTCACGAGAATTCGACATTCGTACGTAAATTTCGGTTCCCTTCGGTTGCCCGAACTGCAAATGCAGGAATTCGAGCAAGCCGATGCATCGGCTTGCTCTATTCATCGCTAGTGAACGCGTTACTACCGCACGTTTTTGCCCGACACGCGATTCAAGCAGCAAAGGATTGTAAAGTACAACAAAAAAACACACACGTTGGAATGTCTGCGCACGGCAGTAGTGATGCCGCTTAGCAGGCGGCCGCACTAGACCTGGCTATGCGACCCCTCCAGACATTCTCGATTTTCGATTGATGATTTTAGATTTCCTCGAACTGTATTCCAAATCGAAAATCCAAAATCACAAATCAAA
>Ga0226835_1000485_pt1 | contig 44517 bp, 38 predicted proteins | sample LAC_MetaG_1_FD_163627 | JGI IMG/M metagenome (GOLD analysis project Ga0226835, IMG submission 163627) | Anaerobic ammonium oxidizing microbial communities from anammox membrane bioreactor (MBR) in UC Berkley, California, United States -... | ecosystem: Engineered > Bioreactor > Anaerobic >...
GACCCGCCCCGGTCAACCGCTTCGAGCACCTTCAGACGCAGATCCATCGAGTACGCCATCGCCAGCCTCCTTGCTGCTGGCCGACAGGCTACAGGAAGCGGACAAAAGGCGCAAGGGGCTCTAGTCCACGCAACTCCCGACCGGCCTCAGGCTCGCGAGCCGGAGCATCCGCTCGAGCGCGGCCAGCGCGTGCTCGCGGACCTCGGGATGCACGCGGATCACGTTGACGCTCCGCGCCTCGCCGCGAGGCGTGCCGACCCCGCACAGGTTGTCCAGCGTCCACAGCAGGTGCGGCTCGTCGATGCGGTACATCGTCGTGCAGAGGCACTGGCAGTCCGAGAGGATGCGCACCTCCACGCCCCGCTCCGCGGCCTCGCGCGACAGACGCCCGACCAGGTGGACCTCGGTGCCCACGGCCCAGCGGCTCCCGCGCGGCGAGCGCCGGATCGTCTCGATGATGAACTCGGTCGAGCCGGCCAGGTCCGCGCGGTCCACAACCTCCTTGCAGCACTCCGGATGCACGAGGATGCGCACCGGTTCCTCGCCCCGCTCGGCGCGGCGCTCGTTCTCGGCCCGGATCTCGTCGCAGTGCTCGGGGCGGAAGAGTTTGTGGACCGAGCAGTGCCCCGCCCACAGGATCACGCGCGCTCCGAGCAGCGCACCCGGCGATGCGCCGCCGAGCGGGTGCCCCTGCCGCGTCTTCCGCGGGTCGTACAGGCACGACTCGGTGGCCACGTCCACGCCGAACTTCGCCGCCGTGTTGCGCCCGAGGTGCTGGTCCGGCAGGAAGAGCACCTTCACGTCGTCGCCCGCGTCCGGCTCGTCGCCGCCCGCCAGCGCCCACTCGAAGACGCGGTCGGCGTTGGAACTGGTGCAGCACGCCCCGCCGCGCTCGCCCACGAACGCCTTGATCGCCGCGGTTGAGTTGACGTAGGTGACGGGAATGACGCGCCCCCGCCACCCCTGGTCGCTCAGGGCGGCGTGGATCGTGTCCCACGCCTCGCACACGTCGTCGTAGTCCGCCATGTCCGCCATCGAGCAGCCCGCCGAGAGGTCGGGCAGGATCACCTCGACGTACTCCGGCGTGAGCATGTCCGCCGTCTCAGCCATGAAGTGGACGCCGCAGAACACCACGTGGCGGACCGGCCTCTCGCCCGCGACCCGGGCGGCGATCTGGCTGAGTTTCAGGGAGTCGCCCGTGAAGTCCGCGTGCCGGATCACGTCGTCCGTCTGGTAGTGGTGCCCGAGGATGACCAGCGAATCCCCGAGGCGCGAACGCCGATCGGCGATCTGCCGGGCCGCCTCGTCGGACGGCATTCGGAGATAATGGTCGCTCAGCGACGGCTGCCAGAGCATCGTGGGCCTCCCGCAGCAACTATAGGGGGAGTGCCCACAGCGTTGGCACACCCGTCCCGCCCGCGACGCCTTCGTCAGGCCGCCGCAGCGCCGACGGACTGCGCGCTGTCGAACTCGAGGGCGATGCGCTGGCGGCCGTCGAAGCCCGCCTCGGCCCGCACGACCCGCGCGCCGACCATCCGCTGCCGGGCGAGCACGATCTCGCCGCCCCACCCGATCGCCACGTCCACCATGTCGCCGGGCAGGAACGGGCGCGGCGACTCGACGAGCAACTTCGCGCCGCCCGCCGAGAGGTCGTACGTCCCCGCGAGCACGAAACGCCGGCTGTCGCGGTGGATCAGTTTGCACGGGCGCGTCACGGCGTACCTCGGGTGCCGCCTCCGATCGCTCGCCTTCACCTCCACGGGCGGGCCGGCGCGTTCGAGGCTGGTGCGTGGTGTTTCGGTCTCGGCCATGGGTCGCTCCGTTCCGGGGGCGGCTGCCCCCTCCTCGCCTATCGGACAGAATCCACCGCCACTTCGCCGCACACCCGGCAAGGCTTCACCGGTTTCCCGCCGATAAGCACAACCGGACCTTGCGAACCGCCCCGGAGAGCGTGCCCGATGGACGTGAGCGTCGTCATCCCCACCCACGCCCGGCCCGACAAACTGGCCGCGTGCGTCCGTGCGCTGGCGGTCCAGACCTTCGGGGGCGACCGGTTCGAAGTCCTGGTGGGCATCGACGGCGGCGAGGAAGACCCGGCGGCCGCCGACGCCGTGCGCGCCGTACTCCGCACCGCGTGGCCCGCCGAGCGCGAGGGACGCCTCGCCGTGCTTGCGCTCCCGCAGCGCGGCCAGGCCTCCGTCCGCAACACCCTGCTCGCGCGCGCGCGCGGCGAGACGATCGTCTTCCTCAACGATGACGTGATACCGGAGGCCGGGCTGCTGGAAGCGCAGGTCGCCGCGCAGCACGAGGCGACGGTCAACGGGCGTCCCGCGCTCGTCGTCGGCTCCGCGCCGTGGCGCATCCACCCGCCCGACCGCCTTTTCGACCGCCTGATCCGCGAGACCTCGATGGTCTTCTTCTACGACCGCATGGACGCGATGCTGCGCACGGGCCAGGCCGGACGCGACCACGACTGGGGCTTCCGCCACGCCTGGATGCTCAACCTCTCCGTGCCGACCGCGCTCGTGCGCGAGGCGGGCGGCATCGCCGTCCTCCCCGACACCTACGGCTACGAGGACGACGAACTCGCGTGGCGGCTCTCGCAACGCTTCGGGACGCGGGTGCTCTACCGACCCGAGGCGATCGCGGTGCACGACCACCGCATGGAACCGGAGGACTACCTGCGTCGGGAGTTCCGGCTCGGCCACGCGGCGTGGGGTTTCGCGCGGGCCGCGCCGCGGTGCGCGATGGCCATGTTCGGGCGCGACGTGGCGAGCGAGGCGGAAGTGGAGTACTCGCGCCAGTTCGTGCGGCGCGAGCGCGCGACGGCGGAGCGGCTGGAGGCCTCGTTCCGCGCCCTGGCCGACCTGCCCGCGGACGCCGCGTCAGGCCCGCACGCCGACGCGCTCATCCGGCTCGCCTACGAGCAGCACCTGCTCCTCAAGCGGTGGCGCTGGCGCAGCGGCCTGCTGGCGGCGACCGAAGGAAGTCCGCCACAGATGAACACAGATGGGCACAGATGAAGAGGCGAGCAGGCGCCAGTGGAACTGAATGTTGAGGCCTGAAACTCGAGAACCCAGACCTCAAACTCCCACTCCTGAACAACCTGTGTGCATCTGTGTCCATCTGTGGCGACTCGGTCCTGCCTCTCCGTGCCTTTGTGGTGAACCGCCTCTACATCGGCAGCAGGTCGCGGCGCGGGCCGAAGTCGAGGCTCATGGCTCGCTTGGCCATCGCGAGCGTCTCCTCGGCGACTTCGTTGGCGCGTCGGGTGCCGCGCCGGATGATGTCGATCACGAGGTCGTCCCCGCCCGGCTTCTCGTACTCGGCCCGGCGTGCCAGCATCGGTTCGAGCATCGCGTTGATGGCGTCGGCCACCTCGGCCTTGACGTGCCCGTCGCCGATGTTGTCGCCCGCGGCGTAGCGGCGCTCCAGTTCCCGCACGCGCTCCTCGTCCTTGATGAACGCCCGCACGTACTGGAAGAGGGCGTTGTTCACGTCGCCCGGCTCGGTCATGCTCTGACGCCCGGTGAAGATCTCCCCCACGCGCTTCTTCACCTGCTTCGGCGCGTCGCTCAGGAAGATGGCGTTGTTCAGGCTCTTGGACATCTTGTTCTTCCCGTCGGTGCCCACCAGGCGGCCGACGCGACCGACCAGCGCGGCCGGGATGGGAAAGACGCCGCCGAGGCGCTCGTAGTCGGCGTCGTCGGCCTGCGGGTCCACGCCGGAGTACACCTGGTCGAACCGGCGCGCGACCTCGCGGCACATCTCGATGTGGGCGACCTGGTCCTCCCCGACGGGCACGAACGCCGGCCGGAACGCGAGGATGTCCGCGCACTGCCCGACCGCGTACATGGGGAACCCGAACGAGTAGGTGTCGCCGAGTTCCTTGGTCTCGATCTCCGTCTTGAGCGTCGGGTTCCGCATCACGCGGTTGAAGGGCAGCAGCATCGCGAAGAACCACGTGAGTTCGGCGATGGCGGGGACCTCGGTCTGGAGCACGATGGCGGATCGGTCCGGGTCGATGCCGGCGGCGAGCCAGTCCTTGACGATCTCGATGGTGTCGCGGCGCACGTCGCCGGGCTGGTGCGAGCGCGTGGTGAAGGCGTGCATGTTGGCGAGCAGGAAGTAGCACTCGTGGTCCTGCTGGAGCCGGACGCGGTTCTCGAGCGAGCCGACCCAGTGCCCGAGGTGAAGCCGCCCGGTGGGCGTGTCGCCGGTGAGGATGCGGGGGAGCGTCATGGGGGAGGAGTGTAGAGAGGCGAGGAGAGCAAAGATGGGCGGCGACTGTGGTGGGGCTACCGGGGCAGCATCCGAGCCCGTTCCGCCTCCGCGGCCTCACGCGCTTGCGCCGCTGCTTCCATCACCTTTCGGTGGGCCTCTACGGCGTCCAGGACATAGGAGTCGGTGATCTCTCCTGCGTACGCCAGAAGGAGTGCGCGCGGGACCAGCGGCGACACGTCCAAGCCGTGGCTTGCGATGATGAACATCCGGTCCCGGAGCGTATCGTACGTCTCGCCGGGCAGCACGTGCAGCAGGGCGGCGTAACACGATTCGACGTGCATCGAATACCGCAGCAAACCGGACGCGACGGCCAAAACGACCCGTGGTTCCGGGTCGTTCAATAACGGCAAGAGCGCGTCAGCGTGCGCGGCCGCTGTCTCCCGCCGCGCCGTCAACCGCCTCACGACTTCGCCCCGTGCAACCCAACTCTCGTGCCCGAGGACACGTTCGAGGGCAGCGCTCTCGTTCTCGCACACGCCGAGAATCAAGAGTTCAGCGGCGATCCGATAGATTTCCTCGTATGAAGAAGATGAAAGGTCCTGGTCTGTGATGCGCAGCACGGGCAGCGCTGAGACAGCGGGCGCACCGATGCGCCCGAGCGCAGTGGCGGCTGCCTCCGAGACCCGTCGGTTCCTGCTCGGGGGAGGGTCCGCGTCGAGCAGGGCCGCCAACGGAGGCACCGCCTCGGCAGCGCGGTACCGACCGAGCATCTCGATGACGAGCAACATCCCACCTGGTTCGCTCTGCGGCTCGACAGGGAAGGCGATCAGCAGTTGAGGGTCGGGTCGAACCCAACGGTCGGTGAAGTCCGGCCCGTGCGGTCCAGGTCCGTAGCCTCTCAATCGCTCGACGAGTGGTGGCACCACGAGGGCGACGTCAGGATTGAGTATTCGGATCGACTCGACCGCCGCGAGGCGAGCCCACTCACGAGGGCTGGCAAGCCCACGGGCGAGCAGTGGTGCGGCGCGTGCTGAGTCCGCGCCCGCGTCGCCCAGCGCGAAGAGCAGGTAGGATTCGAGTGGGTGATCCGGGTTGCGTTCAAGGGCGGTGGCGGCACGCCGCGCGAGGAGCCGCCTGTCTCGCTCGCTCAGGCGATTCAGGTTCCACTTCAGGGCGACGGTGCGAGCGTCGGCGTCCTGGTAAAGCGCGATGCCTCTGGACGCAAGTTCGTCCTCAAACGAGCCGGCGTCGGCTCCAAGCCAGGGCAAGGCGAGGAACAGCACGCTGTCAGGGGCGAGCGACCACGGGTTCTGCGCCCGCGTGATCGGCCACGCCGCCATTCCTGCTCCGGAGAGGCCGAGGATGAGAACGGCAAGTGCGGCTCGCCAGCGTCGGCGCGTGCGGTGCAGCTTGCGGGGCGAGCGTGCGTCGCGCCCGCACTCGGGACAAATCAGGCCCGGCAGCCCGGCCATGTCGTACCAACAGGAGGGGCAACGCGGCCTGCCGCGGCTGCGGCTTCCGATGAGCGACCAGCCGATCGCCGGAACGGCTGCAATCGCCACGCAGACACCAGCCAGGATGAGGACCTGATCACCGGTCACTTCCCGATTGTAAGGGGGGATCGCGGCCGCCAGCGGTCACGCCCCGCTCGCTGGCCCCGTCACCCACATCGCCATGGCGATGTTCATCGCGTTGAACGCCGCGTGCATCGTGATCGGCACCAAGAGCCGCTTCGTCCGCTCGTACGCCAGCCCGCACGCCAGCCCCAGCACGCCGATCGGGACGGCCGCGTACCACGGGATCCGCTGCTCCGCCGGGCCGACGGCGTGCGCGACGGCGAAGACCACGGCCGCGACCAGGATGCCGATCCACGGCAGGCCCGTCGCGCGCGCGATCGACGACTGGAGAAAGACGCGGTAGATGAGTTCCTCGACCAGCGGCGCGCCGACCACCGCCGCGGCGACGAGCGCCCAGACCCACGCCGACCCCCCCCCCCTCATGCCCTGGAGCATGAGCGCGAGCGTGGGGTGCGCCACGCCGTCGGCCGGGAGTTGTCCGCCGATGCTCGCGTGCATGCGCACCGCCAGTTCGCCGCACAGAAGGACGAGCGGCAGCGCGAGCACGAACAGCCCGACGCCGATGGGCAGGTCGCTCCACAGCGGCCTGAGGCCCGCGTTCGGGGCGGCGTGCGCCATCATGTACACCAGCCCCAGCGCCACCACGCCCCCGACGAGGTACGTCCCCCCCTGCACCGCCGCGTGGTACCGGAGCGAGCCGCTCTCAGGCCCCACCAGCCAGGGCCACGCCGAAACCGCGCTCGCCGTCAGCACCAGCGCGGCGAAGGTCAGCAGGCCCGGGAACAGCCAGATGAGCCACGGGAAGGGCTTGAGGTCGCGTTCGCCGGATCGTTGCAGCGAGCCGGGCCGGATGGCGTCCCCCGCCCACAGCATCACCAGCACCAGGGCGGACGCGGCCGCCAGCAGCCCCACGCGCCAATCCGCCATCACGCGGACCAGTTCCGAGACGGTGAGCGACTCAAGCCCGCCGCCGCTCTCGCCCTGCTTCCGTCCGCCCGATTGCCCGAACGCGGACCCGGCGGCGACAGCCAGCCCAAGCCCTGCAACAATGACCCCCGTGAACGACCGCGACGAGACCCATCCCGAAGGCCCGGATGTGCCCGGGCAGGACCTGCCGGGGCAGCCCTCGGGCGTGCTGGGCGAGATCGTCGCGCACAAGCGGGGCGAGGTCGAGCGGGCCATGGCCGCGACCCCGCTGCGCGAACTCGAGGGCATGGTCGCCGCCGCGGACCCTCCCCGCAACTTCTTCGCGGCCGTCACCCGTCCGGGCCGGTTCAGCCCGACCGCTGTGATCGCCGAGGTGAAACGGCGCAGCCCGAGCGCGGGGCTGCTGCGCCCCGAGTACGAGGGAGATGGATTTCGCCCTGAGGCCATCGCCGAAGCCTATTTCCTCAACGGCGCATCGGCGATTTCGTGCCTGACCGACGAAAAGTTCTTCGGTGGCCGGCTCGACTCCATCCAGCGGGTCAGGGACGCCGTACCGCTCCCCGTCCTTCGCAAGGACTTCATCATCGATCCCTGGCAGTTGTGGGAGAGCCGGGCGCACGGCGCGGACGCGGTGCTGCTGATCGCCGAGTGCCTTACCGAGTCGCAGATCGTGGACATGCTCATCCTCGCTCAGCAACTCCAACTGACCGTTCTGCTCGAAGTCCACTCCATGGAGAACCTGCTGCGCGTCCGCCCGCACGTCGGCTTCCCGCACCGGGCCTACTGCCTGCTGGGCATCAACAACCGCGACCTGGGCACGATGACCGTGGACCTGAACCACACGCTGCGGCTGGTGGACCTCGTGGACGATCCCAAGGTGCTCGTGAGCGAGTCCGGCATTCGCACGCCCGACGACCTCTCCCGCCTGCGGCGCGCCGGCGTTCGGATCGTCCTCGTCGGCGAGCATCTGATGCGCCAGGACGACCCCGGCCGGGCGCTCGCCACGCTGCTCGGGCGCGAGTGAGGGGCCGTCTCCAACCCGCCCCTACGATGCCGGTATCGGATGCCGGGGGGGCCTCAGGGAGAACGGTCATGCCGCGATTCCGATCCGCTGTTGGTGTCATCGCCGGCGCGTGCCTCGGGTGGCCCGCCGCGGGACAGGTCGTCGAGCCGGAGGCCGCGCCGGCCGTCTCGCGCCCTCCCGAGGTCGTGGGCTTCCTCGAACGGGCACGCGACGCCATCGCCGAGCACGGCGTCTTCGCGGCCAGACTGAAGACCTACGCCACAGGGTCGCCCGGCCTGGCGGACAACTTCGGCCGCGCCGAGGGCGACTTCGTCTCCCAGCGCGACGCCGAGAAACCCGACACCTGGCGCATGCGCCTCTCCGGCGAAGGCTCGCTCACCGCCCAGGCCGCGCCCGTGCGGTTCGACTCGATCTGGCACGGCCCGCGCGTCGCGTGGATCGACCACGAAGCGAGGGTGTACTACGAGCAGCCGATCGCGGCGCGAGGCGTCTCCAGCACGCCCCTGCGCGTCAGCGACTCGCTCCGCCTCGCCGCGGCCCAGGTCGCCTCCGCGAGACCCTTCGCCGACGCCCTCGCCGCGACCGACATGGCCTTCGAGGGGCATGAGGTCGCGGACGGCGTCGAGTGCGGCGTCGTGACCTTCACGGACAAGTCCGGGCGCCAGCGCTGGCACTTCGCCCTCAACGACGCCCTGCCCCGCCGCGCCGAACTCATCGCCGGGGGCGCGGGCATCAGCGTCAGCATCATCACCGAGTTCGCCTCGCCCACCACCGACCACGCCGCCCTCGAGGGCCAGACCTGGACCATCCCCGTCCCCGAGGGCTACGAGCGCAAGGTCGCCGCCGCCCCCGCCGAGCGCCGGTCGCCCGCCGCGCGTCCCGCGCCGAACGCCCCGCCCCCGGCCCGCATCAGCCCCGAGTGGGAACTCAAGACGGCCGACGGCAAGGCCCTCTCGCCGGGCGTGCTCCGCGACAAGGTCACGGTGCTCTACTTCTGGGGAACCTGGTGCATCCCCTGCAAGCGGGCCGCGCCGCTCCTCATCGACCTGCACCGCGACTACGAGGGCAAGGGCGTCGAGATCGTCGGCATGGCCTGCCGCGAGCGCGACGCCGTCGCCGCCGTGCGCCACGCCGCCGATGCGGGCTACGACTGGCCGCAGATCATCGGCGCGGACGAGGTGGCGAAGTTGTACGAAGTGCGCTTCTACCCGGCCTTCATCGTGCTCGGGAAAGCCTCCGAGATTGTCTACGAGTCCGGGCGGCCCGAGAACGGATCGTTCGACACGATGTTCGTCGAGATGCGCAAGGCCATCGACGCCGCTCTCGCCGGCGAGCGACCGGCGCAGCCCTCCTCCGTCCGCCCGGGACAGGCGCCCGCGCCCACGGCACGGCCGGTCGAAGGCTCGCCGCTGCGCATCAGGCCCCGCCCGACCGGCGACGACGACAAGCCGGACTGAGGCGCGCTTCGTGCGGCCGGCGATCAGGCCACGCCGCGGATCGCCGCCTGCGCCGCCGCCAGCCGCGCGATCGGCACGCGGAAGGGTGAGCACGAGACGTAATCCAGCCCGACGCGGTGGAAGAAGTGAACGCTCGCGGGGTCGCCGCCGTGCTCGCCGCACACGCCGACCTTCAGGTCCGCCTTCCGCTCGCGCCCGCGCTCCGTGCCCATGCGGACGAGTTCGCCCACCCCCGTCTGGTCGAGGGACTGGAACGGATCGTGCGCGAGGATGTCGCGGTCGAGGTAGTCGGGCAGGAACGAGTTTGAATCGTCGCGCGAGTAGCCGAACGTCAACTGCGTCAGGTCGTTGGTCCCGAAGGAGAAGAAATCGGCGACCTCCGCGACGTCGCCCGCGACGATGCACGCCCTCGGGATCTCGATCATCGTGCCGATGCGGATGTCCAGCCGGCCCGTGTAGCCCTCGGCGGCGCGGGTCCGCTCGATGGTCTGCTCGATCTCGCCCCGCAGCAACTCCAGTTCCCGGCGCGTGCCCACGAGCGGCACCATGATCTCGGGGATCGCCCGGACCTTATCCCGTGCGCACGCGATGGCCGCCTCGACGATCGCGCGCACCTGCATCCGCAGCACCTCGGGGAACGTCACCGCGAGCCGGCACCCGCGGTGCCCGAGCATCGGGTTCATCTCGTGCAACTGGCCCACCCGGGCGCGCACCTTCGACACCGGCACGCGCATCGCCGAGGCCATCTCCTCCTGCGACTTCTCGTCGTTGGGCAGGAACTCGTGCAGGGGCGGGTCCAGCAGCCGCACCGTCACCGGCAGGCCCTTCATCGCCCGGAAGATGCCGACGAAGTCGTCGCGCTGGTACGGGAGCAACTTCTCCAGCGCGGCCTCGCGCTCCTCCACCGTCTCCGCGAGGATCATCTCGCGCACCGCCGTGATGCGGTGCCCCTCGAAGAACATGTGCTCCGTCCGGCACAGCCCGATCCCCTCCGCCCCGAACGAGCGAGCGCGGTCCGCGTCGGCGGGGGTGTCGGCGTTCGCGCGCACGCCCATCGTGCGGTGCTTGTCCGCCCAGCGCATCACCTTCGCGAAGTCGCCCGAGAGCGTCGGCTCGACCGTCGAGACCGCGCCGGCGATCACCTCGCCCGTCGAGCCGTCCAGCGAGATCAGGTCCTGCCGCCCGTAGACCTGCCCGCCGACGGTGAAGGTGCCCGCGCCCGCGTCGATCTGGATCATCCCCGCGCCGGCGACGCAGCACTTGCCCCACCCGCGCGCGACCACCGCCGCGTGGCTCGTCATGCCGCCCGTGCTCGTCAGGATCCCCGACGCCGAGTGCATCCCGTCCACGTCCTCGGGGCTGGTCTCCTTGCGCACCAGGATCACGCTCTCGCCCGCGCGGGCGCGCTGCACGGCCTCGTCCGCCGTGAACGCCGGACGCCCGACCGACGCGCCGGGCGACGCCGGAAGGCCGCGGGCGATCACCTTCGCGATCGTCTTCGCCTTCGGGTCGAAACTCGGCAGCAGCAGTTGCGTCAGGTCGCCCGCGGGGATGCGCAGCAGGGCCTCCTTCTCGGTGATGAGGCCCTCCTTCACCATGTCGCACGCGATCTTCACGGCCGCCGCCCCGGTCCGCTTGCCGGTCCGCGTCTGGAGCATGTACAGCGTGCCGCGCTCGATCGTGAACTCGATGTCCTGCATCTCGCGGTAGTGCTTCTCCAGTCGGTTCTTGATCTTCAGCAACTGCTCGTGCACCTTCTTGTTCCACTTCGCCATCTGGGCCACGGGCTGGGGCGTGCGGATGCCCGCGACCACGTCCTCGCCCTGCGCGTTCACGAGGAACTCGCCGTAGAAGACGTCGCGGCCGGTGCTGGGGTCGCGCGTGAAGGCGACGCCCGTGCCCGAGTCGTCGCCCATGTTCCCGAACACCATCGCCTGCACGTTCACCGCCGTGCCCTTCAGCCCCGCGATGCCGGAGAGACGCCGGTACGAGATCGCACGGTCGGCGTTCCAACTGCGGAAGACGGCCTCGACCGCCAGTTCCAACTGCTTGAACGGGTTCTGCGGGAACTCGTGCCCGGTCTGCTGGCGAACGATCTCCTTGTAGAGCACGCACAACTCGACGATGCCCGCCTCGGGGACGTCGTTGTCCTCGCGGACCTGGTGCCGGCGCTTCACGTCGTCGAACGCGTGCTCGAAACGCTCGTGCCCGACCCCCATCACCACGTCCCCGAACATGTTGATCAGCCGCCGGTACGCGTCGTAGGCGAATCGGCGGTTGCCGGTCGAGCGGGCCAGGCCCTCGACCGCCTCGTCGTTCAGCCCGAGGTTCAGGATCGTGTCCATCATGCCGGGCATCGAGACCGCCGCCCCGGAACGCACCGACACCAGCAGCGGGTTCGCGTCGTCGCCGAACTTCTTGCCCGTCTCACGCTCCAGGAACGCCACGTGCTGGTGCACCTCGTTCATCAGCCCGTGCGGCAGCCGCTTGCCGTGCTCGTAGTACTTCGCGCACGACTCCGTCGTGATCGTGAAGCCGGGGGGCACCGGCAGGCCGATCGACGTCATGTCCGCCAGGTTCGCCCCCTTCCCGCCCAGCAACGCCCGCATCGAGGCGTTGCCCTCCGTGCGCCGCCCGCCGAAGAAATACACCATCTTGCCCGCCTTCACGCCGCGACGGAGCGGCTTGCGGGCCGCCGCCCGCGCCGGCGCGCGGCCCTTGTCGGCGACGTGCTTCTTCGCCGCGGGCATCGAACGGGGTGCGGACCTTGACTTCCCGCCCGCGGCCGCGCGGGTGGGCTTCGCCTTCGACTTCTTCTTCGCCATGTTCGGATTGATCCTCAGCGGCGCTCACGCCGCGATGCGATGCCGACCGCTCCTCTTCCGGTGGCACAGGCGTCCAGCCTGCGCGCCGGTGGCATAGGCGTCCCGCCTGTGCCGACCCTCGATCCCGCTCGCCCGACCGGAAGTGGGGGAACAGTGTAGAGCGCGCCCACGCCCCGCGGCGAACCGCCGCACAATCCCCGGCAAATCCCGGCGAATGTCCCGCCGAAGGAGCGGCGCCCGTCCACGCCCCGCCTCCCGCTCGACCTCCTCCATGCATACTTCCCCAGGCCCGCGCAACGCGCTCACTATCATCGCCCGTGCCGCCGCAGACCGTTTCGACACAGCGTCCGACCGCGATCCCCGCGCACGCCGCCCCGCGCCCGCTCGCGTTCGCGCGGCATCTGCCCGGCCGCGCCCCCCTGCACGCCGCCGCCGAATCCACCTTCCGCGTCACGCTCGACCGCGACGGCCGCCCGCGCTCGCGCTGGCTCGACTCCGCGTCGGGCGAGGATCGGCCGCCGCCGGCGGACCTGCTTCACGACCCGCTCCTCGACCTCGACCGCGTGCTGGCGGCGCACGCGAACCCGAACCTCGCCGGGCCGTTCCGCGCCGGGTGGATCGGCTGGCTTTCGTACGACCTCGGCCGCTGGATCGAACCCGCGGCGGACGGTGGGGGGGGGGGGCCGGCGTCCGGCGACGACGGCGGCGCCCCGCTCATCGAACTCCATCGATTCACTGACGAGCCGCGACCGTCAGGGTGCGGTCTACTCCTTCCCTCCAACGAACCGCGACCGTCAGGGAGCGGTCTTCTCGGCACGCTCCGATCCGCGACGGGCCGCGCCGCCTACATCTCCGCCGTCGAGCGCGCCCTCGAACACATCCGCGCCGGCGACGCCTACCAGGTGAACCTCGCCCACGCCCTGCGCGGCCGGTTCACCGGCTCCACGCGCGACCTCTACGCCGCGCTCGCCGCCGCCGCGCAGCCGGAGCACGGCGTGTACGTCGAGTCCGCGCCCGGCCCGATGCAATGGGGCGTCCTCTCGTTCAGCCCCGAACTCTTCCTCTCCTTCGACCCCGCGACGCGCCGCGTCGTCACGCGCCCGATGAAGGGCACCCGCCCAGGGGGAGCCGACCCCGACGAACTCATGCACGCGCCCAAGGACCGCGCCGAACTGGCCATGATCGTGGACCTGATGCGCAACGACCTCGGGCGCGTCTGCGAGTTCGGCTCCATCCGTGTCGACGTGCCGCGCCGCGTCGAGCGCCACGCGGCAGGCGCGGCCGGCGTCCTCCAGGCCACCGCCACCGTCTCCGGCACGCTCAGGGGGGGGGTCACGCTCGGTGGGCTGCTCGCCGCGACTTTCCCGCCCGGTTCCGTCACCGGCGCGCCGAAGGTGCGCGCCATGCGCATCATCGACTCGCTCGAAGACTTCCGCCGCGGCCCCTACTGCGGCGCCACCGCCGTCATCGACGACGCCGGACGCGCCGTCTTCGGCGTCGCCATCCGCACCGCCGTCGTGGCGGGCCGCGCCGACGCGACCGGCCGCTTCACCGACGCGGCGTTCGAGTACGCCGTCGGCGCGGGCATCGTGGCCGACTCCGACCCCAAGGCCGAATGGCGCGAGACGCTCGACAAGGCAGGCCCCCTCCTGGCCGCCTTCCGCCTCCCCGACGCCGATTAGCCCTCCTCGGCCCGGCCCCACATCCCACGCCGGCAGACAAGCCCGGGCGGTGCGATACACTGCGCGTCCCCTCCCCGCCCGCGTCGGTCGCGGTTGCGGTGGGGCACACGTGCGGAGATACCTATGGCCGTCCGAGTCGTCGGTGGCGCGTTCGTCGGGGCGCTAATCGCCTTCACGTGGGGGTTCGTCTTCTGGACCGTCCTGCCGTTCTCGGATCAGGCGATCACGCGCGTCGCCGACGAGGGCGCGCTGGCCGAGTCACTCCGCGCGCACGTCGGCCCGAGCGGCGCGTACGCCCTGCCGATGCCCGAACACCGCGAGGGCATGAACGAAGCCGAGCAGCAGGCTGCCCTCGACATCTGGAAGGGCAAGCACGAGATGGGGCCGGTCGCCCTCCTCTTCTACCGCCAGGAAGGCATCAGCCCCATGGACCCCATCGTCATGGTGCGCGGGTTCCTGATCGGGTTGCTGTCGTCGCTCCTGCTCGCCGCGGTCTCCGCCGGAGCGGCCGGCCTCGGCGTGCCCTTCGCGAAGCGCGTCGCCCTCATCCTCGGCATCGCCCTCTTCGCCTCGCTGGCCTCCCACGCCATCCAATGGAACTGGTTCTACCTCCCGACGCGCTACACCCTCACCGTCGCCGCCGACCTCGTCATCGGCTGGACCCTCGCCGGCCTCGCCATCGCCGCCATCGCCGCGCCCGGCAAGCCCAAGTCCCCACCGAAGCCCGTAGGACGCCCGAAGGACGAACCGGCCGCGCCGTAGCGCCGTAACGCAACGGTGGCACAGGCGTCCCGCCTGTGCCGAAATCTGTCGCCCCGCCCCGCCCGAGGGGCGCACGCGCGTTGCCGGTGGGGTGGCACGCACGCCCCTCGTCGGATTCCCTGTAGCCTTCCTCAGTCCGGAGGGCGCACGCGCGTTGCCAGGGGCGCGGCGAGGCTTTGCGAGCAAGCCCCTGGGAGCGATCGCCGGTACTCTCTCTCCGCCCGGAGGGCGGACGGAGGGGATGACCGATGCCCAGCGCATGGACACAGAACTTCTACCACATGGTGTTCAGCACCAAGGCCCGAGCCGAACTCATCACGCCCGACGTCGAACCGCGGCTCTACTCGTTCATGGGCGGGATTCTGCGCGACCTCGGCTGCTCACTGCTCGCGGCCAACGGGATGCCGGACCATGTCCACCTCCTGGCGCGGTACCGGGCCGATCTCTCACACTCCGACATGCTGCGGCACGTCAAGAGCCGGTCGAGCAAGTGGATTCACGAGACGTTCCCCAATCTCCAGGGTTTCGCGTGGCAGGAGGGATACGGCGGCTTCACGGTCAGCAAGTCGATGGTGGACACGGTTGAAGGCTACATCGCGCGGCAGAAGGAGCGCCACAAGACGCAGGATTTCAGGAGCGAGTTCCTGGAACTGCTGCGCAAGCACGGCGTCGAGTTCGACGAGTCGGCGGTGTTCGGGTGAATCGCGTCCGCCCTTCGGGCGGAGAACAGAGGAGGGGATGGGATCAACTCTCCAGGGGCTTGCTCGCCGAGCCTCGCTGCGCCCCTGGCAACGGGCGTGCGCCCTTCGGGCGGAGAACTGAGGAGGGGAAGAAGCCGTTCCCCATACCATCCCCCGTGCCCGACCCCGTTCCCACTGCGCCGCTCCCCGCCTGGGGTTCCGAGACGCGCGACGAGCGTCTTGCGCGTCTGCTCGCCAAGGCCCGTGCGCTCCCCGCCGTGCCGGGCGTCTATCTCATGAAGGACCACCGCGGCGTCGTCCTCTACGTCGGCAAGGCCGCGCGGCTGCCCGTGCGCGTCTCGTCCTACTTCCTGCCCTCCGCCGACCTCGGCCCCAAGAAGCAGCGGATGCTCGACGACGTGCACGACTTCGACGTGCTCGGGTGCGAGACGGAGTGGGAGGCTCTGCTCGCCGAGAACCGCCTCATCAAGGACATCCGGCCGCGGTACAACGCGCTGCTCACCGACGGCAAGTCCTTCCCCTACCTCGTGGTCACGCAGCGCGAGGACTTCCCGCGCGTCTACGTCACGCGCAACCCTTCCGGCGTGCGCGACGACGGCGCGGAGGACCCGCTCGTCCGCGGGGCGCGGGTGCTCGGCCCCTTCGTCAGCCCCGGCTCGCTGCGCGAGGCCGTGCAGATGCTCCAGCGCATCTTCCGATTCCGCACGTGCAGCCTCGACATCGTGGACGGCGACCCGCGCAACCGCCACTTCCGCCCGTGCCTGCTCTACGCCATCGGCCAGTGCTCCGCCCCGTGCGCGGACCGCATCCCGCGCGATGCCTATCGCGCCGACGTGGACCGCTTCGTCCGCTTCATCGAGTCGAAGCGCAGCGTGATGCTCCGCGAACTGACGGCCGAGATGCAGGCCGCGGCCGCCTCGCTCGACTTCGAGAAGGCCGCCGTGCTGCGCGACCAGATCGACGCCCTGCGCCGCCTCGACGAGCGATCGACCCGCAAGGCCCGCTGGCAGCCCGAGACCGAGATCGGCTACCTCGACCCGCGCAAGGCCACCCGCAGCCTCCAGCGCACGCTGGGCCTCGACCAGCCGGTCCGCTGCATCGAGGGCATCGACATCGCGCACCTGCACGGCGGCGAGACGGTCGGCTCGAAGGTCTGCTTCGTCGACGGCCGCCCGTTCCGCAACGAGTACCGCCGCTACCGCGTCCGCTCCGTCGAGGGCGGCAACGACGACTACGCCAGCATCCGCGAGGTCGTCAGCCGCCGCTACCGCGAAGCCGGCCACGGCCACGAGCTGTACCCCGACGTCATCCTCATCGACGGCGGCCTCGGCCAGTTGCACGCCGCTCTCGAAGCCTTCGAGACCCTCGACGTGCGCCCGCCGATGGTCGTCAGCCTCGCCAAGAAGGAAGAACTCCTCTACGTCCAGGCCCGCGCCGAGCCGATCCGCCTCGGGCGCGACAACCCCGGCCTGCGGCTCTGCCAGGCCGTCCGCGACGAGGCCCACCGCTTCGCGCAACTCTACCACCACGTCCTGCGCCGCAAGCGCACGCTCGACGAGGAGTGACTCGACTGAAGGCGAACGCGGCCTCCGCGTTCTCCCCTCTTACTCGTACCGCACCCACTCCAGGCACAACCCCTCCGGCGGCAGCGTCGGCCCGGCGCGGCGGCGGTCGCGCGAGGCCAGAATCTCCGGCACCGACGCCGCGTCCATCTTTCCCCGCCCCACCTCGTGCAGCGTCCCCGCGATGATCCGCACCATGTTGTAGAGGAACCCGTTCCCGCATACGTCGATGCGCAGGAGCGTGCCGCGGGAATGCCCGTCCGGGTTCGCATCGGGGCGTGCGCCCGGCGGCGCGAGCGCCGTCTCCACCACGCGCACGCGGCAGTCGAAGATCGTCCGCACCGTCGTCTGCCGCCCGTGCCCCGCGGCCGCGAACGCCGCGAAATCGTGCTCCCCCACGAGCAGCCGCGCCGCCCTGTCCATCGCCGCCGCATCCAGGTCGCGCCACGAATGGAACACCCACCGCCGCTCCCACAGCGGCCGGTGCGGCGAGCACAGGATCGTGTACGAGTACCCCTTCGCCCGCGCGTCGGCGATCGGGTCGAACGCCTCGCCGACGACATCGACCGCCGTCACCAGCACGTCCTCCGGCAGGCGAGCGTTCACCGCCAGCCGCAGCCGGTCCAGCCCACGCGCCGCCGGCCAGCCCGAGTGCGCCCGCGACGCCGCCGCATCGCCGCCGTCGCCGCCCCCCCCCTCGTCCCCCGAGCACGTGAACGCGGCCACCTGCCCGCGCGCATGAACCCCCGCGTCCGTCCGCGACGCCCCGGCCAGCCGCACCGGCTCGCGCACCACCTCCCGCACCGCCCGCTCGACGATCTCCTGCACCGTCCGCAGCACCGCCCGCCCTTCGCGCACCTCCGACCCCGCCGGCACGGGCGCGGCCCCGGGCGTCACCGCCGGGTCCGGAGGCTCCTGCTTCTGCCACCCGTGGAACGCCGTCCCCTCATACGCGACTGTCAGCCTGTACCGCGGCACGCCCACAGCCTATCCGCCGCTCTGCGCTCGCCGAACGCGCCCCGAATGTGAATCCGCCCCCCCGAACCGGCCGATGGGGCCGGGGGACGGACTCGCCACAGGGGGTGCGCATGAGCGGCATGGTCTTCGGCATCGGTCTGAGCAAGACGGGCACCAACAGCCTCAACGAGGCCCTGTGCACCCTCGGCCACCGCTCCCTCCACTACCCCGACTGCGCCCTCATGCTCGCCGGCCGATACGCCGACGCTCTCCGCGGCTACGACGCCGCAACCGACATCTCCGTCGCCGCGTTCTTCCGCGAACTCGACGCGGCCTACCCCGGCTCGCGGTTCGTCCTCACCGTGCGGCAACTCGGCTCGTGGCTCCGCTCCGTCGGCGAGCACATGTCCCGGCGGCCGCCAGAGTCGATGCACCCGGGTGAGCCGCGCGGCGAGGTCCGCCAGCGTCTCTACGGCACGCGCGCCTGGAACGCCGACCTTTTCGTCGATGCCTACCGCCGACACAACGCCGCCGTGCGCGCCCACTTCGCCGATCGTCCCCACGACCTGCTCATCCTCGACATCTGCGCCGGCCAGGGCTGGCAGCAACTCTGCCCGTTCCTCGGCAGGCCCATCCCCGCCGCGTCGTTCCCCGCGCTGAACCGCGCCGAAGAGCGACGCAAGTCGGCCTGACGCCGGACGCGAGCATCACCCCAGCGCGTGCTCGATGTCGGCGATGAGGTCGTCGCCGTCCTCGATCCCCACGCTGAAGCGCACCAGCCCGTCGGAGATGCCCAGCTTCGCCCGCTGCTCCGGCGGCACGCTCGCGTGCGTCATGATGGCCGGGTGCTCCACCAGCGACTCGACGCCGCCGAGGGACTCGGCCAGGCTGAAGATCGTCAGCCGCTCCAGGAACCGGCGCGCGTCGTCGATCCCGCCCTTCAGTTCCGCCGTGATCATGCCCCCGAAGCCGCGCATCTGGCGCGTCGCCAGGTCGTGCTGCGGGTGCGACGAGAGGCCGGGGTAGATGACGCGCTTGACCTTCGCGTGCTGCTCCAGCCACGCCGCCAGCCGGCACGCGTTCATGCAGTGCCGCTCCATCCGCACGTGCAGCGTCTTCGTCGAGCGCAGCAGCAGGAAGCAATCGAACGGCGAAGGCACCGCGCCGACGGCGTTCTGGATGAACTTCAGCCGCTCGTGCAGGTCCGAGTCGTTGACGATCAGCGCGCCGCCCACCACGTCCGAGTGCCCCCCGACGTACTTCGTCGAGGAGTGGCACACCACGTCCGCCCCGAACTCCAGCGGGTTCTGCAGGAACGGCGACGCGAAGGTGTTGTCCACGGCCATCAGCGCGCCGCGCCCGTGCGCGATCTCGGCCGTCCGGCGCAGGTCGATCACCTTCAGCATCGGGTTCGTCGGCGTTTCCAGCCAGACCAGCCGCGTCCGTTCGGTCATCGCGTCGCGCGTCGCGGACTCGTCGGTCATGTCCACGAGCGAGACCTTCAGCCCGTGCCGCGTGAAGACGCGGTTGAAGAGCCGGTTCGTCCCGCCGTAGACGTCGTCGCACAGCAGCACGTGGTCGCCCGGCTCGAAGAGGTGCAGCACGCACTCCATCGCCGCGCACCCGCTGGCGAAGCACAGCCCGTGCCGCCCGCCCTCCAGCGACGCGAGGTTCGCCTCCAGCGCCTTGCGCGTCGGGTTGCTCGAGCGCGAGTAGTCGTAGTCGCCCTTGATGACGCCCGGGCTTTCCTGCACGTACGTCGCCGTCTGGTAGATCGGCGTCATGATCGCGCCCGTCGTCGGGTCCGGCCTCTGGCCGGCGTGGATCGCGCGCGTCCCGAACCGTTGCTCGCTGCTCATGCTCTCGCGGCCTCTCGATGGGATTCACCACAGAGGTACAGAGGGCACAGAGAAGAGTCGTTGCCACAGATGCACACAGATGGACACAGATGATTCAGAACCTGCGAGCGGACTCTCTCCCGAATCTGTGTCCATCCGTGTCCATCTGTGGCTGATTCCGGTTCCCCTCTGTGCCCTCTGTGCCTCTGTGGTGAATGGTCTTCCTTCACCCCTGCGCCCGGCGGCTCAGGTAATCAATCACGTCGATCTGCGACACGATCCCCACGATCCGCCCGTGGTCCACCACCACGGCCACGCGGTCCTTCTCGAAGATGGGGAACAACTCCTCCACCCGCGCCTTCGGATACACCACCCCGTCCAGCGGGTTCGCCACCTCCCGCACCGGCGAGTCCGGCCCCACGCGCCCCGTCTGCAGGCCCCGCAGCAGGTCGATCTCGTGCACGATCCCCTTCGGCCGGCCCTCCCCGTTCGTCAGCGGCACCTGCGAGATCCCCCGCGCCCGCATCAGGTCGGCCACGTGCGCCACCGTCGCACCCTCGTCCGCCGTCACCACCTCGCCGTGCGGCCGGCGCAGCACGTCCTCCACCACGCCCATCTGCCGCGCCGGCTCCAGGAACCCGTGGTCCTTCATCCACGCGTCCGACAGGAACTTCGTGATGTACCGCGTCCCCGAGTCCGGCAGCACCGTCACCACCCGCTTGCCCGGCCCCAGTTCCTTCGCCAGTTCCACCGCCACGTGCACGTTCCCCCCCGACGAGCCGCCGCAGAACAGCCCCTCCTCGCGCACGAGCCTGCGTGCCATGACGAAGCACTGCCGGTCGTCCACCTGCCGCATCTCGTCCACGGCCTTCATGTCGAACGCCTCGCACACGATGTCGTCGCCCAGCCCCTCCACCTTGTACACGTGCGCCTCGCCCGGCGTCCCCGTGTAGAACAGGCTGTAGTGCACCGACCCCAGCGGATCGACCCCGACCACGCGCACGCTCCGCCCCGTCTCGCGGTTCTTTTCCTTGATGAACCGCCCGATCCCCGAGATCGTGCCGCCCGTCCCCACGCCCGCGACGAAGGCGTCGAACTCGCCCCCGGTCTCGTCCCAGATCTCCGGGCCGGTGCGCCGGTAGTGCGCGTCGATGTTCGCCGGCGAGTGGTACTGGTTCACGTAGAACCCGCCCGGCGTCTCGCGCGCCAGCCGCTTCGCCACGTTCACGTAGTGCTCCGGCGAGTCGCCCGGCACGTCCGTCGGCGTGATGACGACCTCCGCCCCGAACGCCTTGAGCATGTTCACCTTCTCAAGGCTCATCTTGTCCGGCATCGTGAAGATGCACTTGTACCCCTTCACCGCCGCGACCATCGCCAGGCCGAGGCCCGTGTTCCCGCTCGTGTTCTCGACGATCGTGCCCCCCGGCCGCAACGCCCCGCGCCGCTCCGCCTCCTCCACGATGTGCATCGCCATCCGGTCCTTGATCGACCCCGCCGGGTTCAGGTACTCGCACTTGACCAGCACCTCCGCCGATCCCGCAGGCACGACCTTGCGCAGGCGGACCAGGGGGGTCTTCCCGATGGCGTCGAGGATCGTGTCGAAGTGCTCCACGGGCAGGCTCCGGCGGGGGGCGTTCGGGACAGGACGACGCGATGGGGGAGGATAGCGGGGGGACATGGACTGCTCACGACCCGACGGAGTTTCGGTCGCCCACCGTACGTTCGGGGGTGTGGTGGTTTCGCTACAATGACTTGGGCACGAACGGGAACCAATCATGAGCAAGCCTGCCGGGCGAACGAACGGCTCGATCGCCACGACCTGTGAGGCGCACGGAGCGTATGTGCCGCTCACGTGCAATGTGGCGCCTCGTCCGTTGGCGGGTGTGCCGCACCCGATCCCGTATCAGGGGAGCAAGCGTCAACTCGCGCGGTACATCGTCAGCCTGTTTCCGCAAGAGGCGAGGCGGTTGGTCGAGCCGTTCGCTGGATCGGCTGCGGTCTCGCTCGCGGCGGGTCACATGCGCCGGGTCAAGCGGTGGGTGGTGAACGACCTGAACCGACCGCTGATGGACCTGTGGGTTGAGATCGTGCGGCGGCCGGACGAAATCAGCAGCAAGTACGCGAGGCTGTGGAAGGCGCAGCGTGGGAGGGAGCGGGAGTACTACGACCGCGTCCGGGACCGCTTCAACGCGCACCATCGCCCGGAGGACTTCCTGTATCTGCTGGCGCGGTGCGTGAAGGCGGCGATCCGCTATAACTCCCGCGGCGAGTTCAACAACAGCCCGGACAATCGGCGACTCGGCGCCGCGCCCGAGACGATGCGCCGGCACATCCTCGGCGCTTCCGCGCTGCTCAATGGTCGGAGCGTGCTGTCCGCGCTGGACTACCGCGAAACGCTCGAGGCGGTGAAACCGGGCGACGTGGTGTACTTGGACCCGCCGTACCAGGGCGTGGTGAACACGCACAACCACCGCTACCGGCACGGGGTCTCGTTCGACGAGTTTGTGACGGCTCTCGATGGGCTTCGCCGGCGCGGCATCCCGTTCATCGTGAGCTACGACGGGCGCACGGGGAGCAAGCGGCACGGACGCCCGCTGCCTGCGTCGCTGGGGCTGACGCACGTGGAGGTGCGGGCCGGGCGTTCGACGCAGGCGACGCTCCTGGGGCGCGACGACCACACCTTCGAGTCGTTGTACCTCTCGCCGGAGATCGTGGTGGACGAGGAGCACCTGCGGCACGGGCCGCGGTCACTCGGCGACACGGCCTCCCTCTTCGCGGAGACGGTCTGATGCCGCGGAAACCGTCGAAGGCTGCACGCGCGGCCCTTGACGCCGTCACCGGCAAACGCGCCCGCATCGTGGTCGAGCACATTCTGAAGCACGGCTCGATCACGACCGAGGATCTCAGGGAGAAGTACGGCTACGACCATCCGCCGCGGGCGATCAAGGACGTCTCGGACCAGGGCGTCCCGATCGTGAAGACGATCGTGCGCAAGAAGGACGGCAAGCGGATGGCCGAGTACCGGTTCGGCGATCTGAACGCCGTCGCGCCCGGACGCGCCGGCGGGCGCATCGCGTTCCCGAAGGCGTTCAAGCGGGCGCTCGTCGAGCGGTACGGAGCCCGTTGCTCCTTGTGCGATGCGCCGTTCGAGCCGCGCGCCCTGCAGATCGACCATCGAGTTCCCTACCTCGTCGCGGGCGACGGCTGCGCGGCATCGCGCGAAACGGGCGAGTATATGCTCGTCTGCGGGTCGTGCAACCGTGCCAAGTCATGGTCGTGCGAGCACTGCCCCAACGGCGTTGCGGCAAAGGACGGCTCCGTATGCCAGGCGTGCTACTGGGCAGAACCACTGCGCTACACGCACGTGGCGACCCTCGACGTCCGCAGGCTCGACCTGACGTGGACTGGCAACGAGGTGCGCGACTACGACGCCGCAAGAGCCAGGGCCGGGCAGGGCGAGTGCTCCATGCCGACGTTTGTAAAGGAAGCGGTTCGACGGGCGGTGCGGAGTGGCGGCAACTCTCGCCCGCGGGGCGGCTCGTAGCCGCTCCGTCGCCACCGGTTGCCGGCAATACAGGTTCTTCCTCTCGGTCCGGGCTTGCGGGGGGGTTGGACGGCGTGCCTTGGGATCGGGATCATGGGCGATTATTCTGTCGTTCGTGGACTGGCTCGTCGGCATTCCTGTCATCGGATTGACTCTGGCTGTGATGTGGTTCCTGATCGAACTGACCGGGCGGTTCGGGCTTTCGTGGCGGGAGTGGTTGGCGGAGTGGCGGCGGTGGACGATCGGGCGCATCGTGACGATCGGGTTCATCCTGGTGTTCCTGCTCCTCGGCGTGATGGCGGCCTTGTTCAAGGCGTGCTTCGAGGTGTTCGGTCCGCTCCTTGAGTGAGTCCGAGTGGTTTCGATCCAACCGCTTCTTCACAGCCACGCCCGTGGCGGCGTCGTTCTTCTGGTCGGATCCTCGTGGTGGGGGTCGTAACCTGCTCCTACCGTCCCCCCGCATGCGCATCCTCCTCACCAACGACGACGGCATCCGTGCCCCCGGCATCGTCGCCCTCTTCCAGGCCCTCACCGACTCCCGCGGCACGCTCGGCGGGCCTCTCCGCGCCCCCAACGGCACCCGCGCCGAGGTCTTCCCCGTCGCCCCCCTCACCGTCCAATCCGCGACGAGCCACGGCGTCACCTTCCACGAGCCGATCATGGTCCGCGAGGTCGAGGCCGCGGAGACCATGCGCGGCGTCGCCGTCGATGCCCGGCCGGCCGACTGCGTCAAACTCGCCATCAGCAGCATCTGGCCCGAACGCTTCGGGACGGACGACGACGGCCTGCCCTCACGCCCCGACCTCGTCATCAGCGGCCTCAACTCCGGCGCGAACTGCGGCGTGAACGTCATCTACTCGGGCACCGTCGCCGCGGCCCTCGAGGGCGCGTTCCTCGGCGTGCCGTCGATCGCGGTCAGCCTGATGATCCGCGCCGGCGAGCCGGACTTCGACACCGCCGCCCTGCACGCCCGCCGCGTGATCGAGCAGATCCTGGCCGCGGCCCCGCTGCGCCGCCACGAGTGCCTCAACGTCAACATCCCGCCCATCGAACTCGACAACCCCGTCCGCGACCGCCCGCTCCCCGTCGTCGTCTGCCCGATGAACACGCACGGCCTCGTCGACGCCTACGAGCGACGCGTCAGCCCCTCGGGCGGCGTCTACTACTGGGCCTCGGGTGACGGACTCGACTTCCACGCCACCGACCCCGGCACCGACGTCCACGGCCTCTTCGACCGCAAGATCACCATCACGCCGTTGCAGTACGACCTGACCCGCCACCCGGACATCGAACGGTGGCGAACCGCGCTCGGCGAGTGAACGCCGTTCACCTCACGCCGCCGCTCCGGCGCAGGCGGGCGCGCCCGCCTCGCCGAAGACGAACCACCGCACGCCCGGATACCGCCTCTCCAGCCGGTCCAGGGTCCTGCCAAGGTCGGCGTTCGTCGCGCCGGACGCGAGATGGACCGAGCCGACCGCGCGATCCAGTTCGACACGCCCGACCGCCCGAGCACGCAGCCGAGCGGCGGCCCTGGATGCCCGCCCTGGTTCGGCCCGCCGCAACTGCGCACGCCTGCACTCGCGGCTGTGCAGGCGACCCGGCTCATCGATCCACCAGGCGACCACCCGGCCCGCGTCCGTGCTGTGCCCGATGTCGGTGTAACGGAAACGGTCCATGGCGGCTCCTCCCGGCGTCATCCCGTTGGGGCGGCCTGTGCCGTCCCGGACTGTCGGAATCGGTTGTGCCGAGTGTGCGGGCGAGCGCGCAGCCTCGAATGTCGCCCCACCGCGTCGCGATGACCCCCCCAGGCCGCCGGGCCTGCCGGACCGGCACGAACGGTGAACACCACCGAACCCTCACGACGGGAAGCCCTTGCCCGACCGGAAACCCACGCACATTCCCCCCAGCCCGCACAGGCCGCACAACCGTCGATCGGACCGCGGGGCGACATCCCGGCTAGGATGTCGCCCCGGCCCCGATCGGCCGGCCGACAACCCGACTGCGGGGGCGTAGCTCAGCTTTGGTAGAGCGCTTCCATGGCATGGAAGAGGTCGAGGGTTCGAGTCCCTTCGCCTCCACTTCCCGCACCACGCCGCGGCCCGAGGGTCGCGGCGTTGTCGTTGCGCCGCGCCGGTCCACCCCCGATGCGAACGCGGGCCGTCGGACAACTCCGCCCGTCCGGTGACAGATTCGGGCGTGTCACGCCGAGTCCTCCTGAGCGGTCCGGGAGTCGGGCCGGAACGCACGAGGCACCGCAACAGGAGGCGGAACCATGGCACGCAAGGCTCATTCGCTCGTTCTTCTCGCTCTGGTAGGGGCGGGCGCGGTTCCCACCGCGACGCACGCCGACACCTGGCAGATCAACATGAACGTGGACAACCAGTTCGACGCCTACGTCGGCACGGCATCGGCGACGGTCGGCTCGGCGGTGCTCACCGGCAACAACTGGCAGGTGACCTACTCGCTCACACAGCCGGGGATGCTGCCGACCGACTACTTCTACGTCGCCACGGCCTCGGACTTCTGGATCGCGCAGGGTTTCCTCGGCGAGTTCCACAACGTCACGCAGAGCCTCCAGTTCAATACCGGCTCGCCCGCGTGGGAGGTCTTCCCCGTCGGCGCGTACCTGCAGCAGATCGACCCGACGTGGCCGGCGACCTGGCCCGCGCTCCAGATGCCGACGCAGGCGGAGGTGGACCAGGCGCTCCTCTGGGCCGCGAGCAATCCGGGCGTCTGGGTGACGCCCGCCACCTATCCGAACTGGGACAATCGGGCCGTCGGGAACGTGACGACTTGGGGGCACAGGCCGCTGGTCGATCCGGCCGCGGAGTGGATCTGGCACAACACCGGCTCCGGCAACCCGTTCGAACCCGGCGCGAACCACGACGAGTTCCTGATCTTCCGTGTGCAGGGCGTTCCCACCCCCGGCACCGTCGCGATCCTCGCGGCGGGCGGTCTCCTCGCGGCGCGCCGGCGTCGGTAGGCGGCCGTCTCTCGTATCCACGCGTCCGCTCACTCGCTCCCGCATACTCACTCGTGTTCCTTGGAGTACGCACCCATGCAACCGAAAAGACGCATCGTTCACGCGCTTGGCAGCACGTTCGTCCTGATCGCGGGGAACACCCTCGCCCACGACCTCACGCCGCCCCCGTGGCGAAGCGACTCCGGCTCCACCTTCCAGCACTGGCAGTTCAACGCGCCCGGCGGCGGCCTGCCGGACAGCGGCGTGCACAACCCCTACGGCCCGCCGTCGTTCAACCCCAACCCCAACGCGACCTGGGACGCGACCGACCCGAGCGGGCAGTTGAACGGCGTCTACTTCATCCTCTTTGACTGGGACCTGTCGTTCTCCGTCCCCAACCACGGCGCGGCCGGGCACCAGAAGGAACTGTGGCTCCAGTTCACGTACGTCACATCCGACGGCATCGGGCCGGCTTCCAGCGTCTTTCCCGCGACCGGCTCCGCCACGCTCCAGAGCATCAGCGCCATCGACCTCGGCGGGGGCGTGTACCACGAACTCCACATTTACTCGCTCTCGGAGTGCCCCCAGTGGGAAACCGTCTCGCTCAGGCCCGGTTCGGTCGGCTCGCCCTCATGGGTGGACCAGGTGGTGATCGACACCAGGTGCGTCATCCCCGCCCCCGGCTCGCTCGCCCTGCTCGGCTGCGGCTCGCTGCTGGCGATGCGCAGGCGCAGGTGACGCGATCGGCAACCGCCCCTTCGTTGACCACTCCACACCCCGACTGCTCCTCCGAATACCCCGTCGCCCCGGAGCGACGGGGTGTTTGTCGTGATCGGATGCCGGCAGGCGGTTCCGAGAAAGCCGCGTGCGATGTGACAGGAACGCGGCCTGCGCGCCAAGTCCTCTCGAGGCCGGACATCAACGAACCCCGGCATGAGGAGGCGGACATGCGTACTCACAGAATCGACAGCGAGGCATCGATGGGCGCGGCCCGACGTGTGCGGGCGTTGGCGGGGGCGGTCTGCCTCGGCGGGGCCGGTCTCCTCGCGCTCCACTCGTCCGATGCCGCGGCCCAGAACCTGTTCTTCAGTTCCAACGGCTTCAACGGGAGCCAGGACGCGCTCTATACGACCGACCTCGACGGTCTCGGCCTGACGAACATCATGCCGTCGCCGATGGGGATCTCCGGCGTGGCGGCCGATGGCGGGCAGCGGCTGGTGTTCTGGAAGAACCACCTGGGAACCTACAAGAACGGGAACTACACGTACGAGATGCACGTCGCCGACTTCTCGGGCGGCTCGCACGCCGTGATCGCGTCGTGGAGCGGCTCGGGCAACAACTACGGCGTCGCCGTGGACCGAGTCAACCAGCACGTCTACTGGACCGACGCGGCGGGCGTGCAACGCAGCAACTACGACGGCACGGGCGCGACGCAGGTTCTCGCCTCGTTCAACGCCGAGGACGCCGAGATCGATCCTGTCGCAGGCAAGATCTTCTGGGTTGACAGTTGGGGCGGGCCGTCGGTCAACATCTACGCCGCGAACCTCAACGGCTCCGGGCAGCAGACCCTCGTTACGCTCCCCGGCAACACGGTCGTCTCCGGGCTGACGGTGGACCCCGGCGCGCAGACCGTGTTCTGGTCGGACTACGTCGCAGGCAGCGTTTCCGCGCTGCCCTACTCCGGTGGCACGCCGACCACCATACTCGGCGGTTACCCGTGGGTTGCAGGACTCGAATACGAGGCGACCACGAACAGGCTGTACATCGTCAACAAAGGCTCGGCCAGCGTGGCCTGGATGAACCCCTCCGGCGGCCCGCTGACCACCGTCTTCACCGGCAGCGGGCAGACCTTCGGCGAGATGTGGGACATCGCCGCCGTCGTCCCCGCCCCCGGCTCGCTCGCCCTGCTCGGCTGCGGCTCGCTCATCGCCCTGCGTCGGCGTCGCTGAACGCCGACAGAGAGAAACTCGTCCATGAGGTCGATCCTCATCTTCGTGCTGCTCGCCGCCGCGCTCGTCGTGCTCGCGGGCGTCGGCGTGGGCCTCATGATCAGCGTCGCGAACGGCCGGCCGAACCCCGTCCTGATCGGCGTCTTTGCGGTGGACTCGGCGGCGATCCTCGCGATCGCGTGGTGCCTGGTCGCGCGCCGGGGGCAGGCTCCACGATGACTCGGCGCCGGCCTCGTGCCCATGCCTATTCGCGCGGCCCGCTGCGTGTCACGCCCCGCAGTCCGGCGCGCGCGATCTCGTCCGCGATCTGTTCCTCCCACCGCGCCGCGTTGCCGCGCACGTACGAGAACAGATGGTCCATGTCCCAGAACGCGATCGAGTCGTCCTCGCCTCCCGTTACCAGGGTCTTTCCGTCGTCGGAGACCGCAAGCCCGAAGACAAGCCGCTCGTGAACCGTGATGGACGCAAGCTCGATGCCCTCGACGGGGTCGTACACGCCCAGCGCCGGCCCGCGACCCACGCAATAGAGGATCCGGCCGCTCGGGTCGAACGCCAGTTCGAACGGGTCGCGCGCCAGCCCGGCGATGGTGCGCACGAGCCGCCCGGTCCTCGCGTCCCACAGCCGGATCGTCCGGTCGTCCGACCCGGTGGCGATCGTGCGGCCGTCGGGGCTGAACGCCAGCGCACGAACCTCGCGGGTATGCCCGACCAGGCGGAACAGCAGTGCGCCCGATTGCGCGTCCCAGACGCAGGGGGGGGTGTCAGTGTGCGCCGACACCGCCGCGATCGTGCGGCCGTCCGGGCTGAACGCAACGTTCGCGACGCGGACTGACCGGATGTCCTCCATCGTGCGCTCGGTCCACGTCGCCGTGTCCCAGAGGTGAACGATGCCGCCGATGCCCGATGCCGCGACGAAACGCCCGTCCCGGCTCGCGTCGATCGACCAGAACGCGGACCGACCCTCCGCGATGGTGCGTTCGGGCGAGCCGGTCGCGGCGTTCCAGGCGCGGACCGAGCCATCCGTGCTCGCGCTGTAGAGCACGCCGCCGTCGGGCGAATAGCAGAGTCCGGCGATGAGCGACCCGTGGGCGTGGAACTCGTGCGCGGCGCTGCGCGCCCGGGCGTCGAAGAGCGTGATAACGCCGTCCTCTCCTCCCCAGGCGAAGGACTGTCCGTCCGGGCCGGCGGCAAGGGCCATGATGCCCAGCGGCGGGGCGGGAACCGTGCGCAGCCACGGGATCTCGCCCAACTCGTAGAGCGTGATGAACCCTCGGATGTCCCCGATCGCCACCAGGCCGAGGTCGCCCCGAACGCTGGTGCAAAGTGCGCGCGAAGCGTTCGACCAGCGTTGCAGCAGATCCCCCCCGGGCAGACTCCACACGCAGGTGTCGCCATCATTGCTGCTCGAGACGACGATTGTGGAATCCGCGCTGATGAAGCACGTAGACACCGACGCCTGGTGGGCCTGGAGCATCGTTGGCGAATCGGGTCGGTCGGTTCGCCAGAGCACGACACCTCCCCCTTGTCCGGCCGCAACCCACCGCAGGTCCGCGCTGAGTTCCGGATTCGCGATAGGCGCGAACGAATCACGCAGAGCATCAAGACCAACGGCATGGCCCTGGACGCCGACGGACACCGGAAGTTCTTCGAGGGTATCCGTGGACCAGAACCGCAGGAGCGCCCGCGGGGGCGCGACGCACAGCGCGGCGACCGCCCACCCCTCGCCCGAAGGCCGCACGCCGTGCACCATCGCCTCCGGCCCGACGAGCACGCCGCGCTCGGCGAGCGTCGTGCCGTCAAGCACGCGCACCGACCGATCCTCATCCCACACGATCAGGCTCACCCCGTCCCTCGTCAGCCAGAAACTGCGCGGCGGCGGTTCGATCGCGACCGGGCCGGCCACTGTCGCGCCCGAACGAGTGTCCATGATCCGCAGCGCGCCATCGCTGAACACGGCGTGTCGCGAGAGGTCGCGCGTGAACCGGAAGTTCGGGAGCGATCCGGGCGTCAGCGTGCCGAGCGCGGGCGTGGACCGCAGCAGCATCCCCTCCCGCGTCCACACGCCCGACGACCCGTCCACCGCCGCGCCGTGGATCGTCGACCCGTCGTCCGACGCCTCCATCCGGTCGATCGGCGCGCCAAGCCGCACGCGCATGGCCCGGGGCACGCGGCTGTAGTACTCGATCAACGCCCACGACACCCTCCGCTGCGTCGCGTCGTGCTCGACCCCGAAGTTCGGGTCGTGCGCCCGCACGCCCGCGAGCAGCGCCTCACGCCACAGCGACTCCTCCGCCTGGTCCAGTTCGCCCGCGGCCGACATCAGGCGGGCGCGGTGGATCCGGCTGTCGCGCAGTGCGTCAAGCGCGGACCGGCGCTCCCGGTCCAGGTCCGACGCCAGCAACGCCAGCCCAACGATCGCGCCCACGATCGTCAGCATCACCACGAGCGCGGCCGTCGCCGTCCCCCGGTGCCGCATCGCGAGCCGACGGAGCACGTAGATCGCGCTGTCCCGCCGCGCCGAGATCGGCAGCCCGGCGAGATAGTCCCCGATGTCCGCGGCGAGCGAGCCCGCGCTGCGGTACCGCCGCTGCGGGTCCTTCGCCAGGCAGGTGAGCACGATCGTCTCGGCGTCGCTCGCCAGGCGCGGCACGAACCGCGAGGGGGGGGGCGGGTCCGTCGTCGTCGCGTGCCGCGCCAGGTCCGCCAGCGACCCGTCGCGCGGGTAGGGGTGCCGGCCCGTCAGCGCGCTGTACAGGAGCACGCCGAGCGAATACACGTCCGTCGCCGTGCCGATCGCGGACCCGTCGCCCGCGAACTGCTCCGGCGCGGCGTAGGCCGGCGTCCCCGCGAACTCGTGCGTGTGCGTCGCGTCCGGCCGGTCGCCGATGGGCCTGGCCAGGCCGAAGTCCAGCACCCGGGGCACGCCGTCCGCGTCCACCATGATGTTCGACGGCTTGAGGTCCCGGTGGATCACGCCCGCCGCGTGCGCCGCGGCCACGCCCGACGCGATCTGTACGAACAGCCGCAGCACGGCCGCGGTCCGCTCGCGCCCCGGCGCGGGCGCGCGCTCGCGCAGGTAGCGGTCCAGCGGCAGGCCGTCCACGAACTCCATCGCCACGTACCTGCTGCCGTCGGCGGTCTCGCCCGATTCGAAGACCGACACGACGTTCGGGTGGCGCAGCCGCGCCGCGACCTCCACCTCGCGGTCGAAGCGCCGCCGCTGCCGCTCCGTGGCGAACGCGCCGGCGAGCAGCATCTTGACCGCCGCGGGACGCTTGGTGGCCGCCTGCACGGCCCGGTACACCACCCCCTGCCCGCCGCGGCTGATCTCCTCGACCAGCACGAAGCCCTCAACCGCGTTGCGGTCGAGAGGAGTGGGGGGGGCGGGGATCGCCCCGGCGAGCGCGGGGGCCGCGCGCCCGAGGAACGCCTCGTTCTCGCGCGCGTCCTCGACGTACTCGCGGCACGCGCGGCACCGCTCGACGTGTTCCGCGACGCCGCTGCCGCTCTCGCCCCGCAGCGCGAACGACTCGAGCGACGCGGGCGATGGGCATCGGTCGGGCACTCACTCGCCCTCGTCGTAGGCGGCGGTCAACTCGCCCACGATCTCGCGCAGCCGCTTCGTCAGCCGGCTCTTGGCCAGATACACCGCGTCCACCGAGATCCCGCACTCCGTCGCGACCTCCTCCGCGGGCACGCCCCGCAGCGCGAACAACTCGAACGCGCGCAGCGTGGACTCGTTCGCCCGGCTGCTCGCGTGCAGGATCGTCATCGCCTCCGCGAAGATCGCCCGCTCGCGCTCCTCCGACCAGATGCGCGTCAGTTCCGGCTCGTCCGGCATCTCGCCGAGCATGGTGTCGCCGCCGACGCGCTGCGCCCCGCGCCCGCGGCGCATCCCGGACGCCACGTTCCGCGCGATCCCGATCAGCCACGAACTGAGACGCCCGCGCTCGCGCTCGTACCGACCGTCGCGGTACGCCCGGGCGAACTCGACCAGCGCCTGCTGCGCGACCTCCGCGGCGTCGTCGTGCGAGAACCCGAGCCGCGACGCGAACGCGATCAGCACGGGCCGATACCGCGCATCAAACCCCGACCACGCCTCGGCGTTGGCCGGATCGCGCAGCCCCTCGATCAGTCGTGTCGTCGTGCGAGTCAGCATCCCGCGCCCCGGGGCCTCCGAGCCGAGCCATCATACCGGCCGGGGCGACGTACGCAATGGAAATCCTTGGGAGGCGGAAGGGCAGCGCCCCGCCTGATCACCACCCGTCGCGGGGACGCTCGCACAGCGCACCGGCACGGAGCGTGGGCGATTGCGGCTCAGGGGCTACTACGAACAGCCCCGGGCGTGGTCGTTGAGGAAGGCGAGGAAGTCGATGGTGTTGATGACGCCGTCGTAGTTCCAATCGGCGAAGATGCTGTGGTCGGCCCAGGCGTTGAGGTAGTCGAAGAAGTCCTGCGAGGTGACCGTGCCGTCCTTGTTGAAGTCGGCGCGGCAGGCGGGACCGAGGTAGGCGACCCAGCCCTCGGAGTTGCCCGCGGGGTTGATGCCCGCGCCGACGATGGTGCGGCCGTCGGCGGAGACGCCGTAGGCGGCGAGGAGGTACCAGCCGGGCGGGATGGTGACGCCGCGCTCGGCGAGGACGTCGGTGAGTCGGCGGATGCCGGTCTCGGGCGTCCAGATGAACGCGCCGTTGCCGTTGTCGTCGAGCACGACGGCTTCGCCGACGATGACATTGCCGTCCCATGAGACGCCGTGGCCCCGGTTGCCGATCTCGTCGGGCGTCAGTCGGCCAAGCCCGACCATGCCGGTCTCGGCGGTCCAGCGGAAGGACATCTGGCCGCCGTAGGTCATGGATGAGCCGACGACGACGGAGCCGTCGGCGGAGACGGCCGTGGCGTTACTGCTGAAAGAGGAGCCCGGAAGAGCGCCCAGCCCGACCATGCCGGTCTCGACGGTCCAGCGGAAGGCTTCGGTGCCATTGTGGGATACGCTGCTTCCGACGATCACCAGACCGTCGGCTGAGATGTTCGTCGCGCCACTCCTGAAGATGCCGCCATCAAGGTCACCAAGCCCGACCATACCTGTTTCGACTGTCCATCTGTACGCTTCCCAGCCATTTGAGGAGTCGCTCCAGCCGACGATGACGCGTCCGTCGGCCGTAACCCCCGTCGCGCTGCTCTGGAACTTGCCTCCCGGCAGGTCGCCCATGCCGATCATGCCCGTCGCGGGCGTCCACACGAACGCTTCCGTGCTCGAGTTGGGGATCACATAGGCGCCCGTGATGACGGTTCCGCGTCCGTTGACACCAAGAGCGTTGCTCGTTCCGGAGCCGAGGGGCGACATGCCCTCGGCGAGCGTCCAGTGCATGGCCTCGTGGCTTCCGAACCCCCCCCGGGCGCTGTCGCCGATGACGACACGGGCGTCGGCTGACGCGTCCCACGCCATGCTGTAGACAACTCCTCCGGGCAGGTCGCCGATGCCCGTGAAGAAAGGCGTGTCCTGCGCGCCGGCGCAGGACACACACGCCACGAAGCCCCAATACCGAACGTATGGCACGCGGACCTTCATGAGCCGCCTTTCGGGCGTGGAAGCCCTCGTGTTCCTATGGGCCGACGGCGGTGATCATCTTGTTGATCATCACGCTGATCGTGTCCGTGTAGAAACTCGACGTGGCGATGTCGTCGAAGCCGTCGTTGTTGAAGTCAGCGGCGACGACCATCGTCGGGCGACCGATCAGCATCGAGGTGTAGAGGTAGGCCTGGCTCGACGAGGGCGTCTGGAAGGTGCCGTCGGAACGGCCGAGAAGCACCGCGACCGCGCCGCTCCACTCCTCGCCGCCCGTCGGTCCGTCCACGTTGTCGAGGGCGACGACGAGGTCGAGTTTGTTCCCGCCGTTGAAGTGGCCCGCCGCGATGCCGTGCGCCCGGACGTTCGCCGTGCCCGAGTAGAGTTGGTACCTGAGCGCGGGGTTGTCGCAGAAGGACTGGAACGCGCCGAACCCGTTGCCGAGGAAGACGCCGACGTAGGGCTGCCCGGTCTCGACCGCGGCGAAGTCCCAGTGCGCATCCACGCCGAAGCGGCCGCTGACGATCGTCTCGTAGAGCCAGGTCTGCGAGCCGCACGTCTGGGGAGCGTCGATGGTCACCGGATCGAACTGGAGGCCGCCGAGGTTGCGGACGGCAGTCACCGAGTCCGCGAAGGGGTTGGGGGTGACGAAGTCGATGAGCGGCTGGCCCGCGGCGAGCGCGAAGAAGTCGCCGACCGCCACGTCGCCCGGCGCCACGTTTCCCGAGATGTCAAGAGCGATTTCGTGGCTTTGGAAACCGAAGTTGCCCGTTGGGATGAGGCGGTTTTCAAACACAACGATCTTGTTTCGGGGGCCGCCTGCCGGGCAATCGTTCACCGCACCGATCACGTCGAGATCGCCGTCGTTGTCCACATCGACGACGGCCAGCCCCCGCATCGGCGAACCCTGCGCTGCCCAGCCGAGAGGATCGTTGGCGAACTCCCCGTTCCCCAGGTTCGGGAAGACGTACAGCACACCGCCACCAGCGTAGAGGGCCAGAACGACGAGATCGTGTCCGTTCACACCCGAGACGTCCGCGAACGCCACTTCGGTAGCGAAGGCACCAGGAATGTTGGTCGCCCAGTGGGGCACAAGGGCGTTGTCCGGGTCGGATTGCCAGGTGCCCGTGTTCCGGAAGACGCGGATCAGCCCGCCCACAACGTCGCCGCCGCACGCGAGCAGATCCCATCCCGTTCCGACGACCGCCAGTTCCGGGTACCCGTCCTGGCCCGGGTTCCCCTCGGTGTCCATGACGTCAGCCACGGCCATGCCGTAGGGGTACGTGACGAACGCGTCGAACTTGACCGCCGGCTCGAACTGCGGCACCTTCTCCGACTGCCCCGACGCCGGATCGGACGCCGAGAGCACGCACACCATCGCTGCCAGAACCGCCACCACCCTAACCCCCCCCCCAACAGACGATCGAATGAAGTCGCTTCGCGTTCCCAGTCGTTCCGGCCGTTGCCATCGCTGTTCTCCCGTTGTCCGGTGCGCGTCCACCGACCCGGCCCGCCGCGGGGGCGAGCCGGGCACGAGCGGCCCACGGGATCAGTATGCCAGTGGGGCAGGCGCGAGCCAAGCCTGTTTCGCGGGTTTTTCGCCCTCGCGGGCGCGGTCAGCGCACCGCGTCGCCGGGGACGCGGGGTGGGGGGCGGTCACAGGAAGGAGGAGCCGCCCGTGCGCACACGGCACCCGAGCGGCTCGGATGGGGGACGAATCGCTCTTGTCGGTCAGCCGCCGCGGACCTGCACGCGCTGGGCGCGTCGGGCCGTGCGCTTCGGCAGCACGATGGTCAGCACGCCGTCGCGGCAGGCGGCGGTGATGCCCTCATGGTCCACGTCCTCGCCGAGTCGGAACGCCCGCCGGTAGTCGCCGACGCCGAACTCGCCCTGCACCCATCGGGCGTTCTCGGGGTAGCGGTCCTGGACGCGCGCCTCGACGGTCAGCACGCCGTCGTCGATCGTCAGCGAGATGCCCTCGGGCGTCGCGCCGGGGACGTCGGCGTGAATCTCGAAGCGATCATCGAAGGCGAAGAAGTCGCTCGGCGGCCTGTAGAACTCGCGCTCGGTCGAGCGGGCCTCGCTCACGGCGGCGCAGTCCTCCGGGTTCGTGCGGCAGGTCTGGTTCATCGCTGGTTCCTCCCTTGGATTCGGTTCGTGTGTCCGGTCACGCCGCGCCGGTCGGGAGCGACTTCGTCTCGCCCGCCGGCGTGTCCAGGGCGCGGACCTCGATCCTGCGCGGGCGCGCCGACTCCGCCTTCGGCATCGTCACCCGAAGCACGCCGTTGGTCAGCGTCGCCTCGACGCGCGACGTGTCGATCGGGAGCGGGAGGCCGACCGACCGCTCGAAGTGGGTCAGGGCACGCTCGACGCGGAGCGTCTCGGCCCCCTCGGGCGTGGTTCGCTCGCGCCGCCCGCGAACGGTGACCATGTTCTCCGTCGCCGACACCTCCACCTCGTCGAGCGAGAAGCCGGGGAGTTCCGCCTCGAGATGGAACGCCTCGTTGTCGTGCCACAGGTTCACCGCCGGCCACGCGCCGGGCTGCGCCGGCGTGACGCCGAACGCCTCGTCGAACTGGCGGGTCATCGCGTCGAACACGCGCCCGAACTGCCTCGACAGATCATCAATCCTCGGGGTCACGATCAGTGTGCCACGCATCGTTTGCCTCCTTCCGTCTTGATCTCGAATCCGCCCCCGGCCCCACGCGCCGGCGGGCACGGGACGGATGGCAACCGGCGTGCCAGACGCGAGCCTCCGAGGGCTTGGGGCTTGGGGCTTGAGGCTTGGGGGTTGGGGGTTGGGGCTTGAGGCTTGGGGCTTGGGGTTTGGGAGGGGGGGCCGACTGTCGCGGCGGCAATGCGGGGGCGTTGGGGTGTCAAGTTGACAGGATTGAGGCCGGAGGGGGGAAGGGCGAAGCCGAAGTGGCGCATGGGGCGGAAGCGCCGGAGACGGCGCGTGGAAAGGCCCCGCCCCGCGCCCCAAGCCCCAAGCCTCAACCCCCTACGATCCCTTTGCCGGTGGGGTGGCCGAGTGGTCGAAGGCGCCGGTCTTGAAAACCGGTAGACCCGTCAGGGTCTCGCGGGTTCGAATCCCGCCCCCACCGCTTCTCGGACGCCCGCTCGCCCGGCGGCGCACCGCGCCTCACGAGGCCCTCCCCGCCGGTCGATGCTTCAGACGCGACGATCCGCCACGCCAGGAGCCGAAGATGCGCCTCGATTTCGACATCGCCTACCTCTCGCTCGAGATCGGGATCGACTCGCGCATCCCGACCTATGCGGGCGGGCTTGGCGTGCTCGCGGGGGACACCATGCGGGCCGCCGCCGACCTCGGCATTCCGATGGTCGGCGTCACCCTCCTCTACCGCGAGGGGTACTTCACGCAGGAGCCGGCGGGCGGCAACCCGCGCGACATCCCCCAGCCGTGGGAGCCGGAGCGCGTCCTGCGACAGATGCTGCCGCGCGTCGTCGTCCCCATCGACGGCCGCCCCGTCATGCTCCGGGCGTGGCGCCATGACGCGGTGGGGGTGGGCGGGCACGTCGTCCCCGTCTACTTCCTCGACGCGGAACTGCCCGAGAACGACCCCGACGCGCGCATCATCACGCGGCGTCTCTACGCCGGAGACCACCAGCACCGCATCCGGCAGGAGACCGTCCTCGGCATCGGCGGCCCGCGCATGCTGCGCGCCATCGGCCACGACGTGCGGCTCTTCCACATGAACGAGGGCCACGCCTCGTTCGCCACGCTCGAAGCCCTGAGCGCGTGCATCGCCCGTTGCGCCGAGCACGGCGGCTCGACGCACGCCGCGCTCGACGCCGCATCCATCGCCCGGGTCCGCGACCGCTTCGTCTTCACCACGCACACGCCCCTGCCCGCGGGCCACGACCGCTTCGACATCGACACCGTCCGCCGCATCGTCGGCGACCACCCCGCCCTGCACCGCCCGGACCTGCACGGCGAGGGCGAACTCAACACGACGCGCCTGGCGATGAACCTGAGCGCGTTCACCAACGCCGTCTCGCGCCGCCACGCGGAGGTCTCGCGGGCGATGTTCCCGGGCTACCGCGTCGAGTCGGTGACGAACGGGGTGCACGCCGGGCGGTGGACGGGTCAGCACGTCGCCGCCCTCTTCGACGAGCACGTCCCGAACTGGCGGCGGCACAACGCGGACCTGCGTCTCGCGCACCGAATCCCTCCCGACGCGATCCTGGCCGCCCACGCGAAGGCGAAACGCGAGATGCTCGCCACGGTCGCCTCCGCGACGGGCCGATCGCTCGACCCGGATGCGCTCACGATCGTCTTCGCCCGCCGCATGACGGACTACAAACGCCCGACGCTCGCGCTCGCCGACCCCGCGCGCCTCCGCGCCATCGCCGACCGCGTCGGGCCGATCCAACTCGTCTTCGCCGGCAAGGCCCACGCGCACGACGGCGCGGGGCAGGAGATCGTCCGGCGCATCCACGCGGCCGCGAAGACCCTCGAAGGCTCCGTCCCCGTCGTCTTCATCAACGGCTACGACCTCGCGCTCGCGCACTCGCTCGTCGCGGGCGCGGACGTCTGGCTGAACGTCCCGCGTCCTCCAATGGAGGCGTCCGGCACCAGCGGCATGAAGGCCGCCCTCAACGGCGTCCCCAGCCTCTCCACCCTCGACGGCTGGTGGCTGGAAGGGTGCGTCGAGGGGGTGACCGGCTGGTCGATCGGCTCGGCCTCGGACGACTGCCGCTCCGAAGGCCCCGAGAGCATGGACCCCCGCCACGCGGCCGATCTCTACGACAAACTGGAGCGCGCGGTCGCGCCGCTCTTCCACGGCGACAAGGCCGCCTGGGCGCGGATGATGCTCAACTGCATCGCCGTCAACGGGTCGTACTTCACCGCGGAGCGGATGGTGGCCGAGTACGCCGTGCGGGCGTACGCGCGCTAGGTCGCTCCCGCCGCCCCGCCCTCCGGCGCCACGACATCGACGCGCGTCGAGCGGTCGAGGTTGCAGACGACCAGTTCGCCGTCGTCCTTGCGGATGACGAGGCGGTCGAGCCAGAGTTTCTTGTCCTCGCCGTGGGCGTACCACGAGCCGGTCTTCTCCCGCCCGGCGCGCACCACCGTCCCCTCGAACGTCGTCGTCATCGCGCCGGACTGGCGCTCCACTTCCTGGCTCACGCGGACGCGGCTGCCCGGCTCGAAGTTCTGGGTCTGGAACGGCATGGGGCGGAGTATACGCGGGCCTTCACCCGCCGATCGCCCGCTCGACCTCGCCCAGCAGGCGGGCCGCACCGTCGCCCGTGCGCGCCTCCGCGATCAGCCGCATGATCGGCTCGGTGTTGCTCGCCCGCACGTGGACCCACGCCGGCCCGCCCCCCGCGTGCGGGCAGTCGTCCCAGTCCACGCGGACGCCGTCCTGCCGGTCGACGCGTGCGCCGCCCGCGGGCGCCCACGCCGCCGCCGTCTCCACCGCCGGCGCGGCGGCCTCGCGCGACGCGATCTCCACCTTGCGTTTCTCGATCGCGTACGCGGGCATCCCGCCCACGAGGTCCGCGAGCGTGCGCCCGTGCCGCGCCATGAGCGCGAGCACGAGCGCCATCGCGCCGAGCGAGTCGCGCACGCAGGTCACGCCCGGCCAGATCACGCCGCCGTTCCCCTCGCCGCCGATCTCCGACCCCTCGCGCTTCATGGCCCCCGCGACGTGCGCCTCGCCGACGGGCGTGCGCACGACGCGCGCCCCGTGCTCGCGGGCGAGGTCGTCGATCATGCGGCTGGTCGAGAGGTTCGCGCACAGCACGATCCCGCGGTGCCCCTCGTGCGCGCGCGCGCCGAGCGCATCGCACGCCTCGAGCACGCTCCTCGCCGCCAGCACCAGCGTCCACTCCTCGCCGATGTACCGCCCTTCGCCGTCGAGGATCGCCAGCCGGTCGCCGTCCGGGTCCTGCGCGAAACCCACATCCGCCCGCGCGTCGCGCACCGCGTCGCACAGCGCGACGAGGTTCTCTCGCGTCGGCTCCGGCGCGTGCGGAAAGACGCCCGACTCGTCGTCGCCGATGTGCGTCACGCGGCAGCCGAGCGATTCGAGCAGCCGTCGCCCGCCCTCGACGCCGGCCGCGTTCACCGAGTCCAGCACGACCGAGTAGCGTCGCTCGCGGATCAGCGCGACGAGTTCGTCGCCGAGGCGGCGCAGCACGAGCGAGGCGTGGTCCCAGCCCGAATCGTGCCTGAGCGCCACGCGTCCGGCCTGCGCCCAGCCGCGCCAGCCGACGCGCCCTTCGTGGAAGGCCGCCGTGATCTCGGCCGCGGCCTGCGCCGACGGGGCGCAGGCGCGCACGCCCTTGGCGACGCCCTCGCCCTCGGGGACGAGGCACTTGAGTCCGTTCCACTCCTGGCCGTTGTGGCTGGCGGTGATGACGAGGCCGCCCGCCGCCTCGAGTTCGTCCACCATCACGCCGACGGTCGGCGTCATCTCGACGCCGAGGTCGATCACATCGCACCCCGCGCCCGTCACGCCCGCGACGGCGGCGGCGTAAACCGGATCGCACCCCGCGCGCCCGTCGCGACCGACGACGACCGTCGGCCTGCCGTCCGCGCCGCGCGCCAGCCACGACCCGAACACCCCGGCAAACCGCGCCGCGATCTCCGGCGACAGGCTCGCGCCGACGATCCCACGCATCCCGCTCACCCCGACCATCAACGGCCCGTCGCCCATCGTGCCTCCCATGGCCCGGCCGCTCCAGCATAGCGTGTGCCACAACCGTCGTGCCTGTCGTTTGCCCCCGACCATCCCACCCGTCCGCGGCACGACGGTGGTGCTCAGAACGGACGCGGCGCATCCGAAGCACGACCGTCGTGAGAGAAGAAGGAGAAGGTGAAGGGTGAGAGACACGACGGCCGTGGCACGGCCGTATACTTCGCACTCCTGATGTACTCTATCTCCGTCGAAACCGAGTTCTGCGCCGCACACGCGATCGTCATCGCCGGCGTGCGCGAGCCGCTCCACGGGCACAACTGGCGCGTGACGGCCACGATCTGCGGCGACACACTGGACGACGACGGGCTGCTCTGCGACTTCCACGCCGTCGAAGCCACGCTCCGGGAGGCCGTCGCCCCCTTCGCCAACGCGAACCTCCACGACGCGCCCCCGTTCGACCGACGCAACCCCACCGCCGAACTCGTCGCCCGGCACATCGCCGACGAACTTGCCCGGCGACTCGCGTCCGCGCTCGCCCGCGGCGCCCGCGTCTCGTCCGTGCGCGTTACCGAGGCCCCGGGGTGCGCCGCGACCTACCGTCCTGAGCCGTGACGCAAGCGCACCGAGCCAATCCCGTGCCCCGCGAGCCGGAGCCGACCTCCGAGGCCTCGCACTTCTTCAACCGCGACCTCTCCTGGCTCGAGTTCAACCGCCGCGTGCTCGCCCAGGCCGCAGACGCCGACTTTCCGCTGCTCGAGCGGGTGAAGTTCCTCGCCATCTTCTCGAACAACCTCGACGAGTTCTTCATGAAGCGCGTGGGCCAGTTGAAGCGTTCCGTGCTCGCGGGGATCGACGCCGCCGGCCCGGACGGGCTTCGGGGGCGGCAGGTGCTGGCGGCGATCCGGGAGCGCGTGATCGAGTTGCAGCACGCGCAGGCGAAGATGTGGGAGCGGACGCTCCGCCCCGCGCTCGAGGCCGAGGGCGTCCGCATCCTCCGCTACGCCGACCTCGACGCCGCCGAGCGAACCTCCATCGACGCCTGGTACCGGGCCAACGTCTTCCCGGTCCTCACGCCCTTGGCCGTCGATCCGGGCCACCGCTTCCCGTTCATCTCGAATCTCTCCGAGAACCTCGGCATCCTCGTCTGCGCGCCCGGCAGCCCCGAGCGGCACTTCGCGCGCATCAAGGTGCCGGACGTCCTGCCCCGGTTCATCCCGGTCGGTGCGGACGCGCCCATGCAGCCCGGCGACCTCGCGAAGATCAACGTCTCCCCCGACGCCCCCCTGCGCCTGCTCCCGCTCGAGGAACTGATCGTCAACAACCTCGACGACCTCTTCCCCGGCATGGAGACCCACGACGTCACCCCCTTCCGCCTCACACGCAACGCCGCGGTCGAGCGCGAGGACGACGAGGTCGAGGACCTCCTCGAGCACGTCGAGGCCGAACTCCACATGCGCCGCTTCGCCAGCGCGGTGCGCATCGAGACCGGGCCTACTCCCTCGCCCGGCGTGCTCGCCTTCGTCACCGACGAACTCGGCCTGACCGACGAGGACGTCTACCACCGCCCCGGACCCCTCGAGTACGCCGACCTCTTCCAACTCGCCGATCTCGCCCTCCCGCACCTCAAGTTCGAGCCGTGGATCCCCGCGGTCCCGCCCGCGATCGCGCACGCCTCGGCCTCCGACTCCGACCTCTTCGCCATCGTGCGCGAGCGCGACGTCCTGCTCCACCACCCCTACGAGTCCTTCAAGGCCTCCGTCGAACGCTTCATCGCCGCCGCCGCGCGCGACCCCGACGTCCTCGCCATCAAGCAGACCATCTACCGCACCAGCCGCGACTCCCCCTTCGTCGCCTCCCTCATCCGCGCCGCCGAGAGCGGCAAGCAGGTCGCCTGCCTCGTCGAACTCCGCGCCCGCTTCGACGAGCAGAAGAACCTCCGCTTCGCACGCCAACTCGAGAAGCACGGCGTCCACGTCGCCTACGGCGTCGTCGGCCTCAAGACCCATTGCAAGTGCTCCCTCGTCGTCCGGCGCGAGAGCGGCGGACTGCGCGCCTACGCCCACCTCGGCACCGGCAACTACAACCCCCACACCGCGCAACTCTACACAGACATCGGCCTGCTCACCTCCAACCCGCGCATCACGGACGACGTCGTCGCTCTCTTCAACCTCCTCACCGGCCGCAGCCAGCAGACCGACTACAACGAACTCCTCATCGCGCCCGCGAACCTCCGCCGCCAGTTCTCCGAACTCATCCGTCGCGAGACCGAGAACGCCCGACGCGGCCTGCCCGCACGCATCTTCGCCAAGGTCAACTCCCTCGAAGACCGCAAGATCACCGAACTCATCTACGAGGCCTCGAGCGCCGGCGTCCGGGTCGATCTCGTGGTCCGGGGCTTCTGCTGCCTCCGCCCCGGCGTGCCCGGACTCTCGGACAACGTCCGCGTCATCTCCGTCGTCGGACGGTTCCTCGAGCACTCGCGCGTCTTCCACTTCGCCAACGCACGCGACAACCCGCTCGAAGGCGACTGGTACATCGGGTCGGCCGACTGGATGTACCGGAACCTCAACAACCGCGTCGAGGCCGTCATCCCCGTGCGCGACGCCGACGCCCGCGCTCGGCTCGACCGCATCCGCGAGGTCATGCTCGCCGACCGCCGACGCGCGTGGTCGCTGAACCCCGACGGCTCCTACGCCCAACTCGTCCCCCCCCCGGACGCGCCCCCGGACTCGCCCGCCGCCCTCGGCACCTTCCGAACCCTCATGAACGACACGCTCGCGTCGCCCGGCCGGGCGTGACGCCGCGCACGCCGCTCCGTCACGACTCCTCCAGCCTCCCGAACTCCGGCTCCCGCGCCGCCCCGCCCGCGCCCGTGATCGCCCGCACGATGCGGTCCGCGTGGACGTGCGTGTTCTCGATGAAGTACCGCGTCCGTTCCTGCGAGCCGCCGCACGCCGTCCCCGCGACGTACACCCCCGGCACGTTCGTCTCCATCGTCCGCGCGTCGTGCGCCGGCCGACGCTCCGGCCCCTCAAGCCCGACGCCGAACGCCCCGAACAGCCACGGGTCCTGCACGTACCCCGTCATCAGCAGCACGAAGTCCGTCTCCACCTCCGTCGTCACGCCACGACCGCTCGCGTCGCCCAGCACGACCGACCCCTCGCGGATCTCCCGCACCACCGTCCGGGGCAGCCAGCCGATCTCGCCCTTCTCCACCAGCCACTCGATCTCAGGCCGCAGCCAGTACTTCACGCGCTGCTCGTCGAAGCGCTCGCCGCGATAGGAAACGGTCACGCGCGCGCCCGCCCGCCAGCACCGCAGCGCGGCCTCCACCGCCGAGTTCTTCCCGCCGACGATCAGCACCCGCGTCCCGAAGTACTTGTGCGGTCCCTCGAAGTAGTGGCTCACGTGCGCCAGCCCCTCGCCCGCCACGCCCAGCATCCGGGGCCGGTGCATGTTCCCGATCGCCAGCACGACCCGCCGCGCGCCGCTCTCTTCCGGGGCGGGGCCTTGCAGGCCCCGTTCATCCCGGCCCGCCTCCTCCATCCCTCCAACACCATGGCTGCTCCGCTCCGTGCGCACAACGAACCGCTCACCCTCGCGCCGCGCGCCCACGACCCGCCGGTACCTCCGCACCTCCAGCCCGAACTGCCGCACGATCTCGCGCAGGTACGCCTGGTACTCCTCCCCGGTGATCTTGCCCTGATCGACCGAGGGGATCGGCACGCCGCAGATGGCGAGCCGCTCGGGGCTGGAGAAGAACCGCGTCTGCGGCGCCCACCACCCGAAGGTCGCCCCGACCTGCCCCGCCTCGATCTGCACGTACTCCACGCCCGCGCGCTTCAGCCCCGCCGCCACCTCCAGCCCGATCGGCCCCGCGCCGACGATGAGCACGTCCGTCCCGCGCATAGGCAGACAATAGCGACACCCCACGGACGCCGGTCAATCAGCCCGCGAGCAGCGGTGGCACAGGCGTCTCGCCTGTGCGCTTCCCCTCGCCGACAACTCCGCCACCACGGCGCCACGCGACGATCGCGATACGATTCCGTGTCAGGCGCGATCTACGGGCAGCACGCTGATCGCGTCCGTGTAGAAACTCGACGTAGCAATGTCATCGAAGCCGCTCTGTGTGAGGTTGGCACGCGTCATGCCGGCCTCCTTCAGCGTCTGCGCCGCATGGACGCCGCAGCGAGGGCGAGCGGCGCGAGCGAGACGGGTGCGGGGATGGGGATGTGGGCGATCCAGGCTTCCTGGTGGCTGGGGAAGTTCCTGTTCCATCCGGTGCCGGTGAT
>Ga0226835_1000486_pt1 | contig 44472 bp, 35 predicted proteins | sample LAC_MetaG_1_FD_163627 | JGI IMG/M metagenome (GOLD analysis project Ga0226835, IMG submission 163627) | Anaerobic ammonium oxidizing microbial communities from anammox membrane bioreactor (MBR) in UC Berkley, California, United States -... | ecosystem: Engineered > Bioreactor > Anaerobic >...
AGCGAAAGCGAAGGCGCATTAAGGAGCGTAGCTGCTCAGCATACGGCTCAGGAACATAAATAGATTTAAGCGAATCATTTTCAAGTTCACGGGAAAGTTTACGTGAATCAACAGGATCGGATTTAGCAGATTTCTCTTTACCTGAAGAAGGAACATCAGCGGGATTAACAATTATGCAGTTTATACCAAGTTCAGTAAATTTTCTTTGAGGCCAGAATCCGCAAAATCCGGCTTCATAAACAACAAAGTAAGCTCCATTAGGATAGTGTTTGTTAAGGTACTTATAAAGTTCATCCGGAGAAGGATTCATTGAAAAAGTTTTTAGCTCGATACCACAGTTACGGATAGTAACTTTCCATTGTTTAAGGTGAGTATCGATACCGATAAAAAATTGCAAGTTAGAAAATGTTATGGCTTTCATATTTAGTCTCCTTATAAAATGTTTGATTAACGAATAAAGTTAATCACAAGGACTTTTTAAACATAACATCTGACAGCGTATTCGCATTCGGGCTTTGTTTGCTAATTTATTGATAGGTTTTAAATTTGTAAAACTAAAAAGCACCGCCAATGAATACGAAAATACTTATTGCCCCGCAATACTGCGAAAAACTCTGGTAAGGTTTTACCGGGTCTGTGGAGTTATTACATTTACACCGCAGGATGGTCTGATATTTTTAGATACATCTGCTTTCGGCGGCATAAGAATCATTCGTGAATTCGTGACAAATATTTTTGATGACTGCAGCGAATACTCGAACAAAACTTAACTACTTAATAACCGTCTCTCTGATATAATTTCCATTTGCTGTTTCAAGAATTGTAAGATGTGCAAGTCTTACAACTTTTTCAAACAACTCAGGGTTTAGTGTGGAAAATTCGTCTGTAGGAAGATGAAGATGATCATAACTATTTGTGGTTACAAAATACAGACTGGGGATATCTTTTTCGTGAAAGGGAGTTGCATCCGCCCCGCCTCCGCTCCAGGTTCTGCTTACCATTGAGTTGAAACTTGTTTCATCAATTTGCTTTGCAATCTGCCAAAGGTTAGGTGCGCTTTTACCGTTTCCAACCTGAATGCTATCGCCGTAGCCAACGCAGTCCAGGTTTATCATTGCAGTTATCTTGTTGTAACCATATTTCCAATTATCAACAAAATATTTCGATCCGATTAAACCTTGCTCTTCGCCGGCAAACAATACAAAAATAACCGAGCGCTTTGGTTCTATTCCGCCTTTGATAAATGCTTCTGCTATTTCCAAAACTGCTGCCGAGCCTGATGCGTTATCGTTTGCACCGGGGAATAACAACCCGGCTTGTGAACCAACATGATCCAAGTGTGCACCAACAATTACAAATTCATTCTTCAATTCAGGGTCTTTGCCTTCCAGCAATGCTGCAACATTCATTGTGCGAGCATATTTTTCATATTTTGCTTTTACCTCAATAACTGCTCTTGTTGCCAGATTCATTGAGATAGGTTTTTTCTTTTCATCAATTTTCGTTTGACAGTCATTTATTGTAAATCCGGTTAAGTTTAGAAGTTCGTTAGCGGCTTTAAAAGATATTTGAAGCTGAGGAAAATCTTCCGGCTGCTCACCATCTCCATGTAAAACGCTTGAAATCAAGGGCTGCGGTTTGTTATCATTAGGAAGTGATACAAACAAAATACCCTTCGCTCCTTTTTTTCTTGCAACAAGAGATTTTTCACGGGGATAGTTCGTTCCCCAGTCTTTATCATCATTTTTCCAAGAAGGATTTTGTTTAAACACCATCACTATTTTATTTCTGACATTAATACCTGCATAATCATCATAAAAAAGGTCTGGTCTGGAAATTCCGTATCCACAAAAAACCACCGGCAGATTAAAACTATTTGATCCGGTAAATCCTCTTAACACAAAATCTTTTCCAAGCTCATAATTAATTGTATCGCCATTTACAATTGATTTGAATACTGCCGGAGATTCGATCTTGTTGTATTCAATATTAAAATGCTGAAAATACATCTCGCTGCCTGCGGGGGTTAAACCAAGCTCAAAAAATTTATCGGCAGCAAACCGAGCTGCTTTATTATAACCTTCGCTGCCAGGCAATCTACCATCAAAATCTGGTGAAGAAAGAATTCTAACATTCTTGATCAGGTCTTCTTTATTAATTTCTGAAAGTCCGGTTGATCCTTGTGAATAAACAACAGCGGAAGCAATCAAAAGAAAAACGGCTGTAAATAATTTTTTCATATAAAAAACAAAAAATTGAAATTATTATTCTTTATTATACAAAAAGCATACTATTCGTATAATAAAAAAAACGCCCCAAAACGAGGCGATTTTTTATTAAAAGCACAAATCACTGTTATTAACTAAGCAAGGGCTGGTCATTTTTTCCGTTTCCGTTTCCGTTACCATTAATTCCATCTTCGTCTTCCGGAACAACACGGGCAATATCTGCAATAGAATCACCTTCGTTCAGACGAATTACTCTTACTCCCTGAGTGTTTCTTCCCATAACCCGTAAATCTTTAACGCTTTGTCTGATGACCATTCCTTGTGTAGAAATAATTACAAGTTCATCACGATCAACAACTTCCATCATTGCAATCATCTTGCCGACTTTATCTGTAGTCTTAACTGTTATCACGCCTTTACCGCCGCGTTTAGTAATCCTATAATCATTTATATCCGATCGTTTACCATAACCTTTCTCTGTAACAACAAGAACAGTTGTCTGATCGTTTCTTATTACAAGCAATCCAACAACCTGATCACCCTTGCCTAATCTTACACCCCGCACTCCGGTTGCTGTTCTTCCCATATCCCTTACATCTTTTTCGTTAAAGCGGATTGCAAAACCGTTTCTGGTTCCGATAACAATATCGTTCTTTCCGTCGGTCATTTTAACTTCAATCAGTTTATCGCCAGGAACAAGATTGATTGCATTAATTCCTCCTTTACGAACATTACCGTATGCAGAAAGAACTGTTTTCTTAATCGTTCCCTTTTCTGTTGCCATAATCAGAAATTGGTCTTCGCGGAATTCCTTAACTGCAACAAACGCAGTAATGTTATCATCTTTATCTTTATCAAGAAGATTTACAATTGATCTGCCTTTTGCTGTTCTGCCGCCTTCGGGCACTTCGTGAACCTTTAACCAGTAACAACGACCTTTGTCCGTAAAGAACAAAATGTATTGATGTGTTGATGCAACAAACATATGCTCGATAAAATCATCTTCTTTGGTTCCCGCACCCGTTACACCTTTACCGCCGCGTCCTTGTCTTCTGTATCCGCTGACAGGAAACCGTTTAATAAATCCGCCGTGAGAAATTGTTACAACAACATCTTCCTCCGCTATTATATCTTCTAATGAAAACTCTTTATAATCTTTTATAATTTCTGTTCTTCGTTCATCGCCGTATTTTTCTTTTAACGCAAGCAGTTCGTCTTTAATAATTTTCTTCCTTGTTCTTTCGTTCTCCAAAATTCCTCTTAACTTCTCAATGAGTTTAATCGTTTCTTTATATTCATCTTCAATTTTTTTACGTTCTAGTCCGGTTAAGCGCTGCAGTCTCATATCCAGGATTGCTTTTGCCTGTATCTCGCTCAGCTTAAACTTTCTCATCAAATTGTTTTTAGCTGTTTCAACATCTTTAGATTTTTTAATCGTCTCTATTACTTCATCAATATTATCAAGTGCAATTATGTAGCCTTCTAAAATATGAGCCCGTTTTTCAGCCGCTTCCAATTCAAATTTTGTTCTGCGAATAAGCACATCCATTCTATGATCAAGAAAGTGCTTAATAATTTCCTGAAGTGTTAGTACTTTCGGCGCCCCGTTAACAAGAGCCAGCATTATCACACCAAAGGTAACCTGCATTTGTGTATGCTTAAATAACTGATTTAAAATAACCGCCGGCTGGGCATCCCGCTTAAGCTCGATAACAACTCTTAATCCGTCTCTGTCTGATTCGTCTCTGATATTTGAAATATCATTTATCTTTCCTTCTCTTACAAGATCAGCTATTTTTTCAATCATCGCTGCTTTGTTTACCTGATAAGGAATCTCGGTAATAACTATATTCTCTCTATCGTTCTTCAGTGTTTCAATATTAGCTTTTGCCCGGATTACAACCCTGCCTCTTCCTGTTAAATAAGCGTCTTTAACTCCTTCATATCCGTATATTATTCCACCGGTAGGAAAATCCGGTGCTTTAATAATTTTCATTAAATCGGCAGAAGTTGCCTTTGGATTTTCGATCAACGCTACACAGCCATCTATTACTTCGCTGATATTATGAGAAGGAATATTTGTAGCCATTCCAACCGCAATTCCGCTTGCACCATTTATTAAAAGATTTGGAAGATATGATGGCATAACGGTTGGCTCTTGTAACGACTCATCAAAATTGGAAACAAAATCAACCGTGTTCTTATCCAGATCACGCAGCATTTCGTCTGCTATTCTTGCAAGTCTTGCTTCTGTGTAACGCATAGCTGCGGGCGAGTCGCCGTCAACTGATCCAAAGTTTCCCTGTCCATCAACCAGAGTATATCGCAACGACCACTCTTGCGCCATTCTAACCATTGTATCATAAACCGCACTATCGCCATGCGGGTGGTATTTGCCGAGCACTTCACCGACAATTCTTGCTGATTTTTTATATGGTCTGTTGTATGGCAATCCAAGTTCGTGCATTCCGAACAGAACTCTTCGGTGAACTGGTTTTAATCCGTCTCTTACATCGGGCAATGCGCGAGAAATTATAACGCTCATTGCATAATCTATATAAGAGGACTTCATTTCGTCTTCTAATGTTCTGGGTAAGATTTTTTCAAATATTGTAGTCATATATTTTTAGTTATTACTTTAAAATTCAATTAAATCATATATCAAGTTTAGCATACTTAGCATGCCGTTCAATAAATTCTCTTCTGGGTTCTACTGCATCTCCCATCAGGGTTTCAAAAATTTTATCTGCGGCTGCTGCACTATCAACACTAACTTGCAAAACTGTTCTTGTTTCGGGATTCATTGTAGTTGACCAAAGCTGTTCGGGATTCATTTCTCCCAATCCTTTGTATCGTGAAATAACAACTCCCTTTGGCTGTCCTTCCTCGTCAACTTCGCCATCTGATCCGTTTCCGGATTTTGCTTTTAAATCTTTTTTATACTGTTTTAATATTTTATCTCTTTCATCATCATCAAAAGCGTATTGTTCTTCTTTGCCTTTCTTAATTTTGTAAAGCGGTGGCTGGGCAATATAAATTTTTCCGGTAGTTATAAGATCCTTCATGTGTCTGTAAAAGAAAGTCAGCAACAATGTTCTGATATGGCTTCCATCTACATCCGCATCTGTCATTAAAATAATTTTACCGTAACGTGATTTTTCCGGATTAAAATCTTCTCCTATGCCGGCACCAATTGCGGCTATCATCGCCTGAATTTCCTGATTTTCTAAAATCTTGTTAAGCTTTGCTTTTTCGACATTAAGAATTTTTCCTTTAATTGGTAAGATTGCCTGAAACCTTCTGTCCCTTCCTTGCTTTGCTGAGCCGCCGGCTGAATCTCCTTCAACAATATAAATTTCACAATGTTCAGGATCGTTAATTGAACAATCGGCAAGCTTGCCCGGCAGATGCATCGAGTCCAGCGCATTTTTTCTTCTTACAAGATCGCGTGCTTTTCTTGCCGCTTCTCTTGCCTCTGCTGCGCGCAAACATTTTTCAATAATCTTTTTACCTATTGATGGATTTTCTTCCAAAAATTCGGATAGCTTTTCACCAACAATTGTTTCGACAATAGATTTTACTTCGCTGTTGCCAAGTTTTGTTTTTGTTTGTCCTTCAAACTGCGGTTCCAAAACTTTTACAGAAATTACTGCTGTAAGTCCCTCTTTAAAATCATCTCCGCTCAAAGTTATTTTACTGTTTTCTTTAATAAGTCCGTTTTTATTTGCATAATTATTAAACGTTCTGGTAAGTGCTGTTCTGAATCCGACCAGATGGGTGCCGCCTTCAATGGTATTTATGTTATTAACATAGGTATGAATGTTTTCTGAATATGAATCGCTGTATTCAAACGCTATTTCGACCGGAGTGTTTTCTTTTTCTCCTTCAAAATAGATCGGCTTGTGCATTGCGGTTCTATGTTCATCCAGATACTTAACAAAGTCAATAAGTCCGCCTTTAAATCTATAAGACTCTTCAAGCTCTTCAACTTCATCTTTTAATATCATAGTAACTTCTTTGTTCAGATACGCAAGTTCGCGCATTCTTTCTGCAACAGTTTCAAAATTAAATTTCGTTACTTTAAAAATTTCAATATCCGGTTTGAACGTTATTATTGTTCCTGTTGAATCTCCTTTATAGGTTCCGGTTTGTTTAACTTTTTCAACGGGAATGCCGCGTTGATATTTTTGGTAGTAAATTTTATTATCTCTTCTAACTTCTGCCGTCATCCATTCCGAAAGTGCATTAACTACTGAAACTCCAACACCATGTAACCCGCCGGAAACTTTGTATGATCCTTTATCAAATTTTCCTCCGGCATGTAATACAGTCATAACAACTTCAAGCGCAGAGCGTTTTTCAATGGGGTGAATATCAACAGGAATTCCTCTGCCTTTATCTTCAACAGAAACAATTCCATCTTTTTTTAATGTTACTATTACTCTGTCATTAAACCCTGCTAATGCTTCATCGATACTATTATCAACAACTTCGTTAATAAGATGATGCAGCCCTCTTGAGCTTACATCCCCAATATACATTGCGGGGCGCTTACGAACAGCCTCTAATCCTTTTAATACATTTATACTCTTTGCGTTGTAATCATTTGAGTTGTTTTGTGCTTTTGCCATAAATACTTTTTATCCTTTGGTATCCTTAAATAATTATCTTGCCGAAAATTTAATTTTATTGACTCTTTTTTCTTTATAAAAATTATTAATCTTTTCCACTATCAGAGTTTCTTTAAACTTAAGTTCACTGCGCCATGCAGCATTTTCAACTTTGAGCGTAAGAATTGTATTATGCACTTTTACAGCTTTGGCTATCTTTTTAAATTCCGGAAAAATTTCACCAAAATCACTTACTACTTTATTTTCGTCAACAATAGCTTTAATATTCTTTAATCCGGGATCAGTATTAAAAACATCTTTTAAGCTTTTAAAATCCTCAGGCATAGGTAATATTTCCGCTTTCTATTTTGATAATCAAATCCTTATCCTCTTTTGACAGAAAAGAAAAATCTGCAAAATCTGTAATTGTAATAAAAGCCTGTCCGACCTGTTTAAGATAACTGCTTATTCTACCAGCTCTATTAGCATCTAATTCTCCAAAAACATCATCAAGCAGAAATATTGGTTTTTTGCCTGTTAAATTTTTCAAATAAAAAAACTCTGCAAACCGAAGAGATGATTGAAAAGTTTTATGCTGACCTTGTGAGCCGAATGTTTTAAGATTTATTCCATTGATGCTAAAAATATACTCATCCCTGTGTGGTCCTGCCAGATTAGTTGTTCTTCTTATTTCTTCATCTTTTCTTTCAGTTAATAATCTTCTGAAATTATCTGTATCATCACCCTGACCGCAAACATTGCATTCGTATTTAATATCCGGAATCTCGGTTTGTTCAACAATTTTTAAATAAGATTCTTTTATATAACTGCTGAACTCATCAACAAATCTTCTTCTGTAATTTATAAGATCAATACCTATTTCAATCATTTTTTCTGTCCATGCATCAAGTTCAAGCAATGTTTGTTTATCATAATTTTCTCTTAATCTTGTCAGAACAGCAGATCGTTGCTTAATAACCTTATTATAATCCAGTAAAGTTTCTAAATAAACTGAGCTTGCCTGCGAAATTATTGAATCAACAAACTTTCTTCTATCCGAAGGAGAGCCCTGAGTTATTTGGTGATCAGCCGGTGAAAGAATAACTACGGGATATTTTCCAATTATTTGTGAATTTCTCGAGATCAATTTATCGTTTTGAAAATAGTGTTTGCGGTTTTCTGATAAAGAAAAATAGATTCTGATATTATCCTCAGTTAAATCTTTAAATTTGCCATATATTTCAAATTCCTGTTCATCAAAATTTACTGCTTCAGAATCTTTTGAATTAAAACTTTTAGTAGTACATAAATAGTAGGCAGCCTCTAATATAGTTGTTTTACCCTCTCCATTGCCGCCAACTATATAGTTTAAATTTTCAGAAAAATTCAGGTGTGCATTTTTATGTGTTCTAAAATTTCTTAAAAAAATTCTACTCAGAATCATTTTAGTTATTTATTCGTACCGGCATTAACAACATCATCACATCTTCATTTTCCTGCTTTTGAACAGGTTCAATAATTCCTGCTTTTGTTGGTGAATGTAATTTAAAAACAACCTGTTCACCGTCAAGATGAGAGAGAACATCATTAACATAATTAGTATTAAACCCTATCTCCATAGAATCGCCTTTATAGTCACACACAATATTTTCCTTTGCATCTGAACCATGATCAATGTCTTCTGCCGAAACATCAAGTGAGTTGTTACCAATACTAAATTTAACTTGTTTCGGATTTGAGCTTGAAAATAAAATCATTCTTCTTATTGTAGAAAGGAGTTCCATTCGGTTTACTGTAAGTATATTTTCGTTCTCCAGCGGAATTACACTATTATATGCAGGATATTTTTCTCCAATCAATCTTGTAATAAATTCTAATTCATTTATCTGAAATGAGGCGTATGTTTTACTTAAATAAATTTTAACATCCTGATCACCTAACAATTTAAGCAAAACAGAAATAGCTCTTTCCGGCACTATATATTGCTCCTGAGCTTCTGATACTATTAATCGATTTATATATTTAACAAGTCTATGTCCATCCGTTGTAACGAATTTCAATCCCTCCGGAGAAAATTCAAAAAGCATTCCGGTCATTGGCGGACGCATATCTTCCTTACTCATAGCAAAAGCTGTCTGGTCTAAAGCTTTTTTCAAATCAGAACCATTAATTTGTATTTCTTTTTCTTTAGAAACCGATGGAATTTCAGGAAAATCTTCTGAAGGAGAATAGCTAAGATTGTAAACACCTTTATCGGTATTTATTCTCATTTTGCCTTTTGAATCAATAGTAAAATTTATTAAAGTATCGTCAAGATTTCTTACAATATCATACAACAATCTTGCAGAAATAACCATCTTAACATTTTTTTCCGCTGTAATATTTATAGAAGATCTTAATGCAATTTCTAAATCAGTTGCACTAATTGTTAAAGATCCATCTTTAATTTCAAACAGAAAATTTTCCAGAATAGACATTGGTGTACGTGATGGAACTGCGGGAATTACTTTTGATAATAGTTTTTCTAAAATCTTACTGTTTATCTTAAAATCCATGAATAAATCTCCTATTAAAGCGTATTAAAATACTAAAAAGAGAAGGAATACTCAATAAAATTAAAATATAAAGTAAGCTGTAATTAAACTATTTTTAGAGCGGGTGAAAACATAAAGAGCTGATGTATAAGATCAGCTCTTTAATAATTTTTTAATGAAAATTATTGATTTTAGTTTTCAAAAGGATCTGTACGGTTTACATCATCTGAGGATGTTTTATAAATGTAAATTTTATATTTATTATCCAACAGACTGCTTCTATAAATAAATAAAATTTCTGTTCCGGCATTCAGTACAACTTCACCTTCAAATTCACCTTCTGTCTCTGTTTCAGTTACTCCTGCCGGTATTGAATATGTGGAATTATATTGAAAAGTTCCTTTTTTCAAATCGTTTAATACCAATGTTTCGCCACTAGGAATTATATACGTTTTTGCACGTAAATTAATTTGAACTTCATCCGCAGCAAGATTTCTTACTATAATCTTATTTACCAAAAATGGTTCACAACTGGTAAAACTTATTACAGACAGAACTACTATTGATAAGAGTATAACTATTTGTTTTTTCATAAAAGCCTCTAACATTTTATAATTTTCTTATTTATAAATTTCTCTATTTTGAAATTAAACAATTGTATATACAAATACATTAACACACTAATTATAATTATTTAAGTTATTCTTATTTATATAATAATTATTATAACGATGTTAATATGTTAAAACACTTTAATTACTTTAATTATGAATTAAATTAAAATAATATTATTAACAGACAACATATAATAAAATGTTAATAACCAGATACAATTAACCAATTCTTTAAAATCACTATTAAGTTAACAAATTATATACCACTGATTAACATTTTATCCACATCCTAAAAAGTGTTAATTGACAAAAAAAACAAAGGCTCTGAACAGAGCCTTGAATTCAAAAGGTAAAAATTTCAGGAATAATTAAGCTCTAGTTTATTTCTAATACTATCTATCAGATCACGCATTGATGTATCGGATTTGTGCATTTGTTCAACATTATTGCAAGCGTGAATAACAGTTGAATGATCTCTGCCGCCGAAATGCAGCCCAATAGTCTTTAATGAGTTTTTTGTTAATTCCTTGGAAAAATACATGGCAAGTTGTCTGGCAAGAACAATTTCTTTTTTACGGGTCTTTTCCCTGATTTTGTTTTCCGGAATGTTAAGTTGTGTACAGATTATTTTACTTATATCATCTATCGTAATATTGATTTTTCTATCGGTCGCTATTTCTTTAACGGTTCTTTTAGCCAAATCAAGAGTAATTTCTTTAGAATTTAATGAAGCACTAGCCAGAAGTTTAATTAAGGAACCTTCTAACTCTCTTATATTCGAAGTGATATTATTAGCCAGATATTCTAATATTTCAGTAGAGATCATCATTCCATAATCTTCAGCTTTGTTTTTAAGAATAGCAATACGCATCTCTAATTCAGGCGGCTGAATATCTGCAGATAAACCCCATTGAAATCTGGAAATTAATCTTTCATCCAATCCTTTTAATTCTTTCGGTGGTTTATCGCTGGAGAGGATAATTTGTTTCCTGGATTGATGCAGTGTATTAAATATATGGAAGAATAAATCCTGTGTTTTTTCTTTACCTGTTATGAATTGAATATCATCGATTATCAATACATCCATATTTCTATAAAACCCGGAAAACTCATTAACGCGGTTGGCTTGAATTGCTTCAACAAACTCAACAGTAAAAGAATCAGTTGAAAGATAGATTACTTTCTTGCCGGGGAATTTTTCAACTATACTGTTTCCTATAGATTGTATCAGATGTGTTTTGCCTAAACCAACACCACCGTAAACAAAAAAAGGATTAAATGAAGTTCCACCCGGATTATCACTAATTGCCCCTGCAGCAGCTCTTGCCAATTGATTACCCTCACCTTTAATAAAGTTTTCAAACTTATAGCGCGGATTTAAATTGGTTTCATGAGATGGTTTTTTTGTTTCAACAGTTTTAATAATTACAGGATTGCTGGTATTTGCAGAATTAAACAGAGCTTCTTCTTTAATTTCTTTCTCATCAGCAATTATATATGAAAGTTTACCGTTTGGTCCTAAAACATCATAAATAGTTTTTTTTACTATGGTACTAAAATGTTCATCAATCCATTCCCAGAAAAAAGGATTGGGCAACTGAACTTTAAGGGTATTCTGATCGAGGCTAACAGGTCTGATAGGTAAGAACCAAGTATTGTAAGTCATTAAAGTAACATTTTCCTTAATGATTGTTAAACACTTTTTCCAAGCAGAATTAGCATCAAGATTTTCGGTTTTTTGAATTAATTCCAGATTAACAAATTTTGAGTTATCCACAACAGGAGCATTTATTAAAAGTTCAAATAAATGGTTAATTAAAAGACAATAAAACTAAAAAATTTAAGCAATTAACAAGTTATCAACATCACCCGAAACAAGCCAAGCGGCTATTTTATAAGCAATTACAGAAACTATTTTAATGTTCTTGAACAATTACACGTAAATTTTACATTAAAATATCACCCGCCTTAATTGTGAAACCTTTTCACACCAACAAGATATCAACAAGTTATAAACATCCAAATTGTTCGGGCAACTACTGTAAAAGATAGATACAAATTTATCTATCAGCAAGCTTGTTGGGAAAAAATTTTTTATTAATAAAGAATATTTTTTTAAGCACAAAATTTAATGTAGAGAGATTATTTTTAAATTATTGATAACAATAAATATTGTACAGCTCTCCGGAATGTTGTAAAACAGTGAATATATCTATATTTTTGCAAACTTTATGTAGAATAGGAGTAAATAATGAAACGTACATTTCAGCCAAGCAATAGAAAAAGAAAAAACAAGCATGGCTTTAGAGAAAGAATGAAAACAAAAAACGGTAGAAAAGTTTTAGCCGGCAGAAGAGCAAAAGGCAGAAAAAAACTTACTGTTAGTGATGAGAAATAATAACCTTGAAGAGTTTTTCTTTAAACCGAAATGAAAGGGTTAAAAAGAAAAAGGATTTTAATAAGGTTTATAATTCTGGAAAAATAATTTTTAGCTCAGATTTATTACTAAAACTCCATTATTACGTAAATAAGAACGAAGAGTATAATGGAGTTAAAATTGCCGCCTCACTTTCAAAAAAAACAGGAAAGGCTGTTTGGAGAAACAGGGTTAAAAGATTAATAAAAGAATCTTACAGATTAAATAAAAAACGACTTGTTGAAAAAGCATCAGAAAATAATGTTGAGCTTCTGCTGATCTTTTCACCGAATAGACTTTCAGAGAAGAAAAATAAAAAATTGTATTTAAAAGATATTATGAACGGTGTTGTTGATTTGATTAATAAAGTTGCTGATAATATTTAACAGGATACTTTTGAGTTCTCGATTTTCAATATTAAAACCTCCATCTAACACATCTGATAAAATGCTAATTCTAATTTGAGTATGTAAATGGATAAACAAACAACAATTGCTTTTATTTTAATTGGTGCAATACTGATTTTGTGGCTTTACTTGACCGCGCCGGATCCTAATCAGCAAACCAAACCAAAGTCAGATACAACACAATTAAAAGACACACTTTTAAACAGCGAAAAGCAGGATACCATATCTATAAATCAACCAAAAGAAAATATTAAGAATGATCTTTTAGTTAAACGGACAAAACAAGACAGCATTCCTGAGGTTATTACTGTAATAGAAACAGATTTGGCAAGGTTTGAATTATCTAATAAGGGCGGAAACTTTAAAAAGATATTCTTAAAAAAGTTTAACAACTGGTACACTGCTGATAAAAAAGAAAATCAGGATGATTATCTGGACAAAGTTCAGCTTCTAAATTATTCTAAAGGTGGATCGTACGATATTTCATTTGTTTCTATTGATGGTCACGGAATAAACACAAAAGATTTTACGCTTAAGAGCAGTCTAACATCTACAAACGTCAGGTTAACGGGAAAAGATTCAATCAAGGTAGATTATGTATTACAGCTTGAACCCGGTAAAACCATAACAAAAACATTTATATTTTTTGCAGATAAGTACGAGGTTAAAAGCGATATTATATTTTCCGGGCTAAGCAGCAATATCAGCAGCAACTCGTATGATCTCGTTTGGAATAACGGAATTAGATTTGTTGAAAAAAACTCAGTTGATGAAGCGAGCTATTCAAACGCAAGTGTTTACTATGGTGATGAGCAGGTTATTGTTAATGCATCTTCAACCGGTGAAAAGGAAGTCAAAGAATTTAGAGGAAGAATTGATTGGCTTGCGGTTAGAAACAAATATTTTGCCGTTGTTATAATTCCCGATAATCCGCAAAAAGTTGAAGGAGCATACATTGAAGGAATATCAAACCATGCGGGTAAAGATGGGCTGACTAAACAGTATAATGCAAGACTAACACTTCCATTTCAGAACAAGGCAGAAGAAAAGCAATCTTTTACTTTATTTATAGGTCCTGTTGATTATAAAGAATTAGAATCTTATGGGAGAAATCTTGTTGCAATAGTAGATTTTGGAAGTTTCTTTGGGTTAAAGTTTATTGTCAGACCAATAGCTGAATATATTCTGCTTCCTTTATTTCTTTTTATTAATTCTTTTATTCCTAACTATGGCGTTGTGCTGATAATCTTTTCAATTATCATTAAGATAGCAGTATATCCGTTGACGAAATCAAGTTTTCAGTCAATGAAAAAAATGCAGGCACTGCAGCCCATGATTACGGAGCTTAAAGAGAAATATAAAGACGATCCGCAAAAAATGAATAAAGAAACTATGAAGCTTTATTCTACTTATGGCATTAATCCAGCGGGGGGCTGTCTCCCGATGCTTTTGCAAATGCCTATCTTTATAGCGCTTTGGGGGTTGTTTAAATCTGCTATTGAATTAAGACAACAGCCTTTTTTTGGATGGATTACAGATTTATCACAACCGGATGTTATTTTTAACATCGGATATAAAATTCCAATTTTCGGTATTAGCGAAATAAGCGGCTTGGCTTTGCTAATGGGCATTACAACTTTTGTACAGCAGAAGATGACGGTAAAAGATCCCAAACAACAGGCATTGGTTTATATGATGCCGGTTATGCTTACGTTATTATTTATGAGCTTTCCATCCGGGTTAAACCTGTATTATTTTATGTTTAATATTCTTTCTATTGCACAACAGTATTACATAAACCATAAAGGCGGAAAGGTTGAGCTTGTGCCGGTAGCCAATCCAAAAAAGAAAAAAGGTTTTATGTCTAAATTGATGGAAGCTGCAGAAGAACAGGCTAAAACCCAGCAGAAGAGAAGAAAATAAAAATACTTTCTGTTTTCGGTTTGCATAAATAAAATCTAATTATGAAAAAGAGAATAAAAATACTTTTGCTTTTAATAATTTTCTTTTTCAGCAAACTATACTCTCAGGATATTTATAACTTCAATTTTCCTGTGGAAAGCAAGCAGCTTCCTTTTGGTTTGATCGAACTGATTCCAAAAAACAAACCTAAAATTGCACTGGCTTTAAGCGGAGGAGGCGCAAGGGGATTATCCCAAATTGGAGTTCTTAAAGCATTGGATGAAGCAGGGATTAAGGCTGATGTTATTGTTGGAACCAGTATGGGAAGCATCGTTGGCGGATTGTATGCTGCCGGCTATTCTCCGGAACAGCTTGATTCAATTGCTGTGGAAACTGACTGGAATGATTTACTTACTCTTTCAAATCAGTCAAACAGAAGAGATTTATTTGTTGATCAAAAGGTAACAGAAGACAGAGCAATTTTTTCTTTGCGTTTATCCGGATTTGCACCGATTCTTCCTACTTCCTTTAATGATGGACAAAAACTTTCAAATCATTTAAATGTATTGGCGCTTAATGCTCCGCTTCATTCTGACGAATCATTTGATTTATTAACCATAAAATTCAGAGCAGTTTGTACAGATTTAATAACAGGCAACCCGGTTGTTCTTAGTAAAGGATCAATTAGCGGTGCTTTGCGCGCAAGCTCTTCGGTTGTGTTTTTTCTTGCCCCGGTTAAAATGGATACTCTGCTGCTTGTTGATGGAGGTCTTGTTGCCAACATTCCTGTTGATATTGCCAGAGCTAATGGCGGGAATATTGTTGTTGCAGTTAATACAACAAGTGGTCTTTGGAACGAAGAAGAACTTACTACACCATGGATTATGGCAGATCAAATGGTTAGCATACCTATTAAACAAGACAATTATGAGCAATTACAAAAAGCTGATTTTATTATTCAACCGGCAATAGGAAATATTTTATCAACTGATTTTAATAAGGTTGACACACTGATATATATTGGTTACAGCACATCTAAACCATATATAAATAGTCTTAAATCTAAAATTGATTCTGCAATTTTTAACTCATTACCGGAAAAAGAAATTTACTTTAAGAACTTAATTTTAGATAGCAGCCTTACTTTGAAAGAGCAGGCTTTTTTCTATCATTACAGAGATTATGATTCCGTTTCTAACAAGATGATCAATTATGATCTTTATAAACTGGTAGAAACTGGGGATTATAAATATCTGAGCGCACAGATACTGATGTCTGATAGCGAAAACATTCTGCAGCTAAGCAGGGAATATAATCCAATAATCAGGCACATAGATGTAATAGGTATTTCACAAATTCATTCAGAAAGAGTAAGCTCTGTTTTCTCTTCCTTAAAAGATGAAAGGTTTTCCGGACAAAAGGTGCTGGATGCACTTTTACAGCTTATAAAAATATATCGCGAAGACGGATATTCGCTTGCCGGAATTCAAAGTATTGATTTTAATAAAGAAGAAGGAAGACTGAGAATTTTTATTGATGAAGGGATCATTTCTAAAATTGATATAACCGGCAATGAAAAGACAAAGGAAAATGTAATAATCAGAGAATTCAAGTTTGATGAGGGAGATTATTTTAAAATAGATGATATTAAAGAGGGATTAAGAAACCTAAGGAGTACAAGAATCTTTGATAATATTGATGTAGTTGTTAAAGAAAAAAACGGACAAAATATCCTTACTATTAAAGTAGATGAAAAACCTTCGAGCCTGTTAAGAATAAGTTTTAGAAGCGATAATGAATATCGGGCACAGCTTGGATTTGATTTAAGAGATGAAAATTTTTATGGCTCCGGTACAGAGCTAGGCTTAATTTTATTCGGCGGACTTGATAATCGGGCTTATATAATTGAACAAAAAGCAAACAGAGTTTTTGAGACTTATTTTACTTATAAGATAAATGGATTTTACAAATTCAATGATGTGCATGTTTACAAAGATATTCCTTTAACCAACAGCGCAAGGTTTTCCAGAAATGAAATTGGAAAATACAGACAAATTTTTTACGGGGTTTCTTTGGGCATAGGCACACAGGTCGGCAGGTTTGGTAATCTTATACTTGAAGGTAAATATCAATTTGATCAGATTAAAAACAAAGACAATGAACCAACGACAGCATATAAAACAAAGATCGTAAGTCTTAAAGCCTCAACAACCTTAGATACGCAGGATAAATATCCTTTTACTGAAAACGGAGTTTACTTTTCAGGATTTTATGAAACAGCGATTTCTGTTTTAGGCGGCGAGGTCGGATACAGCAATATCGGTTTTGAATATAAAAATTATTTTAAACTATCTTCAAGGAGCGTAATCTCACCATCATTTAAATTCGGTTTTGCGGATAAAACCCTTCCATTAAGTCAGCAGTATTCGATTGGCGGGCAGGAATCATTTTTTGGAATGCATGACAATGAATATAGGGGAAGACAAATAATGCTTGCTTCTTTAATGTATAGATTTAAACTGCCATTTATAATTTTTTTCGACACATATCTTAAATTCAGATATGATCTTGGCTCGACGTGGGAATTCCAGGAACAAATCAGATTTAAAGATTTAAAACACGGAATTGGAACATCAATTTCGTTTGATACACCAATCGGTCCCGCAGAATTTGCGGTCGGAAGAAGTTTTCTGCTTCGTAATGATCTCCCGAATAACCCTATTAGCTGGGGTGATGTGCTGTTTTATTTTTCTATCGGCTATTATTACTGATGAGGAATATGCTAAAAAATTATTTCTGTGTGAACAATTAATTACTTTAACCCAATCTGAATCTTTCTTAAAAAAATCAAAACCCCGCTGTTACTATAAAAGAAACTTTGAAGTTTCTGACAGCACCTTAAAAGATTGTTTAATGTTTTAAAAGCCATTCTCTTTTTAAGAGAAGAATTGGGATGAGTTTGTTAAACCTGCGTACTGTATAGATTTAATAAGAAAATAATTATTTAATTATAATTTCTTAAAATATTATTCACTCTGGTTTGTAATTCTTCAATTCTTTTTATTAGAGAGCTAAATCCAAGCGAGCCCCCGTAAATCATATTTTCTCTCATTGTATTATAATCATATTCCCATTCTTTAATTACATCATCAGGAGGTATGATTCGAATATTACCTTTAGTATGATTTGAGTAATCAATTCCGCGAATAACATTAAATGTTTTTCTGTGATTCACAATATTTTCAAATAACTTCTTATCTTCTAATGCGGCGGTTCCATATTCGCTATCCATTAATTTTTCTAGATCATATAAATGCCGGGATAGTCTTTCAGCACCAGCTTTACTCTTTGGTTGTGAGAATTTTTCATGAAGAAGAAATATCTTTTCCAGAAAGGTACGTTGTGGTAAAACAGACAGTACATTAAATGATTCAGTTGAGAAAGGCTGATTCTTAAATATCTCACCAATTAAAGAATTAATTTTTCGATCTTCACTCGGCTCCATCAAAGACCTTGAACTAACTTCAATCAACACTCTCGAAGGCAAATAATCAGATTTTTCAAGCACCGAATAATAATTAATTTCAATTATTTGGGGGTCTCTGTCTGATTCTTCGGTTATAATTGCTTTTACCTCACAATCATCATCAGCGTTTAAATCAGAGAAACTTTTAGACAAGTCCGATACAAAGGTATTGGCAGCAAAGGCACAAGATTTTTTTCTAAGTTTTTTTATCTGATTAATACTTAAATCACCCTCAAAACCAAAATACTTTCTATCAATTGCCAGATCAATATCTTCCGAAAAGCGTTCAATTAAATTCCAGCCTTTGCTTAGCGATGTTCCACCTTTGAAAACAATATTGTGAGAATACAGTTGGTTGAATGTGCAATGAAGCGTTACGGTGACCCACCAATCTTTTTCAATTGCAATTGGCGGAAGCCCGGTTCTGCTGCTTACTTGGTTTAGAATTTCAATTTTTCTTTCCTTTGATAATTTTAACCACACAGTATTCATATTATTTTACACTGCTCATAAGTATCTTATTTATCCATGCCGGCGCAAGCTTTGCATCATAAAAAATATTTTCTTTGGTTTCTTTTTCAAGGATACGTTTTATTTCGACCAGTAATTCTTCAGTTAACTTTTCTTTTCCAATGCTTTTTAATGCCTGTATAACCAACGAGCTAATCTCACCCTTTGCAATCAGGTTTTTCGGACTTGTCTTTTTAAATGTGATTGTCCGGTTTCCGATCTTAATAACTCTTGCAGAGCCGTCTGTTAGGTAAACAGCTTTTAGCGGAATCTGAGTTGAAAGACCAAGTTTATTTAATGCCTGTACTCCTGTAGCAATTATTCTCGCTTTATCTCTTCTTGCAATTGCTTCGGCAATTTCTTCAACCGAAGGATAAAGAACTCCTAATTCTTTGTCTTTTTTAGGATATAAATAAATTCCAAAAGATAGGCGGATAAGTACTTCTTTTTTTCTGAGTCTTGAGAGAACTCTGTTGATGCTCTCTATTTTTCCAAACTCAGCAAAATCCTCTGCAAATATGATCCTGCCTTTCTCTGCTTTCCTTAGTTCTTTTTCAACTTTAATTTCTATAATTGGTCTTTTCATAATTAAATCTCGTCCGAAATTTAGCAAATATTTCGGACGGAACAATGTAAGATTTAATAAAATCAAAAAGATATTATTTCAGTTATCTTCCGAATAAAGCTCTATCTGTCCATTTGTTCCATTGCTCTAGGCTATAGTTTGAAATGTTTTTGTAAGAAAGAAAAAACAGCAGAAGAGCATTGCGCTTTTATAAGCGATGAGAAGTGAAAAAGGAATTAGGATTTTATGAATTGGTCCTATTTGATGAAACAGATATCAGTGGATAAAAACCAGTTAATATCTAAATCTATCCAATCTATTAGTGTTCCGTTACAATCGGGTGCATTTGGACAATAAATAAATTCATCACCTTCTTCATCTTTGAAAACTTTGTAATCACCAACTGTAATTATCTGATCGCAGTGGATACATCTTTTTTTATCATTCAAATCCGGAATACCTTCAAAGGGATAGTTTTCATCCAAATATTTTTGTTTATCGACTATAAATACTTCTTCCATAAAATCTTTATTCCGTTATTTAGTTTATAATTTAATTTTATCAATCTCTTTCATTATTCTATCAGTCTCAACCAACGCAACAATAATTTTCTGATAGTGTTCAATATCGCTGTTGGTGAGTGTTCGACCTTTGCGGTCTTTCAGCCATTTTTGTGCTGGTTGGTACCCGCCGATGTAAAAGTTCCAGGCAATTTCGGGAACGCTGCCGAAGTATTGCGATTGATTAATCCAGACTTTGTAATTTGATGAGCTGATTGATGTCATCCTTCGACTTCGCTCAGGATGACTGCTGGCATCACTCTGAGTTTGTTGATGGGCGGCATCTTTTTCAAATTTTACTTTTTCAACTTCATTATTCCCCGAAACAGGATAGGTTGTAATGAACTTATTTACTTCCGGTGATTCGAGAAGATGAAGTGAGCGAAGTTCTGTTCCAAGCTTAACAAGTTTTTTGAATGTGTCTTTGTCCTTTGGATAGGGAACACGCGGAAAGTCAATCTTTAAAAACTCTTTGTATTTTTCTCTGTAAGAAGGGGAGTGAAGAACTGCATAAATGTAATCTAAAATATCCTCCGGTGTTACTTTGCCAGCTAACTTTTCTATTTCTTCTACAATTTCTTTTTTGAGGTTGGGGATTTTGGTGCCGTCATTCGTATAAAGATAAAGAGGGAAAATAGAAGGGCCACCTCGTCGAAACATATTAGTATCTGTTAAACAATTTGTAACAAAAACACAATCAAAATAATTCAAATTAGCCGCTTGGGGTTGAGCAACTAGAACAAGTCCAATGTTCTTGTTTTTTAAATGATAAATTGTTTTCTCTCTCGCTCTTCCTAAAAGATTTGTATCATAATAAATATAACTTTGCTCTAAAGGCCGATAAGAATAGTTAAATACCTTTACCTTGTTAAAATCAACTCCTAGACTATTTATATTTCTTTCTAGTTGAGAACGATTATCTGAAACTAAATTTGAATCATCGTGTGTTTTAATGCCGCTTGTTTTAAAAGACATTAGGTCAACAATCGCTATTCCTTTTAAATATTCTTTTTCTTCATTAAAGTTTCTGTTAACGAAGAAATAATTTGGTTCTGTAATTCTTATTTTTTCCCAATCAATCGTATTTAGTTCGCCCTCATCGAGTGACTTAAATTTAACTTCACGTTTTCCATAAACTTCAGCAAACTTAACAACACCTAGTTTTTCTTTTTTATCTGACTTCCTGATCATTATAGAAATTGCGACACCTTGCTGTATATTGAAAACATTTTCATCTTTACTTCCGTCTGGTGCTGTTTCTTTCTTTTTAGTACTGCCGTGTAAATCGAGAATATAAATTTCATCAAAAGTTTCAAGTAAATGCTTCCTCATCTGACGATGAATTATTCCATCCAAAAAAGAGTTATTGGTAATCATCGCAACGATCCCTGTCCTGTTCTTTTGGATGAAATGCTCAGCATATCTTATAAATTTTATGTAATCATCTGAAAGAGGTTGAATGTTTCTTTCGTTTAAATCTTTCTTGTACTCTTTTATTAAATCAAGAATCCACTGGCTCTTATTTTCAGAACTAACGCTGTAAGGCGGATTACCAATTACGACCATTATAGGGGTTTCATTTTTAATAGCAGCAGCTTCTTTAGATTCTTCAGCAATACTTTCTGCAAAACCAAAACCAGTAAACAAATCTTTCTGAGTATCACTCTCTTCAAGTGAGTTGGTGAGATAAATTCCAAGTCTGCGATTAAAATATTTAAAACCTGTTGCTTTAAAAGCCATACTAAGTTTAAGATGAGCAATTGTGTAAGGAGCCATCATCAGTTCAAATCCGTGAAGACGCGGAAGTAAATCGTTATGAACATAAGTTGTCCAGCGACCAAGCTGCCCGCTGTTTTTAAGCTTCAAATAAATTTCACGAATTACTGCACTTAAAAAAGTTCCTGTTCCAACAGCGGGATCAAGAATCTGTACACGATGAACTCCGTTTTCAAGTTTAGAAGTATCAGCCAGACCAGAAGGAAGGTTAAATTCTTTTTGAAGAAGATAATCAACAGAGCGGACAATAAATCTTACAACAGGCAGAGGAGTATAATAAGCTCCCATTTTCTTGCGAAGTCCGGCATCGTATTCTTTAAGAAAGTCTTCATAAAAGTGGATTACCGGATCAGGACCTTCGTGTGTTTTACCCCAAAGATCATCTGCAAAATATTGTTTCATCAATTGTTGAATATTTGCGTGAGAAAAAACTTCGCACAATTCATTAACGATGTATTCGAGTCGTTTATCAAAATTAGGACCAACAATATGATCAAAGAAATGCCTGAGAAAAGGATTTGAAGCAGGAACAAGATCGCGGGCTTCTTGTCGTGAAAAGTTTTCGGGAGATTTATCGTGATACCTTGCAACAAACAAACCATAGACAAGAGTTTGTGCATACATATCAGCAAACTCTTCTTCTTTAAGATCGTGAACAAGAAGCTTTTTTATTGTGTTGTAAACATTCAGTATCTCTGGTTTCTTTTCATCTTTTTTTGAAAGAACTTCTTTAATGTTATCTCTGATTCGCTGTGCCTTGCCGCCCATTATTTTTGCGAGATGCTCACCAGACTTAATTGGTTCTTTATGTGTTTGAGTGAATTGCAGTAAGGTGTTTCCTGCGAATTCAAATTTATCCGGCAGCGAAGTGATAGTTCTTGAATCAAGATCGTAATCAGCAAACTTTATCGGTTCCTGATATTTGATTCCGTTTCTGTAAAACCGGAATTCAACATAATCCGTTAAAACAAGATTAGCATAACCAAAGTATCTTTCCATTTGTTTTGACTTTTCAATCTTGTCAAGGGATTCGCCGATAGTCTTTGCTTCTATGTAAAGTATTGGAATTTCATTATTCATCACAATGAAATCAGGTTTGTTACCGCCCTTTGCTTTTGGGTCGTGGTCTATTCTTCTAACATTAATTTTTTCGAAAATACCCTGAAGAAGTATTTCAAAATCTGTACGGTACCCCATCTCGGAAGTTTCAGCGTGGGAAAACTTTTTTGAAATGAAGTTTAAATATTTCTCAAACAATGATTTCATTGATTGATATACTGTTATCTCTTCTCCTTTGCCATTTTATATAGCTCCAGATATTTTTCTGCGGATATTTTCCAGCTAAAATCCAGATTCATTCCGTTAAGCTGAATTTTTTTCCAGATTTCTTTTTCTTTAAAAGTATTTACAGCCCGCTCTACTGATGATGAAAGAGCATAGCTTGTGTAGTCATAAAATGAAAATCCGTTTCCGTGATCGAACCCGTAATGATTTTCCTCGTCCCAATCTTTAATCGTATCAGCAAGTCCGCCTGTTTTTCTGACAACAGGAACGGTTCCATATTTTAAACTATAGATTTGATTCAAGCCGCAAGGTTCATAACGTGAAGGCATAACGAAAATATCTGCAGCAGCTTCAATCAGGTGAGACAGTTCATTATTATATCCGATGTAAGTTCCTATTCTGCCGGGAAAATATCCGGGCAGTCCGCGGAAAAAGTTTTCGTACTTGCTTTCACCGCTGCCAAGTATTATCCATTGTGCATTAAGATTCATCAATTCATTTACTGCTCCTGCAAAAATGTCGAATCCCTTTTGCTGCACAAGTCTTGATACCATACCAATCAAAGGTCTGTTTTCATCAAACGGAAGATTGAAATGATCCATTAAAAATTTTTTATTTTTTAATTTTCCGGAAAGATCTTTTACAGAATATTTATACGGAAGAAATTTATCGGCTGCGGGATCCCATTCATCGTAATCAACACCGTTTAAGATTCCATAAACATCCGGCTTACGGGCATGAAGTATGTTATGCAGCCCGGCACCATGTTCTTCTTTTAATATTTCGTGCGAATACTTGTTGCTTACAGTATTTATTAAGTCAGCAAAAACGATTCCTGCTTTCATAAAAGAAACAGAATCCTCAAACTCTACCGGTCCGCCCGGATAGTATAAACTGCTGCGTATCTCTGCGGCAGATAAAGTAGATTTAGAAAATCTTCCCTGATAGGCAATGTTATGAATCGTAAACACTGTTGCAGTTTTATCAAACATCCTGTCCCAGTTATAATTATCTTTTATAAAAAGCGGGATAAGTCCCGACTGCCAATCGTTACAGTGAATTACATCCGGTGCCCAGGCAAATCTTTGCAGCGTTTCTATCACTCCTTTACTGAAAAGAATAAATCTTTCATCTTCATCTATATCGTTTGTATAGATTGAGTTGCGGTAAAAGTAATGGGGACAATCAATAAAATTAACTTCAACATTGCTGTTAGGAAGTTTTGCCTGATGAAGATGAACCAAACGGTCTGTTCCGTTAACCCGGATAATCATCTCGCCGATATCCCAGCTATATCTCAACCCTTGTCTTGATTCTTCGATAAAGTTATACTTTGGCATAAATATTTTAACTTCACACCCAAGTTTTTCCAATGATTTCGGCAGCGACCCGGCAACATCGGCAAGCCCGCCTGTTTTTGCGTATGGAACGCACTCAGTTGTTATAAAAGCTATTTTCATATCTCTGGACTTAATTTTTATTGGCAAAGATAAATATTAACTTATTCTTAATGAAAGGTTAAATGATGCTGAAGAGAAAAATATCATTACTATGGTTTATGATTACGCTGTTAAATTATAAGAGCAGTTCTTTAGTTCCTCACATCAAACAAAAAAGTTTTTTTACTATATCTTCTGTCAAAACAGGAATGATGTGAAAGATTGAAGCAGCACAAAGCCCGTTTAAGATATATCTCACAGCCTGCTTAAACGCCGTTTATTTTTACTGAATTAAATTTATATTTGGCAACAATTTTTATAAAAACTAATCTAACAAGGAGAGAAAACAATATGAAAGATCTTGCACTTCTAATCCTGAGAGCAGGTGCTGGTTTGTTTATAATAATTAATCATGGTTTAATGAAAGTTCAAGCACTGATGTCGGGTGGTGAAATAAAATTTGCAGATCCTCTTGGTTTTGGGATGGGGACAAGCATGACACTTTCAGCTTTTGCAGAGTTTTTCTGTGGAGGTCTTTTAGTTCTTGGACTTTTTCCACGGGTTAGTGCAGGAATATTAGCGTTTAATATGTTTGTTGCCGGGGTTATACACCATGCAGCCGATCCTTTGGCAGCTAAAGAATCAGCATTGCTTTATCTGATTGTTTTTATTTCTCTGTTAATACTTGGAGCGGGTAAGTATTCTATTAACCAATTATTACCGGCAAAATTCAGAAAGTATTAAATATGAATCTGACAATTAATGATCTTGCAGTTTTTACTAATGGCAGTTCCAATAAAAAACCAATAGTCTTTGTTCATGGATTTCCTTTAGACCACTTTATGTGGGATAAACAGGTAGATTTTTTAAGCGATGACTATTACTGTGTCCGGTATGATATCAGAGGATTGGGAAATTCACCGGCTGGCGACGGACAATTTACAATGGAGTCATTTGTTGATGATCTTGAATCTGTAGTTGTTGATTTAAAACTGAATAAACCTGTTTTATGCGGATTATCAATGGGCGGATATATTTCACTTCGTGCGCTCGAAAGAATGCAAGATAAATTCTCAGCAGTTATTTTATTTGATACAAGATCTGAGGCAGATGCAAATGAAGGAAAATTAAAACGAGCAGCAGGAATAAAGAGGATAAACGCTGAGGGTCTGGCTCCCTTTACAAAAGATTTTATAACTAACTGCTATGGAGAATACTACAAGCAGAATTATAAAACTGAAATTGATAAACGAATTTTAAAATCATCACAATTTGATCCGGCAGGTGTTAAAGGCTCGCTGCTGGCTATGCTCGGAAGAAATGATACAACAGGGTATTTAAATAAAATTAATATTCCGGCACTTGTAATTTGCGGCGAGCAGGATGTACTGACACCTCCGGAAGTAATGAAATCAATGGCAGAAAAAATAAACGGAGCGGAGTTCATTGTTATTAAAAACAGCGGGCACCTGAGTCCTGTAGAAAATCCCGGGGACGTTAATGAAGCTGTTAAAAATTTTTTAGATAGAATTTAAAAGCAATTCTTTTGTGTTTCTAACCGGCTCATTTCTTAAAAATAAAATACACGGATAGAACCAAAAAAATAAATCCTATAAAGTGATTGATTTTAAATGTTTCATTTTTAAAAAGAGTAACTGAGAATAAAGTAAACACAAGTAATGTAATAACCTCCTGAATTACTTTAAGCTCTACCAAAGAAAAAGGTCCTCCGTTTTCTTTATATCCGATTCTGTTTGCAGGCACTTGAAAAATATATTCAAACAGTGCGATTCCCCAGCTTATAAGAATAATTGAAACAAGTCCGAGCTTGTTAAACCATTTCATCTCTGCAAATTTTAAATGTCCGTACCAGGCAAAAGTCATAAAAGTATTTGATAAAACTAAAAGCCCTATTGTTGTAATTTCTTTCATAAAGATTTTTCTAAAATAATTGATTTAGTGTAAACCGGCAGATTGTTTTGTTAATTGTTTTTGGATAGTAGTTTATAAAAAATATATGGAGCAATTAATAACCAGAATAAAAACAAGCCCCATATCCTGCCTTCTGACAGATTATAATCATGAAAAAGTTTTTCCCACGGATGCCCCATTACATAATGTCCGAAACCAAACTCAAACGAAATCGTTAAAACCAGCCAGATAAATCCCAATATTAAAGCATGGTCTTTTGTCTCTATTTTCCATTTCTTAAATATGAAGTAGAAAATTATTCCGAAGATAATAGTTCCTATTAACGTTGATATTTGATGTGCCGCCAGATCACCAACAAGGTTTTTATAAGTTGCTTCTCTTATAACTCCGTTTAATATTGCTGCAAATGGAAAAGCAAACCACCATAGGATATGAATGTAGATATTTTTCATGAAAATCTTTTTAAGAAAATGTTATACAAAATTATTAAATAGAAATTAAACTAATAACAAAATATTTAGTAAAGAAAGAAAATAGTTTTGATTTGATTGCGCATAATCGTGTATTAGCAGTAAGTCCAAAAAAATCAATATCAAATCAAGACTGCAATAATTCTTTCTATAATCAGCATCTCCTTTATTAACAAAACATTAAAACACTTTCAATTAAATATCTTTTGTAATCGAAATAAAATTTAAACAGAAATAACACCAGCTTATAATAGTTCGGTTATTCTCTATCCATTAATTTCAAAAGCTTATTACCGATTAAATAATAAGGCGGATAAGATCCTCCATGTCCGCCGTCCAAGTTTTCAGAAACCGTTGCCACTGTTTGAAAACCGGTTGAAATACTCCCGCTAAGAACACTGAAAGTCTGATTGTGATAATAGTATTTACCGCAAGCGAAATTATCCGATATAATTTCCGTTATCCATGAATCAGCGCTGAACAGACCAGATGTAACCGGAACGGCAGGGTTTGATAAATCTAAAATTTTGTAATCCAGACGAATATTATTTCCTCCCCATCCATTTTTTGGGGTAAGTATTACATGTTTTTTATAAAAGAACCCTGTTTGATATTCCCATTCAATTCCGTTGTAAAGAAGCTGCGGCGAAGCCGGATTTGAAATGTCAAATATTGTTGGCAGACTGTCGCTGTTTCCGAGTAAAACAATAGCCGAACCAATTCTGAGCATCTTTCTAACAAAATAATTTTGAATTCTGGAAAGTTCGCGGAAACTTCCATCATTTCTGTATGCTATAATTATTAGCGGACCGGGTTTCCAGAGATCGCCAAGCACAATAATCGAATCCTTAACTACAAAAGGACCTAGATAACCTTGAACTGGAATATGGAACAAAAGAGCAGGGGAAGCTGGATTCTGAATTGAGAAGGCAAACAAACCCGAACTATAAGTAGCGAACCAAAGAGTATCACCATATAATTGAGTTTCCCCCACATCAATAATTGAATCATGTAAATGAGTACTGAATATTTCATTAACACTTTGATTGTTGTAAGTGTAAAAATGATATGTGCCGTTATAATCGAGTGTCAGGATTTTATTTTGATCGAACCTGATTGCTTTACCGGAAACATCTCCTATCGGTTCAAATTTTTTAATAGTTTCTTTCAAAGTGTATTTAGCAGGTGACATCACGCTTAGGACAGGAAGATAGTTATCCTTGTAGATCACCGCCCCTCTGCCGCGGATTGAACCCGGTAAGATCGCAACGCCATCAGAGTTTGTTTTAACCCGGAAAATATCCCAATCAATACCGCCCTCAATTATTGCACCCTCTATACTCTGTCCATCCGGCGATTGAACTGTAATCTGAAACGGTAGACTGTATTCTACCGGAATTTCTTTTTCACAGCCAATCAGTAATACCGCTAATATGAGAATAATCGATTTGTGTATCATACTATACTCCTTTTTTGTTATTGAAGCACAGATGAATAATGAATGTAGAAGATCTCATCTGAAGCATCAGCGAATTATTAAGTTATTTAAATAATATTTTATAATCTTTTTCTTTTCCGGCTTTCCAATATTCCTGCGGGATGACCTGCCAGTTACCTATTAATTTTGGAGTAACTGTTTTTTCTTTTTCAATCCACTTCATCAAGTAATATCTCAGATCTTTCTCGGTTGAATTGATAATTCTTTCGGATAAATCTGATTGTGGAATTTTAGCTCCGCGGGTCAGATGCCCTCCTCCGCCATTTCCACGGTATGAATTGATTGCCACGCTGTAATTTGCGTTTATGTCAAAAGAATTACCGTTAGAAAAACCAATAATGTTTACACGTTCACCAACAGGTTTTGTAACATCAACCGTATAATCAATTCCGGCTGCAGCATCATAATTATAAAAACGCTCATCAAGCTCCGGAGATTTTGTTCTCTCTGAGTATTGAATATTTCCTTTTTCATCAAGTTTAAATTTTAACAGATAATCTTCTTGGTCTTTCATCTGATTAAACCAATTACCGTATGAAAACTCAAGACAGTCTTTTATTTCCTTACCGCTTAGTTTCATTGTATATAGAAGATTTTCAAATCTGTAAAGATCGAACATATCTTTTACATAAATGGTTCCTTTGTCAATCAGGGCATTAAAAGAAAGAGGTGCGGTAAAGGAAACATCCGCATCGGTAAGCTCCAGTTGAATACTTTGAATTAAATCAACAAACTTAGAAGGACCGAAAATAGCATCGCGTGAAGAGATCGGTTCGGTAAGTTTACCAATCGGTCTGTTTACAAAATTTTTTACCTCAGTAAGATTTTTTTCGTATCGTTTAATAAAATCCGGATCAGGGGAATAATCTTTAATACTTACAAGCTCACCGGAAATTTCCTTCTTATCATATATCATACACATTTTATCGTACTTTAAAACATAAGAAGCAACAGCAACATTTTGAGCACCGGCTGTTGTTCCCAGTATTAAAACATCTCTTCCCGCCGGACCTTTAGTTTTAAAATTCCAACCGGCATGATCGTGACCAACAAATATCAGATCAAATCCATCTACTTGCTCAGCGATAAGTTTAGACGCGTTTTCATTTCTGTCTGTATTCTCATTTTCACCTCCGTAAGTAAAATCCACACCGGAGTGAAAAAGTCCCACCATTAGATCAGGTTGTTCGGTAGCTCTGATTTTCTTAACCCATTTTTTTGCTGTTTCGATCATATCATCAAACCGGATTCCGCTCCAGATTTTTTCCGGCAGCCATTTTGGGATTGCTGGTGTAATCAATCCCAGTATTGCAATTTTTACACCGCCACGCTCAATAGTTGTATAAGGTTTAAAATAAGGTTGTTCTGTATTTGTATTTACTGCATTTGCTGCAAGCCATGGAAAATTAATTTCCTGATTAAATTTATCATAAACTTCATGTCCGGTTTCAATATCATGATTTCCTGCTGTAGCAGCATCATACTTCATATAGTTCATCACATCAGCAATAAGATGAAGGGTATCTGTTTTTTCAAAGTTGTAATAATAAACAGCAGGATCGCCCTGCAGGATATCACCGTTATCCAGTAGAAAAACTATTTGATTAGTATCCAAGCGCTGTTCTTTCAGATAAGATGATACTTGTGCCAGAGATGAATTTGACGGACGATTATTTATTAGATCATAAGGAAAAACTGCCCCGTGAACATCAGAAGTTTCAATTATCTTTACCCGCAGGGTTTGAGAGAAGGAGAGAGTAAATGAAAAAAATAAAACACCAAAAAAATAGAAATATTTCTTCAGCATAAAACATCCGGTTGATTTTCACATTAAAGATACAAAATTTAGATTAAAAAGATTTTAAAAAGCAGAGCAATTAACAGGAATTTATATTTTATTTTCAGGTTTAAGATATATAGAAAACCATATCAGTATGCACTTAAGCATATTAAATATAAAGCTCTTATTGTAAATACTGCTTTGCTGCAATTATATGCAGGGATGGTCTATTATTTTATACCGCCAGGAATCAGCGAATTTTTTTCTTTTCACCCAAAGAATAAAAAGTTAACCCGGGTAAATACCAATAGGATGTAAATTGATTATCTATGTTCGTGGCGTAAGATTAAATTCCAGACTTATTGATTCAGGTTCCACATTGAAATCCAATTCAAGCGGTGATGAGTTATCAGTAAGATGATATTTAAGATTTTGCGGAAGGATGTTCAGTTCAAAATCTTTAATTAGTTCGTACTGTGTTGAAAAAACAAAAACCTTCGAACCCTTTTCATAATTGATAACTTTGATGATGTAAGTTTTTTCTTCGTCATAAAATGTTTTTGAAAATACTTTCGGTTTTTCTTCAGGTGATGCGGCTGCAAGTTGTACATTTTTTGACATTTTCCTGTTCTGATATTCATCAACAGGATAAAGATAAAAGAAATTACCTGGCTTATATGCATCAACCTTCAAAGCTATCTTTTGTTTAATTTCTGAATTAAGTTCTTCACCAATAGATTCTTTCAAAGATGAGTAAAGCTGTATCTCGTCCCGGAAATCTGATGAGCTTTCCAAAAACTTGCCTTTCTCCTTTGAAATTATATCAGGATAAAACACAAAATTAAAAATATCCTTTTCAGTTATTTCATTTTTCATATTGTTTGATGTTCTCTCAATTTTATAATATTAAAAAATCTTACCTTCTCGGAAAAATTTCCGATGCAGATATTATTGCACTAATTCATCTGCAATGTTCTGTTTTAGCACTTTTAGCAGATATTCCAGAATGTTATGATACTTCTGTTTATATGTTTCTTCATCAAGAGCCTGAATGTGAGCCAGCAAATATTTATATAAACCAGGATTTACACCGCCATCTTTTATATCCTGAGAAATATCCATCAAGGCTTTTCTAAATTTTTCACCCTCATCCATTGAGAGCTTTTCTTTGGAGATATAAGTATCGTCAAGCTTTTGTATAGTTTTATTTAATGCCTGTGCTACAATAGAATTGATCTCAATATTATCATTCTTCTCGGTTGTTGATTCGCTAATGTTATAAAGTGCAGTATTTAATTCCTTCAGTTTATGAATAAGTGCATTAAATGGAATTGCTGAAACATAGCTTGTTTCTGAATTCAAATATTGAAAAATATTATGTAAAAGATTATTCTTCCCGATGAAAAGTTCAGCAGGCAGCTTTTCAAACTCTTCAATTGGAATTGTTTTACCGGAAATATTTTCGGTATCTGAGGCAACAATAAATACGGTGCCAAAATAGTTTATTTTTTTGAAACTACTTTTGTCCGGCTCAGACGGTCTGTGTTTCTTAATTAAATAGTTAACAGAATCCATTAGCTTCGAAAAGAATGGATCAGATTCTCTTAATAGAAAAGAAATATACTGTTCAACTCTTTTCTGGACTAATTTATTAAGAAAGTAAAGTGCATCCTCTTCTGATTTTATTGGGGGCTGCCAGGAATTGAAAAGCCCAACAATATTTTTAAAACATCCCGTCTGGTCTCTTTCAAAAAGCGAAGTGATTGAATCAATCGCAATATCTTCCAAAGAAATTTCATCTCTTAAAATTATCCTGTGAACTTTTTTGTAGTTAAATCGTAAATGACTTAAAGCAATTTTAAAACAGATTTCAACCAGATTATTAATTGATTGTTGACAATCCAGAGTTGAGAATAAATTCAAGATTTGAAAATTTTTGTTCATTCTGGTAGGAAACATAAAAAAAAATAATGATTGATGGGAGAAGTTTTCCGAGAGGATGTCCTTTATATCTATATAATAATTAATTCAAAGAAATTTCTTATAAGCAATAGGAGAATTACATTGCTAAAACCTTTAATGATTTTTTGTTTTTTAGCTTCAAAACTTTATACCTTTGCTCAGGTACCAGATACTTTGTGGACAAAAACATTTGATGGCGCTGGTCAAGATGCAGGATATTCAGTTCAGCAAACCAGCGATGGTGGATACATTGCTGTAGGATTTACAACTCAACTAACTGGAGAAGATGTATTCTTAATAAAAACAGATTCACTTGGCGAATTAATTTGGAATAAATCTTTTGATAAGAGTGGGAGTGGAATAAGTCGTGATGTCGGTTTATGCGTACAACAAACAAATGATGACGGTTATATAATTACTGGAAGTACTATGATGAATTGGCCAAATCAAGATATATGGTTAATAAAGACAGACTCTGGTGGTAATATAGAATGGGACAAAGTATTTGGGGGGGATTCAACAGATTATGGTAGTTATGTTCTTGAAACCCCTGATAGTGGTTATCTCTTAATAGGAACAACTTATTCATACGGTGCAGGAGGCTCTGATGTCTGGCTTATTAAAACAGATAAAAATGGCAATACGGTTTGGACTAAGTTCCTAGGTGAAAGTGATCATTATGAAACCGGTAAATGTTTACAACCTACAAATGAAGGTGGTTATATAATTGCTGGGGAAACAAGAACAACGTATTATCCGCAACAAAATGTAAAAGCGTTATTAATAAAAATAAACTCTAGTGGTGATCCTGAATGGTCATCACCAAGAACTTTTGGTCATTCAGATTCAACTTATACCATAAAGGCATGTAAACAAACATTAGATGGTGGTTATGTTTTATGCGGTCAAGCAAGAGCTTGGGGTTCTAATGATAGAGCCGTTTTAGTAATTAAAACTGACCAAGTCGGGAATTTAATCTGGCTAGATAAATATTATTCTGGTGAAAATGCAGAAGGTGGAAATAGTTTGGACGTCACTTTTAACAGTGAAATAATAATAGTTGGTGGAGGAGGACCGAATCCACCAGCAGCTTCTCAGAGCGTTCTCATTTTCAAATTAGATCTAAATGGAATAATTAGATGGTCGATAATACTATTTAGTGATGGAAGTCCAGCATGGAATGGTAGTCTCTATTCTGTAAAACAAAACCTAGATGGCAGCTATATATCCGTTGGTAGCTTTAGGAGTGAACCATTATTTAACCAAAACATTTGGCTATTAAAAATTGCTTCGGATATTGTAAGCACATCATTGACAGCAAACGCTTCCGCAGGAAGTCAAATCCTTGAAGTTGCTAACACGAGTGGATTTTCTGCTGGTGATAATATTATGATAAATCCCGGTGGATTAACTGAAGAGATAAATCAAGTGACCGGTTTTGGTTCCCTACAACTTGCGACACCTTTGTTATACAATCATCAAGCAGGTGAATTGGTCCTAAATTTAAATCCGACTTCAATTGATGAAGAATCTGAAATTCTACAAGATTATAAACTTTATAATAACTACCCAAATCCTTTTAATCCTACAACAACAATTAAATACCAAATTCCGGAAATAAGTTTTGTAACAATTAAAGTTTATGATATTCTGGGAAGAGAAGTAGCAACACTTGTCAATGAAGAAAAAACAATTGGCACTTATGAAATTATTTTTAGTGCTAATGCTTTGGCAAGTGGAATTTATTTCTACAGGTTGCAGTCAGGTAATACAATTCAAATAAAAAAAATGTTATTGCTTAAATGATTAAAGCCAATTTATCTAATATTATTTTTTTATATAAGGATTAAAAAATGAGTTCGACTAAATGTTCAAAATGTCAAGGCAATGCCTGGACTTGGTTTGGAGGACAACGACCCTTTCAATGCGTTGTTTGTTCTTTTGTATATTGTCATGATTGTGCGAAAGAAACTAATATGAAGTGCCCCCGTTGCGGTCACGATTTAAAAGCTAATCCTAATCTGCCCAAGTAGACTGTTCATTAATGAATTATTTGAATATGAAGTTATTCATCATCCTTGGTATATTTTTGAACATTCACCTTAATATTTCCCTCAGAACAACATACAAGGGAATGTAGAAAGAGTTTCTGATCAAGTCCCTGCATTCGCAAGGATAACATTCATGAATACAGCAGATACATTGCAGAAGCATATAGCATTCACAGATTCATTGACAGGAGATTATCAAGTAGATGTACCTAACGGGAATTATCAAAGGAAAGTGGAGGTTCAGGGTCATTTCTTGTTCTTGGACACTTTAGATGTTAATAATGGCTAGCAGATGGATTTCCAGATAATAAAGGATCTAGGGAACACATCAATATTCCACCCGAACTTACTGGGTGTCCTCGAGACTTTGACCGCTACTAAAGATGGCTGGCCTGACAAAGAAATAGAGAGATGGAATAATTATGCGATGCCAATAAAATTCTTTGCAAACAATGACAGCATACCTACTGCTATGAGACCCGCCCTTGATGCTGCGCTGACTGATATAGAAAAGAAATCCGATAGTAAAATCCAATTCACAGAGGTATTTTCTGAACCAGACACGGGAGTCGTATTCAGGTACAGAACCACTGAAGGAATGCCTTGTCCTGGAGCATCAGGATGTGCATATTTAGATGAGTTTTTCCTTGATGAAAGCCTGAAACATGCCACTATATATATTAATACACAGATACCTCCAGTAGCTTATGGAGGAGTATTCAGGAGAGAATTAATGAGAACTATGCCTACTGACAATTTATCTTTAGACCCTCAATATATAATGTCATTCTCTTCACAAGCCACGGAATTACATCCAGATGAGGGAAAGGCGTTGCAGATAATGTATACATTGAACCATAATACAAATATGAGACCTCACAGGCAGATTGCCGTCAATGATCTACTTCCGGTAGAGTTAGTAATATTTACTGCCAAGATAAATGGTAAAGATGTAGAATTAAACTGGCAAACGGCAACAGAAATTAATAATTATGGATTTGAGGTTGAACGAATTATTAATAACTATCAATGGGATAATATAGGTTTTGTTGAAGGAAACGGTAATTCAAATTCTCCTAAATATTATTCTTATACTGATAAACATCCGCAGGGAGGAAATAAATTAAAGTATAGGTTAAAGCAGGTAGACACAGATGGTCAATTTGAATACTCAAATGATGTTGAAGTAGATTTTATAATAAAAGATTTTTCTCTTTCCCAAAACTATCCAAACCCTTTCAATCCTTCTACAACAATTGGGTTTCAATTAGAAGAAATAAATTTTGTAACGTTGAAAATCTATGATGTTTTAGGAAACGAAATAGCAACTCTTCTTAACGAAGAAAAACTCGCTGGTACCTATGATATAGAATTTAATTCAACAGGGTTATCAAGTGGAATTTATTTTTACAAATTACAAGCAGGCGATTTCGTACAATCCAAGAAAATGATTCTGCTCAAATAAATTTTATCTAGGGAGATGACATCCGGCAATTCCCGGATGTCATCTCTGCTTTATTCCAACTCTTCCCTCTTCACCCATTTTCCATTTTTATAAAACAGTAGTTTGCTTTTTATCAGATTGCAGTACTCTTTTGTATCTGTGTACGGCGGTTTCAAAATACCTCGCGCAACAAGTGTATCTCTTTGCACTCTATAACTGCTTAAAATTACTAAATCAATATCTTTAAAGTTGTAGTCAACTCGGAAGCTAATTATTGGTTCGGAATTGTCCTTATTTTTTGCAAATCCAAATGTGTACTTGCGGCTTTGTTCTTCATCAGAAAAACTGCCGGTAACCAGAGAGGGCGTTCTGGTCTGATGATATATTTCATAGTCAGTTTTAGGAAACCTGATGTATGCTTTCATATCAGCAATGGGATAATTTCTGATGAGATATTTTTCTGTTGTCGGTCTTACTTTAGTCAGCGTATCAATTTCATAAACAAAAAAGACAATATCTTCAAATCCATTGTCGTAACCGAATCCCACAATTTCCGGTTTACTATCAGAATCAATATCTTTAATAAATGCACCCATTATATGACCCGAAGCCCAGAACGTTCCCGGCTGTCTCCTGCCATCTAAGAGACTGATTCGTGAAATAGCAGAAGAAAAAGAATTTAAATTGTTTGATATCAGGAATAAGCTTTTTTCACCATTAATTGTAAATGTATCGCACAATAAACTACTATATTCTGTATTCAAATCTTCCAGCTCAGAGACGACCTCATCCTTAAAAGAATATTTCCAGATTATATTACCGGAATAATCATAACACTTGATATTTGGATCTGAAGATATTTGCTCATCTTTTATTCTTTCCCTGGCGGTTACTACTTCATTCACCCCATCAGAATTTATATCCACAATCAATATTGTTGATTTTAAAAAATTTGGTTGACCTATTAAATATTTCGGTACATTAATGTCCTTATCCCAAAGCACCTTTCCGCTTTTATTTTTTATGTATATCTTGCTTCCATCAGCAACAAAAGAAACCGGATTAGTATCAATGTCTCTAATGACAAAAAAGGAAATAATCGCTGAAAGAAAAAGAATAACAGCAACAGCAGCCCAATTCTTTTTTATAAACTTTCCTGTTCTTACTGCAATCGGCTGCTTTTTTATTTCTATAATATTTCTTCTGTTTAGAAGATCATTTAAATCTTCAATTCCAATAATCCTTAAATCTCTGTGGGGGAATTCTTTTTTTAGTTCTGTTAATTTTTCATTTGCTGCTTCTTCTTCATCTTTCGGAACTATAAAAAGATTCATCCCAGAATAAAATAATAGTTCGACTTTTTGCTTTATTATTTCAAAAGATGTGTTGCTTATTTTCCCCTGTTCATTCATTCCACCCGTGAATGCAATCCCTTCTCCAACTTTTATTGTAACAGGTGAATTGTATGTTTTTAGTATTTCTTCTATAAATGAAAGTGTAAGTGCAGTGCCGAGAGAATTTCCCTTGCAGAAACCAGCCTTCTTATCAAAGCTGATTATTACTTCGTGATATGTATGAACTTTTCTAACATATTTTTTTGAAATATTGATTGCATTCTGCCAGGATTGTTTTATCTGCTCAGTTATTTTCTCTTCAATCTCCTTTTCACTTGGAACTATGATAAACTTAGTTTCATTTTTTGCTTTGTTAATTTTAATTGTTAATGATTCAATTACACCGATTGTAATTCCGGTTGCTTTAATTGCTTCTTCTTCAAGCAATGGGAAGTATGCTTTGGGTTCGAATGTTTCTAAGTTTTTACCGTTCAGAATCTTTTGCAGCTTTTCAAAATCATCTTTCAATCTTTTAACAATTCCCTCAAATGCAATATGACTCGTAGTAAAACCAGTCTCGAAAATTTTCTCTGCTTGTTTAATTAGTAATTTATGAACTTCTGCTTTCATTCCACAAACAGTCCACGACGCGAGACAATGAGTGTAATCTGATAAAAATTCTGGAAGGTAAGATCCGACTAAGTTTTGGTTTTGTGTTGCTAGGATTTTCTCAAAGAAATCATAAATGAAAAGAAGTTTGGCCTGATTGGAAAAACCTGTATTAAGTTTTTCTTTTAATAATACTCTCTCCTGCTCAAGGTGAAGAATGTTCATTAGTAATTACTATATCATTAGGTGCTAAAATAATTACTTATCCCCCAAAAAATCAAATTTAATTTATAATAAGGAAGATGAGAATTTTTCATCCGGTTAAACTCTTATAATAATTTTAACACGGAGTATTTTACCTCATCTTAACAAATAGCACTGCTATGATTACAGAAAATACTAATGAGGAGTTAATTAAATAAGCTTTTAGCGATCTTTAAAATATCTGTGGTTTTGAGCGCAATCCTTTTGCTCACAATGCTATTCTTAACATTGGTTATTATTAAAAAGACCAAGAAGAGAATTAATAAATGAAGAAATAGTTTTTATGTAGGAGCGTATATTATTCAGATGCAGCTTATTACTTTTTTTTCAATTAGTTCCGATCATTTCATATTTTAAAACCCAACAGCTTAAAAATTAAGATTATTATAAACCAGAATGATAATTAAATTAAAGCATACGCATTACTAATAAATATTGGGAAAAGCAACTGTGTCGGCAGAAACTCTTTTCAAACAGCATAACCAAAAAAACAATGAGAATAGAAAAAATTATTAATAACAAAAAACAGTATCTTGATTTACTGCTATTAGCAGACGAGCAAGAGGATATGATTGACAGGTATTTGGAAAGCGGAGATATGTTTGCTCTGTTCGATGACGATTTGAAGACTGTCTGTGTTGTAGCAGCTATTGATCAAGAAACCTGCGAATTGAAAAACATAGCTACATATAAAAAATATCAGGGGAAGGGATATGCCAAAGCTATGATAAAGTTTATTTCAGATTATTATAGAAACAAATATAAAACAATGCTGGTTGGAACAGGTGAAACTCCGACAATACTATCATTTTATGAAAGCTGCGGATTTGAAAAATCTCATTATATCAAAAATTTTTTTACAGATAATTATGACCACCCTATGTTTGAAGAGGGAATACAGCTTATTGATATGGTTTATCTGAAGAAAAAATTATAAACACAGCTTCGGCATTGGCTTAATGGCTGCTGAACAGCTTAGGTTGAGTATTTGTGCAAGCATTAATCGTTATGTTTCTATTGGATTGCAAAACCAGGAATCTCAACTTTAGAAGTAATATAATCTTTAACAAAAGCACTAAGAAAGTAATACCACCACAGCTTAACAACTAAACAAAATCTATTATGGATAGAAAAGTAATATTATACATCGCAGCGAGTTTGGATGGTTACATTGCAAAACCAAATGACGACCTGAGTTTTTTATCAATCGTTCAGAAAGATGACGAGGATTATGGATATTCTGTTTTTATTAATTCGGTTGATACAGTAATTCTTGGCAGAAAAACCTATAATTGGGTAATGAAGCAAGTTCCGGTATTTCCTCACGCGGACAAAAATACTTTTATAATAACCCGCAATGCAAAACCCAGTATCGGTAAGGTAAATTTTTATTCAGGAAGTCTGAAGGAGCTTATTTCAAAACTTAAATCTGAGTCCGGGAAAAATATTTTCATAGATGGCGGTGCCGAAATAGTGCACGAGCTTTTAAAGGAAAATTTAATCGACGAATTTATTATTTCAATTATTCCGGTTTTGGTTGGCAGCGGTATAAAACTTTTCAAAGATGGACGACCCGAACAAACATTAGAATTGGTTTCAGTAAAGAAATTTGAAAAAGGACTAGCTCAACTCCACTATAAACGTGCAGATAACTAAATAATTACAATTACAATAAAAAACTTTTTACTCCCAACCCCGATTCTTCAAAAGTAATTTTGATTGAATGTAAAAGCACAGATCAAAAAGCATTCTATATTTTAAGTTTTCCAAAACACGCCTATATGAAACAGATGTTCCACATAGTAGCTGATACAATTTTAAATGTAAGTCGGGATTCATGGATGATAGAACAAACAAGAAAAAATTTTTCTCACCGTAAGATTGGCGATAAACTTCAGACCATAAATTATTCTAATGGAAAAAACAAATAGTTTTATTAAGTTAATAACCGAGCATACAGGACAAGAATTCAACTTCAACAATGTTTAATTAATTTTGAGGCATTAATTATGGCACAAATAAATCCTTACATAATGTTCAACGGGAATACCGAAGAAGCATTTAATTTTTACAGATCAGTTTTTGGCGGAGAGTATGCCGCAATAGTTCGATTTAAAGATTTACCCAAAGATCCAAACAACAGATGGACCGAGGCTGAAGCAGACAAAATAATGCACATTGCCTTGCCTATCGGTAAAAATAATTTGTTAATGGCTAACGATGTTCCGGTTAGTATGGGTCGGGTAAATGAAAACGAAAACAGAAGCAAGATTTCGATTCGTGCTGAAAGCAAAGAAGAAGCAGATAAAATTTTTAACGGACTATCTGCCGGCGGACAAATTGAAGCACCGATTGGAGACAGTCCCTGGGGTTCATATTTTGGAATGTTCAGAGATAAATTTGGTATTGAGTGGATGGTGGACTTTGATCCTAAAAATAAAGGATAAGTTTAATCCGGCGAACAACGAATCGCAGATATTCAACCCCCGATATGCAAGGCTTTAAATCAGGATATAAACAAAGTAAGAATAATGATGAAAAAATTTTCTGAAAACGAAAAGAAAAGTTTAATTAAAGTTCTGAAACAGCGCTTTGAGGAAAACCAGCATAGACACAAAGGAACAAACTGGAATGATGTTGAAGTCCGTTTAATTAATCAGCCGGATAAACTATGGTCGCTGAATGAAATGGAAATTAGCGGAGGTGAACCAGACGTAATCGGATTTGATAAGGATGAAAAGGCGTTTATTTTTTGTGATTGTTCAGCCGAAAGTCCAACAGGCAGAAGAAGCCTTTGCTACGATCACCAGGCATTGGAATCCAGAAAAAAACACAAACCAGAGGATAGCGCTGTTAATATGGCTTCGAAAATGAAGATAGAAATTTTGAATGAAGAACAATACGGTTATCTGCAGTCGCTGGAGAGCTTTGATACAAAAACATCAAGCTGGCTTAAAACACCCGATAAAATCAGAGAACTTGGCGGAGCAATTTTTGGCGATTTCAGATTCGGGAGAGTTTTTTGTTACCACAACGGAGCTGATTCTTATTACGCAGCAAGAGGTTTTAGGGGGTTTGTAAAAGTTTAGGACAAATACAATAAATAATATTAACTACAAAAAGATATGAACAAGTTATTAATACCGGCAGTAATTATTTTATCAGTAATCGGCTGCACTTCAAAAAACAATAATTTAAAAGTTATGAAAAAACAAAAATCTGACATCACAATTTCAGTTAACGATACTACACCAAAAGTAACAGGAATTGGCGGAATTTTCTTCTTCTCAGAAAATCCTGAAAAAGCAAAAGAATGGTATTCGAAAAATTTAGGGCTGGAAGTAAACCAATGGGGTTCAAGTTTTGAATTCAGAAATGCAAATCGACCGAATGAGATTAATTATCTGCAATGGAGTCCGTTTAAAAAAGGCGATAAATATTTTGAACCTTCAAAAAAAGATTTCATGATAAACTATCGGGTTCAGAATATCGAAGCACTTATTGTAAAGTTAAAAGAAAACGGAGTTAAAGTTCTGGATAGTATTGAAACTTATGATTACGGAAAGTTTGTTCATATTATGGATGATGAAGGAAATAAAATTGAACTGTGGCAGCCAATTGACAGCGTCTTTACTGCAATGGGCGGAAAGACTACTAAATGATAAATGTATTGCCAGATATCCCGGCAGCTAAAGCCGGCTTCATAACAGGTAGTTTAACAATATAACAGAGAAGCTGCTTCGATTGAGCATTCTTTGTAAACTTGATCTTGGATTCTCTGCGTGTCATCATCATAAAAAATTTCTATCAGCTTCAAGCCGCCAGCTCTTTATTGGTCAATTGTAACGAACAACACAATCAGCAAAAAATAACAGGATATGAAATCAGGAATTATCTATTTTGTATTTACAATTTTTGTACTGACTTCGTGCAGCGGTAAAATATTAAAATCAGAGAATAGTGTGGCACCAATAACAAGCGATAGTGTGACTTTTAATTACGGTTATTCCGATGTAAACGGATTGAAAATGTATTATGAGATTTACGGACAAGGCAAGCCTCTTGTTCTAATACACGGCGGGGGTTCGACTATTCAGACAAATTTTGGAAAAATCATTCCATTGCTTGCAAGAAACAGAAAAGTAATTGCTGTTGAATTAGAAGCACACGGACGGACGAATAGCCGAAATACTGACCTGACTTTTGAGCAGGATGCAGATGATGTTGCAGAGCTTCTTAAAAATTTAAACATTGGCAAAGCGGACTTTTTTGGTTTTAGCAATGGAGGAACAACAACTCTGCAAATAGCCATTCGTCATCACGAAATAGTTAACAAAATAATTTTAGGTTCTGCACTTGCCAAAAGAAACGGAGTTCCTGATTGGTTTTGGGGTTTTATGGAAAACGCCCGTTTAGAAAACATGCCCGCACTGCTTAAAGCCGGATATAAAGAAGCTGCGGCAGATACAAATGGTTTGCAGTTGATGCACGATAAAGATGCTAAGAGAATGATTAATTTTAAAGACATTTCAGATGAACAAATTAAATCAATTAAAACACCCGCATTAATTATTATTGCCGATAAAGATATTATTACACCAGAGCACGCAATTGAAATGCACAGACTAATTGATAACTCCGAATTAGCAATAATTCCGGGTGAACACGGAGAATATATCGGAGAAATAACAACTATAAAACCAGACTTTAAAGAAAGCGACCTTATTGTAACAATTATTGAAAGGTTCCTTGATAAGAAATAAAAATATACAATGGACCGGAAACGGAGCATTGTCAAAATCAGAAATTCAAGATTTCACGTATTAAACTTTAATGATTATTATGTTTACACACTTTGATGAAAGCGAAAAATTAGTTCACTATCCAAAAGACAGAAGACTATTTATCCGGTTAAAGCCATTTGTCTTTGTTATTCTTGGTATTACTTTTTTAGCGACGATTGGTGCTGCCTGGATACAATATTTATTTTTTGGATTACCCGAAGATCCATCACTGGCACTATTAAATACTGCCGAAGCAAGCGTAAAAGGTTTTCCATTTTGGCTGATACTTTGTCATTGGATAAACTTCTTCTTTTTGGTAATACTGGTTAGAGCCGGACTTTCGATATTATACGATCACCCAAGACTATATTTTAACGAAGGATGCGAACCCGATTCTGAATGGTTGAAGTTTACTCCGGTAAAAGTACCCAAAGACAAATTGTGGACTGCTAAAGATGATGCACGGTATATAAATCCAGTTTTCGGTTTACCCGGATATCGCCACACTGTTGGTATTGCCCGAGGCTGGCATTTTATTCACGTGCCGTTTTTTGTATTGAACGGAATTGTTTTTGTTGTGCTGTTATTCCTTACCGATCAATGGTTAAGAATCATCCCGACTTCATGGCAAATTATACCAGATGCATGGAATGTATTTGTGCATTATGCAACATTCAATATGCCGATAGAACCAAATGGATTTTATCATTACAATGCTCTGCAGCAGCTTTCATATTTTGCTGTGATTTTTATTTTGGCACCGCTCGCGATGCTTAGCGGAATGTCGATGTCGCCCGCTATTGAAAACCGGTTTCACTGGCTGCCTAAATTATTCGGTAACAGACAAGGGGCAAGGTCAGTACATTTTTTAGTGATGCTGTCTTACACTTTCTTTTTTGTCATACACGTTACAATGGTGATTATAACCGGTGTTGTCAGAAATATGAATCACATTACGCTTGGAACTGATAATCCATCAAATACAACCGGACTTTACATTGTAATCGGCATCATCTTATTTACAATTGCTTTTTCAGTATATGCTCATTGGGTTTCCTGGAACAGACCTCGCTGGGTACAAAAGACAGATGCTTTTATCAACGGTAATTTATGGCAAAACACAATCGACAAACTTAAACCATCGCCTTACTATAAGAAGGAAGATATCTCTCCATTTTTTTGGCCCAACGGAAAGCTTCCAACTTCTGAAACATGGAAAGAGCTGGCAAAGAATAAATTTAAAGATTACAAACTTAAGATTGGCGGATTAGTAGAAAATCCGGTTGAACTTTCTCTTGATGAATTGATGAAGCTAGGTAAAGAACAGAATATTACTATGCATCACTGCATCCAAGGCTGGACGGGCGTAGCTGAATGGGGCGGTTTGCCGATAAGAGCAATCGTTGATCTGGTTAAGCCACACCCATCTGTTACTACAGTTGTGTTTTACTCATTCGGAGAAGGATTATACGGAGGTGTTTATTATGATACTCATACTCTTGACAATTGCCTGAAGCCGGCATCAATACTTGCGTGGGAAATGAATTATGAACCGCTTACTGAAGTTTATGGCGCTCCGTTAAGGCTGCGCGTTGAAAATCAGTTAGGTTATAAAATGGTAAAGTGGATTGAACGAATTGAGTTTGTGGAATCTCATAAAACTGTTGGCAAAGGTTATGGAGGGAAAAATGAAGATGATGAGTATTTTGATTTGTTGGCTAGCTCATAATTATTTTATCATCAACTGACTTCGACTTCTGAACGATCGATTAAAATTAATTAGTAAAATCAAAGCAAAGACAGCCAACAGCTTCTCGTCTCTTTTCCCTTTCGATATAGCTCCGGAAAAGAAATTGGTTTGATAATGAATATAATAAAGCGATTTCATCAATTCATTTGTAGTTATAGTAAAGCTTTGTTTTAAAAAATTCAGGCTGGATCAAAAACACTAATAGTATCTGTTAAGAAGCGCA
>Ga0226835_1000488_pt1 | contig 44451 bp, 38 predicted proteins | sample LAC_MetaG_1_FD_163627 | JGI IMG/M metagenome (GOLD analysis project Ga0226835, IMG submission 163627) | Anaerobic ammonium oxidizing microbial communities from anammox membrane bioreactor (MBR) in UC Berkley, California, United States -... | ecosystem: Engineered > Bioreactor > Anaerobic >...
GCGCATTAGCAGGAAAGCTTTCCATATCGCCACCTCCGTGGATTCGCCATATATACTGTACGTTATAGTTACCTTACCCCGAAAAGGAAAAGCCTAATCACCCCCCTGTCGGAAAGTGATCAGGCTTGATATGGAACATGAACATCGCGGCAGGGGCACGAAGCCAGGAGCCTGCCCCATCCAGGGCGCCTGCCCGCAGCCACGGCGGCTGTTGCGGGGGCGGGCACTGTCATTAGACAGGCTGTATCTAACCTGACCTAACCGCGGGAACAAATTGGCCATCATCTCGTCGGTCTTGTTTATGAAAGCTATTCGGACTATTTTTCTGATCGCCACCCTCCTTTTCACAGGAGCGCTTCTTCCGTCGGTGGCGGCGCCCGCTCCCGGGAACTGCCGCAATGGCGCCCCGGAGGCGATGGAGAGACCATCCTGCTGTGATTGTTGCAGCCCGGCAGTCTCCGATAGCAATATCTCCAGGACCAGTCTCGCTCGGACCTGTCTGTGCGAGGCGCCGGCGCGAGGGGACGATGGCATCGCCACCGGCAGGACTGTCAGCCTCGATCTGAGCCCCTGGCTTCCGACCAGTAACCGGGCTTTCATCATCTCCGTCCCGGTCGTGTCCGGTATCAAGTCCGCCGGCGAGCCTGCCTCTCCGGCGCAGCCTGTCTATATTCTCTTGAGACGTTTTCTCAGTTGACCCTAACGGATTTATTTCGATCTACCGTTTTGAGTCAAAGGAGAATAACTATGAGAAATTTCAACAGAGTACTTCTGGCTGTGCTTACAGTCTTCAGCTTTTTGGTCTCGCTTCCGGCCTTTGCCGGGGAGAAGGCGAACAAGAGCGAAGCCTCTTGCTGTGTCACGGACTGTGCATCTTGTGCGCGCACCTGTGAGGAGACCCTCGCCTATTGCCGCAAGAAAGGCGGCAAGCACGCCAGTGCCGAGCATATAAAGATCCTCGAGGACTGCACGGCCATGTGCAAGCTCAGCTCCGATTTCAGCAAACGTGGATCGGTTTTCGCTCCGAAAGTGAGAGCCATCTGCGCCGAGATCTGCAAGAAGTGCGCCGAGTCCTGTGCTGCTTTCAAGGACGACAAGAAAATGCAGGATTGCGCCAGCACCTGCAATGATTGCTCGACCACTTGCAGCAAGTAAGCGATCACATCTCAAAGGTAGAAGGGGAAGGCTATTGCCTTCCCCTTCTACCTGGGGTCGGCGGCAGCCTTCCCCTTCTATTTTGGGGCAGGCGCGGGTACATTATAGTCACAATTGGCAGGTACACTTACTGAGTTTTCCGGTAGAGTTTCTCGAATGGCCACCGAACAAGCCGCCGTCAAAGATACTACTGCGCCCCAGGTGAACGACTCCACCTCGGTGACCCAGGCCGCCGCCACCGGAGCGAGAGACGCTCTGAGCAGCCAGGCGGCTTCCGAGCTTGGCGGTCCCGGAAGAGATCGCGATCAGGGCAGCACCGATCGGGTCGACGAGACCAACACCGCCGCGGACGACCCCTGCGAGCATTGCCGGAGCGAGGTTGTCGCTTCCCTGGCGAATGGCGAGATAGATCCCGCCACCGCCGAGGGCGAGAGAAGAGCTCCAGGAGATCTCAACGATCCTCAGACCGAAGCCCTCTACACTGCCGGTATCGCCGGCGATGCCAGCTTCCGGGGGATGCCCGGAGCGGCCGAGGCCGGAGCTCTGCAAAAAGGACAGTACAATCCTGCGGATTTTCCGAGCGAGGATTTCGCGCCTTACGATACCAGCGAGCTCAATAAAGAGGTCAGCCCCTATTCCGAGACCGACCGTCCTCCCATGGATCTCGATCAGTCCCTTCAGGAGCTGCAGAAGCTCACCGGCGACGGCAAGATGGGCAAAGATCAGGAAGGTTTCGACGCCAATCTGAAGAGATTCCTCGAGCGCACTGATATCAGCGACCAGAAAAAGGCCGAGACGCTCCAGAATCTCACCGACATGATCCGGGCTGCCGACGCGGGTGTTACCGGACCCGGACAGGGCGGCGTCGAGCACAATTATCTCGGCACCGGAGCCGAACTCGGTCAGAATATGCGCAAAGTCGTGGCCGGAGCCATGGACAATGCCGCCAATCCCAAGGGTATCGACCAGGCTGACAGCAGTCGCTGCAATGCCACCACCGTCGAAGAGCATATGTACAGGCAGGACCCGGCCAATGCCACTGCCAAGCTCAAAGAAGTCGCCCTGCGCGCTACTTTCACCGGCGATTCGTACCAGAACGGCACCTATGCCGCGAAAGTTCCGGAAGGCATCTTCAAGGCAGCCATAGCCGATGTGGGCGGTGACACCCAGAGCGGCAACGAAGTCATGAACTCCGCCACCGGTCTTCTCACCGGCGGTCTCATCAACCATGCTCTGAAGCCTCAGGGGCGCGCTTTCACCGATACGGCGACCGCCGGAAAAGGAGACTCCGGCGAGCGTCTGATGGATCTCCAGACCGGTAAGGTCATGGGTGACTTCTCTGGCATGGGCGCCTATGAAATAGCCAATATGCTCAAGGCCGGCAATGTCCATGGGGTCAACGTGATCTCGGCAGACTCGACCTTCTCGTACAGGGGCAGCACCGATGGTGTCGTCCATGTCGACGATCCAAGCCAGATCGGAAATGCCGTCGGCAAAGAAGGCGCCATTCTCTTCGTCAACAGCGGCAACCGCCTGATGTCCGGCAGAGACAATCTCGCCGGCGGCGGGCATGTGGTGAGCGTTTACCAGGCAACCGATTCTGCCGGCAATCCCACCGGCAGCTTCGAGATGTCCGATCAGTACGGAAGCCAGCGCGATCGCACCGGAATCTCCGCCCGGGCTCTCTTCAACGCGTCAGCAGGGCGGAACAGCAGCGCCGATAAGCTCGCTGCCAGCGATTACGGTGTCCGCACCGACGGCGGGTCCACCGCTTACGGCTATAACAGCGCCACCGATCGCCAGACGCGGGATCATGACGCCAGCAAGTCCACGGTTCCCGGCGGTCATCGCACCTCCGACGCTCCCGGGGTCTTCTCCAAAGACCAGCTCGATCAGCTCGACCGGAAGCAGGAGCAATTGCACCGCGGTCTTCCCGAAGAGGAAGACAAACGCGAGCTCGAAGAAGAGCCCAAGAAGAGAGCCAGTGCCGGCGACGGCGGCGAAGCAAGCCAGATTCGCAGCCGGCTCGCGTCGGTCGAATCACGAATACAGCAGGCACAGCTCGACAACGCTCCAAGCATCTCCGCCCTGATTGCCGAGGGAGCGGATCTCTATTCGAAGCTCGCTCTCGCCCAGGTGGCCTGAGGCTTCAAGAAGGCGACGAGTTCATCAGGGCTCTGAGAAGCTCTTCTTCCTCGTCCGCCGCCAGCATGAAGGACTCTTGCTGGTTCGGGAATTGCTGGCTCATCACGTCATCGGCATAACGCCGGACGGCATCGGTGCAGATCTCATCGAGATCGGCATAACGTCTGACGAAACGCGGCTGGAAGTCGGTGTATTTCCCGAGCAGGTCGTCGGTGACGAGAATCTGGCCATCGCATTCATTGCCGGCGCCTATACCGATTGTCGGAATCTCGAGACGGGATGAGATGATTCTCGACACCGATGCCGGCACCATCTCCAGTACCACGCTGAAGGCTCCGGACTTTTGCAGATCGAGGGCGTCGTTGACGAGCTTATAGGCAGCCTCCGCCGATCGCCCCTGTACCCGGGTGCCACCCAGACCGTGGATGGACTGCGGGGTGAAACCGAGATGACCCATTACCGGGATGCCCATGCCGGTAAGCCGGCTGATGATCTGCAGAGTGAGATCGGTGGAGCCTTCCAGTTTGACCGCCTGGGCGGCAGCTTCCTTGATGAAACGCCCGGCATTGGTAATCGCCTGGGTGACATCCACCTGGTAAGACATGAAAGGCAGGTCCGCCACCACCATGGCCCTCTGGGCTCCCCGGGTGACTGCCTTGGTGTGGTGAAGCATCTCCTCCATGGAGACGGAGTGGGTCGTCTTATGACCCAGTGCCACCATGGCCAGGCTATCTCCGACCAGGATGACATCGACCCCGGCATTATCGAGGATCTTGGCGGTGCTGTAATCGTAAGCGGTGAGGGCGACGATCTTGCGACCTTCGCTCTTGTATTTCTTCAGTGTCAGGGTGGAGACGTTCTTGGTGGAGACGTGCTTGCTCATGATGGCTCATTCCTGCCTGTAATCGAGATTAGGTTAGCAGAAAATCGGGAGAATGTGACTGACCGCTCAGAACCCTGTGTCTCTCTGGTGTTTCTGGCGTTGCTCCTGTCTCACCTCTTCGAGCTGGAGCTTGACGATATGCTTGGGATCGTAAGGATACTTGCCGGCCAGGCTGTGGAACCGCTTATACATCCGGCCTGCCTCCACGGGAAGCTGCATCTTCTCGAGCAGAAAGGCCATGTTGTAATAGAGCCCATCGTAATCAGGCATGATCTCGGCGGCTTTTTTGTACTCGCCCATGGCCTGGCCGAACTGACCTTCTACCTCATAGAGAGCGCCCAGGTTCTGGTGTCCTTCGAAACTATATGGATTGAGCTCCAGGACCCGGTTGAAGCTGCGTCTGGCCGCCTGGAAATTGCCCTCGTCGGTCTCGTCAATACCCCGGTCGATCAGCGCCTGGACCTCCTGGGGATCGTAAGTGGGCATGTCTTTGCTGCGTTTTCGGCTCCTTTCCGAGTCTTTGACCAGGTCTCTGATGTGCTTGAGGATCTGGCGGTTGTCGTAAGTCTGCTCCGCCACTTCTTTCCAGTCGTTGGAGGCTTTCATCAGGTTGCCCTTGTATTCGTTGCAACGGGCCGAGATCTCGCGCATGCTCTTGAGATTGACACCGGGATATTTCTTCGATTCGGTATAGACCGGATTGACCTTGAACGCAAAAGACAGCTCTCGGAGCGTGCGATCCGGATCGCCGCGCAGATATCTGAGCTTGGCCAGCTCGTAGTGAGCGCAGGAACACTGCGGATCGCAGCGCAGGGCGATCCGGAACTCTTTCTCCGCCTCGTCCAGATTACCCTCGGCGCACCAGATCTTGCCCAGATAATAGTGCACCATGGGATTGTTGGGGATGAGCCTGGCGGCGTTCTGCAATTTATCCAGAGACTCGCTTATCTCTTTGAGCTCGCCCCGCTCGTATTTCTCGTAGAGTGCCATGCCCAGCTCTCTTTGAGCGGCAAAATAATTGGGCTTCAAATGAATGGCGCTGCGAAACTGCTCGATGGCGGAGTCCAGATCCCCCTGCTCTTTGAGTATGACACCATAGTTGTAATGGGCGTCCGGATAATTCGGATTGATCTGCATGATCGTCTGGAATTCTTTTTTGGCCTCGGCAATCTTGCCTGTCTTGTGCAAAAAGATCCCGTAGTTGTTTCTCGCTTCTATGAAGTTGTAGTCGAGACTGACAGCCGAGCGGAACCACATATTGGCGTCGTAGTTGTTGCCCATCTCGGCATAGGAGAGGGCGAGCAGATGAATGATGTCCTTGTCCGAGTGATTGAAATTCTTGGCTGCTTTGAGGATCTCCACGGCAGCGGCGAAGTCGCCATAGTTGAAAGCTTGCTTGGCTCTCTGATAGAGCTCGCTGGCTTTGGCCGGGCTCTGACCGCCGGCGCTGGGGTTGCCGTAGCTCTGGGCCAGGGCGCCGGGAGCCGCAACCAGGATGGTGGTCAGAAGGACTGCTAGCTTTTTCCTCATTCAGGTCCCGGTAATCAGGGCGACCTGTTCATCTTAGCGCGATTTTTTCTTGCTGTCCGGCTTACTGTCCGGCGTTTTCCAGAAGCTCCTGGCGGCGCTTCTCCATCTCGACCAGGTCGGCCATGCTGGAGGATCGGCGCATATTCTCGCCGATTCTCTCGGACGCCACGCCCCCGGAGAGTGCCGGCGCGTTGCGACCGAGGAATTGCCAGAAACGCGGCTGGGCTTGCAAGACTTTGCCTGCTCCGAGCCTGGTTTTCTCGGCGAGCTTGGCCGGTCTCAGGACCAGGGTGCCGAGGTCGTAGTCTTTGCCCAGGGGCTCTACGTGCGGGTCGCCTTCCAGGAATTTGGCCCGGAAATGATCCGAGAAGCGGTTCACGGAGCTGTTGGCTTGCTCGGCTGTCATGCCGCGGTTCATCAGGCGGAGAGTGGCGGGCATGCCGGCTCCGAAGACCTGGTTTATCGTATAGCTGTTGACATCGAACGGTATCGATTCCGGTGTCTTGCCGTTGACGATGGCATCGACCCAGACATCGGCAAGCTCGCTCATCTTCCGGTAGTTCGAAGGAAGATCCGGGAGAATCTCTTTGAAGGTCTTGCCTTTGAGAGCAGCCAGGGGGGTATTGAGCTGGGCATCCACCAGGTGCGGGATCACTGCTTCGATCTCGGCTCTGGGAATGGTTATGCTCTCGCCGGGCTTATCGAGGTTGGCCCAGACATAGTCTCCTTGTCTGGAAGAGGACCTGGCATATCCTTCCAGGGCCTTGGCCGACTCGAGCAGGAGCGGATCGCCGTTTGCCAGTGACCTGATCGTGGAGGCGATGATCAGGGGCCGGTAGGCATCGATGCCGTGAGGCTCGAAGCCGAGGTCCTTGGGACCGGAGGAGAATTCGGAGCCGTACATGCTGCGGTTCTCGAGCTTGCCGCCGCTGCGCAGTCCCTGCAGAAGGGCTCCCAGGGAGGTGGCGGTATTGGGACCGGTCCAGGCGGCACCCCAGATATCGGCGGTGTTCTCGTTCGCCTGGGCTTTGAGAATCTGCTCGATGAGCTCCAGCTTGGTCACTTCTTTGCCGTTGGGAAGCTTGACGACCTGGTCGGGGAGCTTGGGATCGATGGACTCGAGACCCTGTCTCACGGCCTTGCCGATCACCTGGTCACGGATCGAGCTCTCGAAGCGGAGCAGTCCGCCGTACTGATCGTGTCCGATCTCGTGCCCGTTGATGCCGCTTGCCGCGTTGGCGCGCATCTCGTACATATTGCGCGGCCAGATGACTGTGTCCACATCCCAGATATTGTTGATCTCGGGGATGGTGTGCGGTCCGGCGCCACCGTCGTGCTTGACGGCGAATATCGGCGGGTTTTTCGCTTGCAGAACCGCGTCAGGCTCGAGACCGGCTCTTCTCAGCCCCTGCTGCAGTCCGGTGTGGATCTCCCGGGCAAGCAGATTCAGCTCTTTGGCGAGAATCGCCGACTGGCTGCGGTTGCCCATATTGTGCTGGTTGGCGGCATCGCTGAGATAGCGGAAAAGAGTGGCGACTTGCTTGTAGTCTTCGATGGACTTGACCTGTCCGCCGAACTCCATCATCTGCTTGCCTGCTATGGAATAGCCAGGATCCAGGGCTTTGTGGTTCGGATTGAGGGCGGTGACCACCGGGCCGATGTCCTGCTCGAGGCGGTCGGCGACCTGCAGGCGCTCCTGGGACCAGCCGTTCATCTCCTTGGCCTGCATCTTGGCCAGGAGGGCTATATTGGTGGCATCGATTTCGCCCTGCACTTTTGCTGCCAGGTCGGTGGGTGTGCCGGTGCCGTCGGTCTTTGCTCTGGTAGTGACTTCGGGCTCCGGTCCTCTCAGGGACATTCTGGCAGCATCGATATTGGCCCGGGAGAGACCGAGCCTGGTCTGGGCCTCTGTAAGGGTGACTTCCCCGGGCTTGATGCCGTTGAGAAGGAGCTCGACGGTGAGCGGCAGACCGGCTTTCTCTCCGGACTTGAGCTCGAGACCGGTACGATAGAGACGGCTCTGCTCGAATTCGCGGCTCACCCGGCCGGCCGTGGCCATGGCTTCTCTCGCCTGGGCTTCAGTCCAGACCGGTTGCTCGGCGGGTTTGCCGATCAGACCTTCGGTGAGGGCCGTGTTCAGGCGCTCGGCGCCTCTGCCCAGACGGTTGAAAGACCAGCCGATGGGAGATTTGTCCGAGGTCCAGACGTCCGACTTGAATTGCTCGAAGCGCGCAAAACGTGTGGGTCCCAGACCTTTCTCCAGGACCGATCCCCAGATTCGCTCGGATTTGGCCGCCACTGTGATACCGAGACCGGCATCCCAGCCGAAGTGCCCGAGACCGTCACCCATGGTGGTGGCAGCCTGATCGAGAGTTTTCTGGCTGCGGGCATCGAGAGCGTCGCTTATGCCGTGATAGATGGGTGTGGCAGCGTCTTTGACCAGGTAGAAGGTGAGGACGCCTCCGGCCACTGCTCTACCGACACCGGTCCTGGGAAGAATCGTCCGCATGCCGACACCGAAAAGGGCTGCCCCTCCTACTTTGAGAGCCAGCTCGTCGGGATTCTGGATGTCGTGAGCAGCTGCTCTGATGAGCGCCTCGGGGGTTTTCGAGAGACCGATGGCTGTCACATAGCCTACCCGGGCTGCTTTGTTCTGACCGAGTATGGATTGCTCGAAGAGGGGATCGGCCTGATCCAGAGAACCATTGCCTGCCCCTTTGCCGCCTGCCAGATCGAGGAGCGGGTTGGCGTTTTTCTTGGGCGGCTCTCCATCAGCCTGGGCAAGCTCGAGGAGATTGGTAGGTAGCCTTTCTTCCGTCCTGCTATTGCCGGCTTCTGGCTGATCGCCTGATAAGAGAGGATTGGAAGAACCAGTTTGAGTGCCTTCGCCCATTTAAATAAACCTCCGGGACTCCTGCCTGCTCAGCAAGGGAATTGGGAACTGCTATGAAGTTACTTGACATCAAGCCTTGAGTCGATGGGGAATTTCACCCTGCCATTCGTATTTCCCGCAGATTGCTGGCATAATCTTGCTGACCCGAGGCACTGGCCGGGCTTTGAACCGAGGAGGTGTTTGTGACAGGCAAAGGGCTCACCGATGAGCAAACCGACAGAATTAAGGGGGCTATTCTGGGGGCGGCGTGCGGGAGCGCTCTGGGAGGCAGTTGTGTTGGATTAAATCACAAAGCCATCCTGGGAGCCGCCGGAGTAGCAGTTCTCCAGGATTTCGTCCCCGGTCTCACACGCAGCCGATTCCCCGGGCACAGGGTGGGCGAGGTCCGTTCGGATTTTCTTCTCGGGCTCAGCCTCGCCGAGGCGGTGGTGGATGCCGGCGGCCGGTTCGATGGTGCGGTTTTGCGAAAGCGCTTCAAGGGTCTCCTGGAGGACGGGGAGTTTCTCGGTTCCGGGGTGGGAGCGCTATGTCTGGCATCCATGCGCCGGATGGTGGACGGACTGCCCCCCTCGGTGGACAGGCTCGAGGCATATCACAGCGCCGGGGCAGCCAGGTCCTTTCCTCTGGGATGCCTGCCGGACCGCTCCGAGGCGGTGAAAATTGCCGTGGAGCAGGCCGAGCTCACCCACGGAAACCGCTCGGTAGCAGCCGCTGCCGCGGTGATCACCGATAGCATCGCATCTTTCGTTGAGGGCACCCGTCTCGACAACGAAGATGACGTCAGAGCCTATGTGAGCAAAGAGCTCGATCTGGCCCGCTCCATAGACGGGCGTTTCGCCGATTTCTGGGACGATGTCGCTCCGGACCTGGACTATTCGAGGCAGGCTACCGATCTTCCTTATTCGCTGGTGAATGTCCAGGCCAGTGTAAATGAATGTGTGCCTACCGCTGTCGGCATTTTCCTGATTTTCAGGCACGATCTGGAAGCAGCCATCTGCTCGGCGGCGGTGGCCGGCGGTGAGACCGATACCGTCGCCCTGGTGGTGGGTTCCCTGGCCGGCGCCTATCATGGGGCTTCCCGATTTCCGTCGCGCTGGCTCGATAAGCTCAGCCACCGGGAGCAGATCGAAAGGGTTGTCAAAGCCCTGCTCTTCCTCTGGGTGTGATCTTTGGTGCGCCAGTCGAGTAAAATACAGCCTCCTCGCTCATATATATAAGGACTCGATTCAATGACAACCAATGTACTGGCGGAGAAAGCAGTGGAAGCATATAAACTGACCGACAAGGTCGCCATAGTCACCGGCTCCGGCCGTGGTATCGGTCGCGCTATCGCCGAGAAGCTCCTTTCTGCCGGAGCCCGGGTAGTGATCAGCGACATCAACGAGGAGACCTGCAAGACCACAGCTGCCGAGCTCGCCAGTGAGGGCGGTCAGACCCTGGGCGTTGTCTGCGATGTGACCAGTTCGGAGAGTATCGAGAAACTGGTGGAGCAAGTTCATAAAGAATGGGGCTCTATCGACATTCTTGTCAATAATGCCGGCATCACCAGAGACAACCTCTATATGAGAATGTCCGAGCAGGAGTGGCAGGCTGTTATCGACACCAATCTCACCAGCGCTTTCAAAGTGACCAAGCCTGTGCTCAAGATCATGTCCAAGCAGCGGTCGGGCCGGATTATCAATATTGCCAGCACCACCGGTGTCCACGGTAACTTCGGTCAGGCCAACTATGCTGCCGCCAAGGCCGGTCTCATCGGTTTCACCAAGACAATCGCTCTGGAATATGCCTCGCGCAGCATCACCAGCAATGCCGTGGCCCCTGGCTTCATCGATACCGCCATGACCCAGGCTCTGGGTGAGGAAAAAATAAGCAAAGTGCTCGAGCGTATCCCTCTGGGCCGCATGGGCACTCCCGATGACATCGCCAATGCGGTTCTATTCTTCGCCGGACCGGGCTCCTATGTGACCGGCCAGGTGATGGAAGTGAACGGCGGTCTCTATACGTAACGCAGGTTATTCACACATCAGGCACGAGAATGATTGTTCAGGACCGACGTGATATTCTAGGTGCCCTTGGCATACCTATATAGTTCGGACAGGGGGGTAATAAGAACACATGGATGAGAAGGATGCCTTCGAACGAGTCAAGAAGGTGGCCGTTGCGCAACTCAACGTAAATGGTGACGAAGTAACTCTCGAAGCGAGTTTTACCAAAGATCTAGGCGCTGATTCCCTGGACCAGGTCGAATTAGTAATGGCTCTCGAAGAAGAGTTCGGGATGGAGATTCCGGACGAAGAGGCTGAAAAAATCACGACCGTCGGCGAAGCCGTCAAGTACATCAGCAGCCATCTCTAAACAGCGCTCGCTTGTCATTAAGATAGCGCTTATAGTGTCAGCGGCGGTGCTGCCACTGGGTTAGTATTTTGGCTCGAAGGAAATTCGGGAGTCGGTGAGCTGGATGGCTGGAGAACGGGTAGTCGTTACTGGTATCGGTTCAATCTCTTCTGTCGGGATTGGCAAAGACAAATTCTGGGACGGGATCGTCAACGGACGATCCGGTATCAAAAAGGTCGAGTCGATTCCGCCTGAGATTCAATCGGCCTGCAAAATCGCAGGCGAGATTCCGGATTTCGATCCTTCGCCTTATATGGACAAGAAGGCGATCAGGCGCACGGATAGATTCATCCAGTTCGCCCTGGCCGCCAGCCATATGGCGGTGGCGGATGCCGGTCTGGACACGAGCAAGGAAGACCCCGAGCGGGTCGGCGTAGTGGTTGGCTCCGCGGCCGGTGGCTTCCAGACTATCGAGGATCAGTTCCGGGTGCTCACCTCTCGTGGACCCGATCGCTGCTCGCCTTTCACTGTCCCCATGCTAATCGTCAATATGGCCGCGGGCTGGGTCTCCATCGCTCATAACGCGAAGGGTCCCAACCTCTGCCAGGTGACAGCCTGCGCCACATCCACCCATTCCATCGGGGACGCCTACCGGATCATCCAGAGAGGCGAAGCCGATGTAATGTTCGCCGGAGGCAGCGAAGCCCCCATCACTTCTCTGGTGATGGCCGGATTTGCCGCCGCCCGCACTCTCTCCACCCGCAATGACGAGCCCGAGAGAGCGAGCCGTCCCTTCGACAAAGACCGGGACGGTTTTGTCATGGGCGAGGGTGGAGCTGTCTTGATTCTCGAGTCCCTGAGCCATGCTCAGGCTCGCGGCGCTCATATCTACGCCGAGGTCGCCGGCTATGGTCTCACCGGCGATGCCTTCGACATCGTGGCACCCTGCGCCGACGGCGACGGGGCGATAAGGTCCATGCGGCAGGCGATCAAGGAAGCCGGTGTCGATCCCGGCGAAGTAGACTATGTCAACGCTCACGGGACCTCTACCCCGCTCGGTGACAGAGCCGAGACCGTGGCGGTCAAGCAGGTCTTCGGCGAGCATGCCACCTCGGGCAAGCTCCTGGTGAGCTCCACCAAGTCCATGACCGGACACCTCCTGGGCGCCGCCGGTGCCATCGAGGCTGCCGTGGCGGTGATGTCCATCGAGCACTCGATCGTGCCTCCCACCATCAACCTGGACAATCCCGATCCCGAATGCGATCTCAACTATGTGCCCAACAAGGCTATCAAGGATCGCTCGATCAAGATCGCCATGTCGAACAGCTTCGGATTCGGCGGTCATAACGGCAGCTTGCTGTTCAGAAAATTCGAGAGCTGAGAGGCGATGGGCTGGTCCAGTATCGCTTCAATCAGGCAAGCCCTTGCCGACAAGTCAGTCTCCGCCCGCGCCATTGCCCAGAGCTGTATCTCCCTTGTGGAGAGTGGGGACAGCACCACTAATGCTTTTTTGAGTGTCACTGCCGATCTGGCTCTTTCCCAGGCCGATCGCATCGACGCCTTGATCGCCTCGGGGGAGCCTCTGCCGCCCCTGGCAGGCGTGCCTGTCTGCCTCAAAGACAATATCTGCGTGGCGGGCTACCCCACCACCTGCGCCAGCAAGATCCTGGGTGATTTCAAGCCGCCCTACAGTGCCACGGTGGCCGAGCGCCTTTTTGCTGCCGGAGCCGTCTGTATCGGCAAAGGCAATATGGACGAGTTCGCCATGGGCTCCAGCAGCGAGAACACTGCCTTTGCGGTGCCCACCAATCCTCATGACCCCAGCCGGGTCGCCGGAGGAAGCTCCGGCGGACCGGCTATCGCGGTGGCGAAGGGGTATTCGACCATCGGAATCGGCTCCGATACCGGGGGCTCTATCCGCCTGCCTGCTTCTTTCTGCGGAGTGGTGGGCATGAAACCGACATACGGGCTGGTCAGCCGCTATGGTCTTGTCGCTTATGCCTCCAGCCTGGATCAGATCGGACCTTTCGCCGGTTGCGTGGAAGATGCGGCCACTGTTCTTGGTGTTATATACGGTGGCGACTCGAAGGACTCGACCTGCCTGAGCGAGCCTTTTGCAGGCAGTCCGGAAATGGCTCCGGGAGCCAACTTTGCTGCCGGGCTCGAGAATCTGGAGCCGGCTTCCGTATGCCGCGATCTCAAGGTCGGGATCATCGGCGAGCTCTTCGGCGAAGGTGTCGAGCCCGACGTGCGCGAGGCCTGCAAGCGTGCCGTGGAGAGTCTCGCCGGCGCCGGCGCCAGGGTCGAGGAGGTCAGCCTGCCTTATCTCGAGCATGCTCTGCCGGTCTATTATCTGGTCGCCACCGCCGAGGCGAGCGCCAACCTGGCACGCTTTGATGGTATCAGATACGGTGTGCGCCAGGAGGGCGAGGATCTGGTCGACCTCTACAGTCGGAGCCGCGCTATGGGTTTCGGAGACGAGGTCAAGCTGCGGATCATGCTCGGCACTTATGCCCTGAGCTCAGGCTATTATGATGCCTATTACAAGAAAGCCCAGCAAGTGAGGCGCCTGATCAAAGAAGACTTCGATCGGATCTTTGCGGACTATGATGTCCTGGTCTCGCCAACTTCCCCGGAGGTGGCTTTCGCCATCGGCGAGAAGACCGATGATCCTCTCAAGATGTACCTGAGCGATATCGCCACCATACCGGTGAATCTCGCCGGTCTGCCGTCTCTTTCGATTCCCTGCGGCACCGATTCCAGAGGACTCCCCATTGGCTTGCAGATCATGGGACCGCAACTGGCCGATGCCCTGGTCTTGAGAGTGGCTCGGGCTCTCGAGCTGTGTCACGAGTTCTGCCTGGATAAATCCAGCTGAGAAATGCTTAAGTGATTGCCGGGAAGCCGCCCGGGCAGAGCTTCTCTTGATAAGCATTGGCTTTTTCTTAGAAATATCGGGCACTCTTCAGCCAATGACAAGGTCCTTATTATGTAGACTAATGAGCATTCCAGATAGGAGCCGCCCGATGACCAGGAAATATCTTTTCAGCCAAATCGCCTTCGCCGCTCTGATTGCCGCAGGCACCGCTCCGGCTCTGGGTCAGAACGACTTTTTCGGCACCTCTATTCCCGGCGCCAGCCAGACCGGTGCCACCCTCAATGGAGTCGGTGGCGGAGCGCCTCCTGCCGCGGAGCCGAACCCTTATGCCGATGCTGCCAATCCCAATGCCGGCGGCGAATACACCGACGATGAGAAACGCATGCAGAAGAAGTACCATGCCAAGGTAAAGCATGCTCAGGGGCTCATTGCCCGGGGTGACAAGATGATGAAGGGCAGCAAGGAGTCGAAGGAATACAAGAAAGGCAAGATTCTCAAAGACATCGGCGAGCGTCAGCTAGCCGAGCTGAAAGCCAACAATCCGCTAAAAGATCTGACTGCTGCCCCGGAAGACGGTCTCAAAGTGAAAGAGTCCGGGGAAGAGTCGGCGACTCAATAAGGATCTGAAATGGGTATGCTTGTCGACATAACGACGGCCGTCGGAGGCACGCCGCTTCTCAAGCTCAATTCTTTGACCAGGGATCTCAACGCCACGGTGGCGGTCAAGCTGGAGTCCATGAATCCCCTGGGCTCGGTGAAGGACCGGATCGGGGTCTCCATGGTCAGGGAAGCCGAGCGCGAGAAGCTCATCCGTCCAGGGGAGACCCTCCTGGTGGAGCCCACCTCCGGCAACACCGGTATAGCCCTGGCTTTCGTGGCTGCTTCCCGGGGTTACCGCCTGATCCTGACCATGCCCGAGACAATGTCCATCGAGCGGCGCAAGCTCCTGCTGGCCCTGGGCGCCGAGCTCGTCCTCACGCCTGGCGAGGAGGGCATGAAAGGGGCTGTCAGTCGAGCCGAGCAGATCGTCTCGGACAACCACAAAGCCTTCATGCTCCAGCAGTTCAGTAATAAAGCCAATCCCAAGGTCCACCGGGAGACCACGGCCGAGGAGATCTGGAAAGACTCGGAAGGCAAAGTCGACTTTTTCGTGGCCGGTGTCGGCACCGGCGGCACGATCACCGGTGTGGGGCACGTCCTCAAGCAGCGCAAGCCCTCGGTCAAAGTGGTGGCAGTGGAGCCCGCTGATAGCCCGGTGATCACCCAGAGTCTTGCCGGTCAGCCGCTCAAGCCTGCTCCTCACAAGATTCAGGGGATCGGCGCCGGCTTCATTCCCGGTGTCCTCGATCTCTCGGTCATAGACGAAGTCATGCTGGTGAGCAATGACCAGGCATTCGACATGGGCCGCAAGCTTCCCCGCACCGAGGGGATACTGGCAGGCATCAGTAGCGGTGCCACGGTGCATGCTGCCCTCGAGCTTGCCAGGCGTCCCGAGAACGCCGGCAAGCTCATAGTTGCTATTGTCGCCAGTACCGGGGAGCGTTATCTGTCCACGCCCCTCTTCCAGGCTACCGCCGCCCAGGCTTCCGCCGGCCAGGTTCCGACCAGCGCCGGACCCTGAGTCTCCTTAATTGGAGGCTCCGGCTGCGACTACTTCTTTCCTGCTTTTGCTTGTGCCTTCGGCTCTGGCTTCGGTGACGTACTGGAAGACCAGGGGAGCGACGATGGTGGCGTCGGACTCGATGACGAAGCGAGGTGTGCTGGGCTCGAGCTTGCCCCAGCTGATTTTCTCGTTGGGCACGGCGCCACTGTACGAGCCGTAAGAGGTGGTGCTGTCCGAGATCTGGCAGAAATAGCCCCAGTAAGGGCACTTGCCTTTGATGTCCTGCTCGATGAGGGGCACCACGCAGATCGGGAAATCACCGGCGATGCCGCCACCGATCTGGAAGAAGCCTATGGAAGCGTCCTTGCTGTTGTCGAGATACCAGTCTACGAGAAACGCAAGCTGCTCGAGACCGGACTTGATCACACTGGTGCTCTTCAGCTCTTTGCGGAAGACATGGGCGACCACCATATTGCCGAGGGTGGAGTCTTCCCAGCCCGGTGTGAAAATCGGGATGTTCCTCTGGCAGGCTTCATAGATCCAGGAGTCTTTCGTATCGATCTGATACTCGTTCTCGAGCAGACCCTTGCGGATGACCTGATACATGAACTCGTAGGGGAAATAGCGCTCGCCTTTGTCCTCGGCTTCTTTGTAGCACTGGTAGACCTTGCGCTCGATCTTGCGCATGGCGCTCTCTTCGGGAATGCAGGTGTCGGTGACGCGGTTGAGACCCTTGTCTCTGAGCTTCACTTCCTCTTCGGGAGAAAGATCGCGATAGTTGGGAATCCGCACATACTCTTTGTTCGAGACGAGATTGAAGAGATCCTCTTCGAGGTTGGCGGCGGTGCAGGAGATGGCATGAACATGACCGTCACGGATCATCTGACCCAGAGAAAGCCCCAGCTCGGCGGTGCTCATAGCCCCTGCCATGGCCAGGAACATCTTGCCGCCCTTGTTCAGGTGGTCCACATAAGCCACCGAGGCGTCTTTGACGACAGCGGCGTTGAAGTGGCGGTAGTGATGGTCGATGAATTTCTTGATGCTCATTTGCTCTCCCCTCTTGCGCAATCTCGTCCGGTTGGAATGATGTCGGTTCCGGGATGATAGAATATCCGTCGATTGCATGTATAATGGATATCATGTTGGGGTGGCGGTTGCATTAGTTTTGCCGCTCTCGTTATTGATTTTTCATATCTTTCTGCTCTGTCGGCGCCGGACGTCCTGGAGATTGTGCCGGCAAAGAGGATGGAGTGATATTGCTGGTGGTGGCGTTTCAGTTCGCCGTGCCGCTGAGAAATCCTGATATCGCGGCGCAATAGCCGTCGAAGTCCCTGTCGAAGAAGTCCGAGTGCTTGCTGTGGTCGAACACCACCAGCCGGGCGGAGCCGATTGCCTTTCGAGCCAGGCTCCGGCTGTGGGTCCAGGGGATGACCTCGTCGTTCCGGGCTACGATAATCAGCATCGGCAGATTGCTGTGCGATACGAAGTCGAGATTGTCCAGGGCCGGTCTGAACCAGAGAAAGCCCGGATAGATGTTGAAGATAGGAAATCTCTCCTTGACCAGAAGCTCGGGAGACCGGAAGGTCGAGTCGAGCATTATCGCCTTGCATTGTCGCAGGCGCGCAAGCTGGGTCGAGACGCCGCCCCCCAGGGACGAGCCGTAGAGGACTATCTTCGAGCTCTCATAACCGAGCCTGTTCTGCAGGTAATCATAGGCGGCTTTGGCATCGTCTATGACACCTTCGACGGAAGGGTTTCCCTGGCTCATTCCGTAGCCCCGGTAGTCATAGGCGAAGACGGATACTTTCGCTTTCAGCACGGCTTGAAGAAATGACCGGCAGTAGTTGAGATTGCCCCCGTTACCGTGGCTGAACAGCACGATGTCTTCGCTCCCGGGCACCCGGTAGAGAAGACCTTTGAGGCTGATGCCGGTGTCGGCGGGGCAAAAGTCGATTTCCTGCGGCTTGATACCTTCAACCAGTGCCAGGGACTCATCGAGGCTTTCCACTTTCTGCGGATGGAACATTGCCCTGTTCACCAGACCATGAGCAAAGCGCGGACTGAATGAAAGGTATGTATATCCGAGCGCGAAAAAGCATACTGCCAGAAGGCACAGACAGAGACGCAGGAACAATCGCATCGGCCACTCCCATTGGCAGGGACGTTATTCCATCATCCTAGAGGAGCCGGAATCGCGGCAGCTTCAGGCGCGTTCAGTTAACAAACTGTTTCGGTCAGCCGTTCAGCTCGTCTTCGTCGTCGAATTCATTGACCCGGGCATCCTGCGGTCTGGCCGCTGTCTGATCCGGTCGCGCCGGAGGCTGGCCGGTCTGCTGGGCCGGGGTGGTAGAGGCGGCGGTGGAGCGGATCGTCTGGATATGAGGATACTTGCCCTGTTGAGGTTGCTGGGGTTGCTGGGGCTGCTGCTGATAAGGGGGCGGCTGTCCGGGAATCGGCGGCTGTCCGGGCATCGGTTGTTGTGCCGGAACCGGTTGTTGTGCGGGAACCGGTTGCTGTCCGGGAACCGGCGGCTGTCCGGGATAAGCTTGTCCCGGCGCAGTCTGTGCGGGATAAGGCGGTTGTGCGGATGGCGGTCTTGGCGGGGGAGGCGGAGGCGCTCCCGCCTCTCTGGGTAGTTGCAGGGTTCGCTCCCCGGGTGGACCGGGTGGTGGAGCCTGGCTCGCAGGATTCAAGGGCTGCTGCACCGGCATTCTCTGATTGGCGGTGGCTTGCGGCGGAGTTCCGGTCGGTCTCTGGTTTGCGGTCGGCGGTTGCGGCTGTTGCGGAATCTGTTGATGAATTTGTTGAGGAGCCGGCTGAGGCGGAGCCTGCTGTTGAGCCGGCTGAGGCGGAATTTGTTGAGGAGCCGGCTGAGGCGGAATTTGTTGAGGAGCCGGCTGAGCCGGAGCTTGCTGTTGAGCCGGCTGAGGCGGAATTTGTTGAGGAGCCGGCTGAGGCGGAGCCTGCTGTTGAGCCGGCTGAGGCGGAGCCTGCTGTTGAGCCGGTTGCGGCGGAGCACCGGGGGCGGTGGTTGGTCGCGGTGCGGACTCTTGCATACTTCTTATGACAGCCGCGAAAATCTCGACCAGGAAAGGATCCCATTGCTTGCCCGCGCCCACTTGCAGAGCTTGCATTGCTTCTTCATGGCTCATGGCGTCACGATATGGTCGAGCGCTGATCATAGCATGATAAGAATCGACGATGGCGACAATTCTGGCTGGAAGGGGAATCTCCTCACCCTTGAGCCCTCTGGGAAAGCCCGTGCCGTCCCATCTTTCGTGGTGGTTCTCCAGAATCTCGCAGATGTCCCGGAGAGCCCGCACCGGTCTCAAGAGCTGCGCACCGAGTACCGGATGCTGGTTGACCATCTCTCTCTCTTTCTCGGAGAGAGAGCCTTCCTTTTCGATGATTTCTTGCGGGAGCTTCAGAACCCCTACGTCATGAAGGAGACCGGCTACTCTTATCTGCTCGACTTGCTGGCCCGATAGCCCCATGACTTTGGCGAGGAGCTCGCTCATGCGGGCCACTTCCAGGTGGTGCTGCTTGTTATAATCCGAGCGCGCATAAAGAGATGCCGCCAGGGTCTTGACCATATCGACGACTTCCGGGACCAGCTCTTCCTGCTGACGTGCTTCCTCCGAGATCTCCGGCGCTTTGAAGTCCGTCTCGGCGCCGGTAGATGAAAGGTCGCGAGCGATCTCTGCTGTGGTCTTGCTCGTCTCTTTGGAAGGAACGTTCTCGAACATCAGGTCGGCAGCTGTGTGCACCTGGTTTCTGCCGAGACGCTTGGAGAGATAGAGGGCTTTGTCGGCCAGATCCAGTAGTTGCTGCTGCTGCTCGGCGTCATCGGGAAATGAGGCGACGCCGAAACTTCCTGTGACATTGATCTCGATGTCCTCATGATTGATGGTGAGCTGCTGAAGGGCATTGCGGATACGCTCTGCCACCACCACGGCTCCTTCTTGATTGATTTCCGGAAGGACCAGGAGGAACTCCTCGCCACCATAGCGGACCGGTATATCGACGTCCCGGCAGTTGCTCTTGATCAGCCTGGCCACTGTCTTGAGGACGGTATCTCCTGCCGGGTGCCCGTAGGAGTCGTTGATCGACTTGAAGTGATCGACATCAAGCATGATCACCGAGGCATGGCGTTGATAACGTTCGGCCATCTTGAGCTGCTCGGCTAGCTTTTCTTGACCGACCCGGTGGTTGAAGAGACCGGTGAGACCGTCAGTGGTGGCCTGTCTCTGTACCCTTGCGTAGAGGCGAGCGTTGACTACACCGGCTGCGACCTGGTCGGCCACCGATTTCATGAACATCTCGTTGATGCGGCTCCAGCTCGCTTTCATGGCGCAGCGATAGCCGCAGAGAATCCCCAGGAGCTTCTGCTCGTAATTGATCGGAACATAGAAAAGGGACTTGACGGGGAAGCCTGAAAGGGCACCACGCTTGAACGGTATCACTTTGCGGTCGTTGGCTACGTCGTTGGCGATGACCGTCTGGTCCGCGTCGAAATTCTCGCGGAAGATTCGCAGGGTCTCGAGGTCCTTGTCGCGGTCGACGACCCGGTAATCTTTCTCCGTGAAATAATCGGCTCTTATAGTATCTTCTTGCTCTTCCTCACTGGGAAGGACGATGAAACAGCAGTCCAGGGCGAACCACCCGGAGAGCGCTTCGAGCATCTCTTTGAGGTTGCTCTCTATGTCGAAAGAGCTCCGGATGATATTGCTGATGCGGTGGAGCAAATTGTCCTGGTTGCGAAGGATGTCCTGCTCTCGCTGGAACTGCTGGATTTGTGCGCTCCGCTGCGCCTGAAGCTGCCGGTCTGCGTTCAGCTGCTCATGGGCTTTCTCCAGACGCTGGGCGTAATCTTCGAGGAGGCTGAGCTGTACGGAGAGCTCGCGCTCGGTCTTGCGGTGACGCAGGGAGGAGCGGACTCGCGCCTGTAGCTCGGTCTCGAAGCATGTGTCCGGAATGCAGTCGTCCGCACCGGCATTGAGACCCTCGACTCGGGCCGAAGGCGTGTTCTCGGTGACTATGAGAATGACCGGGATATGCTTCCACTTGTCGCTGTTCTTGAGGACCGAGCAGAATCCGATTCCGGTGGTGCCGTCCATGCCGTTATCGAGAAGAATGATGTCGACGTGCTCTTCTTCCAGCATCTCGAGTGCTCGCTCGCTGGTGTCGGCTTCGAGGACGCTGTAAGCCTTGCCGAGTACTCTGCCGAAACGCCGCCTGGCAAGCCTGTCCGAATGCACGATCAGAACCTGATAGAGATCGAGACGCTCGCCCTCGCTCCGGCTCGGCGAATCGATGGCATTGCCGATAATGCCTTTCTGCGTGGCGAGATGCTCGCCCATGAGGCGTAAAGTTATGAGATCCTGATTCTCGATCTCTCTGGATGCATCGAAGGAGAGAACCCTGATCATGCCTCGAACCTGACCGTCTCCCTCGGGGGTGTCGATGATCGGCACGATGGCGTAGGGAAGCCCCCTGGCCTCGGTGGGATCGTCGTCGTCGTCCCGGTCCGCCAGATCCTCAGGCGAATAGCAGCGCCCGATCCAGGCATGCCTGGTGGTGACAATTTTCTGGGCGAGCAAGGTGTTTGCCACCGTCAACGGTTGCTTGTGCTCGTCCGTGAGGCTCCCTACGAAGTCGCTCGGCTCATCGTCATTTTCGGCGGAAAAAGAAGCTACATTGGTGATTTCGTGACCGCTCACCAGATCGATGAAAGCGTAGTCGAAGCCCAGGACTTGACATATGTGCCGGCGGACAGCGTCGAGAGACTCTTCCTTCGGCCTGTCGGAGTCCTGGTTTCCGTTTTCGAAATTGCCTGTATTGGACACGTTTTCTCAGCGTTTTGAAAGCCATACACTACTTGAGTCTAACAGAGTTATTAACGTCTTCTCAAGCTTTATTCTTGTTATTGGATCAAACAGCCGGTGGGCAATTTACAACTCTTTTACGGCTTTATATCGAAGCTATATCTTTTGCGCTTCTCGGGCTGCTCCGAGGGCTCCGGTGCTGCTATGCTTTTCCAGGAGACCCATCATGAAACCACGACCCCTAAAGCCTGGCTCGGATCTACTTCAAGCCGGTATCGACCATCCCGATGCCGCTCTGTCGCCGGCTTTCTTCACCGGCTCCACCCTCGAGGTAGCCCGGAGTCTCCTGGGAGTAACCCTGCACCGGCGTCTACATGATGGCACTCACTATCAGGGCGCGATCGTGGAGGTAGAGGCTTATACCCAGGACGATCCGGCATGTCATGCGTTCAAAGGGCTCACCCGGCGCTGTCAGGTGATGTTCGGTCCGGCCGGATTCTCCTATGTCTACTTTATCTATGGGATGTATCACTGCCTCAATGTGGTGACCGAAGCGGAAGGACAGGCCGGCGCTGTGCTCATTCGAGCCGTGGCCGGTGAAGGCACCAGCGGACCGGGACGGCTCTGTCGGCAATGGAGTATCGACAAGAGCCATAACGGGCTCGATTTGAGGATCCCTGATTCGCCTCTCTGGCTCACTGCAGGCTCCCCTGTACAGGACGAGCATGTGCTGATCACGCCGCGCATCGGTCTTTCGGTAGCTACCGACAGGCTCTGGCGGTTTGCCGTCGAGGGACATCCAGCGGTCTCCGGACCGAAAGTCGTCCGGGCCGAGCCTCGCAAGAGACCCTCGCGCGAGGGAGGGCGAACGTGAAAGGGCTGCTCTCCGGTTCGCTTTCCAGTCCGGTGATTCGATGGGGTCTGGTGGGTCTCTGGATGCTGGTCATCTTTTTGTTCTCGCATCAGCCTTATTCGGGTCGGATTACCGAAGAGTATCTGGGCGGTCTCAATGTTCCTGTCCGCAAGCTCGGGCATCTGGCCGAGTATTTCGTCTTATTCCTGCTCGTCCACTGGGCCATGATCGCGTCCCGTAATCCAGGCGACAAAGAGCATGGAAGGGCGAAGTTTTTCATCATTCCTTCCGTGATCTCGGTGCTCTATGCGATGAGCGACGAGTTTCACCAGAATTTCGTGGCCGGGCGCAGCGCCTCGGTATCGGATGTGCTGGTGGATGCCACCGGCGTCCTCATTGCTGTTATCGCACTGAAGCTCTATCGCCGCTGGAAGCTTTTGAACTGATACCTGATGCGATATCAGAATATCGTATCTACTCGGGTTGGCAGCATGCTTTTGCCGGCTCGACTCTGTCCTTTTCAAGCCTTTCCTTTTCGAGTTTGTCGGAGGCGCCCACGGTGATGAAGTTCTCCCAGCGGACGTTCTGCGGATCGCTTGTCCAGACCTTGCTCGACCGGGCATAGCAACATTCCACGTCGCCTTCTTCCTCGATGGCGTATTGCTTTTCCTTGAGACGGCTGCTGATGGCTTTGACCTCTTCGTGGCTGTCGCACTGGAAGCCGATATGGTCGATGCCGTAAGAGTCTTCGGTTCCGATTACAAGGGAGAAATTGAGGGGCGGATCGGTGAGCATCCATTTGACATAATCTGGTTTCACCACATCCGGTGATGCTTCGAAGAGGGTGGTGTAGAACGCCACCGACTCGTCCAGGTTTTTAACATTGAGATTGACATGCATCTTCTTCATCTTTTTCTACTCCTGTGTTGCCTGCCTGGCAACATTCGGCGGTGAGATAGGTAAGGAGCCGGCTCATGTCCGCATAGGAAGCGGCATAGACGATCGAGCGGCTCCGGCGCTCGGCTTTCACGAGACCGGCATTGCTGAGATGGGAGAGGTGAAAGGAGAGGGTCGGAGCAGGGGCATGCAGAGACCTGGCGATTTCGCCGGCGGGCATCCCTTCGGGTCCGGCTTTCACCAGGAGCTTGAAGATGCTCAGCCTGGTGTCGTGGGCCAGGGCGCTCAGCATGTCTACGGCTATTGAATGTTCCACAGTTCGAGAATAGTCGAAATAAGGATCTCTGTCAACCGGTGAGCCCTGGATTAGCGCTTGCTAATCTCTGGAAATGGGTAGGTTCTATGACATGTATATCGTCATCGCGCTGATTGCGGCTTTCGCATATGCCCTCCAGGGCACCCTGATGGCGTCCTTCTACCGGAAGATGGACACCCTTTCGGTGGTCGCTTACCGGGGGCTGGCAATCGGGCTTGCTACCCTGCCCCTGCTCTTTTTCCTGAAGGCGTCGGACTTTGCCACGGTCCCCTCGATCATGGGCTCGATTCTTCTATGCTCTGTGGTGGCCGCCTGCGGCAACTGGTTTATCGCCAATGCCGTCTGCCGCCTGCCTGTGGGCATCGCCAGCGCGCTTCTCGACAGCTTCCGGACCGTCACCGCCATCGCCCTGGCTATCTTTTTCCTGGGCGAGATGCTCAATGGTATTCAATTTGCTTTCATAGGAGCGCTGCTCGCCTGCGTGGTCACGCTCTGTCTCAGCAAGAAGAGTGCCGGAAGCGAGCCTCTGCCGCCGGCGATTCTATTTACCGGCATCGCCTTCGCCCTGGCATCAGGGGTCAGCCTGGGCTGTGCCATGGGGATGATCGGGGCGACGTCTCGATCCACCCATCCGCTCCTCATCGTTTTTCTCTGGGAGCTCACTATCGGTCTGGTGGCCATGGGGGGCGCCTTCGCCCGGGGCAAGCTCAAAGGTGGTGTCATGAAAGGCTTTTCGCCGATCTCTCTGAAAGACTTCGGGCGGGTCGTTCTCTGCAGCTCCCCGACCATCATCGGCACAGCAGGCTATGCTTTCGCAGCCAAGCTCGGCTCCATCGCCGTGGTCTCGGCGGTGCTCTCCGCCGGCAGCGTGATCGCCGCGCTCATCGCTTTCGTGCTCTATCGCGAGCGTCTGACCTCCACGCAGTACGCCATGATCGCTCTATGCTGCACGGCAATCGCCGGGCTGAATCTGGTTTGATTCGGTTCAGGGCGACGCGACCAGTCTCTTCTGCACATGTTGCCAGCTAACCACCTTATACGGCTGGAAGCCGGGATTGGCAGCGAGATCGACAGTTGCCGGGTCCTGGGAATAGCGGGGCGCTGCTGGATCGTTTCCGATATCGTTTAGAAACCGGACTTCTCCGACATTGTTGAAAAAGACTTTCTTGCCGACTATGGCACCGACGAAATTACCGGTCCCGGTTATGGCGACCTTAGCATTGGGCGCGTAAATCAGCCCGTCGAAAGCGATGGTATCGAGCTTAATGTTAAGGTCCTTGCTGCCGTTGTAGAAAATCTGCATGTTTCTTGCATCGCCGGTGGTATTGACCAGACGGTTCGAGTCCACGTTGATTTGAGATGAAGTGTCTACGCCGTCGGAGACATATATCTGTGACTTGTCTGTGATATTGATGGGGTTCGAGGTTCCGGTGGAATCAAGGGAGGATGTCTTGTAAGTACCGGCGGGCAGGTCGATGGCGGATGAGCTGGAATAGGACGGCAGCGGCGCTGCCTGGGCCGGATAGGAAACTGGCGCCGAGACGTTTTGCGAGTTGGGTGTGGCTAGAGGAGCCTGGATCGGGGTCTGGTTTATTCCCTGCCTCAGCGTGCCGTTAAAAATGTCGGCGGCGGCCAGGACGTTATCGGTGGGGGCGGTAAAAAGATTGGGAATCTCGCCTTCGGTGGCGTAGACTGTTCCTGTAGGGTTGCTTCCTGAGTTGAGATCTACCCCGCTGTTGGAAGTCAGTCGTCCAAGAAGAAGCGAACTCGCTCCCGAATCGGAATTGACCACCGATGAGGGTGCACCGGCAGTGGGATTCGTGACAGTGACATCGCCCCAGATCATGGCATTTTTTCCAAGACGCGCTTCCGAATTGCTTACCAGATTTAGTTTGAATGAATCGCCATTGATCTGGTCGGTAGCGACGAATGGTCCTGAGTAGTCGGACTCGACTATCTGCACCCCCGCCGGGTCTCCTTCACTGGTGTCATTGAATGCCAGAAGCGAGTTAGCAACGACCGGTGCTGAGAAGTACGGTTTAGAGAGACTGGTATTGGAGGTGTTGTAGTCGAGCTGCCAGCTCAAGTAGGCGCGGAGGCTTGTGGAAAGGGCACCTCTTTCGGCGGTCACCTCGACGATTCGCCAGAGGCTCTCGTCGAAAATCGATTGCTGGGGGCTATCATAGGTGGCACTGAATGAAGGACCGAACCGATGATCCATTTGCGGCGTATAAAGATAAGACATCGACTGCATCTTATCGATTGTGGCGTCGCTCACCCGGCGAACTTTGACCCGTACCTCAAGATTGTTCGAAGGGGTCGGCAGATAGCCCGTCGGGACTATTGTGGTCTGCTCGGTGAGACCGGCGGGAGGATCCACCGATGCTTCCGTCACTCCCAGGGCTCCCATATTGAGGTCCTGCACGGCATAGTCCAGACCGCACTCCGCGGCCTGCAGGAGAAATTCCTTCTCTTTCTGGACCGATTCTGACCGGAGTAGCGAGTCGGTCATGGTGGCAAGCCCGAGCAGAAAGAGGCTGGCGAAAGCGCCTATAGAGAGCACCGCAATCAGTGCATAGGCTTTTCTATCCCTTCTTTTTCTCCCGGCTCTCATGTCAGTTTCCCTTATTGGCTCTCACGAAGGCTTCGCCGTGCACGGCAAGCGTCTTCTGCGTGGTCGTGTCGGTCTGCTCCGAAGGTTTGGGACGTTTTACCTCTATGTCTACTCTCACGCCGTCCATGGCATTGGGCGTGGTCCGGGAATAGTCGAATCCGAGAAACCCCTCGTCTGGATCATATCTGTCCCTCAAGAAGAACGAGAAAATCTCGGGTGTGTCGGATCCTAAAAGAGGATCCTGCGGACCTACGATACCGGTGAGAATTGTCTGAGACGGACTGACCTCTTTGCGATAGCTGACCTCGCCGGTGAAATCTCTCGCTCCAGGTGTCAGTGAGTATTTGAGTAGGTATTCTCCCGGATGGGCGCTGTCCTGCTCGAGCTTGTATTGAACAGTGTCGTATGGCGTACCACCCTTCAGGGGCATGCCGTTAAACTCATTCTCGGCGCTGCCGGAATTGAAAAGGACACTGGCGGGATCGTTCTGGGGGTCTGTGTAGAAGATCGGGAGGTAGAGCGTCAGGGTCTGCCGATCCGAAGAACCTATGGCCCGGGCTGTTCTTATGTCGTTCTTGATTCGCTCGATTGTGAATTTGGTGGCATTCAATGCGTCTACCTGATTAGTGAGCCTTGATGTGGATGTCACCGCCAGCAGCATCAGCTCAGCAAGCACTGCGGTGACGAAGACTATCAGAGCCGAGGATACAACAAGCTCCAGAAGCGAAACGCCATATTGCGATCTCCCGGCTCTGACACGTTTCATAAGTTCGCCCCAAGCTTCGTTCGGACTATGGAACTCGAGAGGCTGCGGCTCTGGTCGAAGTTCTTGCTGTCTTTCCAGGTCACGGTCACTATGATCTGCAGTGTGTCGGGAGCAAGGGGATCGGCTCCGACAGAAGGTCCGGCCTGGACGAGGACGGTGGCCTCGTTGCTTTCCGGGAAGCGAGCCTGTTTGGCTTTAACGTCCCAGTCGAGATTGGCGAAGTCCATCAATGCCGGCGGCAGGGGGGCTGCAGCACTGACGCTCTTCTCCAGGGGCGAGCCTGTCTCGCTTGCCATTGCTCTGTTGATCAGGACGGTGTGACTGCCTATTTTATCGACCAGAAAGGAATAATCGCAGGAGCGAACATACTCGGTGAACTCGGAAAGTATCGTTCGCGCGTAGGCTTCGTTCTGACTGCCGCTCGATACTCGCAATGTCTCGCTGAAGAAATTGGTCAGGGCAAGAGCGATGAGAGCCCCGACGACCATGGAGACGAGAAGCTCGAGCATGTAAGAGCCACGCAGATTGCGCGTCCTGCGTTTCGTCTTTGTTCTTTTATCTGGTCTCGATCTCATTGATCCGACTATGGCCGATCCCCCGGAAGTGCCTCCGGCTAAACTCTTTGTGCCCATTTAATCTTTGCCGGCCACACAAGGCAATCGCACCGGAAGGTAGAAGGGCTGGTTCGTTGCAAAGTGCGGTATATATTTCGCCAGAATGGCGTTTTTGCGGCATATATTGCTCAAAGGGGAGAGAATTTGAGAAATATATGCCGCGTTTTCGGCTTTTTGAGCAATATATGCCGCACCCTCTGCCATGGAGCGATTGCGCGCCGATTTCCTTGGGCTGAGGATGCGGCAAGGCGGCCAATACCAGGAGATCTCGATGCGCCGGCATGGAGGCTAATACCAGTAGAGCTCGATGCGGCGATCCCGAACCAGCTTGGCCATGACCTGCTGCTTGGAGATCCCCCGGGAGCGCATATTCGGGCAGACTTCCAGAATCTGCTCGGCCAGGTTGCCGACCTGTCTGGTCAGGTCCCCGAAACCGACGAAGAGCTTGCCGGCGGTCGCACCATAAACAGTGGCTTTATTGACTCTTTTCCAGTCTTTGAACGCCTCCAGAATCCTCTGATTGGCGATTTTCGGGCGGGTGCCGGCGACCTGGCTGAGGACGATGAATTGCTCGTCGCTGACGTCTTTCATGAGCACTGCCGATTCGTGCTTCTGCCCCATATAGACGTCGCTTTTCATGACATAGACCTGGTAGCCCGGGGGCAGCCTCTTCCTGATGGCGGGCAGGGTCTTCCAGAAATCGTCGATTCCGAAAGAAAGTCCGCGGGTCGGGATCTCCTTACCCTCGAAAACCGGTCGTACCTGCTCCAGATGGTCCGAAAGATCGTCTTTCTTGCTTTCCATCCAGTTCAACTGATTGGCCACCGTCCGGGCGTTGGCCAGCCTCAACTCGTGCAGGAAGTCGTAGACCCTGATGTTATAAACCCCGGGCTGGTTGTTCAGAGCGTCCACGGCCGCCTTGGAGAAGCCCAGAGCCTTTGCCGCGTCGGCAGGGGCTTTGACCGTCACCTCTTTGCGGTTGCTCGAGCCGGTTCGGGCCAGCTCTTTGAAAATGAGCGGGGTGGGTATCTTCCCTGTGTGGTTGCGCAGATTGGGCTGAGCCAGGACCGGAGCCGCGGTCAGCGCAGTCATGGCGGCTGCATGCAGCAATAGAGCAGGGAGGAGGACCTGGAGAGCTTTCATTCTCTCCAGCTTAGCCTATTTCTTGCCTTTGTTCGATATGTCTTTCTGCTCGAGGACCACGAGCTTGCCTTCGTCGTTGAGCCCGATATCGAGCTTGAGATGCACCGGATGCGATGACTTGCCCTCACTGGTCACCAGGTCGGCGAAGAGATCGACATCGGTGGTGACCGTGGATGTCGGCTCCTGAACGACCTTGTTGATCATGACGGTCTGATCGCCGGGCAGGGAGCGCAGTTGCTTCTTGCTGATCGGGAAGCTGGTCTCGTTCCAGTATCTTTCCATGAGCTCGGGCTTCATCACCGACATGGCTTGAATCTGTGAAGCACGATAGGTTCTGGGGCTGAAGTCGAGCATATTGGCGACATAATTCCTGACGAATTTGTCCACCTGCTCGGCCTCCATGGGATTGGCGGCCACCAGCTTGGTTCCGGTGCCTTCCGAGTCCGGATTGAGCAGGTGGGTTATGCCGACGAAGGCGAGAGCAAGCACGGCTCCGCAGAGTGCCAGGGCGGCCACGCCGCCGCCTATCAGGAATTTGTTGGAGAAAATAGACTTCGGACGGGCAGTATCGCCGGCGGCGGCACCGCGTCTTTTCCGCAGGGGCTGCTTGAGCTCGTCCCAGTCGGTAACCTCGGGTACAGCCGCGGCAGTGCCGGCCGCTGCTATCTTGTATTCCCCGGTCATGTCGTAGTCCCGGGCGCCTTTCTTCTGGGCGAGGATGCGTGACAGCTTCAGGGACTCGTCCCCGGTGAGGAGCACATGGCTCGACGGGGGAGTGCCGATGCGGCGCTTTACGGAGAGGGACAGACGGCTGTCCACTTCTTTCACCACTACCTGAAAGCCGGACTGGGTCTCGACCACTCGCACCGTGGTCACCGGCGAATGGGCTACTATGTCAGGCTCGGTGAAGATATCACCGGTGGGATCACCCTGGAATGCCCGGGGAGACGCATAGTCGTCTGAATAAGTCACTTTGCCTTCCTCTTGTTTTGATTAACGGTGGCTCACGCAAAGCCGTATATTCAAAATCAGCCTGTAGTTTATATCGGATCTCTTGATTTGTCCTGAAACAAAGTCAATAAGCGGAAACCGGGTCCGAATTTCAGACCCGGTTTCAATTCTCATTCAGGGTTCTGACCCCGTAAGCTCAGTCTAGCTCAGCTAAAGATACTCCCTGAGTCTGGAGGATCTGCCAGGCTGCCGCAGCTTGCGAAGGGCTTTGAACTCGATCTGACGTACCCGCTCGCGGGTGACGTTGAAGAGCTGGCCGACTTCTTCCAGGGTCCGCTGTCTGCCGTCGTCGAGACCGAAACGCAGGCGGAGGACATCACGCTCGCGAGGAGTCAGCTCGTTGAGCATCTTGGCCAGATCCTGACGCAGGAGCTCGTGAGTGACGGTGGTCTCGGGGCGATCGGTTTCGGCATCTTCGATGAAGTCGCCGAGACGAGAATCTTCTTCCTTGCCGATGGGAGTCTCGAGAGAGATGGGCTCCTTGGCGGCTTTGATGATCTCGTGGAGCTTGACGATGGATACGTCCATGGAGGAGGCCAGCTCTTGCTCGGTGGGTTTGCGGTTGAGCTCCTGGGCGAGCTGCCTGGTCACTTTCTTGAGCTTGTTGATGGTCTCGACCATGTGTACCGGAACGCGGATGGTCCGGGATTTGTCAGCCAGAGCCCGGGTGATGGCCTGTCTGATCCACCAGGTGGCATAAGTGGAGAACTTATAGCCACGTTCGTGGTCGAACTTCTCGGAGGCTCTGATGAGACCGAGGTTGCCTTCTTGAATCAGATCCAGGAAGGAGAGACCTCTACCTATATACTTCTTGGCGATGGAAACGACCAGTCTCAGGTTTGCCTGGACCAGCTTTCGCTTGGCCATCATGTCGCCTTGCAGGATCTTGCGGGCAAGCTCGATTTCTTCGTCGGGCTTGAGCAGCTGGATTCGGCCGATTTCTCGGAGATAGAGTCGAACCGAGTCTTCGGTGGCGATTTCTCTTGTGGACGGGAGCTCGACGGGCTCGTCGTCATCGTCCATGCTGTCGTCTTCGTCATCGAGGATGGTGAACTGATCGTCATCGATGAGATCCAGCTCTTCCATCTCGTTGCGTTTCGCTATGTTCTCGTCCTCGACGAGCATTCCGCGCATCATTCGGTCGGTGTTCGAGGACTTAGACTTAGAAGCTTTAGGCATATTGCAGGTTTCCTCATCCTTTAAAAAGATAGATGGTGAGAATCAACGAAATATGGGGTTATGGTCGGACAAATGAAAAACTGTGGCTCGGTGAGACTCGTTTAATCCGCTGTACTTTCTTTATGACTTCTTGTCCGATTCGGACCTGGTTTGTTAGCGGTTTGCGATCGCTCGAGCGCGTTGTTTCACTATCGTAGGTGCGAAGGTCGTATTCAAGAGGAATCTACACAGTTCCATAATATTTGCCTGAAATCTACGGCAATTTTTGGCTGCGACGGCAGCTCGTTTGTGCTTGAAATCCCGCTCAGTGCGCCTTTGCAAAAGAATCACGGCCGTTGCCAAGGCAACGACTCGATCCTAGTATAGGTGCGACCTGTCACCTGTGCTCATCTTGTTAAGCTTGTTTAACAGCCTTGTGATATCAGGGCTTGCTCTTGAGATTGCCTTTTCGCCCTTTCGATGCGGATTTCCGTGAGCTGGCCAGGTCTTCCTGCAATAGTTTTAACTGGTCACGAAGCTCGGCAGCCCTCTCGAACTCGAGGTTCTTGGCAGCCTCCCGCATTTCTTTCTCGATGATTCGCACAGCCTGGTGGACGTTTTCCTTATCAGTACCTGTGTATCGCTCGATTTTCCGGCGCATGGATGCCGGGTCCTTGAGAGCGGCTGCCTCTTCTTCGGGCTTGCCTCGCAGGGCTTCCAGAATGCTGTTTGACGTGGTCTTGACGATTGTTTTCGGTATGATGTCGTGTTCCTTGTTATAGGCGATTTGCATGGTGCGTCTTCTTTCGGTCTCTTCCATGGCTTTGCGCATGGAGTCGGTCATACGGTCGGCGTAGAGAATCACCTGCCCGGCGGCGTTACGGGCAGCCCGGCCGATGGTCTGGATGAGGGAGCGCTCGGCTCTCAGGAAGCCTTCCTTATCGGCCTCCATGATCGCCACCATGCTGACCTCCGGTAGATCCAGCCCTTCCCTCAAGAGATTGACACCCACCAGGACGTCATATTTGCCTTCCCTGAGATCCCTGAGAAGCTCGATGCGGTCCAGGGCCTTGATGTCCGAGTGCAGCCAGCGCACCCGCATGCCCAGCTCCTGGAGATATTCGGTGAGGTCCTCGGCCATGCGCTTGGTGAGGGTGGTGATCAGGACCCGTTCCTGCCGGGCGGTGCGCTCGTTTATCTCTTTGATGAGGTCGTCTATCTGTCCTTCGATGGGACGCACTTCGATCTCCGGGTCCACCAGTCCTGTCGGTCTGATGATCTGCTCCACCACGCTGGCGCTCTCGGCAAGCTCCCAGTCACCGGGGGTGGCGGAGACGAAGACGACCTGGCCGACTTTCTCGAAAAACTCGTCGGCGGTGAGGGGTCTGTTGTCCCGGGCGCAGGGAAGACGGAATCCGTAGTCGATGAGGGTGTCCTTGCGGGAGCGATCGCCGGCGAACATGCCCCGGAGCTGCGGCACCGAGACATGGGACTCGTCTATGAAAGTGAGAAAACCATCCTGACCGTATTTACGAACGAAATAATCGATCAGGGTCTGTGGTGGCTCGCCCGGTGCCCGGTCCTCGAGAATGCGTGAATAGTTCTCGATGCCGTGACAGTGGCCTACTTCTTTGAGCATCTCGATATCGAAACGGGTTCTCTGCTTGAGCCGCTGCGCCTCCACTTGTTTGTCCTGGGAGATCAGCTCTCCGACCCGCTCTTCGAGCTCGTGCTCGATCTGGGCAACGGCTCGATCGATCTCGTCGTCGTCGGCAACATAGTGCTTGGCCGGATAGATCTTGACCAGCGACGGCAACTCCTCGATCTCTCCGGTGACCGGATTGAGGACGCTCAGGCGCTCGATCTCATCGCCGAAGAATTCCACCCGGATCACCCTCTCCTCGTAGGACGGATAGACTTCCACGATTTCGCCCCGGGCCCTGAATTTGGCTCGCTCCACCACCATGTCGTTGCGGTCGTAATGGATCTGGACCAGAGAGCGGAGGAAATCATGCCGGTCGATCTCCTGATTCACCTGAAGCGAAATGGCTGCCGATAGATAGCGTTCCGGCACTCCGAGACCGTATATACAGCTCACCGAAGCGACCACGATGACATCGTCTCTTTCCCAGAGGGAGCGTGTGGTGGAGTGCCGGAGCCGGTCGATCTCGTCGTTGATGCTCGCTTCTTTCTCTATGAAGGTGTCCGTGGTGGGGATATAGGACTCGGGCTGGTAGTAGTCGTAATAGGAGATGAAGTATTCCACGGAGTTGTCCGGGAAGAAATCACGCATCTCATTGACCAGCTGGGCCGCCAGGGTCTTGTTGTGAGCCAGGACCAGGGCCGGCTTCTGGGTTTTTTCGATCACCCGGGCCATGGTCATGGTCTTACCCGAGCCGGTTACCCCGAGAAGGGTTTGCCGGGGAAGACCTTCGCTTATTCCCCGGGACAGAAGCCTGATTGCTTCAGGTTGATCGCCGGAGGGCGTTAATTCTGAGACGACCTTGAATTCGGGCATGTGTCAGAGCTCAGCTCGAGACTGCCTCTTCTTCTTTCTCGGATTTCTTCTTCTCGTCGCCTTTTTTTCCGTCGCCTTGCTTAGCGGCTTTATTGTCGGTCTCGTTTATGGCTGTGGAGACTTCGTCCTGGGCGTCCGTCAGAGCTTTCTTGAAATTGCCGATTCCCTGCCCGAGGGCGCGTCCGAGCTCAGGCAGCTTTTTGGGGCCGAAGAGGAGCAAGGCCACCCCGGCAACTATGGCTATATCGACTGGGCTATTCAGCATTTGCCAACCCTCCTGGTTTTCAATACTGATCCTAACATACTCTCTTATTTTGCAGACTCGCTCTTTGGCTTAGGCGGCGTCTCTTCGAGCAATCGCTTGAGCCTGGCCTCGTTGAGATAATTCTCGAGGACGCCCTCCAGAGGGTGGGAATAGACCTTGTGGTGGGTCCGGTCGGCAAGCTCGGCGATGGCGGCTTGCATATAGACGTGGTCGGGGATCAGCCCTTCCGGCTCGAGATGCTTGTCGATACTTGTCGCATCGATGGGCATCCTGGGCTTGTTGTTCACGAAATTATCTTTGTTCATGTCGGCTATGAAACCGACATAATGATTGTCAGGATTGAGTCGTACCCATTTGATCTCGCTGGCCAGGAGCAGGTTGTACAGGAGCGCCACGTGGGGATGATCTGGCTGTTGCTCGTTGTGGTCTATCCTGCCGGCGAAGACAGTGACCAGGCAGTTCGTGAAACTCTTGCCGATCTGATCGAGATAAAGGGTGCCGTCCCTGTCCTGGAAATACTCTTCGGACTCCTTCAGGGTGGCTATCTGGAGGGGCCAGTATTTCTCTTTCTTGGTGCCCACCACCTCGCCATCTTTGGTTTTGACGTCCACATTGATGAAGCCGAAGGTGTTCAGGCGGGTCAGAGCAGCGGTCACCTCCGGGGCGTAGAATTGCTTCTGGATCTTCGGATCCACGGCATAGCTCAAGGGAAACTCGCTGAGCTCCTCCCATGTGCCATTGCCGTTCTCGTCGAAGAAGAGCACTCCGTCCGGCGTGGGCAGACCGTGCTTGAGGCGGGCGGCTCGATTGCGCCTTATCCCCGGCTGCCAGGCGAGTTTGCGATAGTCGATCATGCAGCGGCCGGTGGCGGCGCTGCCCTGACGATAATGCTCATTGATAAAAAGCTCTTTGGCGGTGCCCAGGATGGAGGGGCAGAGAAGAGAGCCCACCGGGCTCTCGTAGAATGCCATCCACTTTATGAATGGGAGCTCTTCGGCGAATTTTGCCAGGGTGACCAGGGTGATATTCGCCGAGTCGTGCCAGGCCACAAGGCCGAAATTGCTTGCTTCGAGCCTGGTGGTCACCAGGGTCTTGATGTTCTTGCCCTGGTAATCGGCTGTGTGACCCGAGGCGAAGAGCAAGACGTCTTTGAGAACGGTCTGGGAAGTCTTGCCTCGCTCGTCCCAGGAGCCGCCGGTATGAAACTTGGTGAGACCGCCTCCGGGGAAGGCGAAACGCACCTCGGTGAAGCCTGACTGGGGGGCATGAATCGAAAATCGCAGTCCGCTCGCCTTGCCATGTCCGGGAAGCAGCACCACTATCGGTGCGCCATTCTTGTAGCGAGACATGGTCGGATACGAGATGGTGACTGCGATCCGTCCGACCGACTCGTCGCTGCAATTCACATAGGTGCTTACGGTCTTCTCCGGCACCGCAGGCAGTTCTTTCATGCTCTCCGGCGGCAGCTCTGGTCGTGCAGCCGACCATGCCGGCCAGGCTGAGCAAATCAAGAGAAGGAAGGCCGCGAGAGTCCGGGCTATACTTGCCCGGCGGCTGGATCTCCGGGAAGTGAAATGGTCGATTCGGGCGGCTGTCGTGCTCATAAGCTGGTTGTTAGGTTATCAGCTCTGACGCTCGCGAAGCCGTCTGGTTTCCTTAGATTAGAAATAATAGAAGGTTTTTGGCTCATGAAATTTAAATAATAGCCTTAATTACGTCCCTCAGGATGGCAGGAGGGGCTGCAAGCGGGTGAAGTCGGCCAGGTGCTCGAATCCCGAATAGACGTTCTTGAGGATGCCGTGCCGGAGGAGGCGCTTGCCTTCGTCTTCGTCGTTGACCATTACTTTCTCGAAAAAGCCGTCCACCGGAGCCGAAAGCGGTTTGAGGCTGGCAATCAGGTGCCTGTACTGGTCGATGCCGGTGGGCTCGAAACGATCGAGCTCGGGCTTGATCTCTTTGTACTTGCTCCAGAGCGTCTTCTCCGCTTCCTGGCTGATTTTCGATTCGTCCACTGCGGAGGGCGAGTCGGGCTTGAGGATATTGCCCAGGCGCACTCCGGCCCGGACCAGGGCGAAAGAGCTGTCGCCTTCTATCAGCTCTTCCAGGGCTTTCAGCCTGATGGTGGTGTCGGCGACCCCGGTCATGGGTCTGCCGGCGCTCATCACTGCATCGATGATCTCCCGGCGGTGACCGGACTCCAAAAGCCGGGCACGCAGTCGCTGGCTGAGGAATTCCACCAGGTCCGCACGGGTGGATTGTCGATCGAATTCTTTTTCTTTCTTGGAGCGGCGACCGGCCACCATGGGCTCGAATCGGTCGAGGAGCTCATCGATGAGAGCTTCGAGATCCAGGCGCTGATTCGCGAGAGGCCCGTCCATGAGGATATCGATCAATCCCTGGGCGTTTCTCCTGAGCGCGAATGGGTCGCTCGAGCCTGACGGGCGTTTGCCCAGGCAGAAGAGACCGGTAACATGATCGAGCTTGTCGAGGACCGCCGCCAGAGCCCCCACCATATCGCCAGGCAATCCGTCGTCGTTGTGGCGGGGCGAATAATGGCTGGCGATGGCGGTGACCACCTGCTCCGGCATTCCCTCGAGCTCGGCGTACCAGGCGCCCACATAGCCCTGCAGCTCCGGCAGCTCGCCGACTAGATTGGTGACCAGGTCCAGCTTGCAGAGCTTCATTGTCTCCTCGAGACAGACCGAATGTTTGGAGTCCAGCCCCAGTTGGCTGGAGACGGATGCGGCAAGCTCGACGAGCCGGTGGCGTTTGTCCAGGTAGCTGCCCAGACCGTGCTGGTAGGTGAGTTGGCCCAGCGCTTCCAGCCGCTCGGTGAGCTTGACCTTCTGATCGTCGAAATAGAAGAATTTGCCGTCGGCAAGCCGGGCTTTGAGGACGCGCTCGTTGCCCTGGCGGATGGTCTTCTGGGCGGCCTCCACGTCATTGTTGGCGACGGTGATGAAATGAGGCAGAAGATTGTTGGCGGTGGCGCTCTGGTGATCGCTGCTGCTCCCGGACCGCTCCACAGGGAAGTATCGCTGGTGGTGCACCATGATCGTCTCCAGGAGCTTGTCGGGCAGAGCCAGATAGTCGTCGGAGAAATTGCCCATGAGCGCCCGGGGCCACTCGGTGATGTTCACGACCTCATCGAGAAGCGCGCCTCTGCTGAGGCGGCCTGCTTCGCCTTGCACCGAAGCAGCCAGGCTCGTCACTTGCTCTTCGATGAGCTTCCGGCGCTTCTCCGGATCAACGAGAACTTTGCCTCTCTCCAGGCTCGGCTCGTATTCATCGGGCGAGGCCAGGTCGATAGGCGCCGGCGCGAGGATCCGGTGTCCGTGGGTGGTGCGCCCGGCTTCGATGTTCTCCATTTTGAAGGGCACCACTTCCCGGTCGAGAAGCGAAACCAGCCAGCGAATCGGCCGGGAGAATTTCAAGCTGGAGTCTCCCCAGCGCATCAGCCTCTCGCCGGATATCTGGGCGATTACCGGCGGCACGATCTCGCTCAGGAGCAGAGAAGTCTCTCTTCCTTTGATAAGCAGATTGGCCACCATATATTCGGTGCCGCCGATATTCTCTTTCTCGAGCCTGTCGACGCGCAGACCGCTCTTCTCGGCGAATCCCAGAAGCGCCTTATTGGGCTTGCCTTCGGCGTCGAAACAACGATCCACCGGGGGACCCTTGCGTTTCTCTTCTCTATCCGGTTGTCTTGCGGGGAGCCCTTCGATCAGGGCCGTGAGGCGGCGCGGTGTGGCCAGGGTGTTGATAGACCCGGGCTCGATACCGTGCTCGCCGAGCGCTTTGCCGAGCAATTCGGCCAGTCTTCTTCGTGCTTCCGGAATATGTCCGGCAGGCAACTCTTCGGTTCCGATCTCTAACAAGTATGTATGGCTCATTGCCAGATTATATTAGGTAAGGGAAAAATTAACAGACAGATGGTCGTCTCAATCCGCCTTCCGATACTAAATGGTACTCAACGAACCTCTTCTGGTTGTTGAAAACTCGTGACATGCCCCATATGCGGTGTCGAGCCGGGGTTCTAAAGGGTATCCGGAGAGTGCCGGAAGTTGCAAATTTTGGACACAAGCGAGAAGTTGACTTATGATAGAACCCTGAAAGCCCTACTTACTAGATGACAATCTATGCATAAGCGACCGGCAGTTTATTTTTTTACCAGCGTTCTCCTTTCCGCACTTATTGTTAGCGGTTGCGTTAAGCACAATGATGACGATCTGAAGGTGCTCGAGGAGAAAGGACCCAAGTGGGGGTTCATCGATCACAGCGGCAAATTCGTATTGAAGCCGCAATTCCGCAGGGTCAAGAACTTCACCGAAGGTCTCGCCGCTGCCGACCTCCACGCTCGCTGGGGTTATATCAATAGAGACGGCGAGTGGGTCATCCAGAGAGACTACGAGGACGTCAAGGAATTCTCCGCCGGCCTTGCGGCAGTAGAGAAAGGCAGCTTGTGGGGCGCCATCGACAAGAGCGGCGCGATCAAGCTGCCCATCAAGTATCTCGATGTGGGCGTCGCCCATGAGGTCAACCCCGACGCCGAAGACCATGCCGTTCTGATGCCCTTCAAAGAAGAGAACGGCAAGTGGGGATTCAAGGATTTCGGACCGCACGGCAAAGGCGATATCGAGCCGAAATATATGGATGTCAAATATTTCAACGATGGTCTCTGCCCGGTGAGCAACGGCAATCTCTGGGGCTATATCGACAATACCGGCACCCTGGTGATCGACTACAAGTTCCTGACAGCCACGCCTTTCAAAAATCGCGTGGCTGAATGCCAGATGGGCGACGATTTTCTCTGGGTTGACCAGATCGGTACCATGGCAGAGAAATCCAGGCTGGACAGCAATTTCCTCTTCTTCGACGGGCTTGCCCTCCAGCAGAAGCGAGGCAAGTTCGTCTTTATCAACCGCACCGGCAAGCGTGCCTTCAAGAAGAAATTCCGTTTCGCCGACAATTTCTCCGAGGGACTTGCTGTTGTGCAGCCCATCGATTCGGACAAGCGTGGATTCATAGACAAGCGCGGCGAGGTCGTCATCCAGCCTATCTATGATGACGCCAGAGGCTTCTCCGAGCAGCTCGCCGCGGTGAAAGTCGATCCCGACGAGTTCTTCAAGGTCTACAAAGACGACGGTACTCCGAAGGTGCCCAAGAAGCCTGAGCCCAAGCCTGCCGGCGAGGAAGAGGAAGAAGACGAGAGCGGTGAGGCTCATGACGGCACCAAGCCCGATGGCACCGCCGCCGAAGGAGCCGGAGGAGACGAGAAATCCGAAGGTGCTAAGACCGAGGACAAGACGGAATCCGACAAGAAGGGCGAAGCCAAATCCGAAGAGAAATCCGCGGAGAAATCGGGAGAGAAATCCGCGGAGAAATCGGGAGAGAAATCCGCGGAGAAATCGGGAGAGAAATCCACGGAGAAATCCGGAGAGAAATCCACGGAGAAATCCGGAGAGAAATCCACGGAGAAATCAGACGCCGGAGCGGCCAAGTCAGAATCTAAATCTGATTCAAAGCCTAAATCCGAGTCCAAGCCCAAGGCCGAACCCAAGGCCGAGCCCGCTAAAGATAAAGGCTCCACCGGTGATGCCGGTGGCTCAGGCAAGAAAGAGAGCTCCCCGGCTAAAAAGAGCTAGTTGAGTCATGGATTCGAGCTGGCTTGCTAACTGGCCTCTCGCGGCAGGTGCTGCTCTGACTCTTCTGGCGATCATTCTCTGGCAGGCGAATGCGCGCCAGGGTAGCGCCTCTCCGGCACAGATCCAGTCCAGTCTCGCCAGCGCGGCCCTGGCGCGAAAGAGTGGCGATCACGAGCAGGCCATCATGCTCTACGAGCGTGCTCTGGCGCTCATCGAGGCCCAGAGCACGGTGGACAAGTCCTATCTGAGCGCCTGCCTGGTCAGTTATGCCGAGAGTCTCGATCGTACCGGCAAGATCAAGGAAGCCCGGGATGTGCGGAGCCGGCTGATGTCTCTCTGGAACAGTGCTCTCGAGGACAAGGATATCGAGCTCATGACCGAGGTCGATTATCTCTGTACCAGCGCCGACTTCGGCTCCGCCACCAGCGATGTCGCCAACTATTATGAGCGGCTTCTGGCTTTCAGGGAGAAGGCCTATTCGCATAAGAGCGATATATTCATCAATACAGTGGTAATTTATGCCGGTCTCATGCGCCGCCTCGGCGAGAAAGAGATTGCCGACGACCTCGAGGCTCATGCCGAGAAGCTGCGCAAAGGCGGACCCCGGGAGTTCGTCATTCCCGGAGAGGTTGCCAGTGAGGAGTCATAGAGCCGCCTGCTTCATGCTGATGCTGTTTCTCGTCCTGGCGCCGGTCCTTCTGCCGGTGCCGGCCGCAGGAGATAGCGGGGAATCAGGATACAGCTATGAAGGCCTCGAATTTTTCGGCTCGTCTCAGATCACTCGCAGCGAGCTCGAAGGCCTTATTCATTTACGCACCGGCGCCAGTATGAAGGCGGTGGATCGGGCCTGTCAGAAGCTCGAGAGCTATTTCGAGAAAGCCAGGCTCACCGCCAACATCGACAAGATATTCTCCCCTCCCGACAGGGTCTATATCTCGGTCGATGTGGTGGAGCGCTCCCACGACAAGATTCCCACGAGGCTTCTGGACAATCCGCACAATGTCCTGACCAAGAGCGAGAAGCCCGACATGCTGCTGGATCGTTTGCACGAGCGTCTGGAGCTTCTCCAGAGCGAGGGCCGCCCGGCCAGGGAGCGATATGAGGGGGGCCTGCTCCTCTACTCCGATGAGGCAGCCAATCAGATCATCGAGGACCTCAGGCGATTCGGTCCGGCCATGCGGGAGGACTGGCTCGAGGTGGTGCGAAGCGACCCCAATCCCGAGCGGCGTTGCCGGGCCATCGAGCTGCTCAACTGGGCCGGTCTCTACTCCCGGACCTGCTACCTGCTGATCAGGTCGGTGGATGATACCAATCACAAGGTGCGGGCGGCGGCGGTGCGATTCATTTATCCCCGTCTTGAAGTATTGCCGGTGGACTTCCCTTACGAGCCTCTGATGCAGGCCGTCTGCCGGCAGGCGTTGAGGCCATCCCACGACGACCGGATCAAATCGCTCTATCTCATCCTCAAGCTTATCGAGAAGATGCCGGATCTCACTCCTGAGGCCCGGGACAGGACCATGGAGGCGGTGAAGCGTTATGCCGGTCAAAGCCGCATCCCGGCTCTGCGGAACGTGAGCGAGAGGCTTGCCACCATTTATGCCATGCCAATCAAGGTAAAGAAGAGACAGTGGTCAGACGAGCCCAGCTCGGGGTTTTGACCGAAATTTTAATGATACGGATCGTTTGAAAAACAGGATTTTGGGCACAAACAATTTAGCCGGCAGGAGTCGAAAGCGACCCAGGATTAATATACATACAATTTATGAGGGCGCCTTCTGCCGGCGCCTTCTTTTTGTTCTCCGCCAGATACCTCTATCTGATCCGGCCGCGTCCATCGTAAAAGAGCCGCTCTACTGGCTTTCCGCCCAGCAAATGCGACTCGACGATCTCATTCACGTCTGCTTCTTTTACATGGCTGTACCAGACAGCTTCAGGATAGACCACGATCATCGGTCCGTTGCCGCACTGATCGAAGCAGCCTGATTTATTTATCCGGATTTTGTCTTTGAGACCCCGGTCGAATATCGCTTTGCGCAGGGCCGAGAGCACTGCCTCCGCCCCTTCCTCTGGACAGGTCTTGCCGGTGGTGCAAACGAATACATGTTTCTCGAAGATATCCATCGCTCTATTTTAAGGCTTGATGTTAAGAATGCATCGGGGCCCTGTAATATTGAGACCATATCCTTGACCTTGGCAGGCGTAACTGGGACAATCCACGCTGCGCTTCATGCGCCGACCGCAGACAGTCGGTACGTCCCGATATTAGGGGCGTTTAATGAGAAATCGCCGGCCCAGGTCACACAAGAGATTCTATCTCCTGGAAAAGCCCCGCTTCGGAGGGACTTATCCTGTGTGGTCCCTGCGGCATACGGCAGGGATTTTTTTTTTTGCCGTATTTGCAAAGGAACACTATGACCCAATAAAGGAGGCGTCATATGGCCACCAAAGAACGCAAGCAGGAGGTTGTCGCCGAACTGCAAGAGTTCTTCAAAGACGGCAAGGTGGTGATTGTCGCTGATCTGACAGGTTTTACCGTCGAGGAGCTGACAGGCTTCCGTCGCACCCTGAGCCAGGACAATGCGAAACTTCGCATCGCCAAGAACACTCTTGTCAAAAGAGCAATTGGCGGGTCCGACTTCGTGGAGCTCGAGAGCCTGGCTAAAGGACCCTCAGCATTCGTGGTCGGCTATGACGACCCGGCACAGCCGACCAAAACGGTCGTCGAAGTGCTGAAGAAAGCGAAGAAGGGTACTATCCGCGGTGGTGTCCTGGAAGGCAAGACCATGGACGAGAACCAGGTCAAAGACCTGGCCAGCCTGCCCAGCAAAGAGCAGTTGCTGTCCTCGATCATGGGCGGACTCGATTCGGGTGCCCGCAATATCGCCGGCATCATGGAGTCCATCATCAGAGACATCGCTCTTCTTGCCGAAGAAGTCGCGAAGAAAAACGAAGCCGCTTAATCATCAAATAGGAGTAAGAAAATGGCTACCAAACTTTCAGTTGACGAACTGCTCGAGCAGATCGGCTCACTGACCCTGCTCGAAGCTGCCGAGCTCAAAACCAAAATGGAAGACACCTTCGGCGTTACCGCTGCTGCCCCCGTGGCAGCCATAGCTGTTGCCGGTGGTGGTGCTGCCGCTGCTGAAGAAGAAGAGAAGACCGAATTCGACGTCATTCTTACTTCTGTAGGCGACAAGAAGATCAACGTCCTCAAGATCGTTCGCGAGCTTACCGGACTCGGTCTCAAAGAAGCCAAAGAGCTCGTAGATTCGGCTCCCAAACCGGTCAAAGAAAAGATCAAAAAGGAAGAAGCCGAAGATATGAAGAAGAAGCTCGAAGAAGCAGGCGCCAAGATCGAAATCAAGTAGCGTAATGCTGCAACCTGGGCTACCCTGGATAATGTGAATTTACAGGAGTATTCGAATGCGCTGCCCGGGTTGCAACCTCTATCATCCGTCCCAGTACGACAAGTGCGTATCCTGTGGAATGGATCTCAGAGGTGCCGCAGAGCAATCGGACAATGGAGCAGCAGGCGTATCGGTGAAAGCCGAGCCTGCTGCTCCTGATTCTCCGGAGCCGGCTCCAGGCTCCAAGCGGCGCTCCAAGAATCTCAAGCATGAGAGCCGGGCCGGCGTCCCCACCATGGTGGGAATCGCCACCGCCCTGACTATACTCCTGGTGTCGGCCGGGGCTACTTTCTTTTTCCTCACTCAATCGAGCGATGACCAGAGACTCCTGTCCAAAGGCCGGGAGCAGCTTTCCAAAGGCCAATACGCATTTGCTGTCGAGACCCTGAACAAGGCGGTGAAGCTCAAGCCCCAGGAGCCCAGGGCTTATCTGCTCCTGGCTCGGGCTTATGTGGGTATCGATAAAGTCGATCAGGCCTGGGACGCCATCAAGAAAGCCCAGCAGCTCGGTCAGGGCGTGGTCTCGGAGCCCGAGCTCGCTTCGGACCTGGCCAATTACTACCGTCTGCGAAAGAAATATGACCGGGCCATCGAGCTCCTCAGGCCGCTCGCCATGCAGGATGTGGCCGGCAAGAAAGGAGAGCTCGCCGATTTAGACGGGCTCTGGGGAGACGAGGCCCTGGCCTCCGGCGATCTGGATACCGCTCTCAGGTGCTGGGAAGAGGTGAAGGATCTCAAGGCCGGCAGCCGTCTGGGCGAGGCCGAGGCTCGCCTGGCTACGATCTACGAGAAGATGGCCAAGCAGTTCGCTGCCGAGAATAAAGACGAGGATGCCCTCAACTATCTCTCCAAGCTCACTCATATAGCCCAGAACCCCAAGCATTATCAATTCGCCGCCGAGATCTACGAGCGTTCGGGCAAGCTCGATCTGGCTATCGATCAGTTGCGCAAGGCAATCGAATTGAGCAATGACGCCCAGCTTCAGCGGGAGCTCTCGTCTCTTCTGGCCCGCCGTGGCAAAGAGCTCATGGACAACGGCCAGACCGACACCGGCTATGCCTATCTGCAGCAGGCTCGCTCCATCGATCCCAGCAGCGTCGTGCCCGATGTCACCCTCAGGCAGGTCTGGGTCGGTGTCGATCCGGTGAGCAAGACTGCCAAGATCGAGGGCGAGGTCTGGAACCCCGGCGAGCGCAGTGTCGGCTCCCTGTCTCTGAGAGCGGAGCTCTATGACAGCAAGACTCTGGAGACCCTCTGGACGAAGGAGAACCGTCTCATCGACGAGTTCGTCCGCCCTCTGGGCTCGCACCAGTCCAGGGAGTTCGAGTTCGTCTCAGGGGTGCGGACCAAGACCGACGGCACTGTCGAGTTCAAGATCTTCGTGGACGGAGCTCTCTATAAAGCTTATAAGGTCGAAGCTGGAAAGCCCAGACCAAACTTCCAGACCGCCGGCGGGGAGCCACCGCCCCTGGCGCCGCCAGTCAATTCGAGACCGATACCTACCACTACCTCGATGCCGCCACTCAAGATCAATCCGCAGGCAGGCACTACCGGTAATGCCGGCGCCCCGGTGCCGGGAGCACCAGTGCCTGGAGGTCAACCTGGAGCTGGCACCACGGGCAGTACCGGCTCACCGGAAGAGCGCACGCTCCGGGATCTGGATTTCTAGGATTCTTACTCAGTTTGTTGACCCTATCCCTGCTCTCACCCTGGGCATTGGCCATGAACTCCAGGACCAGGTCCACCAGGTCCATCTCGTTGCGGGCATGGGTCGGGAATGAGACCGGGCTGACGCTGCAGGTTACCCGCAGGTGCTTGAGCTCTAATTCACTCTCTCGGAAAAGTAACCGCCAGGCGGTTGTCCGAGCAGCTTCCCGGGATAAATCTCAGGGAACGGGCGACCTATAGCGGTTTAGATTCTGCTTCACCCATCCGGGGGATCTTTCCGGTCGAGCGTTTTCAAGTATGGACAAGCTCGGGGGGGGGGGGTATATACTT